>ENA-UONW01000037-UONW01000037.1-human-gut-metagenome-genome-assembly--contig:-CS52-NODE-37-length-183433-cov-33.392664_pt1 | contig 183433 bp, 139 predicted proteins | sample MGYA00242463_ERZ724010 | MGnify/ENA metagenome assembly ERZ724010
AAAATCGGGATGACGGAGAAAAAACACGGCAGGAGCCTGCACAAGACCGGCAGAAAAAAATGCTCCGGGAACCGAAAAAATACCGGAATTGTTGAAGAATTCCCCTCCAAAGAAAGCAGCCGGAGGGAAAATCCATTCCGAGAAATGTGAATTTTCCCTCCGGAAAGTCCTGAGAAAAGTGGAAAAATTATGGATACGGAGAGAAAAATTCTCCACACTGCACGGGAAAAAACTTGAAAATGATTCGAAAGGTGAGGGAAAAATGCCCGGAAACGGGAAGCGGAAGCCGAAAAAAACAGGCTTTTCCTTCGAAAAGAATTCAGGAAAAGCACTGAAAACACGGGAATGGGATGAAAAAATTTCTCAGTACTGGACAAAAAATATCCCGATGAAGCGAAAAAATCTCGAAAACGGATGATCCGGATGAAAGAACAACAGAGCTTTTTTTGCCGGCAGACAACAGAAAAATGCAGGAAAAGAAGCAGGAAGAAACAAAAAAATCTATCAAGCCTATCCGGAAAAGGCATGAAAAACATACGGCTGACAAGGATAAATCCTGCCATTTGAGGACGGTCAGATCTCCAGAAACAGCTCTTTCTATTGGCTATAGTCAAGGAAAAAAGCAAAAAAGTCCGGGAGCCGGATAAAATATATCCGGAAAAAACTGAAAAGACATGCTGAAATTTCCTCCGCTTTTTGTACAAAAAATATTCTGTTTTGTACAAATTCCTAAAAGTTTTTGTACAAAAGCATAAAACAAAAACGGCAGAAGCCGAGAAAAACGACAGCAATGTTCGGGAAAAAACAGCTGCATCCAAGGAAAACAATAACAGCGTCCGGAAAACAACAATAACAGCGTCCGAAGAAAACGGCAGCAATATCCAAGAAAAACATACCCCAAAGTCTTACGGATTTTGTATAAAAGCATAAAACAAAAATAGCAAAAACCGGACAACATCCGGAAGAAAATTTTTCAAAATATACATAATAGTACGGTACGAAAATAAAGATATAATGAAAAATTATGCAGGAAAGAAAAATATAGATACACGATAGAGCGGAAAAACAGGCACAAGCTCCGGACATACTCCATATACAGAACAGATACTCTAACGAAACCCGGACTTTCTTTCTTAATAAAAAAGAGAAAAAACTCCCCAGTTGAAAACAATCAGGAAATCCGAGCAAAGGAATAAAAACAGAAACCTCCACAAGATTGCGAAGAACTGTTTTAGCATTTCAGATACATTTTAAAGAAAAAAATACCTTTTTTACCCTTCACATCCGTCATTAGTACATAGATAATCGCCATTTTATAGTTCATAATACTTTTGCATGACTAATCATTTACTTTATAAAAAATTTCTCTTATCAGGAAATGTTGTAAAGTTGACAATGCTCTCTGAAGGAATAAGCTTATTTCTGAGAGTTTTGGCTGGCTCAGTAAGTTTACATATAACTAGATAAATATGTAACAGCAAAAAGTTACTATGAAGGGCTGAAAACTATATTTTTTTATTTAACTACTTTTTCTTGAATAAAAAGTAGTCCTCAAACTCTCAACAATATTACTTCTATAAAGAAGAAAACACTTAGTAGAAACGTACAGACATAAAAAAAGGAGTACCGCTGTACTCCAACCTTTGTTAACCTTAAATCTAATACTATGAAAAACACAGTGCAAAGATACGGACTTCCTGCAAACAAGCAAAAAAAAGAGTGATAAAAATATGCTTTATAACACGTTTTAAGAAAAAGCATATTTATATCACTCCTTTTTTAACACTTTAGCCTATAATCCGAGCTTTGCTGAAATTTCCAGCATTTTCTTGATAGGTCGAACTGCCTTTTCAGCGATTTCATTATCAACTTTTACTTCAGGCCACTCGTACTTCAAGGTATTATACAATTTCTCGAGAGTATTCAAGCGCATGAAGTTACATTCATTGCAAGCACATGTGCTATCTTCCGGAGGAGCCGGAATAAAATTCTTATCCGGACATTTCTTTCTCATTTCATAAAGGATACCACTCTCTGTAGCCACGATAAAGTTTTTCTTGTCGCTTGCCATGGCATATTTTAACAATCCAGCCGTCGATCCTACTTTATCAGCCAGCTTTGCAACTGCACCTTTACATTCTGGATGTACCAATACATCCGCATCCGGATATTGTTTCTTTAACTCTATAATCTTTTCGACGGAAAATTTTTCGTGTACATGACAAGCTCCATCCCAAAGTAACATACTCCGGTTAGTAATAGAGTTAATATAATTACCCAAATTTTTATCAGGACCAAAAATAATTTTTTGTTCCTTTGGGAAACTTTCTACTATCTGCTTGGCATTTGTAGAAGTCACTACGACATCAGTTACCGCTTTTACTGCCGCACTGGTGTTGACATACGAAATGACCGTATGGTCTGGATGCTCTTTGACAAACTGAGAAAATTCATCAGCAGGGCAACTATCGGCAAGTGAGCACCCGGCATTCAAGTCAGGAATCAGTACCTTTTTGTCAGGACACAATATTTTTGCCGTTTCTCCCATGAAGTGTACTCCACACATTACAATGATATCAGCATCGGTCTTTGCTGCCCATTGTGCCAGTGCAAGACTGTCACCGATAAAATCTGCAATTTCCTGTATTTCGTCAGCCTGGTAGTAATGCCCGAGGATAACTGCGTTTTTTTCCTTGCGCAACTTGTCTATTTCAGCTTTCAAATCGAGAGCCTTATCTACGGGTTCAGTTACATAACCCCTTTTCAACCATTCTTCTTTATTCATTATTAGATTATATTTTTTCTTCTTTTTTGAAAGAATATATGATAGTTATAATAGGCCGTTAATAGTGTTGGTAAAAAGAATACCGGATTTCTTGTTTTTTAGGTTATAAATATCCGAAGTGGAGATATTAGTTAGCCATTAACAAGCTTATGTATTGATATTATATGTTTTACTGCTTCTATTAACTAATTGTTGATATGTCGCAAAGTTAAAAACTTTCCCTTTATTCACTTCCGATTTTTAGCTAAAAAATATGTTTAAACTACTGATGAAACTTTCTGTTAAGTTTCTTGGATTGTTGGTTTTCTGGAAGCCATAACGTTTTTATCGGATAATGCAAGATTTATTTTTCATTTTCTTTGATTTGGTTTTTTACACCTTTTCCACCGTTTTCAACAAGGTTATAAATATAGTTTCCTATCTTTGTGAACGGAATAAAGATTGAATTATGTCTGAATTAAGAAAACTGAAAATAACCGAAATGCACCGTCTGTCGGTGGAAGAATTTAAGGAAGCAAGAAAACTTCCACTGGTTGTAGTGTTGGATGAAGTACGTAGTCTGCATAATATAGGGGCGGTTTTTCGTACTTCGGATGCTTTTCTGGTTAATTGTATTTATTTATGTGGCATTACAGCTACACCTCCTCATCCAGAAATGCATAAGACTGCTCTGGGAGCTGAGTATACTGTCGACTGGAAATATTGCAAGCGTACACAAGATGCTGTAGATGAACTTCATGCAAATGGATATACTGTACTGGCTATTGAACAGTGCGAAGGCAGTACAATGCTTGATAAATTAGTTTTGGAAGCAGATAAAAAATATGCTATTGTGATGGGAAACGAAGTAAAAGGAGTACAGCAGGAAGTTGTGAATATGTGTGACGGTTGCATTGAAATCCCTCAATATGGTACCAAACATTCGTTGAATGTTTCGGTAACTGCAGGTATTGTTCTGTGGGAATTTGCCAATAAAATGATGAAATAAGTATAAGTAATACCTTGTTCCTGCCATTGAAGGAATAAGGTATTATTCTTTGTTGATAACCTTATTGATAACTTGTTAATTTATTGATTATCACTATTGTTATAACTGTCCGTTTTCTACAAGGGTAACAACTCTTTCTATCATCTTATCTTCATCATCAGGATGATATTCTTTTTTCAAGCTTGCTCCAAACAGAGCTGCGAATGTCTGATAAAATCCTGCCTTAAACGGACCCATGAATGCTTTTACCAGTTGGTAAGACGACTGGTTACATTCCCTGTTTACTAGCTTAATCAGTAATTTCCCTTGTGAGAAAGTAAGTTTTTTCATTCGAGGCGTATATTGTTCCTTCAGACCTTTTTCTACCATCTTTATATGGCGTGTGCGTGCTTTCTCATTAGGAAGAGTCTGTAGATATTCATATGTTTCGATAACTGCCCTGTTTATTTCCTTCGCCAGTGGAAGTGTCTTTTTTACATCTCTTACCAGTTTATAGTAATATCTTTCTTGTTTTTTGTTTTTAAACCTCAATCGAGGGTATACATATATATTTTTTAGCGTTATACAAGGTATAGTATCTCCTTCATATACACAAACAGGAACCATATATCCCTTAGTGTCCGATGGAGAATGCTTTTGTGCGTTGGCTTTCAGTGCAAAAGCTATCAGCAGAAATAGTAATATGTATACACTATTTTTCATGCTCGCAAAAATACGCATAATAATGAAGCTGTGTCTGATAATACGAATTTTTAACTTATACAAGGCGTTGAAAAGCTGTGAATAGAATGTTAATAAGAACGTTTATTGTTTGTGTATTAGTTAGTTATATAGTTACTGACTTACAAGCTCAATCGAATTGGGTTGAGTGGAAGGAGGATATTTCCGAAACTGAGGATATAAGCAACTGGCAAGAGCAATATGAGTTTCTCAGTGAACTAGCAGAGCATCCTTTTAATATCAATACGGTTACCAAAGAACAACTGGAGCAGTTGCCCTTTCTGTCGGATCAGATGATAGAAAATATCTTGTATTATATATATAAATATGGTCCGATGGTAAGTAAGAAGGAGTTGTTGGGAATAGAAGGTATGGACTGGCAGACCAGGAAATTTCTGGAAGATTTTATTTATATTGGAGAGGCTGAAAAAGAGAAAGATAAGTTCTGGTGGAAAGATGTCTTGAAATATAATAAACAGGAGTTGTTAACACGTGTGGATATTCCTTTGTATATGAAATCGGGGTATGCAGATTATAATGAAAAGCTTTTGGAAAAATATCCCAACCGCAAGTATTATGGAGATCCGCTCTACCATAATCTGCGTTATCGGTTTCAGTTTCGAAATCAGTTGTATATGGGATTTACAGCCGAGAAAGATGCCGGAGAGCCCTTTTTCTGCAGATACAATAAAAAAGGGTACGATTTTTATTCTGCTTATTTCTTTCTACAAAATATAAAGAAGTTGAAAGCATTTGCAATAGGTAATTATCGGGTAAGTTTCGGATATGGACTGGTTATCAATACGGGAGGATTTAATTTGGGAAAGTCGGGCTCATTAGGAAGTATGAACCGTATGGGAAGAGGAATAACCAAATATACTTCGACAGATGAAAGCAATTATTTACAGGGGATAGCTGCTACATATAATCTAAAGAAACGTTGGACATTGTCTGCTTTTTATTCATTTTGTAAGCGGGATGCACGTATAGAAGATATGTTTATAAAGTCGTTGAAAACGGATGGATATCATCGGTTGAAAAAAGATATTGAAAAGAAGAATACTATAAATAATCATTTGGTTGGTAGTAATTTAATATATAATGGAAAACAATTTGAATTTGGTTTAACAGGTGTTTATACTGTTTTCAACAAAGTGTTGAATCCTGATTTTCGTCCCTACAATTTGTATTATCCTCGTGGAAAATATTTTTTCAATGTAGGAGGAAGTTATAAGTTCTTTTTCCATAAGTTTATTTTATCAGGGGAAACGGCCTTCGATAAATCTGGTAGAGTTGCTACACTGAATATGCTAAGTTATTCACCAGCTGTTCATACAAGTTTCTTACTTATTAACCGATACTATGATAAACGTTATCAGGCTATTTATGCAGATGCTTTTGGAGAAAATTCTAAATTACAGAATGAGACGGGTATTTATATAGGACTGGAATCCAGCTTTTTCAGTAAATTGAAGATTGCATGTTATGGTGACTTCTTCCATTTCTTTTATCGAAGATATCAGGTTGATAAAGATCATACATCCGGTTTTGATGGTTTGTGTCAGTTGAGTTATTCACCTATTAATTCACTGACTATGTTGATAAAGTATAGCTATAAGAATAAAGCGAAAAACTACACTTCAGCCGATGAGAAAAAATATATATTGCCTTATATCCGTCAGCGTCTGCATTATCAACTATCGTATAAACCCTGTGATAAATTCTGGTTGAAAACTGCAACCGAATATGTGCATACTGCTTATAAATCCGGATCATCTTCGAGCGGAGGTTTTATTAACGGAACACTGGGTACCAGTTTATCTTTTGTACCGGTACAGATTTTATGTAGTGGAGCTTGGTTTCATACACAGAATTATGACTCACGCATTTATATGTATGAACCGGGCTTGCTGTATGCCTTTTCTATGTTTTCTTTTTATGGAAGAGGCAGCCGTTGGGCAATCAATTTAAAGTATAATTATAAGAACCGGTTAATAATTCAGGGAAAATGGGGATTGACTTACTATAAAGACCGTGACCGGATCAGTTCGGGAACAGAGGAAATACAAGGAAACCGTAAGTCGGATATACAATTACAACTGAAAGTAAAGTGGTAATAAGAATATAATGTGTACTTTTGTCCGTAAACTAAAACTAATACGACCTATGTCAACAGTTATTTATCCTTCTCCTATATTTGGTCCCGTGCATAGCCGGCGTTTAGGCGTTTCGCTGGGAATAAACTTACTTCCTGCCGATGGTAAGTTTTGCACATTCGATTGTATTTATTGTGAATGCGGATATAATAAAGATCATCGGCCGAAACAGAAACTTCCGACTCGTGAAGAAGTACGTGAAGCCTTGGAAAAGCGTTTGATTGATATGCAGGCCAATGGTCCTGTTCCTGAGGTTCTGACGTTCGCAGGTAATGGAGAACCTACTGCCCACCCTCATTTCCCGGAAATTATAGAAGATACTTTGGCATTGCGTGATAAGTATTTCCCGAATGCAAAAGTCAGTGTGTTGAGTAATTCTACGTTTATTCACAAGGAAAAGGTGTTCGAAGCATTGAATAAGATCGATAATAACATATTAAAGCTCGATACGGTGGATGCGGAGTATATTCAACGGGTAGATCGTCCTACGGGAACTTACGATGTAAACAAGATCATCGAAGGAATGAAAGCCTTTAAGGGTAATTTGATTATTCAGACCATGTTTATGAAAGGTAGGACCGACGAAGGTTTGGATATAGACAATACTTCCGACCGTTTTGTACTGCCATGGCTCGAAACTGTAAAGCAGATTGCTCCCCGTCAAGTCATGATTTATACAATAGATCGTGAAACTCCCGACCATTTCCTGCAAAAAGCTACACACGAAGAGCTGGACCGTATTGTAGCATTACTGAAAAAAGCAGGATTGAATGCTACGGCATCTTATTGAAAAGAAAATATGATTGTATTCGAAGAAAGCTATCTCAAGAAATATTTGGGGTAGCTTTTTGGGTATAATGAACGGTTCCTTCACGTATGGACATAAAAAAAGGAGTACCGCTGTACTCCAACCTTTGTTAACCTTAAATCTAATACTATGAAAAACACAATGCAAAGATACGGACTTTCTGGAAACAAACAAGCGAAACTTATTAAAATCTATGCTTTATAACATGTTTTAATAAGTTCCGCTTGTCTGCTAAAAGGTTTTAACATTATACGCTTTACTTTTTAGCCTTAGTGAGTTCTGTTATTTCTCTTGTAGCGACTTCCAGTGCTTCGTTAATGTTGCTACAGATATTTTCTTTACCCAGTAATTCATAGAATCCGGATTTTTCAAGTACGGCGTGTACGTGTTCATTTACTCCCGAAAGAATAATGTGTATATTTTCCTTTTGCGACATTTCACACAGTGTTGTCAGGTTATGGATACCTGTAGAGTCGATGAACGGAACTTTACGCATACGGATGATACGGATTTTCGGACGATCGCCCAGGCGTGCCATGATTTCTTCAAACTTGGTAGCGATACCAAAGAAATACGGACCGTTTATTTCGTATACTTCTACGCCGCTGGGGATGATAAGATGTTCTTCGTGTACCTCCAGATCTGATTCTTTGTTCGGGTCTATTTCATCGGTGATAACAGAAATCTGTGTGGTTTCCATTACACGTTTCATAAACAGTACGCAGGCAATAACCAAGCCGACTTCGATAGCTACCGTCAGGTCGAAGATAACGGTAAGGAAGAAGGTTATCAACAAGACTGTAACATCCGATTTTGGGTTTTTCAACAATCCCTTGAAAACACGCCAGCCGCTCATATTATACGATACGATAACGAGAACACCAGCCAGACAGGCCATCGGAATATATTGGGCAAGCGGCATCAGGAATAGTAGAATCAGTAACAATACCACCGCATGAACGATACCTGCAACCGGCGATTTACCTCCGTTGTTGATGTTGGTCATGGTTCGGGCAATAGCTCCTGTAGCTGGAATACCTCCAAAGATAGGAGAAACAAAGTTGGCTATACCTTGTGCGATAAGTTCAGTATTCGAGTCATGACGGTCGCCTATTACACCATCGGCCACCGTAGCCGAAAGCAAAGATTCTATCGCTCCCAGTACGGCGATAGTAATAGCTACAGGGAAGAGGTTCTTGATAGCTTCCCAGTCTAATGCCGGTACAGCTGCTTCAGGAAGTTGTGCCTTGATACTGAAGCGGTCGCCGATTGTATCGATACAGGTGATTCCTCCATACATTTTCAGCAGATATACTCCTACAGTGACCAATATGATGGCAATGAGTGAGCCGGGAATTTTTTTCGAAAACTTGGGAGTGATGGCAATAATGAAAATACTTATCACACTTACTACCACATTCCACCAGTTTACGGTATCGAAATGATGAAAATATAATATCCATTTTCCGATAAAATCACCCGGAACCTTTTCACCTCCGAACTGAAGTCCGAAGATATCTGCTATCTGAGTTGTGAAGATGGTAACAGCGATACCACTGGTGAATCCGACAATGATAGGATAAGGTATAAACTTGATGATTGTACCTAACTTGAATATACCTAATAATATAAGGAGTACGCCAGCCATCATGGTGGCAACCATCAGTCCTTCGATACCGTATTGCTGGATGATGCCGTAAATGATTACGATGAAAGCTCCGGTCGGTCCCCCTATCTGTACCTTGCTTCCCCCAAGAAGAGAAATAATGAATCCTGCTACAATCGCTGTAATGATACCCTTCTCAGGACTTACTCCTGAAGCAATACCGAACGCAATGGCAAGAGGCAATGCTACTATACCTACGATAATACCTGCCATCAGGTCGGTAGTAAAGTCTGTTTTCGTATAGTTTTTCAACGTAGAAAACAACTTTGGTTGAAAATCTAATTTTACCATATATTCGTTTTGTTATAAATTATAAAAAGAAGTGCAAAAGTATATATTTATTTGAACATTTTCCCTGATAATAAGGTTATTATTTATATTAGCAGATGATTTTTATTAATAATGCTTAATTTAAAAATTGTAATGATTACAAATTTGAATAAAAGTGTTATCTTTGCAATATCAAATCAGGAATATACATGTTTAACCAATTAAATAACTAACAATTATGGGAAAAAGTATCAAAGGAACAAGAACTGAGAAGAATTTAGGCATTTCATTTGCTGGTGAATCACAGGCAAGAATGCGCTATACATATTTTGCAAGTACAGCCAAGAAAGAGGGCTATGAACAGATTGCTGCTATTTTTGCAGAAACAGCCGATCAGGAAAAAGAGCACGCTAAGCGTATGTTCAAGTGGCTGGAAGGCGGCATGGTAGAAATTACAGCAAGCTATCCTTCTGGAGTTATCGGCACAACATTGGAAAATCTGAAAGCTGCGGCAGCAGGCGAAAACGAAGAATGGTCGCTGGATTATCCGAAGTTTGCAGACATCGCCGACGAGGAAGGTTTCCCTGCTATTGCCAAAATGTATCGTGAGATTGCTGTTGCCGAAAAAGGACACGAAGAAAGATATCTTGCTCTTGCAAAGAATGTAGAAGAAGGTAAGGTATTTAAGAAAGATACAGAAGTAGTATGGCAGTGCCGTAACTGTGGCTACTTATATGTAGGTACTGAAGCTCCTGAAATTTGTCCTGCATGTTTGCATCCGCAAGCCTATTTTGAAGTAAAGAAGAACAATTATTAATATTTAGGTATATTATATGTGGCGCAGGACTTCTTCGTTGTAAGTTCTGCGCTTTTTTTATCTATATAGAAATACCTATTTTAAGGTATTGTATTGCTCTTCAGAAATACTGATTTTTGTAATCAGAGAAATCATTAATCTTTAAACGGAAAAAGAATATGAAAATTAAAGCAATCATAGGACGTGAAATACTCGATTCACGTGGAAATCCTACCGTAGAGGTTGAAGTAAAGTTGGAATCAGGTGTAATAGGACGTGCTTCCGTACCTTCGGGAGCTTCTACTGGTGAGCATGAAGCGTTGGAACTTCGCGATAAAGACCCCCATCGTTACGGTGGAAAAGGTGTGTTGAAAGCTGTTGAAAACGTGAATAAGATTATTGCTCCGGCGCTGGAAGGCTGGTCTGTTCTGGAACAGCGTGCCATCGACAAGAAAATGATTGAGCTGGACGGAACAAAAACAAAATCGAATCTGGGAGCAAATGCCATACTGGGCGTTTCGCTTGCAGTAGCAAAAGCTGCTGCCAATTACCTGAATGTGCCCTTGTATCGTTATATTGGAGGAGTAAATACATTTGTAATGCCTGTGCCGATGATGAATATCATCAATGGAGGTTCGCACAGCGATGCTCCTATTGCTTTTCAGGAGTTTATGATTCGTCCGGTAGGAGCACCTTCTTTCCGTGAAGGACTCCGTATGGGAGCAGAAGTTTTCCATGCCCTGAAGAAAGTATTGCACGGCAGAGGGCTGAGCACTGCCGTGGGGGATGAAGGAGGATTTGCCCCTGCGCTGAATGGAACTGAGGATGCGCTGGAAGCTATTCTGGCAGCTATCAAGCTGGCTGGCTATGAACCGGGCAAAGATGTGATGATTGGTATGGACTGTGCTTCGTCCGAATTTTATAAGGATGGTGTATACGACTATACAATCTTCGAGGGCGAAAAAGGAAAGAAGCGTACATCGGATGAGCAGGTGGCTTATCTGGAAGAACTTATCAGCAAGTACCCTATCGACTCCATCGAAGACGGTATGAGCGAAAACGACTGGGAAGGCTGGAAAAAACTGACCGAACGTATCGGAGGACGCTGTCAGCTGGTAGGTGATGACCTGTTCGTTACAAACGTAGATTTCCTTTCGAAAGGTATCGAACTGGGATGCGCCAACTCTATCCTTATCAAGGTAAATCAGATTGGTTCATTGAGCGAAACACTCGATGCCATTGAAATGGCTCACCGACACGGATATACTACGGTAACCTCTCACCGTTCGGGAGAAACGGAGGATGCAACCATTGCCGATATTGCCGTTGCTACAAATAGTGGGCAGATCAAGACCGGTTCCTTGAGCCGTTCGGACCGTATGGCTAAGTACAACCAATTGTTGCGTATAGAGGAAGAGTTGGGTGATCTGGCTGTATATGGATATAAGCGTATCAACAAATAAAAGTTAGTCGTATTTGAATTTCTGAACAGAGAGGCTGTTGTCTTCGGGCAGCAGCCTTCGTCTTTTTAAAGAAGGTGCAGTTGTTTTCTCGTGTTTTTGTACAAATTATTTTGAGATTTGTACAAATTCAAAAAGTTTTTGTACAAAATTTATTTAAGACGTCAGTAGGCTTTAATGGAGATATCAGGGCGGAAAAAGAAAAGAAAGGGACATTTTAGAGGGGGATAAAAGGCTTTTTAAGGGAGTTTTTGTAGAAAAATGAAGAAAAAAGAGAAAAAGTTGGGCAGAATATTTGGAGGTTTCAAAAAAAGTCGTACCTTTGCAACCGCAATCGAGAGAGAAAGCAACAAAACAAAAACTTAATGGTGCGTTAGTTCAGTTGGTTAGAATACATGCCTGTCACGCATGGGGTCACGGGTTCGAGTCCCGTACGCACCGCTCTTTTAGAAAGCAACATTTAGAAAGCTCTGATTCTTTTATGAATTAGAGCTTTTTTATTTATATATTCTTCTGTTCTTCCGATAGCACATACCTTCTGCATGGCATAATAAGTATAGCGTTGGATTGGCTGTTTACACATAACAAGTAACTTTTTCAACAGGATAAAAGTTTTTTTGTTAATAAGCATTTCTGTCTGAGAAAATCAGGTTCGAAAAACATTTTTCCTTGCTGTTGTTGCCTTTTTCGGTAAATCTGTATTGTTGCTAAAATAAAGTCACCTCGCCTATCGTGTATTTCAACTGTCATTTTGGGCGTTTCATCGGCAAAAGGTGGAAATAATACTGTACAGAGATTAACTTTGTAATAATTATAAATTTAGTATTTACCACTTATGTTTGCAAAAATCGTACATTTTTCAATCCGAAAGAAGCTATTTGTGGTCCTGACCACCCTGTTGCTTCTGGCTGGCGGCATATATTCCATGCTGACACTGCCTATTGATGCCGTACCCGACATTACCAACAACCAGGTGCAGATTGTTACCGTGTCGCCCACGCTGGCTCCGCAAGAAGTGGAACAGCTTATTACTTTTCCTATTGAAATAGCCATGAGCAACGTAATGAATGTCGAAGAAATACGCTCAGTATCACGCTTTGGCCTGTCGCTTGTGACTGTTGTTTTTAAAGAGAATGTTCCTACTTTGGATGCCCGTCAGTTGGTGAACGAACAGATACAGATGGTTTCAGGTGAAATTCCGCCGGAGCTGGGTACTCCTGAACTGATGCCTATTACCACCGGTTTGGGTGAAATTTACCAGTATGTACTGAAAGTAGCTCCGGGATATGAAGATCGTTACGATGCCATGGAACTGCGTACGATACAGGACTGGATTGTAAAAAGACAGCTTTCGGGTATTCCCGGTATTGTCGAAATCAACAGTTTTGGCGGTTATCTGAAGCAATACGAAGTGGCTGTCGATCCCGATGCACTGTATTCGCTGAATATTACTATCGGTGAAGTGTTCGAAGCCTTGAGCCGTAATAATCAGAATACAGGCGGCAGTTATATAGAAAAGGTGAATCGTGCCTATTACATCCGTTCGGAAGGTATGATTAACGATCTGCACGATGTGGAACAGATTGTCGTAACTAACCGTGGTGGTATACCGGTGCACATTGGAGATATCGGACGTGTACAGTTTGGTGCTCCCAAGCGTTTTGGAGCTATGACCAAGGACGGCAAGGGAGAATGTGTAGGCGGTATTGCCATGATGTTGAAAGGTGCCAATGCCAATGTGGTGACTAAAGAGCTGGAAAAGCGGGTTGCCAAAGTGCAGCAGATGTTGCCCGAAGGAATATCAGTAGAGCCTTATCTGAATCGTTCGGAACTGGTGAATAGAAATATCTCGACGGTTGTACGTAACTTGGTGGAAGGAGCTATTATTGTATTTCTGGTACTGATTGTTTTCCTGGGTAACGTACGTGCCGGTCTGATTGTGGCTTCAGTCATTCCGCTGGCTATGCTTTTTGCTTTTATCTTGATGCGTATCTTTAATGTGTCGGCCAATCTGATGAGTCTGGGTGCCATCGACTTTGGTATTGTGGTGGATGGCTCCATTGTTATTCTGGAAGGTATTCTGGCTCACCTGTACGGACGGGGATTGAGAGGACGTACCTTGAGTCGTGAGGAAATGGATCGTGAAGTGGAAAAAGGTGCCGAACATGTAGTGAGAAGTGCTACATTTGCCGTACTTATCATTTTGATTGTATTCTTCCCTATCCTGACGCTGACCGGCATTGAAGGAAAATACTTTACGCCGATGGCCAAGACACTGGTATTCTGTATCATTGGAGCACTTCTTCTGTCTATTACTTATGTGCCAATGATGGCTTCTCTTTTCCTGAAACGTACCGTAACAGTGAAACCTACACTGGCCGACCGCTTCTTCAACTCCTTGAATAAAGTTTATCAGCGGGTGCTTCGTTTCAGTCTGGCTCATGTATGGGGAACTATTTCTGTGTCTTTCGTAGCCTTGTTGCTTTCGCTGTTGCTGTTTACGAAGCTGGGAGCCGAGTTTATTCCGACCTTGGACGAAGGTGACTTTGCCATGCAGATGACTCTTCCGGCAGGCAGTTCGCTGAGCAAGAGTATCGAGGTTTCACTTGAAGCGGAAAAGAGATTGAAAGAACGTTTTCCGGAAATCAAGCATGTAGTGGCCAAGATTGGTACCGCAGAAGTGCCTACCGATCCGATGGCAGTAGAAGATGCCGATGTGATGATTGTGATGAAACCTTTCAATGAATGGACATCTGCTTCGAGCCGTGCAGAGATGGTGGAGAAAATGAAAGCATGTCTGGATTCCATCAAAGGCGCGGAATTTAATTTTAGTCAGCCTATCCAGCTTCGTTTCAATGAATTGATGACTGGTGCCAAGGCTGATATTGCAATCAAACTTTACGGAGAAGATATGACTGAATTATATAATAAGGCTCGTGAGGCAGCTCGTTATGTAGAACAAGTGCCGGGAGCAGCCGATGTTTTGGTGGAACAGGCTATGGGATTGCCGCAGCTTCTTGTCCGCTTCGACCGTGCCAAGATTGCCCGTTACGGCATCGACATAGAAGAACTGAATACTGTGATCCGTACTGCCTATGCAGGCGAAACGGCAGGAGTAGTCTTCGAGAATGAACGACGTTTTGATCTTGTAGTGCGTCTGGATAAGGAAAAGGTCAGTGATTTGAATATTGACAAGCTGTTTGTCCGTACAAAAGACAATATCCAGCTTCCAGTGAGTGAAGTAGCCAGCATCGAACTGGTAAACGGTCCGCTCCAGATTAACCGTGACGCTACCAAGCGTCGTGTCGTTATTGGTGTGAACGTACGCGATGCTGACATCCAGCAAGTAGTAAGTCAAATCAGTGAATCACTCGACAAGAACGTAAAACTTAAGCCGGGGTATTACTTTGAATACGGTGGACAGTTCGAGAACTTGCAGAATGCTATCAGTACACTGACGGTAGTTATCCCCATTGCTTTGATGCTGATCCTGTTGTTGCTGTTCTTTGCATTCCGGAGTGTAATTTATTCACTGGTTGTATTCTCTACCGTGCCTCTTTCTCTTATCGGCGGTATCGTCGCTTTGTGGCTGCGTGGCTTGCCGTTTAGTATTTCGGCTGGCGTGGGTTTCATCGCGCTCTTCGGTGTGGCCGTGCTGAACGGTATTTTGATGATCAATCATTTTAACGACATACGCAAAAGAAGTCAGTATCATTTGTGTACCGATCGTATTATTTCCGAGGGTTGTCCGCATTTGCTTCGTCCTGTTTTCCTGACCGGACTGGTTGCTTCACTGGGCTTTGTTCCGATGGCTATTGCTACTTCGGCCGGTGCTGAGGTACAACGTCCGCTGGCTACCGTAGTGATAGGTGGACTGATTGTATCTACTATACTGACATTGATTATCATTCCTGTTTTCTATCGTCTGGTGAACAGTATAGCTGTCAGACAGATGCGAAGAAAAAATCGTTTGTCGGTCCGTAAAGCATCTTTGCTGATTGTTTTACTTGCTGCTTTCACTCCTGCAGCTATTCAAGCGCAGCAAAGTGTGACTCTGAAGCAAGCTGTCGAAACAGCTATGACCAATCATCCGCGTCTGAAAATGGCCGAATCCGAGATTGAGCGGGCACGAGCTTCGAAAGGAGAAGCGTGGGATGGAGGAAATACTTCTTTCAGTTATTCTTGGGGACAGTTGAATGGTGCCGACCGGAATGATAATGAATTGTCTGTAGAACAGTCACTTGGGTCTTTACTTACTCCTTTTTATAAAAATGCCTTGGCTAATACTCAAATAAGTAAAGGAGAAAGTTATCGTGATATGGTGAAGAAAGAAGTAACGGCAGAGGTGAAACGAGCATGGGCTTATTATCAATATGCTTTTCATATCAATGCCATGTATCGCGGACAGAGGGAATTAGCAGAACAGTTGAAGAAAAGTGGTGAACAACGTTATCTTCAGGGGGATATTGATCTGGCTGAACGGAATATGATTACAGCATTGGCTGCCGATTTATATACACGCTGGTTGGAGTCTTCCGAGGAGCTGACACTGGCTGGACGCCGGTTTACTTGGTCTTGCTACAGCAATCAGCCTCTGTTGCCTGCCGATACGTCGCTGGCAGTCATGCCGATACAGACAGACGGCTTGTCGTTGTCTTCCCGTCACTTGAACTATTTTGATGCTCAGGTACAGGAGAAAAAAAATCTGTTGAAAATAGAACGTAGCCGTTTCTTTCCGGAGTTGTCTGTGGGGTATGTACGGCAAAAGATTGCGCCACTTACCGGATTGAACTCATGGATGGTGGGAGTTTCTTTCCCTGTACTGTTCTTTCCCCAGCGAAGCCGTGCCAAACAGGCACGTATCAACTTGCGGATAGCCACATGGGAAGCAGAGGATAACCGCCGTCAGTTATCCAATAAGGTAAGTGAGTTGCAGAGTCAACTTGTCCGCCAGCGTGAACGGCTGACTTATTACCAGCAGGCTGCTATCAAGGAAGCAGAAGCTTTGCAGAATAGTGCACTGAAGAAATTCCAGGAAAATGAAACAGATATCAGTGAATTTATCCAGAGCCTGAATGCTGTCCGTGAAATTAAACGAGGATATATCGAAACGGTTTATGCTTATAACATTACCGTACTCGAACTGGAACTCTATACCGAGTGAACTATCCCTTACTAACAATCTCAAAAACTCAAAGAAAAATGAATAAAATGAACCTGATGAAACAACGAATGATTTACTTGATGTTTGTCTTACTGACAGTATCATGTTCAAGCCGCTCGGGCGAGCAGACTGAGTCGGCCGGTACATCGGAGGCAGTACAAGCCAATGAAGACAGTACACAAATGCCCGAAGTGGACGGAGTGAGTGGAGCTACTAACGTGTCCAATCCGCCATCGTTCAACGGCGTCATCGTGATGCCTCCACAAAACCATGTTACAGTAACATTAGGCATGGGAGGCTCTGTACGAGATATACGTGTCTTGCCGGGTGAATATGTTCGTAAAGGAGAAATTATTCTTACGTTAGCCAATCCGGCTTTTATCGAACTTCAGCAGTCTTATCTTGATGCTGCTGCCCAGACTGAATATCTGAAAAAAGAATATGACCGTCAGCGGAAACTGGTTTCCGGGGAATCGGCCTCGTTGAAGCGCATGCAGCAAAGTAAAGCCGACTATCTTTCCATGAAAAGCCGGATGGAGGCTGCTGCGGCACAACTTACTCTGCTTGGTACTGATACTACGGCTTTGAACCGGAATGGTATTCGTACTTATCTGGATATACGGGCTCCACGCAACGGTTATGTAACCAATATGGATGTTAATGCCGGGAAATATTTTGCAGCGGGCGATCCGGTTTGTGATGTGATTGATAAAAGCAAGCCTATGTTGCAGTTGACTGCTTATGAAAAAGACCTGGATAAGCTACAGCCTAATACACATTTTACATTTAAAGTCAACGGTATGCCTGATACAACGTTTACAGCCGAACTGATTTCTGTCGATCAAATGGTAGACAATGCAAATCGTTCCATTAAAGTCTATGCACGTATTTTGCAAGCCTATCCAAATTTTCGGCCGGGCATGTATGTAGCTGCCAAGATTACGGATAAAAAACACTAACTTTGTTGCATGAAGTTGTTTCACATCCATAAGAGATTTTTTCTGATGCTGAACGCCATCTCTATTTTGGTGGCGTTCCTTATGCATCTGCCCGAACTGATTGCACTTTCCGATCCTGTGGCAGACGGCCGTCTGTTTCCGGATATTTATTGGGTTAATGTCAGTTCCGAAATATTGTTTACTTATATTTCTATTCTGTTACTCTTTTTTCTGAACATCAAGCTGATGATACCCAGTCATCCGGCTGCCGAGTTAAGTTGGAAAAGAATTGTTGTAACGTTTATCATTACATTGGTTGTATGTAATTTGTTGGGAAAAGGATTCGTTTATATCCACCAACATTTCGATGTTCCTGCTATTACTGCCATGTTACATCACTATCTTCATCCTTTAAGAGATATTCTGATTGCCTGTATCGTGACCGGTACTTGTTATTTAGACTACCAGAATCAGCGTAGTCGTCGAATGTTACTTGAGAATGAACAATTACGTACGGAAAATCTCGTCAATCAGTACGAAACCTTGAAAAGCCAGCTTAATCCGCACATGCTTTTTAATTCTCTTAATACCTTATATTCACTTATACGGGAGTCGCCCGATAAGGCGCAGAACTATCTTCAGGAATTATCACGGGTGATGCGTTATACGCTGCACGACAATCTGTCGCCTACCGTATCCTTGAATGAAGAAATGAGTTTTGTACGTTCGTATATTTATCTGTTGCAGATGCGCTACGAAGACAATTTAAAGTTTGATATTCATATTCCGCAAGAGTTACTGCAACGGCAAGTACCTCCGATGGCAGTGCAAATGCTGGTGGAGAATGCGGTGAAGCACAACGAAATCAGCAACCGTAATCCGCTTACGGTATATATCTGTACAGAAGGAAATTCACTTTGTGTCAGTAATCGTATTCAACCTAAGCTGTCGGACAGCAGCAGTACTTGCATCGGGTTGGCAAATCTGTCCAAGCGTTATCAACTACTCCTCGGTCGGGATATCACGATTGAGGAAAACAATAAAAACTTTAAAGTAACCTTGCCGCTGATATGAAAACCTTAATTATAGAAGATGAAAAGGCTGCTCTCCGTAACCTGAAAGCAGCCATGAAAGAAGTAGAGGCTGAATTTGAAATTGTCGGTGAAACAGACAGTGTAACCGGAACATTGGAATGGTTCGCTTCTCATTCCATGCCTGAATTGGTCTTCATGGATATTCATCTGGCCGATGGTTCTGCTTTCGGCATTTTCGAACAGATCGATATAACCTGCCCCATCATCTTTACAACTGCTTACGATGAGTATGCTTTGCAAGCATTTCGAGTAAATAGCATTGCCTACTTGCTGAAACCTATCAGTAGTTCCGATTTACAAAAGGCTGTCGATAAATTAAAAATGTTTGGAAGTGCTGTTCAGCCAAATATTGATTTTCAGGCTGTCATGCACGCTTTAAAACGGGAAGAAAGCTACAAGACACATTTTCTGATACCTGTGAAAGGCGATCGTTTTGTCCCTGTGTGTGTCGATCAGATTTCCTATTTTTATATTGATGAAGGGGCAGTCAAGGCCGTAACACAGTCTGCTGAGATATTCGATTTCCAGCAAACTCTTGATGAACTGGCTGAGTTGCTTAATCCTCGTCTGTTTTTTAGGGCCAATCGTCAGTATATTATTGCCCATAAGGCAGTCACAGGAGTAAGTTTATGGTTTGGCGGACGTATGGTTTTGCAGCTTACCCCTCCTACCGGAGAAAAGGTCATTATCAGCAAAGCCCGTGTACCGGCCTTCAAGGACTGGTTCTAAACATTCGGTGAAAACAAAAAAATCGCCACTGATTGAGTCGGAAAACAGAGATAACTTCTGTTCTATTCTGGTAATCAGTAGCGATTTTTAGGCAAGCAAGTCCGGTTACGACTTGTTTCCTTTTTTATTTATAAAATTCCGACATCGGATAAATTCCGATAGGATAACTGGTCTTGTTCACTATGTTATTAACAAGTTTGGGAGTTTCTCCACTGCAATCGTATACCAGCAAGTTGCCGTTTGAAATAGTTGTTTCGTAATATTCATCCGAAACAGCTACATAAATATATTGTTTTTTAGGGTCGGCCACCACATTACAGTTAAGATACTTTGCATTAGGCGCATCCTTTGTTACATCTATCACGTTTTCTTCTACTTTCCATGTCTTCAGTGAAACGCGGCTGATGCTTGTCTTTCCTGCGCTGAAGTAGACATAATCGCCAGCCATTGAAATGCCGGAGTTGTTTGAAAACTCAGCCGAGATATCGGCAGCAATCTGTTTTTCCTTGACAATTTCCCATGTATCGAGATTTATAAATATAAAGTAACTTTTTGTAGTTCCAGCACGTCCACATGTAGCCAGAAGAAGTTCCCGTTCTCCGGTACGGCATATACCGCTGATAAACTCTCCTTTCAGGTTTTCCAAAATGCGGGTTGCCTTGTTTTCTCCTTTTTTGAACTCCAGCAATCGTGTGCTTGCCCAGAAGCCTCCCCCTCCAGAATAAACACAATCGCCTATAACTACCATACCACGGGTAGAGGCAAGTGTTTCAATTGTATTTCCTTGATTACCGAAATGATAAGAATCTTCTACGATGTTCAGCTCACCGGTAGTACTGTCGAAACGGAGAAGGGTTTTCTGGTCGGAGAAGAATATATTCTTTTCATCGACAACGACAATGTTTCTTAAAGGAGTGATCAGCGGAAGATATTCGTTTTCGTCCAGCGAACCTTCAGGTTTATGGTATATCAAATCACTGAACTGGAATGCTTTTTCCCGTTTCAATGTTACAGCATCGGCGATAACCAAAGTTCCGTCGCCTACCGATCCGTTATAGTCGTCATTATTGTTGCTGATAATGTAAAGCTTTCCGTTGTACATATACATATCCTGAGCCTGATGTCCGAAAGCCGAACCGTTGACAGTCTGATAAACCTTTTCTTCCACATTTCCGTCGGGATTAATGTATGTCAGTGAACTGTTTTCGGTACGTGCTCCCTGGTTCAAGATAAATACTCCGTCGGGATTGGCATATCCTCCCAGTTCTGCGGGAGGATTAGGATTTGTTGAAGGAGGTTGTGTACCCGGGTCGTCCGATTTGCTGGAACATCCGGAAAAAAACAGGAGTCCGCATAACGCCGGAATTATCAAGTGATTCAAATGTTTCATTGTTCTATGTTTAAAAGTTATTTTTTATTTTTTGGGAGCAAAGAAAAATCCAGCCGGGAAGTTTGTATAGTTCTCGTATTTGGCTACAGGTGTTTCTGCACTGTTGTTGAAGTCGAAAGACCAGATGGTGTTTTGTGCATACAAGGCGAACGACTTAATTGTATTGATATATACGTTTTTGGTAACCGGATGCACTCCCAGTCCGTTATAAAGCAGTCCGGCGTTATCGTCCAGCGTAGAGATGTCAGTCAGGTTTTCTTCAGCTTCCAGTCCCGATTCTGCTTTAAGCGATTCGTCGGCATTGAACTTAAGGCGGTAGATTGTTGTGCCGTTAGTATAATAAATATCCGAACCATTGGCAACGAACGCTACCCCGGCACTTCCAACGGAAGGTTTGACACTGACCTGACGCTGGATAATCTTTTTGCTTTCAAGATTGAACTTTCCTATAGCCGACTTGCCAAATCCGAAAGTCATAACCCAGATATCCCCGTCATCGGCAGGCTGGATGCCGAAAACCTCATTAATGCTTACCTCGGCTCTATAAGGAAATTCCGTAGTTTTTGCCGTATCACTATCGGGAGATATTTCGATAATACCTCCGATGAGTCCGCTTTTATACGTATACACCTTTCCATTCATCGTCACAAACTGGCTTTTGGGAGCCTTGTCTGTACCGTTTATGAAAGTAAGTTCCTTAGTCTTTGTGTTAAGGCGGTAAATACCTTTATTATCGCGAATGTAGACATGTTCATCATCGATTGCGGCAACATGTGTCGGCCAGTCGAGGGTAGAAAGTTCGCTTTTGGTGAAAGCCATTTCCTTTTGAAGTGTCTTTGCATTGACAACGATAAGCATACCGTCGTTTTCGAATTTGGTTCCTACCGCGTTTTCATCTCCATTTTGAGAGATGATGTAAATTTTATCGCCGCAGAAAGCCATATCCTGCGCCACATTTCCCAGTTCCGAACCATTGACAGTCTTGTAAGCATCGTCAAATACATAGCCGTCGGCAGTGATATACGTAAGCGAACCGTTTTCGGTTGTCATGTTTCCTTCATTCAATACGAAAGTACCGTTCACGTCGTCGAAGAAGTTCAGACAGCAAAGAGTTACTTCTTTCGAAACCTTCTGCGTATCTTCTCCTGTGGCAGTAATCGTCAGTTTTACCTTCGAAGTAGCGCTGGCCGCTGCTTTTACATTGATACATGATCCGCTTTCGTCTATTTCGGCAGTCCATCCTTCCGGCAGCATGTTCGTTGCAACCGACTTGATGTTTTTCGCATTATATTCGATTTTGAAATTTTTGTCGGGCGAGATAAAAACAGGATTCGTTGCATCTATTTCAGTTATCAGTTCAAATTCCGGAGCCGGTGCAACGGTTTCCTTATTATCATTGCTACAGCTGCCTGCAAACAGACTGATAGTGAGCAGAAGTAGCCCCCAGAGGAAGTGTGCCTTCATAAATTCGGTCTTTTTCATTTCTTAAAAGTTTTTAGTAGGTTGATTATTTGTTTTTGATGTTTTTGCTTTCTATGGTAACATTGGTCAGATGCAAGTCGACCACTCCCATGACTTCTGTAGAGCATTCGCCCAGCCATCCGTTTTCCTGATTTACTCCTGTATGAATACGGACGAAATCTATTCCGGGCAGATTGGCTGCCTTACCTTGGGAGTCGACAGCCCAGTCAATATCGACAGCCGATGCATCCTTATCGTTCAGTTCATTGTCTGCATAGCCGTAGGCAAAGCGGTAAAGAGCGAAATACGTACCCTTTCCACTCTGGTCTATTCCGTTCTGAGGAAGGCGTGTCCCCGTAAATGTTATTTTATCCTCTTTCACCCATTGTGGAAAATAAGATTGCAAGTGAGTAGCATTCATCGCCTTGTAGCCGCTTCCTCCCTGATTGTCTTCCCAGCGGATATACTGTTCGGTAGGCGCTCCCGGTTCCTTTGAGGGACGGTAATAGGTTATTTCATAGTTCAGTACGGTTTTCGTATCGTTGCCAGCCTGAGCCGACAGGTCAAGCCACGATTCCTTTCCGTCGGGATAAGAGCTTCCGGCTATTTCGTACCATCCGTCGTCAGGCAGCCCGTTGCGGTTTTCGTCGTAGCATACCTGAATGACACCGGGTTCACAGCTTCCGTATTCCGATGCCCCGTTGGCATAAAACGCATTACCCAGTACACGGAAGTCACACAGTCCGGCCTTGTTTTCGATGGTATGGTCGAAGCCCACCACGATGTATCCGCCGAAACCTCCCAGCGAAACCATTCCCATTTTATTATTTCCGATAGCTTCCAGTGCCTTACGGTTCATATCTTCCTGCGTATCTCCTTCCTTATATTCGGGGAGCTGATTGGTAAACTGCCCTACAGCCGGACGGTAGTCGAGGACACGCGTCACGTAAGGCGTTTTTTCGCCTGTGGTAACAGGCATTTCCGGTTCGTTTTTGTCACTGCTGCACGATGTGAAGCCACCGGCAGCCAGTGCGACAAGCAAGGCGCCCGTCAGTTGAACCTGATGTAATGTGAACTTTTTCATTTTTTGAAACGGTTTAAGTATTGGTTAATAAAATCTTTCTGTCGAAAAGGCAATATGCGCGGGAATATCGCCGGTACGGACTTTCCACTGGAGCTTGCCTGCCGGTGAAAAACAGTATAAATACCCCGGAGTGACATAGTTTGTGGCGTCGCATACATATATTTCCTTGGTTTCCGGATTAACGGCAATTCCGTAAGGTAATGTGATTTCCTTTTCCGTTCCGTCGGTTATGAAGTTGCGTGAAATAATTTCCTGCTTCTCCGTATCGTAAACGGCGTACGAAACCTGGTTCTTCCCCGTATTGTAATTCCATTCGGTACTGATGGTATACAGCAGGTTCTCGTCCATACACATTTCACTGGCGGCGATACCCAGTCTGCCGGTTACTTTTTCCGTGTGGGAGTCGACGACATAAATGTCGGAGCCGATGCCGTAATAATCTCCGCGCGAACTGACATAAATGCGTCCCTGCTTATCCATTTCCATGCGATGCAGGTTGATAGCCACATCAATTGTATTGACTACCTGAAACGACTGGAGGTCGACTACCGAAACGGTACGGTCGTAATTGGGAAAACGATACCCGCCGGAATTGGCCACATACAGTCGTCCGTTGTTGATAACCATTTCCTCCGGTTGATAACCTACTACCACCTCCCGCGTAATCTGAAGCGTTTCAAGGTCGATTTCCACCACCTTTCCCGGACGTGCGTTCGGGTCAATCTGTACCGGACCGGCGTACGAACTGACATACGCCTTGTCGCCGTTGAAAACAATGTAGCGGCAGTTGGGAATACTCACACTGCCGATATGCTCTGCCGTGTGCACATTCATCACCTCCACAAAGTTGGAACAGTTCACTACCACATACAGCCGATTGCCGTAAATGCCGATGTCGTTGCCCACATCGCCAAGCTCCTTCACCACATTGGGGTTCCGTTCCGGATAAATGTTGCGGAAATAGCTTCCCGTACGTGCGTCAAAATGATCGATCGTACACTTGTTGCTTCCCATGTTCCCCTCATTGACGAGAAAGAATCCCTCGATAGACTGCGGGTCCGAAGGCAGGGTGACATATTCCACTTCCGAACGAATCATCGGAAGTTCCTGACGGCATCCGCTCAGGAAGCACAAAATCAGGCAGGCTGTCAGGTAAAAATAATATCTGTTCATGGTCCGAATGATTAAAAGTTATATTGAGCAATCAGCTTGAAGTTGGTGCCGGGCATCGGATAGCAGGCTACCACCTCGTACTGCTGGTTCAATAAATTGTTTACTTCCAGCGTCAGCTTCAGGTCCCCCTTCCACACCTTCAGTCCTTTGGAAACCGAAAAGTCGCTGGTATACCACGGCAACTGGTAATTATAAGGGATATTGGCCTGCGAAGAATAACGCTCTCCGGTATAGATAAAACTGTAATTTGCCTCCCACGAGCGCCATTGCAGGTTCACCACGGCCGAACCGCTGTGCCAGGGGATGTACGGAATCTGTCCTCCGTAAAACTCACTTTTGGGGTCGGTAAAGTCTTGTGCCCGCTGGTACGTATAATTGATCCGGTTGCTTACCGTCAGGTCACGCCCGATCTTCCAGCCGGTCTGAAGCGCCACGTCCACCCCTCTGATTTCCACATTGCCCAGATTGACCATCGTCCAGCGGAAGAAATTCGACGTAGGAGTGGCCACGATTTTATTCTCCACCTCGTTGTAGTACACATCCGTCTGTACTTCCAGCGAGCGCAGCCACGTATTGTTGAAGGTACGGCTGTACGTAAATCCTAAGTCGTACTGCGTAGTGAACTCAGGTTCCAGGTTGATATTTCCGATGAACGTATAATACAGGTCGTTCAGTGTAGGCATGCGGAAGATCCGTTTGTAGAAACCTCTCAGGTTAAGGCCACTTTGCGGAAAAGGCCTCCACGACACGAAAAACGAAGGAGTAAGCTTCTGCTTATCGGGAGCAGGCGTGCCCGAGCTCGTATCGTGTACAAACGTTTCGAGCAGACTTGCCTGAAGTTCCACCTGCTTGAAGCGCATGGCCGTAGCGATGGATGCCAGCAGCGTATGCCGGCGCGGATAAACAAAGTCGCGCAAGTCGGCATTCAGCAGGTTAAACTGATAATCTGCCGAAAAGCTTGCCTCCCACCACGAAAACAGATTAAATCGGTTGGCTACCGATGTGTATACTTCCTGCTGGTAATAATGGTTGTTGACATACATCAGCGACTCGTCTTTGTTAGGATCGGCCAGGTAATGCAGGTAGTCGTATGCATATTTCGCATTGGCAAGCAGGCTGTACCACTGTGTAAAGTCCTTCTTGAATGTACCCTGAGTAAAGAAATTCGTATCCCACTGACGATCCTCGTGCGAGAACTTGTTGCGGACGATTGCCCCCGGATATCCACGTTCCGAGTTGTACAGGTAAGCCTTCGCCTTCCAGTATCCCTGCTTGAGCTGTCCGAACAGCCCTCCTTCCACCCGCAAGGCATTCAGGTCGCCGTTCTGCCGCACCGCCGTCGTATCATATCCCTCCTGCATGCGGTAAGTAAACTTGTATTTTCCCGACGAGTGAAGATACTCGGCACTGAACGAACTGCTGATTCGTTGTCCGAGCTTTTGTTCCCACAGAACGGAAGGATTTGCCACACCAAACGAACCCGTTTTGAACGAAGCCCTTACGTTATACTTCTTTCCTTCCTCGAACTGAGGCGTCCGTGTCTGCAAATAGATGGAGCCCGACGAGCCGAAATCCTTTGCCGGCTGGAAAATGGCACTCTTCTGTCCGTTGTACAGCGTGACAGACTCCATGTTGTCGAGCGAGAATCTTCCCAGATCGACCGTACCGTTTTGTGCGTTTCCCAGCTCGATGCCGTCGTAGAACACACCTACATGGTTGGTTCCCATACTCCGGATATTCACCGTTTTCAGTCCCCCTACTCCTCCGTAGTCCTTGATCTGTATGCCGGAAAAATAGCGCAAGGCATCGGCCACGTTGTGCGAGCTGAGCTGATGGAGCTGCTTGCCCGATAATTCCTGTACCGGAAAAATCTCTTTCTGTACGGCACGCGCCGTCACAACAACCTCGTTCAGATGTTGAAGGCTGTCCAACTTGTTTTGTGCATGTACCGGTACACAAATGTTTATACCCCACACCAGCAGGGTAAACATTACCGCATAGTAAAGTCTATTAAGCATTATGTAAAACGTTCAACCGTCCTATCCCACGAGTTCGGTTAATTAATAAAAACGATGGCAGGTCTTCTGACTGACTCACACGCTTTGACACCTTCCCGGTTTTATCCAGTGGCAATGAGTAATTGTCAACGTGCTTGATGAGCTTCACAGCAGCGGGACTGTTCGGGACTTTCACCCGATTCCCTTTTAATCCGTCGGGTCGAACCAACCTTCCGGAACCAATCGGTGGCAAAGATAGTTTATTTTTTCTGAATTTTAATACAGTTTTGCTATTTAAGAAATGGTTTTTGTATACTCCTTTCGTTCAGGAGTTTCATGAAATATCAAAAAAAAGAAACAGGGAAAAGAGGAAGTTCGGGCAGGAAGATGCAGAGAGCCTGTCTGATTCGTGCTGACGTTTTTTTATTTTTTGTACAAAAAATAAAAACGTTTGTACAAATTTTCAGTGACTTCTGAAAGCGTTTTTCTCAGGGTACCGATAATTTTAGTAGTTTTGCCCTGATGAACCATTAAATATATGCATGTATGAAAGAAATAAATGTATCGGAACTGAAAGATAACATGTTCGACGCTATCAGTAAGGAATGGATGCTGGTAACGGCCGGAACACAGGAAAAGTTTAACATGATGACGGCAAGCTGGGGCGGAACCGGTGTTTTGTGGGCAAAGCCCGTAGCCTTTATTTTCATCCGTCCCGAGCGTTATACCTACCAGTTTATTGAAGAGGGAGAAACGCTTACCCTGTCTTTCTTAGGCGAAGAGCATAAAGATATACATAAAATCTGCGGTTCCAAGTCGGGACGCGACATTGATAAGGTAGCGGCTACCGGACTGAAACCTTTTGCCACTCCCGAAGGAAACATTGCCTACGAGCAGGCACGTATGGTACTGGAATGCAGAAAACTGTATGCCGATATGATAAAGCCCGAGCAGTTTATCGATGCCTCACTGGTAAGCCGCTGGTACGGCGAAGGACATGGCGGATTCCATAAAATGTATGTCGTAGAGATAGAACATGTATGGGTGAAAGAGTGAGCATAATGCTCGTCAGAATTCCATGATAAACTCATCCAGCGAATCGTTTTCGTCCATACCCATCTTGTCGTGTTTGAGGCGGTTTTTCCGTTTCTTCAAGGCGACCTTGCTGGTGTCGAGCAGGTAAAGCATATTGCTGTTTGAGATGCCGATTTTGATAAGGCAGCAAAGCGAAATGTCCGCCTTTGTCAGTGTCGGGAACTTTTTCCAAAGCCGGTCGGTAAAGTTGTTGTAGCAGATGTTTACAATTTCCGCCAGATTGTCCTGTTCCTCGTCGGAGAGCACTACCGACCGGCTTTGTATTTTATCCTGCTGGCTCATTTTATTGAGCTGTTCCATTTTTCTGATGATCTCGCTGTGGCGCAGGATTTCCTTTCTCATGGCAGCCTCCTTTGAAGAGTATTCGCTTCTCATCTTTTCCCTTCGTGAAAGCTCTTTGTCCAGAGCTGTTTCCTTTTCGATGATTTTTTCCTGTGCGGTATGCAGGTCGATAGTCTTTTCTTGCAGTTGCAGCCTCATTTCCTTCATCAGGTCGTCTTTTGATCGCATCTGTTCTGCCAGTTTACGCTTCTCTTCCCTGCGTTTATAGAAGAATATAACAGCTACGGTCAGTACCGCCATGCAGATGGCTGTCAGTGATATATACAGTCTTTGCCGTTTGATTTTCAGCAGCTTGTTTTCACTCTGAATCAAGGAGTAGTCGTATTTGTGCTGGAGGTTTGCCACTTTAGAATCCAGCCGTTCTTGATAGATGGTATCCAGCAGTTCGGCATACCGCTTGCTGTATTCCAGCGCTTTGGGAAGATTTTTTATTTTTTCTTCGTATATACTCCAGTCTAAATAACGGGATACTCTGAAATATGGATCATAATCTCTCGTATCCTTGCTTAAATAGAAGTGTGCCGAATCGTATTGGTTCATCTCCAGCAAGATTTTTCCCTTATTACCCCATAACGGATATAGCTCGGTGGAATCCTTTGCGAGCGATAAACTGCGGTTTACCAGTTCCAGTGCCCGTTTGTAATCTTTTCTTTCTCTTGCCGTTAAAGATAAACGGTTTAATAGATATTTGTCGTAAATTCGGTCTTTTGTAGTTGCGGACAATGTTAATCCGACATTAAATAGGCTGTCTGCACGTTCATCCTCTTCTTTTAGCAAACAACACCATCCCCATTTTCCATATAGGTTTATTTGTTTTAAGGTATCTTTCAGTAAAATAGCGTATCTGTTTGCCGTTTGATATTTTTCGATTCCCTTTTCGTAGGCATCTTCGTTAGTTAATAGACCTGCCCAGTGTAAGTTGAGCAGGAACTTGAATTGATTGTTTTCTATATTCCGGCTTGCTATATTCGCCTGCTGAAAATATGAGAGTGCTTTTTCCTTTTCATCCGAATCCCTGTAATACTGTGCCAGATAGAAAAGTGTCCATGCCTTGTGCAGTGAATCGTTGCTTGTCCGATAGTATGCTTCCGCTATCCGGAGCAGTGAATCGCTTTTCACCGGAATGTGGTTTTTATATTGTGCCTGCGTGAATAGCAGTGCATGGAGTGCCTGTTCCTCTTTACGTACCTGCGAAATGGGTGGCATGTGTTGTAGTATCTTCCAGGCACTGTCGGGTCTTTCATACATCAGTTGCTCAATTTGCAGTAGTGAAGCATTTATCTGGTGTGTCCTTTTCTGGTAAATGCCGAGTGAAAGGACGGCTGCGGTTGCTGTTATGATGACAATGATGATGAGTGTTTTATTTTTCATACTGAATGTTTGTAAGACTATTACAAATATAAATAATTTGATTGTTTTGTCGGTAAACTACTAATAGATTATTCGGGGGATAATAGCGGGATAAACTGCCTGCTGTTTTATTATGTCTACCTTTTTTCTTTATTAAGTTTTATATTCCTTTTATTATCAATGTATTATGATTTTGTATATGTCTACCTTGTGTCACCCTCTTTTCCTTGTCTAGTGTTTGAGTCTGCTATACCTTTGTAATAACAAAAATCAATAATTTAATGCTTATGAAAAAAATATTTTTATTGTTTATGGGTTTAGTTCTTTTTTCAAACTATGCTTTTGGAGAAAAAAAGATAAGTTTAACAAGGTATGATGTATTAGATCCAGAGTCTCAAAATCAGATTCCTATTAATGCGACACAATCTTCTACGGCTATTGATATTTTATTTTTGAAAGGGGCTGTATATAAGGTTATCGTTACTGGTGCAGAGGGTATAGTCTATCAAAATGAGATTACGGTTAAGACATTTGATACTGTAATAATAGATATATCCCAATATAAATCGGGGAATTATAGTATTTATTTCTATGATAAAGAGGGAAATGAAATTACCGGAGATTTTGTATTGTGATTGTTTATAGAAAACTTATGTTTAACTTAAACATATTGTATTCTAATTAATAATAGCTGTTTTGGGGAAATTTTCTTCGAGCAGTAGTGATAAATTATAGAAACTGCGCAGTTCTATTATTTTGATATTATTTGTTTAATTAAAAAATGAGATTATGAAAAACATATTTTATTTGATGGTGAGTGTAATCGTGATAGGAGCATCTGTAATTTATGCATGCTCTCGTGAGGAATTCCATGGTGCATCTGAGTATCATCCTTCTCGTGTTGAACAATCTTATGTACAATTACAGAATGATTTAATTTGGTATACAGAAAAGTTTGTGTCAAATAAGGAGTATTCGACTCGTAGTTCTGTTTATCCGATTGTATCGTTGGAATCAACAGAAGTCTTTGTTCAGCCTCATTTAGATTTAATACCCATACAACCTTCAAAAACACAAGATGTGGTTAGTGCTGATGTAAGAGGTGCTATGATAGGTAGTATTTGGGGATTAAAGGGGGCCATTTTATATGGGGCTGGTTCTTCTCTTATAGCGGCAGCGAAATCTTCCCAAGTATCTGTTAATTCAGTTGTATATGCGACTGTTGATAGAAGTGATAATGATAGTCTAGGTTATTTTCATAATCAAATAATAGCAGATGCAATGCCGCTTTTATTGGAAAATGAAGATGAAGTGTCTGGAGATCTTATTTTTGATTTAACAGAACAAGTAATGCTTCAGCTTTCAGAAAATTATTCAGAGGCAGAAATAAAAGAAATGAAAACAGATTTTCTTCATTTTCTTGATATTGCCATTTTACCACCAAAAGAAGATTGGAATAATAATATTCAGGAAGAATACCCTGAGATAGCTCAGGATATTCAAATTATAAATGAATATTTTGAAACTGTACATGATTTTACTTATAGTGGAGAACTGTTAAATTATACGCATGGCTTTAAAGAGGTAATTAATAATTCCGGAATTTCTGAAGAGGCTAAAAATCGACTTACAGGTAGTTTGAATGTAGCTGCAAATAGTTTTATATTGTGGACTCCTGTCGAGTAATGAGAAGTTAATCCGTAATGTTAAAGAAAAATTGTCTTGTTTGTTTTCAAGAAAGAATATATAGTAATTTGTATATTTTCTTTTTATTAATTTCAGATATTCTTCATTATAAGAATTTTAAATATAAAAAATATTATACTTGAAGCGAAACCCAATTAATAACCTTAAATTCTTTTTTCTATGATTAAAAAATTAATTATGGCACTATTCGTGGCTATCTTCTCAGTTTCATGTCAAGACGAATCCTCTATGAAGGATTTAAGTATTCAATCTGAAACTCCCGATTTAATTGGAGATTATCACAATGAAATTCTTAAAAATTTCATTGTTTATTACAGCCAGGATGTACAAAGTACAGGGAGTAATACTTCTGATTTTGTACAAATAATGGCAAATTATGGTGTTGCTGTTTTGAAAACATATAAAAATGATCCGCCAAGTAGTAATATTGACAAATGGGTAGAAGGTGTTTTAAATAAATCTTTAGACTCAACTCAGCTAAAAATTATTGAGATTTTAGGCACAGGGAGATCAATGTCAGAAGCTATTGAAATAGTTTTTGGTGCAGACAAAATCTCACCTATTGTGAAATCATATCTAATTGAGCTCAATAGAACTATAGATCAATATAAGGGAACTCCATCATTTCAAGATAAAGTAAATATTATACGTGCAAGATATTACGGTTCTGCTTCGCAAGATGATAGAACAATTATAACGTGGACATCAATTTTAGCAAAAGGGTCTCATGAATATTGGAATCAGGAATGTAATAACTGGAATCCTTCATTAAAAGGTAGATTTTGGGATTTTGGAAAACGAGTCCTTGTTGCTGACGCAATAGGAGGGTTGGAGTATATTCTTGCAACAAAGATAGGGCTAATCGCAGGTCCAATATCTTGGAAGATTGGTGCAGCATATGCCGCTTTAAATAGTGTTCTAGCTGGTGTAGAAGACATTTTATTAAATACCCAAAGTCGCAGTTCTATTACGGAAGAAACTATTAAAAATATATCTAAAGAAGAAATATATAAAGCATATTTAAAACGAAAAGCCGAATTAGGTATTAATTAAGCTATGAAAAATAAAATAATTATATCAATAATAAAAATAGTTGTATTATTTTGTATATCTTTTACTTTGGTATTTATCTTTGATTTACTTTTCCACATAAGTAGAGATACTAAAGAACTTTTCATCAGAGTAATGATTACAGCGATACCTTTTGCCGTTACTATTTTATATTCTGATTATAAGAATATTTGGAAGAAAAATAGTAATTAAGGAGAGCCTATTTCTATGAGCTTAAATTACTTAAGGGGTATCGCCAACGTTTACTACAAATGTTACTGTTTAACATAAGCCAATATTTGTATTGAAAACTTTATATTTTAGATAATTTCCAAAAATAACCGTTTTTCAGACTATAAAACTGAAGTATTGCTTAAACTTAAAAGAATTACTATGAAGAAAATGTTATTTAATATTGTATTTATTTTTGTTTGTTTCTTCTGTCTTAGTTTATCTTCTTGTTATAATGGCAATATTGTAACAGAAGAACAAGGAAAACCAATCGTTATAGAACATAATATGATTATGACTCCCCAAGAGATGGGACAATTTCATAATGATGTTTTAAATTGTATGATTGAAAAATCAGAGGCTAATCAGATTGCAGATTTTAATGGCTTTATGAAGCAAATTATGGATGTATCTCAGTTTGAAATGGCAAAAAGAGAGTTCTTTTATGATTATACATCTCAAGATTCTTTATTTATTAATACTGCATTCAGGGTATTTAAAGATTTAGTTAGAGAGGATCAACAACAAGCTTTGGATTTCCTTGTTTTGATATCAGATTATCCTGATGACGTAAAATTAGAATTAATGGAACTTACAAGAGAATCTCCAGATGTAGACTATTTTGTAAATAGACTAAATGAAATTGTTAATGGACAAGAGTCTACAAGATGTATTGAGGATAATATAAAACAATCTTTTGATATAATATCTTCTATATCAATTAGTTCTAATAATTATTGGTCCAAAAAATTAAATTCAAGAAGTTCTTTTGGCACTTATTTAGCTGACGGTCTGGGAGGAGCGGCAGCCACTATTTCAGGAATTGGGGTGATTTTGTCAGCAGTGGCTTCTGCTGCCGCTTCATATTTATGGGAAAAAGCTATAGAACCTTGTTACACCGAGCAAGAGAATATTGATATAGTTGTGAAACCTGATGGAGTATTTCAAATACATAAAGGGGATAGGTTAGAACTCGTTCCTATACAAGTTTCTGAAGAATTTGTTGATAGTCTAAAATCTACTTTGACTATTCATTAATAATTTATGTTTTATACATTTATGTGGTCTATAGTTTTACTTCTTTTGCTGTTGGTGAATGTAGTTTATGTGACTTCTTTCATTGGCGACTACTATCCTGAATTTGAATTCTTTTATTGGGTTGTCGAACTGGTATTGCTGATACATCTTATTTTTCTCATAAAGAGAAAGACGTACACATGGGAGAAACTGTTTTTCATCGATTCTATTGAACGTTATTTTCCGGCGTTGTGCGGTATGAATCGCGGTTTAAGACAGGTGCTTCGATTTTGTATGGTAGTGTATTGGATATTATTGCCGCTTGTTCCGACTTTGGCTGTAGCGCTGTCAATGCAACTTGGGTATAGTTTAGGGTGGATGTCTGCTGTTTTGTGTGTGCAGTGCGTATTGACTTTACTGCTGTTTGTTGTATTCCAGATAAAGAAATGGAAATTGCAGGGAGAAAGAAACAGGCAATGATTTTAAGTTCAGGTGTGACAAATAAGCATTCCCTGTGTTGCCGGAGTATCGTTTTCTGGCAGCACAGGGAATCATAATATGCAGGTAGAGGGTATTATTTCCCCCTTACTATCTTCTTTATATCGTTCAGCTTGTTCAGCGCCTCCAGCGGAGTCAGGTTGTTTACGTCCAGATTCAGTATTTCGTCACGTATCTGGCACAGTACAGGGTCGTCGAGCTGGAAGAAACTCAGCTGTACTCCGTCCTGATGAACTGTTTTAGGTTCTACCTTATGATGCGATGACATGCCTTCCTGTCGGTTTTCTTTTTCCAGCTGGTGCAGAATCTCGTCGGCACGCTTCACGATGGTCTTGGGCATACCTGCCATCTTTGCTACGTGAATACCGAACGAGTGTTCGCTTCCTCCCCGCTCCAGCTTGCGCAGGAAGATGACCTTGTTGTCTACTTCCTTCACCGAAACGTTGTAATTCTTGATACGCGGGAAGCTCTCTTCCATATCGTTCAGCTCGTGATAGTGTGTGGCAAAGAGCGTACGGGCACGGGCGCGCTTGTGCTCGTGTATATGTTCCACGATAGCCCAGGCGATGGAAATACCATCGTAAGTAGATGTACCGCGTCCCAGCTCGTCGAACAATACCAGACTGCGTGGCGAAAGGTTGTTCAGGATATCTGCCGCCTCGTTCATTTCTACCATGAAGGTTGATTCGCCCACCGAGATATTGTCGCTGGCTCCCACACGGGTAAAAATCTTATCCACCAGTCCGATGTGCGCACTTTCGGCAGGTACGAAACAGCCTATCTGCGCCATGAGGGTGATCAGTGCTGTCTGTCGGAGCAAGGCAGACTTACCTGCCATGTTCGGTCCGGTGATGATAATGATCTGCTGCGTTTCCGTGTCGAGGTACACATCGTTGGCAATGTATTTTTCTCCTGCCGGAAGCTGTTTCTCGATGACCGGGTGACGTCCTTGCTTGATGTCGAGAATATCGTCGTCGGCAACCACCGGACGGATATATTTGTTGGCCCGGGCTGCGTTGGCAAACGACAGCAGGCAGTCCAGACGGGCTATTTGTGTCGCATTGATCTGGATGGCAGGGATAAACTCGGCAAGTTCTGCCACCAGTTCGTTGTACAGTTGGGTTTCCAGAATCAGAATCTTGTCTTCCGCTCCCAGAATCTTCTCTTCGTACTCTTTCAGTTCCTGCGTGATGTATCGTTCCGCGTTGACCAGTGTCTGCTTGCGTATCCAGTCGGCTGGAACCTTGTCTTTATGTGTATTTCTTACCTCGATGTAATAGCCGAACACGTTGTTGTAGGCTATTTTCAGGCTGGGGATGCCCGTCAGCTCACTTTCGCGCTGCTGTACTTGCAGCAGGTAATCCTTGCCCGAGTAAGCAATGTGGCGCAGTTCGTCCAGCTCCTGATTGACTCCGTCGGCAATCACTCCTCCCTTGTTGACCAGCAGCGGGGGATCGTTGTTTATTTCCTTGGCAATCTTGTCGCGGATGGAAGCACAGAGATTCAACTGCTCTCCTATCTTCCGCAGGCTTTCGTTGTCGGCATTCAGACAAGCATTCTTGATAGGCTCTATTGCTTGAAGGGCTACTTTCAACTGAACGACTTCACGCGGAGAGATACGTCCTACGGCAGCTTTCGAAACAATACGTTCCAAATCGCCTATCAGATGCAATTTCTCTTCGATAAAATCCTTGAAATCCGGTTCGCGGAAGAAATATTCCACTACGTCCAGTCGTTCGTTGATGGGCTTCACGTCTTTCAGCGGGAAGACAATCCACCGCTTCAGCAGACGGGCTCCCATCGGGCTGATGGTATGGTCGATGACATCGAGCAGGCTGGTTCCGCCTTCATTCATGCTGCCTATCAGTTCCAGGCTGCGTATCGTGAACTTGTCGAGGCGTACATATTTATCCTCTTCGATGCGTGCCAGCGAAGTGATGTGCCCGATCTGGTAATGCTGCGTCATATCCAGATATTGCAGAATGGCTCCGGAAGCAATGATACCATTCTTCAGATGTTCCACTCCGAAACCTTTCAGGTTCTTGGTTTCGAAATGTTTCAGCAGCTTTTCGCGGGCAGACGCTTCGGTAAACACCCAGTCGTCCAGCTCGAAGGTAAAGAACTTGTTGCCGAAATTACCTTCGAACATCGGTTTCTTTCCCCGTTCGAATAAGACTTCTTTCGGGGCAAAATTATTCAGTAACTTGTCGATATAGTCGAAAGGCCCTTCGGCGGTAAGAAATTCTCCCGTCGAAATATCCAGGAAAGCGACGCCGCAAGCTGTCTTGCCGAAATGTACGGCAGCCAGGAAGTTGTTCTCCTTATAAGATAATACATTATCGCTGATGGCAACACCCGGCGTAACCAGTTCGGTGATGCCTCTTTTTACCAGCTTCTTTGTGGTTTTCGGGTCTTCCAGTTGGTCGCAGATAGCCACACGTCGTCCTGCCCGAATCAGTTTCGGCAGGTACGTATCGAGCGCGTGGTGCGGAAATCCCGCCATCTCCACCGTCTTACCCTGTCCGTTGGCACGTTTGGTCAGCGTGATTCCCAGAATTTCGGAAGCTGTTACGGCATCTTCCGAATACGTTTCATAAAAGTCGCCACACCTGAAGAGCATGATTGCATCGGGATGTTTCGCCTTTAAGTCGAAATACTGCTTCATCATGGGGGTTAATACCACGTCATTGTCCTTAGCCACGGTTATTCCTTTCTTTTTAAGATTATGTTTAGGGACAGCAAAGATACTTCAAAAGCGTGAATACTTGATATAAGAAAATGGAAAAATCTTTTTTCGAGGGTTCAAGGATGAAATAGATGCAACATCTTTTTAATAAAGTTTACAGCTTTTGAAATGTTTTTAGAACCATAACGTCATTGTTCTGTCGTTTGCTTGTAATTAGGGTCGGATACTTTTGCACCAGTTTTTAATGGGATTTGTTTATGAGGTATTTAGCTTTAACAGGAATCATGTGCTTATTGCCTTTTTCGGCATCTGCAAATTTATTAAAAGGAAAAGTAATAGACCAAAGTACGAAGGAGGCTTTGATTGGAGTGTCTGTAGCATTAAAAGGTAATCCCAGTATTGGGACTATTACAGACGTAGATGGTAATTTTTCTCTGGATGTTGATGCAACGAAAGCAACATTGGAGCTGACTTATGTAGGGTATGTGACAAAGGAAATCAGTTTATCGGAAGATAAGCAAGGGGTGGTTGTTGAAATGAATGAAGACAATTTCAAATTGGATGAAGTGGTGGTGACCGGACAAGGTGCTGAAATCAAAAAGAGACGTTTGTCATCGAATGTTTCGACGGTAAGTGAAAAAGATTTGGTGAAAATGCCACAAGGGCGTATTGATCAGATGCTACAAAATGCACTTCCGAATGTGCAGATAAACTTGTCGAATGGACAGCCGGGTACGACGTCTTTGATTAAGGCTCGTGGTCTTTCTTCTGCTTTTTCAAATTCTACTCCTGTTATTTATGTTGATGGAGTACGTGTGGATAACATGAATACGGGAGCAACATTGAATAACTCTTTGAGTGGAAATGCTGCTGCTACAGGTTCTATTGGGGATATTCCGATGGAAAATATAGAACGTATAGAATATGTGACCGGAGGTGCTGCTACTACATTATACGGTTCGGATGCTGCAAACGGAGTGATTCAGATATTCACTAAAAAAGGAGGTGAAGGACGTTTTAATGCTTCTGTAGAGGCTGAGTTGGGAGCAGATGTTGCATCTTCTCAGTTTTATCATTTTAAGCGTACGAAAGAATTGTTGCATCAGACTGGTTTCTCACAGAAATATCGTGTAGCTTTCGATGGCGGAAATGAAAAATATGGTTATAGTTTAGGAGCGAGCATGAGTAATAGTACCGGAACTTTGATACATAACGGGAATGAAGATAAGAAGTACGATTTGCGTTTCGGTTCTCGTCTGAAAATTAATAAAGCATTAGAATATCAGAACTCATTTGGTATGGTAGTGGAAGACTTCCGCCGTAGCCGTAATGGTAATCAGGGAGGATATACGGGATTGTGGTTTACGGAAGGTTCTGCTGCTGCTAATTTTGATTATGTAGATGAAAATGGGAATTCCGTTGGCTACAATCCGGATATTGATGCTGCAAGTGATTATGAATTTGCCCAGATGAAGGCTTTCGTCGATAAAGCTGAAGCTTTGCAGAATAATAAAGAATCTGTACGTCGTTTTCAGACATCTCAGTCACTTTCATTTAAACCTCTTCAGAATCTTACTTTTAAAGGGACTTTTGGATTGGACTATCGTTTGAATACGAATAAGAATATTACGACAAACGAGTATTTGATTCATACTCAGCAAAAGCCGGAAGGAACTTCGGATGCGGGTAGTATCAATAACTTCGACCGTAACTATTTAGGGCTTACCATTGAATTGAACGGACAATATAATTATCATTTCCGTGATATTCTGAGTCTGGTTACAACTGCTGGTTTTCAGTATTTCAGCACTTATGACCATCAGTCTGTGTATAATGGAACGAATGTCAGAGATGGTGCGCTGATTATGACTGGAGCTGGTACACAGAGTGCCGATGAATGGTTGAGCTATCTATATAATTATGGTGTATTTGTACAAGAGAACATTGGTATAAAAGATAAATATTATTTGGACTTAGGTTTGCGTGCAGACTATAATACTGCATTTGGTGATAATGTGGGTTGGCAATATTATCCTAAAATTGGATTGTCTTATCAGTTGTCGGACGAAGCGTTTATGAAATCCATTGTAAACAGTGGTATGCTGAATTCCTTCAGACTATTTGCCAATTATGGTATTGCAGGTAGTTATCCACCTGCTTTCGAGTATCAGAAAACAATCGCTGTGAATTCGTTCTTAGGTCAGCAGGCTGCTTCGTTCGGTAAGTATGGTAATCCGGATTTGGGACCGGAAAAGAAACATTCGTATGAAGTCGGCTTTAATACTGTATTGTTTAACCATTTTTTGAATGTCGGGTTAACTTATTATTATGCTCGTACCAAAGATGCACTCTTTAGTGTTCCTTCGCTGCCTTCTTCCGGACAGTCTGCAAGTTATCTGGCAAATGTGGGTGAAATTGAAAATAAAGGTATTGAGCTGACGGTAGGTATGCAACTGGTCAATACGAAAGATTGGAATGTGCGTCTGAATGCGTCGGCTAATACAAATCACAATGTTGTTTTGAGTACGGGGGGAACAGTTCCTTTTGCAATCGGTGGATTCTCTTCACGTACGGTACAGACCGTAGTGGAAGAAGGAAAGCCTGTCGGTTTTATTCGTGGTTCGAAGGCGGTTTTGAATGAAGACGGTTCACTGAAAGAAGTTCTGGAGTTGCAAGATTTAGGAACAACGATACCTACTCTGTATGGAAACTTCTCATTGAATGTCGATTATAAAAATCTTTCATTCTTTGTAAGCGGTGATTATCAGGCTGGGTCGTACGTACATTCTTTCGACCGTCAGTTCCGTTTTGCAAAAGGTTTAAAGGATCCCAGCATACCGGATAAAGCACTTGAAGGAACAACACAAGGTGCGGCTTGGTTGAATTTTACAAACTTCTTCGTTGAAAAAGCTGATTATTTAAAGATTAGAAACATAGGGGCTTATTATACGGTTAAGCCGAAGAGGTATCTGAAGGAAATCTGTTTCGGTTTCAATGTATATAATCCATTCTCTTTTACGGCAGCTTCTGTCGATCCTGAAGCATTGTTGTCGGGCGCTCGTTCTCAAGGAGCTGTAGCTACCGGAGGATTGAACTATTCTTCCTATTCTACTCCTCGTCAATATATAGGATCAGTTAAAGTTAATTTCTAAATAATAAAAGGTATATGAAAGCAATCAATTATATATTTCTGTCAGTTGCAACGTGTTTTACACTTAATTCTTGTGAGTTATTGCAGCCTGATGATATTATCAATCCGAATGTCGATGAAAATACGTTTTTAAATTCGGCAAATGCGATGCAGGCTTGGGTAAATGGAACGAATAGTTCTTTTGCTGAATCGATAGGTTCTTATTGTGAGCTGATGGAGATTATGTCGGACAATTATTTTAATAATTATTCTCAAAGTAGTAAGGTGTTCGATATACCGAAAATTCTGTATACAGACCTTGATGTTACCAATCTTCAGCGATATATAGGTACCATGCGTAAGTCTGCCGATTATGGAATCAATGTAGTGGCTCCTGTTGATGCAAAGACAAAGAAAAGCGATTTGTTTAATCTGTATTATATTAAAGCTTATTCGTATATACTTGCTGGAGAATATTTTCGCGCCTTGCCTGATGAGGATGGAGGTGATGTCAAAACTTGGGATGTACAACTTAAAACGGCTGTTGAGGTTTTAGACAAGGCTTTGGAATATGTAGAAACAGATGAGGATAGAGCTTTTATCCATACACTGAAAGCACGTGTTTATTATCGCTTGGGTGATGAACCGAATGCTGTGAATGAATCTCAGACAGCCTTGTCCTTTTCTGGTGATTTTGTAAAACAAGTACAGTTTGATGGAGTAAACAATATTCTGAATTCCATTCAGACTGCTACATGGGGAACCTGGTTCCAGCCGTTACCGAGATTGGATTTTCTGGATCCTAAGTATTTTAAGCTAACCAGTACGGAAGAACGTCCTATAAATATAGGAAAGGCAGAAGAAGATTATCTCATTCTGGCAGAAGCGGCCTTGGCCGATAATGATATTGACGGGGCTAAAGACTATATGAAGCAATTGCTTACTTTGGTTAAATCTCGTCCTGTTCAAACAGATTTGAATGATCAGTTGGAAGGAAGATTTAATGGAGGATACAAACATTATCCTAACAGTTCGGAATATGTAGTGGCGGCTTCTGAAGGTGAAGAATATCGTAGCGGATTGGTTTTAGACCGTCAAGCTCCTCATTTAATCAGCGTTCCGTATATTTCTGGAACATCTGTTTCTGAAGCTATGATAAATGAAACCAGTGGAGTAGATGAAACCTTAGAGTTATTATATTTAATGCGTCAGGAAATCTTCTTTGCTGAGGGAAGAAGAGTGGCCGATTTAGGTATTAAATTACCTGTTTGTGAGGTTGAGGCTGCTAATACACCGTCGGCTAAGCCGTATATGGAGGCTCTTATTCCTTCGTTTATTCCATTGAACCAGGGTATGGATGATTTTACAATGGATGAAACAACTAAAAAGGTAACAATCCGTTATAATATGAATAAGATAATTGTTGAAAATAAATCATCTGAATATGTTGTGCCGTTCTTTAATTAATAGTTTGAACTATAGATTGTTTACTGTCATTCTGTTCTGTTTGGGATGGCTGTCGGATGCAGTTGCCGATAATTCGAAATATGTCATACTGATAACGATTGACGGAATGCATGCAGGGATGGTAACTGATCCGGAAATGCCTTCACCTTATTTAAAGATGATGAAACGAGAAGGTCTTTTTGTGGATAAAGTAAAAGGTGTACCTCCTACAGCTACTTATCCGTCACATACCAGTATTGTGACGGGAGCTCTTCCTGTTCATCATCGTATCTTTTATAACGCTCCGTTTGTTTTCAACAAAGATTCTGTGGTGAGTTATTGGTATGCAGATAGTATAAAGGTTCCAACTATCTGGCAGGCTGCTAAAGAATCTGGTTTTACTACAGCTTCCTTGTTTTGGCCAGTATCGACTAAATCGCGTTGGATTGATTATAACATTCCGGAATATTGGTCTGTAAAGCGTGTAGCCAATCAGTTGGATTTTATTAAGCCCGTTTGTACTCCGTCGGGTATATTGGATGAGCTTGAAGAAAATGCTGTTGGTCGGTTAGATCATTTGACTTTTGGGGCTGGTTCCATTACCCGCGATGCCCGTACAGCACATATGGCTAATTATATAATGAATAAATATCATCCTAATCTGATGACGATTCATTTGATAACGACAGACTATGCCCAGCATGCTACGGGCATGCAGTCGGAACGTACTCGAATGGCTGTTGCGAGTGCGGACCATGCAATTGGTTTAATTGTGGAGAACTTAAAGCAAACGCATCGTATGGATAGTACAACGATTATCGTATGTGGCGATCATGGCTTTTCTGATATAAATCGGGTAATTGCTCCAAATGTCTGGCTTACTCATGCGGGATTATTGAGTGAAAAGCCTGGAGGCGACTGGAAAGCTTGTTTTCATGGAAATGGTTCGGTGATGTTTTTATACCTTCGTGATTCTAATGATAAAAAGACTCTTGAAAAGGTTGAGAATATCATACAGAGTCTTCCTGTTGAAACGCGCAGCTTGTTCAAGGTCGTATCTCAAAAAGAATTGACTGCAATGGGGGGAGATCCTAAAGTGGCTTTAGCATTAGAGCCGATTGCTGGAATCAGTGTCTCTACAAACCGTACGGGCGCCGATGTTCTTGTAAAGGAAGGTGGTTCTCACGGTTATTTCTCAGGGATTGACCCCACTTGTTTCATGGTATATGGATGTAGTGTATCAGATAAAGGAAAAGAGATACAAACCATGCGCCAGATAGATATTGCTCCTTATGTTATGCATTTGTTGGGTGTGGAATATAAGTTCGCGGATGGGAAACTTCCTCAGGAATTATTTTGATTAAGTATAGGCTCGTTTGAAAATATATTTTTAGAGATTTAGTTGTAAAAGCATTTTGGAGAAGGGTATATATTCCGATTGGAATGTGTACCCTTTGAGTTTTTATATAGAAAAAGCCCCGAAAGAATTATCTTTCAGGGCTTTTCTGTAGAGTTTCCGTTGGACTACCAAGATTCGAACTTGGACAAACAGAACCAAAACCTGTTGTGCTGCCATTACACCATAGTCCAAACTTTATTTGTTTTCCTCAGAAAACGTTGCAAAGATAAATGTTTTCGTCAATATAATCCAAATTATTTTTCACTTTTTTTTCTCTTCATGCTTTAATCGCTATCTTTGCGGAAACCAAAAATATTAATTCATGAAGAAATTGTTAGTAACTCTTGCTTTGGGAGCGAGTTCTTTTTCTGCCTTTGCGGTGACTCCGCTTTGGTTGCGTGATGTAACAATCTCTCCCGATGGTAAGGAAATAGCCTTTTGCTATAAAGGGGATATTTATAAAGTGAAAACTTCGGGGGGAGAAGCTGTGCGCTTGACCAGTCAGGAATCGTATGAATCGAATCCGGTATGGTCGCCCGACGGTAAGCAGATTGCTTTTGCCAGCGATCGCTTTGGTAACTTCGATTTGTTCGTAATGCCTGCCGAAGGAGGTGCGGCAAAGCGTCTGACTACTCACTCTGCTTCGGAAATTCCTTCAGCCTTTACTCCCGATGGAAAATATGTTGTTTTTTCCGCTTCCATTCAGGATCCGGCTTCGAGCGCGCTTTTTCCTAAGTCGGCTATGACCGAGGTTTATAAGGTACCGGTAGACGGCGGACGTACGCAACAGATATTAGGGACACCGGCCGAGATGATCAGTTACGCTCCGTCGGGTGATTTCTTCTTGTATCAGGATCAGAAGGGAGTGGAGAGCGAATGGCGTAAGCATCATACCTCGTCCATTACCCGCGATGTATGGAGATACGATGTAAAAACAGGTAAACATACCAATTTGACGGCCAGACCGGGCGAAGACCGTAATCCGGTGTTGAGTCCTGACGGCAAGCAGGTTTACTTCTTGAGCGAACGTAACGGTGGCTCATTCAATGTATATTCTTTCCCGATCGATGATCCGAAGAATATACAGCCGGTTACTTCGTTCAAAACCAATCCGGTGAGATTCCTTTCAATGGGAGCCGACGGTACGCTCTGTTATACCTACGATGGCGAGATTTATACGCAGTCGGTCGGTGGTAAGCCGGAGAAAGTAGCTATCTCTCTGGTACGCGATGATGAGGAATTACCAGTTTCCTATACCTTTACTCGGGGAGCTTCCGAAGCGGTTGTTTCCCCTGATGGAAAACAGGTGGCCTTTATTGTACGTGGAGAAGTGTTTGTGACTTCTGTAGAATATGGAACAACCAAGCAGATTACACATACTCCTGAAGCAGAACGGGGCGTTTCATTTGGTGCGGACAACCGTTCGTTGGTTTACTCCAGCGAGAGAGGGGGAAAGCGTGATTTGTATATTGCCAAGATCAGCCGGAAGGAAGACCTGAACTTCCCGAATGCTACTCTGATAGAAGAGGAACCATTAGTACCCTCTAAAACGTTGGAACGCGATTATCCGCAGTTCTCACCCGATGGAAAGGAAGTGGCTTTCATCGAAGACCGCAACCGTCTGATGGTGGTTAATCTGGATACTAAAAAGATTCGTCAGGTAACGGACGGTTCTACCTGGTATACTCGTTCGGGAGGATTCGATTATTCCTGGTCGCCCGACGGCAAATGGTTTACGCTTGAGTTTATCGGCAACAAGCATGATCCGTATTCGGATATAGGTCTGGTCAGTGCCGACGGAAAGGGACAGATTATTAACCTGACGAATAGTGGTTATACCAGTGGCTCTCCGCGTTGGGTAATGGATGGAAATGCTATCTTGTTCACTACCGAGCGTTACGGTATGCGTAATCATGCTTCATGGGGTTCGCTGAACGATGTGATGATTGCTTTCCTCAATCAGGATGCATACGATAAGTTCCGCCTGAGCAAGGAGGATTACGAATTGCAGAAGGAACTGGAAAAGGAGCAGGAAAAAGCTGCCAAGAAAGATGATAAGGCTTCCAAGAAAGACAAAAAATCGGACGATAAGGATGCCAAGGACGAAAAGAAGGTGAAGGATATTGTGGTAGAAACGGAAGGTATCGAAGACCGTATCATTCGTCTGACTCCGAATTCTTCTGACTTAGCTTCGGCCATTATCTCGAAAGACGGTGAGAAACTGTATTACCTGTCGGCTTTCGAAGGTGGATACGATTTGTGGAAGATGGATCTCCGCAAACACGACACCAAGCTGTTGCATAAGATGGATGCAAAATGGGCGAATATGGAAATGGATAAAGAGGGTAAGAACTTCTTTATTCTGGGCGGAGGTACCATGCAGAAAATGGATGCTTCGTCGGAAAGCCTGAAACCGATTACCTATACTGCTACGATGAAGCTGCTGCCTTCCGAAGAACGTGAATACATGTTCGATAATATGTACCGTGAGGAAAAGGCTCGTTTCTATAATGTGAACATGCACGGAGTGGACTGGGATGCTATGACTGATACTTACCGTAAGTTCTTGCCGCACATCAACAATAACTACGATTATGCTGAAATGCTGAGTGAGCTGCTGGGGGAACTGAATGTATCTCATACTGGTGGACGCTTTTATCCGGACTTGAAAACGGAATCGACTGCCGATTTAGGAGTATTGTATGACTGGGACTATACGGGCGACGGCTTGCGCATTGCCGAAGTTGTTGAGAAAGGTCCGTTCGACCGTAAGACTACCCGTGTCAAAGTCGGAACTATTATTGAAAAGATCGACGGCGAAGCAATCAAGGCCGATGAAGATTATGCTGTGCTGCTGAACGGCAAGACGGGCAAGAAAGTACTGGTATCGCTGTACGATCCGCAGACCAAGGAACGCTGGGATGAAGTGGTACGTCCGATTAGCCAGGGAACATTTAGTTATTTGTTGTACCAGCGCTGGGTAAAACAGCGTGCTGCTGATGTAGCAAAATGGTCGAACGGCCGTCTGGGATATGTACACATCGAATCGATGGACGACGAAAGTTTCCGTACCATCTATTCTGATATCTTGGGTAAATACAATAACTGCGAAGGTATCGTCATCGATACCCGTTTCAACGGAGGTGGCCGTTTGCACGAAGATATAGAAGTATTGTTCAGCGGAAAGAAATACTTTACACAGGTGATTCGCGGGCGTGAAGCATGCGATATGCCAAGCCGTCGCTGGAACAAGCCTTCCATCATGTTGCAGTGTGAAGCGAACTACTCGAATGCACACGGTACACCATGGGTATACAAGCATTGTAACCTGGGCAAGCTGGTAGGTGCTCCTGTACCGGGTACCATGACCAGTGTGAACTGGGTAAGAATGCAAGACCCGACACTGGTATTCGGTATTCCTGTAGTAGGTTATCGCCTGCCCGATGGCAGCTACCTGGAGAATACACAGCTCGATCCAGATGTTTATGTATTGAATGCTCCCGAAACCATTGTGAAGGGTGAAGATACGCAGTTGAAAGCAGCGGTGGACGAACTGCTGAAAGAGATTGACAACAAATAATTTAATTTTTCTGCAATAAAAAAGTGGCGCCGGATTCAATTTCGGTGCCACTTTTTTATTTGTAACCGTCCTTTGCTGGGATCAGTTATTTTTATTCTGGATATAAAGCTCATCAATGATTCCGTCGGACAAACCGATTACCGGTACATGAATGTAAGTAGCCCCGATAATCTCTGCGATGGTGAGAAAAATGTCACCGGCTGGAACAATTACGTCGGCACGGTCAGGCTTTAACCCGAACTGTTCCATGCGTTCTTCCACTGAAAGTGCTTTCAGTCGGGCATGCAATTCCTGTAGCACAGAAACTTGCATTGTCATTTTTTTCTTGTTCTTCTTTTCAACAAGGCGGTATAGCTTGTTTATATTACCTCCAGAACCGATAATATTTGTTCCCGGATACGATTTGGCCAGTTCGGCTAAATCTGTTTTCAGGCGTTCCCATTCACTGTCTTGTACAGCATTGTTCAGAATACGTACTGTACCAATGTTATACGAACGGCTGCACACCAGCTGTCCTTGTGATAGCAGGTTGATTTCCGTACTGCCACCTCCCACGTCGACATACATGTAGTTTCCCTCTTGATCTTCCATGTGTTCTACGTGATTATTGTAGATTATTTTTGCTTCTTCCTGTCCGTCGATTATATCGATATGTACATCTGTCTTTTTTTCAATCTGCTTGATGATTTCCAGTCCATTCTTTGCATCTCGCATAGCCGATGTAGCACATGCACGGCAATGCTTTACATCGTAGATTTTCATCAGGTAACGGAAAGACTTCATCAGGCGAATCATGTTCTTTTCTTTCTTTTCCGAGATTTTTCCAATCTTGAACACATCGAATCCCAGCCGGAGCGGGACACGTAGCATCAGTACCTTAGAGAAATGAGTTTCGCCTTGCTTTTCCTCAATTTCCTTTATCAGTAGACGTACTGCATTCGATCCTATATCGATAGCAGCATAGTTCGTTTTTCGAGTTTCGCTTTCGTTCATATTTTATATGTTTTCTGCTAAGTAGTGATTGTATAATGCTTCTTGAGAACGGAATGGTTCTTCTCCTTCCGTTTCTCTGAACAAATTTTTACCACTTCCGTCAACAATACGTCCCTGCAAGGTATCTTTGAATCCGTATTCTACGATGAGTTTCATTTCCTCCTTGATAGCAGGATCGTATACCGGGGTGATTACTTCTATACGGTTATTCAAGTTACGTGGCATCCAGTCGGCCGATCCGATGAATACTTTTTCTTCTCCTCCCGAAGCAAATATGAAGATTCGTGAATGTTCCAGGTACCGGTCGATGATACCATTTATATGAATATTATCGCTTATGCCTTCTATGCCAGTTATAAGGGAGCAGTTACCTCTTACCACCAGTTGGATGTCTACTCCAGCCTGAGATGCCTCATACAACTTGTTTACCATCAATGGATCGGTTATATGGTTAATCTTGATTTTGATATAGGCTTCTTTTCCTGCTTTCTTATTCTTGATTTCGTTGTTAATCAGGCTTACAAACTTGTTTCTCATTTCGTTGGGCGAAACAAGCAGTTCCTTGAACTTCACCGGACTATAAGGGCGTTCGATAAAGTCGAATACCTGATGAACATCTTTCACGATACGTGGAGCCGCTGTCATCAGCATACAGTCTGTATACATACGTGCATTGCCTTCGTGGAAATTGCCGGTACTGATACAGGCGATGTCGGGTCCCTTTTTCATTTTGATGTGAGTAATCTTAGAATGTACCTTCAGTCCCTCTACACCGAATATTACGTTTACACCGGCATCCTGCATCTTTTTGGACCAGTTGATGTTGGAAGCCTCATCAAATCGGGCAAGCAATTCAATCACCACAGTTACCTTTTTCCCGTTGCGTGCTGCGGCCATTAGGGCTTTAACAACCTTCGATTCCTTGGCCAGTCGGTAAAGTGTGATCTTGATGCTTTGCACCTGCTTGTTTACAGCAGCTTCTTGAAGTACTCTGATAAACGAATCAAAATTGTGGAAAGGTACGTGTATAAATCGGTCTTTCTTCTGAATTTTTTCCAGCAGACTGTCTTCGCCGTCCAGTTCTTTCTTCAGGATTGACGGCCATTGCGGATACTTCAGGTTGCTTCGTCCACAGTCGGGAAATTTCATAAAATCCTTGTGATTCTGGTAGCGTCCGCTGGCTATTACCGTATCCAGAGCATCCAGATCCATTTTCTTCAATACCCGTCTTAACATATCCTTGGGCATGCATGAGTCGTAAATTACACGCAACGGTTCTCCGCGGCGACGGCTCTTTACTCCTTTCGATATTTTCTGCAATGTACCTGTCCGCAGGTCATTGTCTATTTCCATTTCAGCGTCGCGGGTAAACTTGAAGGCATATGCTTGAAAGTCGGTAAATCCTAATCCTTCGAAAACCAAAGGCAGACAACAGCGGATGACGTCATCCAGGTAAATCAGGTAACTCTTTTCTTCGTTGTCCGGCAGGCGGATGAAGCGTCCGCAAATATTGACTGGCAATTCAAGGAATGCGTAATCGGCAATTTGTTTGTTACCCTGCTGCCGGCTGACTTTTACAGCCAGATAGATATTCTCATCGTTTTCGAAGTCGAAATACCGGATGGCAGAAAACCAGATAGGGATAATGGAACCACTCAGTTTCTCTTTGTAGTATGAGCGGATAAATTCCAGCTGTTCGGGAGAAACTTCCTTGTCCGATATCAAAAATATATTTTCTTTTTTCAAATCCTCGGTAGTTTGATGGATAGCTTGTTCAAACACCTTGGTATATTCCGTATTTTGTTTGCTGATTTGCTTGATCAGCTTTTTAGCATGTTCACTCTCTTTTACTGTTGATTTGTCCGAACATTCGGCAATACGGTTCTGCGTAGCCATACGGACTCTGAAAAATTCATCCAGATTGTTTGAGTAAATTCCCAGGAATGTCATACGTTCCAGTAAGGGAACATGTGGGCGCGCCGCTTCCTGTAAAATACGGCGGTTAAAGTACATCCAACTGATATCTCTTTCCAAATAAGGAAGTTCTTTTTTCTTCTGTGCCATAGGAAACATATTTTTTGTAAAGAAAAAAAATAAATGTTACAAGCGTATGACAAAAGAAGAGATTTTTGATATTTTATATAAATTCTTCTACCATATACATTTGTTCTTCGAAATGTGTAGGGACCAGACTTTCCAGTTCATTCAGAATAATACTTTCGGCCGATTGTACCCAGTAGGTAAATTTAACGTTCGGCTGATAGGTCTTTGTGAATTCCAGCAAACGCTCCAGATTGAAATTGTTATCTATTATTCCTGCCCCGTTTTGCATGGCATCGTATGCGTTGCATTCCTGTTCGATATGTGCCGGTACCATCAAGATTGGTTTTCTGAAATACATTGCTTCACAAATAGATTCAAATCCTGCTGTACTGGCATACGCCTTACATCCGGCCATTTGCCGTAAGAAGAGTGTGTCGTCCAGTTGATAAAACGATAATGTATCGTCTATTCTCTTTACGGGTTCTTCTTCCCATCTGTCCCAGAAAAAGCGGAGTTGTACTTCCGGACATTTCTTGTGCCATTCATATACATTTTCTGCAAATCCGGCGTTGACCATATAGCCATGAATGTAATTATGTTGAGAAACTTCCTGATAGAAAATATCCTGTCTTAACAAAGGAGGGACTGCAAAGATATTCCGTTTTTTATCCGGATTCATGGAACGGAACGACAGGGCAAGACGTTTCGATGCACCTAACGACGTCAGTCGGCTGAACATATTCAGGAGAAACAGTTCCGTTTTGTTGATGGAAGCCGGCAACTGGAAATCTTTGTGGAGAAACAGATATTGATGTCCGATACATACCAGCGGTGCAGACGGGCGGAACAGAAAATATGTAAATCCGGTCAGCAGCTCGTAGAAGTTGATTACAATATCTGCCTGACTTTCTTTGATACGTTGATGGATGAAGCGCATGCTTTCAGCGTATTCAGGTAATTTCAGTAAGTTATATAACAGGCTGTAAGGTATATTGGCACGTTTATTCGAGCGTGTAGGTAGAAAATTAGGGCTGGAGAATTGTTTAATCGGTGCCTGTATGTTGCGTGTAAAGAAACCTGGCAGTCGCTTCGACAAGTTTTTTCCAACCAGTACTTCCGTTACATGATAACCATGATTTGTAAGCAGTCTTTCCATTGCGATGGCTTGAGTCAGATGGCCTCTGCCCTCTCCTTGAACAATAAATAAAACTTTCATGATGCAGCAGGGATAAGTGTTAATACCATATTGTTGTCTTCCATATCTTCATTTTCATTTGCCATATCAGGAGTATAATACAGAATATTCCAGTTGCCGTTCTCATCTTCCGTCAGTGCCGACATGGTTTCTACCCAGTCTCCTGAATTCAGGTAATGTATTCCTCCTATCATTTTGTTTTCCGGGTGATGGATATGCCCACATATCACCCCGTCACATTGCCGTTTACGGGCAAATTCGGCCAATACTTTTTCGAAGTCGGAAATGTATGAAACGGCCGATTTAACTTTCTGCTTAATCTCCTGCGAAAGCGAATAGTAGGGTTTTCCCTGCTTGATACGCCAGCGGTTGTACTGACTGTTCAGCCAGAGTAACAGTGTATATCCGATATCTCCCAGCTTAGCGAGCCATTTCATTTGCGTAGTGACCTTATCGAACACATCTCCGTGAGTTACAAAATAATGCTTGCCGTTACTTTCCAGCATATACTCCTTCACGATACTCAGTGTGGCAAACTTCAGCGGAGCCAGATTATCAATAAAATCATCGTGGTTCCCTCTTATATAAATGACTTCCGTACCACAATTTTCCATCATCTTCATGATGATTTTGAAAAAGCGTGTATGCTGAGGCTTCCATTTTCCAGAGCCGAATTTCTGCAAACTCCATCCGTCAATAATATCCCCGTTCAGTATCAGTCGGTCGCAGTCGGTTGTACTCAGCAGGTTGCATACCTGTTCCACCTTTGAGTGAGAAGTACCTAAATGAATATCAGAAAGTACGATAGTGCGAAAATAACGTCGTGATTCCATAATGCGTCAGTTTAATGTCCGTATTGATAAAGTTTGTATCCTAAATAAAAAAGATACAGTGAAGAAATAAAAATCATGACCAGAAAGACAAAATACGCTTTTATCCGGTCGTCCGATAATAAGTTTTTCATGATAAAAGATTTTATGCCATAGCTTCTTGATACAATTCGTTTATCTCTTCCAGAAACTCTTCTTCCATTACTTCCAGGTTTTCCAGAGCCTCTTCTTCGCTTTCTCCATAAGCACAGCACTGTTCGTGCGTCAGCAGGTAAGCGTAATAATTGCCTTCCGGTGTATACGAAATAGCATATTTCCCAGCGATAATATCCATAATGCATCCCTTTTTAAAAACTACCTAAAAGTAGATGCTTGCTGTTACGTAGTGATGTATAAGAAGTTACTTTTCTGTTAAGACTTTTCTTTTTTATCCGTACGGACAAAAAAATCCCTCACCCGATAGGGGCGAGGGATTACGTAATATTCTTTTGTCTGTTTATTTATATCATTATTTTGCTATCAGCAAATAATAATTCTTTTTGCCACGCTGAACCAACAGATACTTTTCATCCAGTAAGTCGGTAGCGGTGATTACCTGGTCGAAGGCAGTCAGTTTTTCCTTATTAAGTGAAACACCTCCACCCTGAACCAGTTTACGCATTTCTCCTTTTGAAGCAAATACAGCAGCCTTTTCTGTAAACAGGTCTACAGCCTTGATACCAGCTTCAATTTCAGTTTTTGCGACCTCAAACTGTGGTACACCTTCGAATACCGATAACAATGTATCTTCGTCCAGTTTTTTCAGAGCATCCGAAGTAGCGTTACCAAACAAGATTCCCGAAGCTTCTACCGCAGCTTCATAGTCTGCTTCCGAGTGAACCATGATAGTAACTTCTTTAGCCAGACGTTTCTGCAATACACGCAGGTGCGGAGCCTGTTCATGTTCAGCAGTCAGTGCTTCGATTTCTTCTTTAGGCAAAGAAGTGAAAATCTTGATATAACGTTTGGCATCATCATCGCTAACGTTCAGCCAGAACTGATAGAACTTATAAGGAGATGTATATCGCGGGTCGAGCCAGATATTTCCTGATTCTGTTTTACCGAACTTACCTCCGTCGGCTTTTGTAATCAGCGGACATGTCAGAGCAAATACTTCACCTCCGTTGGTACGGCGAATCAGTTCAGCTCCCGTTGTAATGTTTCCCCACTGGTCGGAACCACCTAACTGAAGTTTACAGTTCTTTGTTTCATACAGATGCAGGAAGTCATATCCTTGCAACAACTGATAAGTAAATTCTGTAAATGAAAGACCGTCGCGTGCTTCTCCGTTCAAGCGTTTCTGAACCGATTCCTTCGCCATCATATAGTTTACGGTAATATGTTTACCTACCGTACGGGCAAAGTCAAGGAAAGAGAAGTCTTTCATCCAGTCGTAGTTGTTTACCAGTTCTGCACGGTTCGGGGCATCCGATTCGAAGTCGAGGAATTTGCCCAACTGCTTCTTGATACATTCCTGATTATGGCGCAATGTTTCTTCGTCCAGCAGGTTACGTTCCTGTGATTTACCTGAAGGGTCGCCGATCATACCTGTTGCACCTCCTACCAGGGCAAGCGGCTTGTGTCCGCAGCGCTGGAAATGTCGCAACATCATTACACCACACAGATGTCCGATATGTAACGAGTCAGCTGTCGGGTCAATACCCAGATAGGCTGTAACCATTTCCTTTTCCAGCAATTCTTCTGTGCCCGGCATCATGGTGTGCACCATTCCGCGCCATCTTAATTCTTCTACAAAATTCATCGAATGAAATTCTTAGTTTAACATAATAAATTGATTGATAAGCAAAAGTACGACTCTTTCTCTGAATAACCAATTTTATTTCTTAAAAAAGAGATAGTTAATTGTTTCCTGTACCTTTGCAGTGAATGCTTCCAGACCGGCTGTACGTTCTTGTGCGGCCCTTCTGTACAAGTTTTCTATCAGTTCAGTACTTTCGTCGGTTTCCAGCAGCAGCCTGTCTTCCGGTATTGTCCGTAGTGCTTCCGGTTGGTATTTTTCACCGAATGACAAATAAAATCCTTGCCTGATGAAACTTTCTGCCAACTCTTTTTTACCCCGGAATCCATGAATGATCCAGGCATTGTGCGGGCACAATTGTTTCTTGAGAGTAAATAGTTCTTCGGTAGCTTTTACCGCATGTATCAGCAAAGGAAGCTGGCGTTCTTCAGCAAGTAAGGCAACATTTCGAAAAGCTTCTACCTGCAAGTCAAAAGGTGTTGTACAGCGTTTGTCCAGTCCGGCTTCTCCCAATGCAATCATCCGCTTGTCATTTGCCATTTCATGTACCCATTCCACTTGTTGGTGGTAATCCTCCCTTGTGATATACCACGGATGTATCCCCACAGACAAAAACTTCGCTCTTGGAGGAACAGGAACATCCCTTAACGAACAGCTCAATAATGCCGTAGCTGCGTCTTGGGGTAATCGATGTGTATGGACGTCGAGCAACATTCCGACAAAAAATTAGGTCTTACGGTACCGGATCATATCCGGAACCTCCCCACGGATGACATCGCAGCAGTCGCCGTATGGCAAGATACAGCCCCTTGAACGGTCCATGCTTTTTGAGTGCCTCTATGGCATACTGTGAGCATGTCGGAGTAAATCGGCAGGAAGGTGGTGTAAAAGGAGAAATACAATTCCGGTAAAAATAAATGGGAATCAATAATATATATGTCAGTAGCTTTTTCATAGCATACGCTCCGCTGTAATCTGAAGCAGTTTTTTCACTTTTTCTTCTACCTCGGCCGACTCATGCAGTTCATTGTCCAGCCAGATAAAAGCTATAGCCGCCTTACGGTTGGCCGCCTTCAGCGGTTCTGTAAGCAGTGCCCTGTATTTACGGTAAGCCTCCCGTATCTGACGTTTTACCCGGTTGCGTTTCACAGCCCGTTTGAACCGTTTCTTAGGAACACTGATCAAGACCGATAGTACAGGAAGCTCATCTCCCTCTACAGGCATATATACGATACGCAGAGGAAAAGCCGGAAGCGATTTACTTCCGCCCGCAAACAACTTTTCAATGAGAATTACACTGTTCAGTCGTTCTGTTTTATGAAATGTATGCTTTTCTTGTTCTGCCATAATAAAATAATTTAGGCACGGAATACTTCCGATACGCGAAAAGAATATCCGTGCATTCGTGTAATCCGTGCCTGAATATGATAGATTTATGCGTTATGCTTACGGATAAACATATCCAGTGCAGCTGTCATTGAAGGAGCTGCTGCTGTCGGTGCTTCCAAATCCAGACGCAAACCAGCATCTTTTACAGCCTGAGCTGTAGTCGGTCCGAAACTTCCGATAGCGATATCTTTCTGCTCAAAGTTCGGGAAGTTCTTTATCAGCGACTGAATACCCGCCGGGCTGAAGAAAATCAGCATATCATAGTCGAACTTCTCTTCCGGAGTAAAGTCATTACTTACTGTACGATACATAATTGCTTCTGTATGCTGTATCTTGTTTTTATCGAGTAAGTTTTTGATTTCATCGTTGTGTACATCCGACATCGGGATAAAGTATTTTTCAGTGTTATGTTTTACAATCAGCGGCAGCAAATCTGCAAATTTACCGGTTGCTCCGAAGAATACTTTACGCTTGCGGTATTGCACATACTTCTGAATATAGAGGGCTATCGTTTCCGACGTACAGAAATATTTCATAGTTTCCGGTATTGTGATTCGCATCTCTGCGCAAAGACTAAAGAAGTGGTCAATTGCATGGCGCGAAGTAAATACAACGGCTGTATGATCCAAAATAGAAACTTTCTGTTGTCTAAATTCCTTTGCCGATAAACTCTCAACTTTTATAAACGGGCGAAAATCTATTTTCACGCCGTACTTCTCAGCAATGTCGAAATAAGGCGACTTCTCTGATGTAGGTTTAGGCTGAGAAACGAGAACTTTTTTAATCTTCAATGTCTTAAATTTTTAAAACCAAAATATTGTTTATATAGGTTATCCCTTTCCAAAACAGTATTAAGGGGATGATTTCGAGTGCACAAAAGTACAGAATAAAATGCATAAAACCATAAACATGTTTGAAAAAGTTTCTAATGGACTTATAAAATAACAATATTTTAGCAAAAAGCAGTAGAAACGCGATTAATATCTTACTCGTTTGAAGGCTTAAATTGAAATAGATGATAAGTAAAACGACCGGAAATAATAGGAAACTGACTCCGCTGATAAGGTCAAAATACGTCTGAATCCAATATTTATTTCTTTCTTTGTCAAAAAAAATCCAATTGACAAACTCGTATGCTGCCCACTTGACAGTGATATAAAGCAAAGCCGCTCCGATGTAAATTCCCAGCAATAGTTCGTTCGTGACCAGCCGCATCAGCATCAGATTTGTTTCGGAGGTATACTCATAAATATATAGTCCTGCAAGGGTAGTTGTAATAAGCGTCAGTGTAAAGGCATACCGGTTGCTCGAAGCAGATGCTTCGTCGAACAAGCTGAACCGTTCTTTATATTGGAAAAGCGCCTTTATCCGTTGCAGTACATACTTCTTTCCGTTTTTCAGCGAATACGAAAACAGGATAAAACAAATCAGAATAATTCCCGTTACGGAAGCATCCGAACGCAACTGATAGGGTAATGGCTGTCCCTGCATACCGGCCTTCTGTTCAGTCTGTATGCTTGCGATCAAGGCCTGGTCGAGCTGCTGATGCTGCTCGTCCGTTTTTTCAGCCATATACTTTATCCCTATTTGGCAGACGTTGCTCATATCGCGGCAAATTTACGAATTTCTTTGCTCCATATCGGTGTATTATATAATAAATTTACAGCCTCTTCGGGGGTATTTGCCACATGCCAGATTGCTCCATGTTCACGGCGCATGAAATTCTGTTCGATAGCCTGTTCCAGCATCTCTAACAATGGGTTGTAAAAGTTGTTGATATTTAAGATAACAATAGGCTTCAGATACAGTCCCAACTGCTTCCAGGTGATAATTTCCAGCAGTTCCTCCAGAGTGCCGCATCCTCCCGGCAGTGCAATGATTCCATCCGACATATCTGCCATGATACGTTTTCTTTCATGCATGGTTTCCGTTTCAATCAGTCGGGTCAAGCCCTTGTGATGCCATCCCTGCTCTACCATGAAGTGTGGAATAACTCCAGTAACCGTTCCCCCGGCCTCTAAAGCCGCATCACTGATAGCCCGCATCAGCCCCAGGCATCCTGCTCCGTTAATCAGATTAATATGCTGTGCGGCGAGTATTTCTCCCAGTCTATGAGCCGCATCAAAATACGACTGGTCTATTTTAGTGCTCGAGGCACTATATACACATACATTTTTAATATTGTTCATCAGTATATATTCAAGAATAAAAGACAAAAAAATGAGGAATACACCTGCCGGAACATTCCTCATCCATTTATGTTTCTGCTTAACAATCTGTTATTTTATTCCGAAAGCAGCTTTAACCTTATCTACATAATCCAGCTTCTCCCAAGTGAAGAGTTCTACCTCTACATCCTTATTACCTTCGTATGCCGATTCAAAATGTTTTGTAACCACTTTCGGTTCACGTCCCATGTGTCCGTAAGCCGCAGTTTCACTATAAATCGGGTTACGCAGTTTCAGGCGTTCTTCGATAGCACGTGGGCGCATGTCGAAAATCTCGTCCACCTTCTTTGCGATTTCTCCGTCGCTCATTGCTACTTTGCTGCGTCCGTATGTATTTACATAAATGTTAATTGGTCGTGCAACACCGATTGCGTATGAAACCTGAACCAGTACCTCATCGGCAACACCGGCAGCTACCAGGTTCTTGGCAATGTGACGGGCCGCATAAGCAGCACTACGGTCTACCTTGCTGGGGTCTTTGCCAGAGAACGCACCACCACCATGAGCACCTGCACCACCGTATGTATCCACGATAATCTTACGTCCGGTCAATCCCGTATCACCGTGCGGACCACCGATAACGAATTTGCCGGTCGGATTTACATGATACTTGATCTGGTCGTTGAACAGTTTCAGGACTTCCGGATTATGAATTTCCGAGATAACGCGTGGCATCAAGATTTCGATAACATCCTTGCGGATTTTTGCCAACATTTCCTCGTCTGCTTTCAACTGAGCCTCTTTCGAGTCGTCAGTCGGTTTGATAAATTCATCATGCTGCGTAGACACCACAATCGTATCGATACGTACCGGGCGGCGATTGTCATCATATTCTATGGTTACCTGGCTTTTAGAGTCCGGACGTAAGTAAGTCATGACCTTACCTTCACGGCGGATTTCAGCCAGTACCATCAGTAACTTATGTGCCAGATCGAGTGACAACGGCATATAGTTTTCAGTTTCATTGGTAGCATAGCCGAACATCATACCCTGGTCGCCGGCCCCCTGGTTCATCGGGTCTTCGCGTTCCACTCCACGATTGATATCAGGACTCTGTTCGTGGATAGCCGAGAATACGCCACACGAATTACCTTCGAACATATATTCGCTTTTGGTATAGCCAATCTTGTTGATAACCTCACGTGCCACACGTTGCAGGTCGATGTATGCTTTCGTTTTCACTTCTCCTGCCAGTACCACCTGTCCGGTAGTTACCAGCGTTTCGCAAGCTACTTTTGAACTGGGGTCATAAGCCAACAGTTTGTCAAGCACAGCGTCGGAAATCTGATCCGCCACTTTATCGGGGTGTCCTTCCGACACCGATTCGGATGTGAATAAATATCCCATGTCTTTACTATTAAAAGGATTAGTTAAATATTATCCGTGTACGGACAGAGTAGAAATTGTATCAGGGAAGGGTTTACTATGTGTTTTAGCATTTTTTTCCGTGGTTGCAAGCTACTCAAATCTTTCCACTTTTATTTTCGGGTGCAAAAATACAGATATAAATTGGAATAATTACAAATTATTCTTCTTTTAACATAGCTTTATACAAAGTATATAGTTCCCCGATGGTTTGTTTTAATACCGGATGTACTACATTTCCAGCAATTTCAGCCAGTGGTTCCAGAACAAATTCCCGTTCAGTCATCAGTGGATGCGGTAAAGTCAGTTCCGGTGACTGCAAGGTGACCTCTCCGTACATCAGCAAGTCGATATCAATGATACGATCACAGTATACACCATTTTTCGATTTGAGCGTTCTGCCCAGTTCCTTTTCAATCGTCTGAGTCAAATGCAGTACCTCCTCAGGCGTCCGTTGTGTTTCCACACAAGCAGCTGCATTCAGAAAACTATTTTCCGAAACAAATCCCCATGGAGCCGTTTCATAAAAAGAAGATAGGGAAGTCACCTTCCCTATCCTTTCATTTATCAATTGAACAGCAATACGTAAATTTGCTTCTTTATCGCCCATATTCGTACCCAGACCTAAGTAAACCTTAGCCATAATTGTACGTTTATTTATCCAAAATCAGCATTGCGTCGCCATATGTACCGAAGCGATATCCCTCTTTCAATGCGATGTTGTATGCATCCATAATCAGCTCGTAGCCACCATACGAGCAAACCAGCATCAGCATGGTAGACAATGGCATATGGAAGTTGCTGACCATTGCGTCTGCCAGCGAGAATTCATATGGCGGGAAAATAAACTTATTGGTCCATCCCTCAAACTCTTTCAGTCGTCCGTCGGTACCTACAGCTGTTTCAATGGCACGCATTACGCTTGTGCCTACAGCGCATACCTTGTTGCCACGGTCCTTTGCATCGTTTACGATACGGCAAGCCTCAGATTCTACAAACATCTGTTCCGAATCCATTTTATGTTTAGTCAGATCTTCTACGTCAATATCGCGGAAGCCTCCCAATCCACAATGCATTGTAATGAAAGAGAATTCAATGCCTTTGATTTCCATACGCTTCATCAGCTCACGGCTGAAGTGCAATCCAGCAGCTGGAACGGTTACTGCTCCTTCATTCTTGGCAAATATTGTCTGGAAGCGTTCTTCATCTTCCGGTTCTGCCGGACGGTGAATAAATGGAGGCAACGGTGGTTCACCGAGTGCATACAGAGCCTTTTTGAATTCGTCATGCGGTCCGTCGTACAAGAAACGCAGTGTACGTCCGCGTGAAGTTGTATTATCGATAACTTCCGCTACCATCGAATCATCATCTCCGAAGTACAATTTGTTTCCGATACGTATTTTACGAGCCGGATCTACCAGAACATCCCACAGGCGCAGTTCCTCGTTCAGCTCACGCAACAAGAACACTTCAATACGTGCTCCGGTTTTTTCTTTATTACCATATAAACGTGCAGGAAATACCTTTGTATCATTAAAGATAAATACGTCCTTGTCATCAAAATAATTCAAGATATCCTTGAATATCACATGTTCTATCTGTCCGGTAGCCTTGTGAACCACCATCAGTCGCGACTCATCTCTGTACTTTGCAGGATGTAATGCAATTTCCTCTTCCGGCAATTTAAATTTAAATTGTGACAGTTTCATCTTAATTATCCTTTCCTTAATCGTTTGTAATTTCTATATCTTGTTGGTCGAGCCATGTTTCAAAGTTCTCTACCTGCATACAGTCTTCCAGTTTAACCTCTCCTACCCGGGTTCGTATCAGACCGATCAGATGTGCTCCGCTTCCCAGTGCTTCACCGATGTCGCGTGCCAGAGCACGGATATATGTTCCCTTGCTGCATACCACCCGTATTTTTATTACCGGCAAGTCACATTCCAGCAGCTCAATTTCGTCGATCACTAATGTTTTAGGCTTAAGTTCCACCTCATTCCCTTTTCGGGCAAGGTCGTAAGCTCTTTTTCCGTCCACCTTACAAGCCGAGAAAGCTGGTGGTATCTGTTCGATTGTCCCTACGAAATTTTTCAGCGTATCTTCCACCAACTGTCGAGTGATATGCTCCGTAGGATAAGTTGCGTCAATCTCTTTTTCCAGGTCGTACGACGGTGTTGTCGCCCCTAACTTCAGTGTTGCAATATACTCCTTCGTATGATACTGGAACTCCTCGATTCGTTTGGTGGCCTTTCCCGTACAGACAATCATTACTCCGGTTGCCAAAGGGTCAAGGGTTCCCGCATGTCCCACCTTAATCTTTTTTACTCCCAGTTTACGGCTGATATGGTATCTCACCTTATTCACAAGCGCGAACGATGTCCATCGTAGCGGCTTGTCAAAGTATAACACTTCTCCTTCTTTAAAGTTCATCCGTTTGTTTTTATCGTTACAAGCTGGCAATGATGGTTATAATACCCACGATGGCACAATATACGCCAAACCAGATCAGCTTACCTTTCTTCACAATATTAATCATCCATTTACAAGCGACGCATCCAGAAATGAAAGCCGCCAGAAAGCCCACAACCAGCGAGGTTGTACTGATGCTGGCAGTAGCGACCGAAGCATCCTTCATAATCTTCATTCCATCCAGCAACGCTTCTCCCAAAATAGGTGGTATCACCATTAAAAACGAGAATTGTGCCAGCGTTTCTTTCTTATTTCCTAAAATCAGTCCTGTAGCAATCGTACTACCCGAGCGCGACAATCCAGGCATTACAGCACAAGCCTGAGCCAGTCCGATGATAAACGCATCCTTCATACTGATGTGTTCCTTCTGTCTTGGTTTTGCGTAATACGAGAAAGCCAGCAGTACAGCTGTCAGCAAGAGCATGCAGCCTACAATCAGCAGTCCTGAGCCGAAAATATCCTCTACATAATCCTTAAAGAACACCCCAACAATACCTATAGGAATCATTGAAATAATGATGTTCAGTACATATTTCGTTTCCTCATTCAACTGCCATTTAAACAATCCGCGGAATATCCAGTCGATTTCTTTCCATAAAATAACCAACGTACTCAACACCGTAGCCACATGCACTACGATTGTAAATGTCAGATTTTCCTCTCCTTCAATACCGAACAGTGCCGATCCGATAGCCAGATGTCCACTACTACTCACAGGTAAGTATTCCGTCAGTCCCTGCAGAATTCCCAAAATTAATGCTTCTATCCAGCTCATTCCGCTACATTATTATCATTATCCTGCGTACTCTTTGGTTTTCGCAGTATACCATAAATCATAAAAATAAATCCCAGGAAGCAAACCACCGGAGCCACTTTGATACGTCGTACACTGAAAATATCAGGCTCAAATGTTGTTTCTGTCGAGCCAGGGCCCGACATCAGCAGGAAACCGATGATAATCACCACCATACCTGCTGCCAGCAGGATGAAGTTCGTCTTATCAAAGGCAAAATTCTTTTTGTCCATGTTACTATGAAATATTGATTAGTTAGTATCTATTTCTTTTTATATATAGTATAACTCGCTCACCTTCATTCGGAGATACTTGTTGATTGAGATAAGTGCACATGCAGAAGTAATTATCACTCCGAAAACGAACACCGATCCCATAACCGTAATCATCACCTCAGGAGTAACAACAGCGAGTAAATCCGGTTCATATTTTACCAGCATGTAAGCCAGTCCTATCAGAATTGCATCCGCCATTGTTGCAGCCAGTATTCCGATCCATACATTCCGAATTAAGAACGGCCGTCGGATAAACGACCAGCTTGCCCCCACCAGCTTCATGGTATGAATGATAAACCGTTTGGAGTAAACTGCCAGTCGGATTGTATTATTAATCAATGCAAACGAGATCAAAGTCAGCAGTGCAGCCAGTCCCAACAGTACGATACTGATTTTCCGGATATTGCTGTTTACAGCATCCAGCAAGTCTTGCGGGTAATTGATTTCTATAACCTGCTTATTCGATTGAATCTCATCCTTTATCCATGCGATACTGTCCGAATTGGCATAATCAGCATTCAATTTGATTTCGATAGAAGCCGTAAATGGATTATGTCCTAAGAACTCCGCGGGATCCGTCCCCATAGCCTCCGTCTGCTCTTTCAAAGCCTGAGCTTTCGAAATATAAGTAGTCTGTTTCACATAAGGTTCCTTGTTCAGTTGCTTTTGGAAATGCAAGATATCCGGCTCCTTCATATCGTCACTCACCAATACCGAGAATGCAATATTTTCGCGGACATATACAGAAAGATTGTTGGCAGCCATTACAAAGAAGACCACTATCCCCAGCAGGAGCAGCACCAGCATCGTACTGATGCTCGACGTTATAAACTGCATATCAAAGAAAGACCCTGATTTTCTGCTCATAACCTTATTTTTTTCTGAATACATAAATCATGGAACTGCTTCGTTCCTTTTTTACCAGCGAAGCAAACCACGCTTCTGTTCCCGTAACCATCCCTTTCAAGAAAGACATACGGCTTCCCCGATATTTTTCCGAAAGCATTGAAACATAAAACGCATCAAATGGCATCGGATGCCGTTCGGTTAAGATAAATCCGAACTTTGCCCCGAATTGTTGCATAGCCGATGGTGTAAAATGCCACAAATGACGTGGTACATCATATGCTGCCCATACCTCTTTGTAATGTTGGGCATCGAACGAACAAGGATTAGGCACTGCAACTACCAGTACTCCCTTTTCCTTCAGTATTTCAGAGAGTCGTTGCCATGTACCGTTAATATCTTGCAGGTGTTCCATGACGTGCCACAACGTGACCACATCGAAAGCAGCCTTTCCATAAGTAGCCAATACCTCAGGAGCACCTACTTCCAGTCCGAAGTGTTCCCGTGCAAATGCCCGTGCCTGCGGGCTTTTCTCGATAGCCGAAACTTTCCAGCCTCGTTTTTGCATATACCGGCTGAAATATCCAGTACCCGTACCGATGTCGAGCAGTTCACCGTGTCGAGTTCCACAAATCCGTTCTATCAGTGCCGCTTTTCTTCCCAGCATATATCCGCGTACATAATGGTATAGGCGGTTTGCCAGTCCCTTACGCGTATCCGTATGTGAAATGTAATCCGGCGATTCGTAATACCGGCCTATTACACTTTCATCGGGTACATGCTGTGTAAACAGAAAGCCACACGCCGTACAGCGGTAAATAGTAAATTTTTCACCGGTCGCATAATGATCTGTGCAAGTCAGCACCTCTTCGAAATGCTTTTTTCCGCAGAGGGGACATGTATCTATATTGAGTATATTCACTTTATTCCCTAATTTGCTGCAAAATAACAAATAAATCGGGTATAAAGACTCTTTTGTTAAGGTTCTTTAAGAGTATATAAAGTAAGCATCTGATTTACTTTATCTGTAACTTTTTATTTGTGGAATTATAAGTTGGAAATTAAAAAAGCTCCCGGATACTTTTATTTATTAGTTTCCGGAAGCTTTTTCAATTTGTATTCTATCGAAGAATATTATTTCTTGTAGTTCTTCAGACCAGTCTGGAGGAAGTCTACGTACTTGGCGATGTCTTCATCGTACGAATATGACTTGTTCAGAGGCATACCTTCGTTGTCGAGCAATACGTAGAACGGCTGTGCATTAGCTCCGAATTTAGAGCGTTGTAGATAGCTCCATTTGTCGCCTATCGTGCGCAAGGTGCGTTCTGTTCCATTTTCTGTAACCTTTATCGGTTCCGGAAGTTTGGTCTTTTCGTCGACGTACAATGTAATAAGTACATAATCGTCGTTCAGCAACTGACTTACTTTCGGATCGGTCCATACGGCAAGTTCCATCTTACGGCAATTTACGCAACCATATCCGGTAAAGTCGATCATGACTGGTTTATTGTTCTGACGAGCATATTCCATACCCGCATCAAAGTCGGTGAATTTAGCATGTACTTCGTTCTTATATAAATTGAAGTCCTGAGTCTGCATAGGAGGTGCGAAAGCACTGACAGCTTTCAAAGGTGCTCCCCAAAGTCCTGGAATCATATATACGGCAAAAGCCAGTGAGATCAGTGCCAGGAAGAAACGTCCTACCCCTACTTTATTGTTATCATCATCGTGCGGGAACTTGATTTTGCCCAGCAGATACATACCTAATAAAGCAAAGATTACAATCCAGAGTGCCAGGAACGTTTCACGGTCGAGCAATCTCCAACCGTATGCCAGGTCGGCAACCGACAAGAATTTCAAAGCGAATGCCAATTCCAGGAATCCCAGTACTACTTTGATGACGTTCATCCAGCCTCCAGATTTAGGCATAGACTTCAGCCATGACGGGAACATTGCAAAGAGGGTGAACGGTAAAGCCAGTGCGATAGCGAAGCCCAACATACCGATAGCCGGAGCAACTACGCTACCTGTAGTAGAAACTTCTACCAACAAGAAGCCGATGATAGGACCAGTACAAGAGAAAGATACCAACGACAAGGTAAATGCCATAAGGAAGATGCTAAGCAAACCTGTTGTTGCTTCTGCCTTGCTGTCGACGGCATTGCTCCACTTAGACGGTAAGGTAATTTCGAATGCTCCGAAGAAAGAAGCAGCGAAAACAACCAGCATCAGGAAGAACAAGATGTTGAAGATGGCATTGGTAGACAATGCATTAAGTGCGCTCGCTCCAAAAATCAATGTAATGGCAAGTCCCAGTGCTACGTAGATAACTACGATAGAGGCACCATAAGTCCATGCATCGCGAATACCTTTTTTCTTATCCTTTGTACGTTTCAGGAAGAAGCTGACAGTCATCGGGATAATAGGCCATACACAAGGAGTAAACAAGGCGAGAAGACCTCCTACCAGTCCGGTAAAGAAAATGTAAATCCAGGAATGTGATTCCTGCTCTTCATTACTTCCATAGCTGGAAAGTTCTTTGATAACCGGTTTCCAGTAATCTGTAGCCTCCTGCAAAGTTTGCGGAGCAGCTACTGTGGCAGAATCGGCTGTCTCGACTGGCTGGGCGGTTGCAGTCTCTTCCGCTGCTTTTGCATCGGCAGATGTTGTCGAAGCAGCTCCGGCAGCAGTTCCTTTATATGAAAAATCTACGCTGGTAGGCGGCAAGCAGTTTTGGTCGTTGCATGCGCCATATTCCAGATAACCGGTCACCAGATAATTACCTCCAGTCAGTTTGACCTTCTGCGAGAACTTAGCTGTACCTTCGAAGAATTTCACTTCCATATCGAAGATAGGGTCCATTTGTTTGATTTCTTTTCCTACCGGAGTAAGTTTACCAACTAATTCAGCACCTTCTATCTTGTCGATGTTGAAAGTTGCGGAAGTAGGACCGCCTTCTTGCAGGTCGGTAGAATAAACATGCCAGCCCTGGTCCATTGTACCAGTAAAAATAATTTCTGCTTCATTGGCCGAAAGATTTTTCCATTCGGTCTTGAATCGTACCGGATCTTGCATCTGGGCGAACATGGGCAAACAGATTATCGCCATGAGCAGCCAACTGAGCGTGATTCTTCTTTTCATCGTTTCTTTTCGATTTTTTTGATTGTAAAATATGAAATTTGTTTTTGTTATTCAGTAACTTCGATACCTTTCAGTGTCGCAGAACTCGATTCGGTGATACGTACGCGTACAAAATCGCCGATGCGGTGTGTACCCCGGTCGAATACCACTACCTTATTTTGTTCAGTTCGTCCGAACAGTTGTTCTTTCGAGCGCTTGGACACCCCTTCTACCAGTACTTCGAAGGTTTTGCCTACATCGCGGGCATTGCTTTCGGCCGACAACTGATTCTGTAGTTCTATCATTTCATTCAGACGGCGTATCTTGACTTCTTCGGGTACGTCGTCGGGCAAATGTTTGGAGGCATAAGTTCCCGGACGCTCAGAGTACTTAAACATAAAAGCAGAGTCGTATGCACATTCACGCATCAGTGAGAGGCTCATCTGATGATCTTCTTCCGTTTCAGAATGAAAACCGGAGAAAATATCCGTACTCAGTCCACAGTCGGGTATGATACGGCGGATTGCCTCTACCCTTTCCAGATACCATTCGCGTGTATATTTACGGTTCATCAGTTTCAGAATACGTGAACTTCCGCTCTGTACCGGCAAATGTATGTGCTTGCATACGTTAGGTACATCGGCTATGACGTGCAGTGTTTCGTCGCTCATGTCTTTGGGATGTGAAGTAGTAAAGCGTACACGCATTTCGGGTACAGCCTCGGCAACGATACGTAGCAGCATCGGGAATGTTACCACCTCTCCTTCCCGTTCGAAACGGTACGAGTTTACATTCTGACCCAACAGAGTCACTTCCTTATAACCCTTGCGTTGCAAATCGTGCACTTCGTTTAAGATACTTTCCACATCACGGCTTCGTTCACGTCCGCGAGTGTAAGGCACGATACAGTAATGGCAGAAATTGTTACATCCGCGCATGATAGATACAAAGCCGGAAATGTGATTTCCACAGATTCGTGACGGGATGACATCGCGATAAGTTTCTGTTGTTGACAGTTCTACGTTGATAGCCTTCTCTCCTGCTTCGACGGCACCAATCAAGTCGGGCAAGGTCAGGTAAGCATCCGGTCCCGCTACCAGATCGACATGATGGTTTTCGATCAGGTCGTTTTTTACGCGTTCAGCCATACACCCCAATACACCTACGATAAGATGCTTGCGTTTTTTCTTCAGCGAGTGGAAAAATTCCAGACGGTTCAGGATTTTCTGTTCTGCGTTGTCACGGATAGAACAAGTGTTCATAAATACAGCATCAGCTTCGTCCAGGCTCTCGCATGGCGCATATCCTGCCATCTGCATGATAGATGCGATGACTTCGCTGTCTGCCACATTCATCTGACAACCGTAAGTTTCAATAAACAGTTTTTTGGTTTCCAGTTCGGTTGCGGATTTAAAGTCCGCTCCCGTAGCTTCTTTTGTCATAATGGTATGTTATTATTTAATAAATTCATTTGCAAAGATATGAGTTTCTTCCCTAAAATCCATGAATGTGTTATATTTATTAGTATCTTTGGGCAAATCCTTAACATTTTGGTAGACTATGGACGACGTGGTAAGCATACTTGTTGTAGTAGCGGCTATTGCCTTGGCCGCCTGTCAGAATTATGCCAAGAAGAAAAAGACGAAAAATACTGTTTCCCACAGGAAAACGGCAAAGCCGATTCCAGTTGTCGGGAAGAAGGAAGAAATAGTACCGGATAAAGGTAGTGACTCCGTAGCCCAATATGTTGATAACAAGAAAAATAGAAAGGTTAAAGGAGAAAGTAAAAAGAGGCGGGAAGTAGCTGTCGAACCGCAGAAAAAGCCATTGCCTCGTATTGCCCAGCCGGCAGTGTCGGAAAAAAATATCCGTTTGAGTACACCGGAAGAAGCGCGGCGTGCATTCATTTATTCTGAAATCTTTAACCGTAAATATTAACCGGAAACAATGTAAGTTTAATACTAACAATTATAAAACACCTAATACCATGAATTATAACTTTATGACCGCAGCTGAAGCTGCCAGCCTGATAAAAGATGGAGAGATTATCGCCCTGAGCGGGTTTACACCGGCAGGAAGTCCGAAAGCCGTAACGGCAGAGCTTGCCAAGCAGGCGGAAGAGAAACACGCCAGGGGAGAACACTTTCAGATTGGGATTATTACTGGAGCTTCTACGGGAGATTCTTGCGACGGGGTGCTGACGCGTGCTCATGCTATTCATTTTCGTGCACCATATACTACCAATGCAGACTTCCGAAAGGCTGTAAATGCCGGCGAAATCAATTATACAGATATACATTTGTCGCAAGTGGCACAGCGTTTGCGTTCCGGATTTTTGGGACATGTTACTACTGCGATAATCGAGGCGTGTGAAATTACAGCCGACGGACGGATTTATCTGACGGCAGGGGTAGGTATTTCGCCAACCATTGCCCGCCTGGCCGACCGTGTGATTGTAGAATTGAATGCAGCTCACAGTAAAAGTTTGATAGGGGTGCATGACTTGTACGAAATGGAGCGTCCTCCATATCGTCGTCCGATTCCTATCGTCCGTCCCAGCGACCGGATCGGATTGCCTTATATTCAGGTGAATCCGGAAAAGATTGTCGGGGTGGTAGAAGTGAATCTTCCGGATGAGGCACGTGGTTTCCACGATCCGGATCCCGTAACGGATAAGATCGGGCAGAATGTTGCCGATTTTCTGGCTGCGGACATGCGTCGGGGAATTATCCCGTCTACCTTCCTGCCATTGCAGTCGGGGGTAGGAAACATTGCCAATGCGGTACTCAGCGCACTGGGTAAGGACCCCAGTATTCCGCCGTTTGAGATGTATACGGAGGTCATTCAGAACTCTGTCATCAAGTTGATAAAAGAGGGTAGAATCAAGTTTGGTAGTACTTGTTCGCTCAGTGTGACAAACGATTGTCTGCAAGATATTTACGATAATATGGATTTCTTCCGTCATAAGCTGGTGCTTCGTCCTTCGGAGATCTCCAACTGTCCGGAGGTAGTTCGCCGTATCGGAGTTATTTCAATGAATACGGCTATCGAAGCTGATATTTATGGTAATGTCAATTCTACGCATATCTGTGGAACAAAGATGATGAATGGTATCGGTGGTTCGGGCGACTTTACCCGCAGTGCTTACATCTCTATCTTCTCTTGTCCGTCGACGGCGAAGGGAGGATGTATCAGTTCTATTGTGCCGATGGTATCGCATCTGGATCACAGCGAGCACTCGGTCAATGTGATTATTACCGAACAGGGTATTGCCGACCTGAGAGGGAAGAGTCCGATGGAGCGTGCACAGGCTGTTATCGAGAATTGTGCTCATCCGGATTACAAGCAGTTGTTGTGGGATTATCTGAAGATTTCTACAAAAGGGCAGACTTGTCACAGTTTGTCGGCTGCGCTGGGTATGCATCAGGTATTTATCAAGCAGGGTGACATGCGCCTGACTAACTGGGCTGATTTCGAAAAGTAATTTCCTGATTTATCAGATAGGGTAATTCCCCTTTGCACTTTATGGAAAATAAAGGCGCAGAGGGGAATTTTCTTTTGGGGAGGTGGTTTCTGTAACCTGTCGTCAGAAGTTGTCCGGAACATCTTCGAGTGTAGCCGGATTTGTCTGCATGTTTTTTTATTTTTTGTACAAAAAAATTTTGTTTTTGTACAAAAACTTCAGGGTTTCTGCTGAGCTGTTTCTATAAGCGTGGGCAAGTCATCGGATGAACTTCCTCGCAAGTGTGTGAAAGGAGGGGAGTGCATCGTTTTTTATATGTTGATATATTTGTTGAAAGCTCTGTTGACAGTTCCTTTTTCAATCGGCTTATTAACATTGGTTTTCTGTTGACAATTAATATATTAACTGCTATTTGAACAGTTGTTCACAGACTGTTTATAACACCTGTAAGTTTCGTTGAAAACCTGGTGACGTTTCAGTGAAAACGTGCCGATGTTTTGCTGCATTTCCGGGCGGAAAAAATACAGCTTGTGCCGACATCCAGAAAGGGGTAAGAGATAATAGGCTGCAAGGTAATGGGTTGATTGATATTTGTTAGCGGAAAAAACGGGTTTATTCCCGAAGTCTTACTATCTTTGCACGATATTGCGGGAAATAGTAAAAAATCAAATATACAATCACCACTATGGAATATAATTTCAGAGAGATCGAGAAAAAATGGCAGCAGAAGTGGGTGGATAACAAAACCTACAAGGTTGTCGAAGATGAATCGAAGAAGAAGTTCTATGTACTGAACATGTTCCCTTATCCGTCGGGAGCAGGACTTCACGTTGGTCACCCGTTGGGATATATTGCCAGCGATATTTATGCTCGTTACAAACGCTTGCAGGGCTATAATGTATTGAACCCGATGGGGTACGATGCTTACGGCTTGCCTGCCGAACAATATGCAATTCAGACCGGCCAGCATCCGGCTATCACTACTGTAAATAACATCAACCGCTACCGTCAGCAGTTGGACAAGATTGGTTTTTCGTTCGACTGGGACCGCGAGGTACGTACTTGTGATCCGGGATATTACCACTGGACTCAGTGGGCTTTCCAGAAAATGTTCAACAGTTACTACTGCAATGCTTGTGGAAAAGCTGAACCTATCAGTGAACTGATCAAGCATTTCGAGGAAAAAGGAACAGAAGGGCTGGATGTAGCTTGCAGTGAAGAACTGAGCTTTACAGCAGAAGAATGGAAAGCCAAGAGTGAAAAGGAACAGCAGGAAGTACTGATGAACTACCGTATCGCTTATCTGGGTGAAACGATGGTGAACTGGTGTCCGCAACTGGGTACCGTACTTGCCAACGATGAAGTAGTGGATGGTGTATCAGAACGAGGAGGTTATCCGGTTGTCCAGAAGAAGATGCGCCAGTGGTGTCTGCGCGTTTCGGCTTATGCTCAGCGTCTGCTCGACGGACTGGAGACAGTAGACTGGACCGATTCGCTGAAAGAAACTCAACGTAACTGGATCGGCCGTTCGGAAGGTACGGAAGTTCGTTTCAAGGTAAAAGACAGCGATCTGGAATTTACCATCTTTACCACTCGTGCCGATACTATGTTTGGGGTAACATTCATGGTTCTGGCTCCTGAAAGTGAGCTTGTTCCGCTGCTGACAACCGAAGGCCAGAAAGCAGAAGTGGAAGCCTATCTGGATCGTACAAAGAAACGTACCGAACGTGAACGTATCGCCGACCGTCGTGTAACAGGTGTGTTCAGTGGTTCGTATGCCGTAAATCCGTTTACAGGAGAGGCTGTTCCGGTATGGATCAGCGATTACGTATTGGCTGGTTACGGTACGGGAGCTATCATGGCCGTTCCGGCTCACGACAGTCGTGACTATGCTTTTGCAAAACACTTCAACTTGCCTATCATTCCGCTGGTAGAAGGTTGCGATGTATCAGAAGAAAGTTTCGATGCCAAGGAAGGTATCGTATGTAATTCGCCGAAAGCTGGAGTTACTCCTTATTGCGATTTGAACCTGAACGGACTGACTATCAAGGAAGCCATTGCCGCTACCAAGAAATATGTGAAGGAACATCAGTTGGGCCGTGTGAAAGTGAACTATCGTTTGCGTGATGCAATTTTCTCCCGCCAGCGTTACTGGGGTGAACCGTTCCCGGTTTATTACAAAGACGGTGTGCCTTACATGATAGACGAAAGCAAGTTGCCGCTGGAACTTCCTGAAGTAGACAAATTCCTGCCTACCGAAACAGGTGAGCCTCCATTGGGACATGCTACCAAGTGGGCGTGGGATGTAACCAAAGGTGAAGTGGTAGAGAATACAAAAATAGACAACGTAACTGTTTTCCCGCTGGAACTGAATACTATGCCGGGATTTGCAGGTTCATCGGCTTACTATTTGCGTTATATGGATCCGCACAATGATCAGGCATTGGTTTCTGAAAAAGCCGATCGTTACTGGCAGAATGTGGACTTGTACGTAGGTGGTACGGAACATGCTACCGGACACTTGATTTATTCTCGCTTCTGGAACAAGTTCCTGTTCGACCTGGGGGTGAGCATCAAGGAAGAGCCTTTCCAGAAACTTGTCAATCAGGGTATGATTCAAGGCCGAAGCAACTTTGTTTACCGTATCAAGGATACCAATACATTTGTTTCACTGGGCTTGAAAGACCAGTACGAAGTGACTCCGCTTCATGTCGATGTGAATATTGTATCGAACGATGTGCTGGATGTAGAAGCCTTCAAGAACTGGCGTCCTGAATACAATAACGCAGAGTTTATTCTGGAAGATGGCAAGTACATCTGCGGCTGGGCTGTAGAAAAGATGAGTAAATCGATGTACAACGTAGTGAACCCGGATATGATTGTCGAGAAGTATGGTGCCGATACACTGCGTATGTACGAAATGTTCCTCGGACCGGTAGAACAGTCTAAGCCGTGGGATACAAACGGTATCGACGGTGTTCACCGTTTCTTGAAGAAACTCTGGAACTTGTTCTACGACCGTCAGGGCAATTTCATGCCGGCAGAAGGAGAACCTACCAAGGAAGAGCTGAAAGCAATTCATAAGCTGATCAAGAAGGTGACTGGTGATATTGAAACCTTCTCTTACAATACGTCTATCAGTGCCTTTATGATTTGTGTAAACGAACTGACTTCGCTGAAATGCCGTAACAAGGCTGTGATGAGTGATCTGGTAGTGTTGATTGCTCCATTTGCTCCACATCTGGCAGAAGAATTGTGGGAAGCTTTGGGCAATACAACTTCGGTTTGTGATGCACAGTGGCCGATATTCAATGAAGAGTATCTGAAAGAAGATAGTGTGAAATATACGATTTCTTTCAACGGAAAAGCTCGCTTTACAATGGAATTCCCTGCCGATGCAGACAATGAAACGATTCAGGCAGCCGTAATGAGCGATGAACAGTCGCAGAAGTGGATTGAAGGCAAAACTCCGAAGAAGGTTATTATCGTGCCGAAGAAGATTGTAAACATCGTACTTTAATCGCAGACATATGGAAGCGATTCTGAAGAAAAAAATAGGCAGGGAGTCGAAAGACTACCTTGCCATTACTTTCGGACTGGTATGTTATGCGCTGGGATGGGTAGCTTTTCTGTTGCCTTATCAGATTACAACCGGTGGAGTAAGTGGTATTGCTGCTATTATTTATTATGCTACAGGTATTGAAATTCAGGTTTCTTACTTTGTGATTAACGCTGTTTTTCTGGGATTTGCCTTGAAAATTCTGGGACCTAAGTTCAGTGTGAAGACCATCTATGCCATCTTTATGCTGACTTTCTTGCTTTGGTGGTTTCAGGTTTTGTTCAGAAACAGTGCCGGAAATCTTCCTCAGCTTCTTGGACCGGGGCAGGAGTTCATGGCTTGTGTTATCGGTGCCGGACTGCTGGGTTTCGGAATCGGTATTGTATTCTGCAACAATGGTAGTACGGGAGGAACTGATATCATTGCATGGATTATCAACAAGTACAAGGATGTTACCTTGGGACGTATGATGATGTACTGTGATATCGTAATCATTTCATCGTGTTATTTCATTTTCCACGACTGGAAGCGCGTTTTGTTCGGTTTCTGTGTATTGTTTATCATGAGTATCGTGATAGACTATGTAATCAACAGTTCCCGTCAGTCGGTCCAGTTCCTGATATTCTCGCGGAAATATGAACAGATAGCAGAAGGCATTTCTACCAAGATAGACCGTGGTGTGACATTGCTCGACGGTCAGGGCTGGTATAGCAAGCAAGACATCAAGGTTATTGTTGTACTGGCGAAGAAAGTGGAATCACTCGATATTTTCCGTCTGGTGAAAGATATTGATCCGGATGCTTTCGTTTCCCAAAGTAATGTAGTGGGAGTGTATGGCGAAGGATTTGACAAGCTGAAAGTGAAATAAGTTCGGCTGTCATTTGTTGGATGTAAACAAACTCCCCGGGAGTTTGATGAAATAAGTAAGTTTTTCCGGTTAATATAATTTGTATTATCGGAAAAACTTATTTTATTTTGTAGAGTGAAGAGTTTGTGCTTGAAACACATTTTAGTCCGACTATGGGGGATATCTTTTCGGCTTGTTGGCCGGAGAGCGGATTTTAGTGTAACATCGAGCAGGAAGAAAAGTTTAATTGATTGATTCTTAAATCTGTAACTTGAAAAGATATGTGGAAAATCATCCTGATGGCATTATTAACGGGCTTCTTTTCTTTAGGTAATACTACATTAGCCGATAGTTTGACGCTTCATTCCGGCTGGCAGTTTTCGAAGTATGGAAGCAATGAATGGTTGCCTGCTGTTGTGCCGGGTACGGTTCATCAGGATTTGATTGCTCAGGGAAAATTACCGGATCCTTTTTACGGGATGAATGAAGACGAGATACAATGGGTGGAAGATGAAGACTGGTTGTATCGGACTTCTTTTACGCTTACCGAAGAACAGTTGGCTCACCAAGAAATATTTTTAGTGTTTGAAGGGCTTGATACATATGCCGATGTTTCGCTGAACGGGGCATGTATACTGAAGGCAGACAATATGTTTGTTGGTTATCGGGTTCCAGTGAAGCATTTTTTGAGAAAAGGAGAGAACAAGTTGCTTGTCAGCTTCCGGTCACCGCTTCGTGAAGCGATGCCTCAGTGGGAAACAAACGGTTTTATTTATCCTGCTGCCAATGATCATCGTGCCGAACGGGTAAGTATTTTCACACGCAAGGCTCCTTATTCGTATGGATGGGACTGGGGAATTCGGATGGTGACTTGTGGTATCTGGCGGCCCGTTCGTCTGGAATTTGCCGGTCAGGCGGTAATAGAAGACTATTTTGTTTGTCAAGAGTCGGTCACTTCCAGTCGGGCAGAAGTAGACAATCGTCTGGAAATAAACAATCTCAGCAACCAGATACAGGAGGCACAAGTAAAGATTACCTGCACGTACGGACAGGAAAGAAGCCGGATGATAGAGCAGGCTGTCAGCTTGCAGCCGGGAGTAAATACGGTATCGCTTCCTCTGAACATTGAATCTCCACATTTATGGATGCCGAATGGATGGGGAGAGGCTGCTTTATATGATTTTCATGCTTCTGTAACCATTGATGAAAAGACAGTTGCCTGCAAGCAACATCAGATAGGACTTCGTTCGATACGTGTCGTACAAGAGAAGGATAGTCTGGGTATGAGTTTCTATTTTGAAGTAAATGGCATTCCGATGTTTGCCAAGGGCACCAATCTGATACCTTCGGATGCTTTGTTGCCACGTGTCACCCGTGAGCGGTATGTCCGTCTGCTGGAAGATGTACAGGCTGCACACATGAATATGATACGTGTATGGGGTGGAGGAGTTTATGAGGACGATGCACTATACGAAGAAGCCGACAAACGTGGCATACTGGTGTGGCAGGACTTTATGTTTGCTTGTACACCTTATCCACATGATCCTGCTTTCCTGAAACAAGTATCGGAAGAAGCGGTTTATAACATCAAACGTCTGCGTAATCATGCTTCGCTGGCAATGTGGTGTGGAAACAATGAAGTAAGTGAGGGCATGAAATACTGGGGCTGGAAGAAGAAATACGGTACCGAGATATACCAGCAACTGGCAGATGGTTACGATATTTTGTTCCGTCGGTTACTGCCGGAAAAGGTTAAAGAACTCGATCCGGGCCGATTTTATCTGGAGAGTTCTCCTTATGAAGCCAATTGGGGAAGACCGAATACCTGGAAGAATGGAGATAGTCATAACTGGGGAATATGGTACGGGCAGAAACCTTTCGAAAGTCTGGATGCCGAAATACCTCGTTTTATGAGCGAATTTGGCTTTCAGTCGTTCCCCGAAATGAAGACGATACATTCCTTTGCTTCACCGGAAGACTATAACATGGAATCGCCGGTGATGAATGCACATCAGAAAAGTTCAATCGGTAATTTCCTGATAAAAAAGACAATGGGATTATATTATCGGGTTCCTGAAAAATTTGAGGACTTGGTGTATCTGGGACTTGTGCTGCAAGGACAGGGAATGCGGCAGGGAATGGAAGCTCATCGCCGGAATCGTCCTTATTGTATGGGTAGTTTGATCTGGCAGCTTAATGACAGTTGGCCGGTTGTTTCCTGGTCGGCTATCGACTATTACGGTAACTGGAAAGCATTGCATTACCAGAGCCGCCGGGCGTTTGCTCCTGTACTGGTAGATGCGGTCCGTGAGGGAGATAAATTGAAATATTATGTTATGTCGGATGTGCTGAAGACAAAGGATATTATATTGCAGATTGAACTGACGGATTTTAAAGGGAAGGTATTGCGTCGTCATCAAGTAAAAGGTGAGCTGCCGGTTAATTCTTCTGCTTTGTTCTATGAAGAGGATTGGAATAGTGCCTTTGCAGCGTGCGATACAACTACTTCGTTTATACACATGACGTTGAAAGGAGCTCATGATCGTCAGGTGCTTTCGGATGAGGTTTATTATCCGGTGCGTCCCAAGGCGCAGCATCTGCCTCAGGCAAAAATAAATTGTAAGATAAAAAAGAAAAACGGTGCTTGTGAACTGACGTTGAAATCGGACCAACTGGCACGTGATGTATTTATAGAAATACCGGTTCAGGGCGTACGCTTCTCGGATAATTTTTTCGATTTGTTGCCCGGAGTTTCCCGGAAAATACTTATAACCTCAGGTGACGGATCTCCATTGGAGGATGTTTCAGTGCATATACGTCAGCTGAGTGATATCTCATATACTGAAAACTAATTATTAATACTAACCTTTATATTTAACTTTTATGAAACCATTCTCAAAATTAAATTGCTTGGGGTTGGCGTTTGCTGGAATATTGGTTGCGTCGTGTTCGGAAAAGCCGGCGGCTGTAGCTGATTATCAGATAGTGCCTATGCCTCTGGAGATTACAACTCCTCAACAAAGTGGCTTCCTGCTGAAAAGTGGAGAAACAATTTATTACACAGCCGGTAATGAAAAAATGAAAAAGAATGCTGAGTTTCTGGCTTCTTTTATTAAAGAACAGACCGGTATTGACCTGAAGGTACAGGAAGGTGATAAAGAAAGCGGAATTGTACTGAAACTGGGACTGGAGGCTAATTCGCCGGAAGCATACCGCTTGACTGTAGACGGTAAGAAGGTGGTGATTACCGCTCCTTCTGAAGCTGGTGTATTCTATGGTATTCAGACATTACGTAAATCGGTTTCTGTACATGAAGGAGGTGGAGCAATTGAACTGCCTGCTGTTGAAATCAATGACAGCCCGCGTTTCAGCTATCGTGGTATGATGCTCGATGTAGGTCGCCATATGTTTACCGTAGACGAGATCAAGACATACATTGATATGCTTGCTCTGCATAATATCAACCGTTTCCATTGGCATCTTTCCGAAGATCAAGGTTGGCGTATCGAAATCAAGAAATATCCGAAGTTGACGGAAATCGGCTCAAAACGTGCTGAAACAGTTATCGGACGTAATTCGGGTAAATATGATGGAAAGCCTTATGGTGGTTTCTATACTCAGGAGCAGGCTAAAGAAATTGTAGCTTATGCGGCTGAACGTTATATTACCGTCATTCCTGAAATAGACCTTCCTGGACATATGCAGGCTGCACTGGCTGCTTATCCAGAACTGGGATGTACAGGTGGTCCGTATAATGTGTGGACTATGTGGGGTGTTTCCGATAATGTGCTTTGTGCAGGAAACGACAAGACTATTCAGTTCATTAAGGATGTGCTGGCTGAGATTATCGATATTTTCCCGTCACAATACATTCACGTAGGCGGTGATGAATGTCCGAAGGATAAATGGAAGACGTGTCCGAAGTGTCAGGCAAGAATTAAAGCCTTAGGTATTAAGGGTGATGACAAGCATTCGAAAGAAGAATATTTGCAGAGTTACGTCATCAAAGAAGCCGAAAAATTCCTGAATGAACACGGACGCAACATTATCGGATGGGACGAAATCTTGGAAGGTGGTCTGGCTCCTAACGCAACTGTTATGTCGTGGAGAGGTGAAGCTGGTGGCATTGAGGCTGCACGTCAGAAACATAATGTTATTATGACTCCGAATACTTATTTGTATTTCGATTATTATCAAGCTAAGGATACTGATCACGAACCACTGGCTATCGGAGGATATCTTCCAATGGAACGAGTATATAGTTATGAACCGATGCCTGCAGACTTGACTCCCGAAGAACAAAAATATATTACGGGTGTACAGGCTAATCTGTGGACTGAATATATTCCGACTTTTGCGCAGGCACAATATATGGTACTGCCTCGTATGGCTGCTCTTTGTGAAACACAATGGAGTGCTCCTGATAAGAAGAAAGATTATGCGGGATTCCTGAAACGTACAGCTCGTCTGACGAAGATTTACCAGTTGAAGGGCTGGAATTACGCCACTCACATTTTTGACGTGAATGTAAACATTGCTCCTAATCAGGAAACTGGCAAGTTGGATGTCAATGCATATACTATCGATGATGCTCCAGTATACTATACACTTGATGGTACGGAACCGACAGCTGCTTCGTTGAAGTATGAGAATGGTCTGGCTATTGATAAGGCTTGTGTTTTACGTATGGCTGCTATTCGTCCGGAAGGAAGTTCACGTATTACCTGCGATAGTATTTCTTTCAGTAAGGCTACAGCCAAACCGATTACAATGCTGCAACCAATCAATAAAGCATACGAGTATAATGGAGCTACTACACTGGTAGACGGCATGATTGGTAACCGTAATTATAAGACAGGACGTTGGATTGCTTTCTATGAAAATGATCTGGAAGCTGTTATCGACTTGAAAGAAGCAACGGAAATCAGTTCAATGACTTTGCATGCTTGCGTGGAGAAGGGTGATTGGATATTCGATGCCAGAGGTATTTCGGTAGAGGTTTCGGATGATAACCAGACATTCAAGCAAGTAGCTTCTGAAACTTATCCGGCAATGAAAGAAACTGATCCGAATCAGATTTATGAGCATACATTGACATTTACTCCGGTAAAAACTCGGTATGTCAAAGTAAAAGCACTTTCGGAAAAGAGTATTCCGGCATGGCATGGAGGAAAAGGTAAGCCTGGATATTTGTTTGTAGATGAAATTATTTTGAATTAATATAGGCTGATTACACGTAAAAGTCCGGTTTCCGATATTGGGAGCCGGGCTTTTTTTGTATAGAAGGAGAGAGGTTTGCTAAGGTTATGCAGGAAATAGCTGGTGTGAAGTAGCGGCTGGTTGCTTGAGTATGTGTATCTTTGTGCAGAAAATGAAGTATAACAGAGCAGATTATTGATTATGAAAAAGAAACTGGTTTTTGCTACGAATAATGCTCACAAATTGGATGAGATACGTGCCATATTGGGGGATAAGGTAGAAGTACTGAGTCTGAAAGACATTCACTGCGAGGCTGATATTCCGGAAACGGCAGATACGCTGGAAGGAAATGCCGCTTTGAAAGCAGAATATATTTATAAGAACTTCGGTTTGGATTGTTTTGCTGATGACACGGGCTTGGAAGTAGAGGCTTTGGGGGGTGCTCCAGGAGTATATTCGGCACGTTATGCCGGAGGAGAAGGACATGATTCGGAAGCTAATATGAAAAAGTTACTTGCAGAGTTGGATGGAGAAACTAATCGTAAGGCGCAATTTCGTACGGCTATTTGCTTGATTGAGGGAGGAGCAGAACATCTCTTCGAAGGTATTGTGAAAGGCGAAATAATCGAAAAAAAACGTGGCTGTTCGGGATTTGGTTATGATCCGGTATTTGTTCCTGAAGGATATACCGAAACATTTGCTGAAATGGGCAGTGAAGAGAAAAATAAAATCAGCCATCGGGCACGGGCTACACAAAAGTTGTGTGATTACTTGAGCCGGAAATAAATACAGATAGATTGCGGAACTTCATCTACTTGAGCGATTACTGCTAAGTCAAAATCGGGCAAATAGATGAAGTTCCGTCATTTTTTCATACAATTATTTACAAATTTCATTAAGGTATAATTCTACCTTTTCAAAGAAAAGCGAAATATGTGCTCCGTCTGTAAATGCATGACTTACAGTCAGGGCAATAGGCATGACGCGTCTGCCCTCACGTAGAATGGCTTTTCCTGCATTCATTAGGGGGTAGTCCAAAGGATGTCCTACTTCTTGTTGGGTATAGGTAATTGAGGTGAAATAAAGCTTTGGAGTAGCACTTAGCAAGATCACATCGAATTCTCCTTTTTCATATATATTTTTGTCGGTACCGTATGGATCACCATCTTCTGGTATGGAAGTGACAATCTGCCTGGCTTCTGCATAAAAACTTTTGAAATCGACGTGATAGGGGATACGTACTGTATAAAATGTTTTGCCGGGTACTGCAATAGGGGAAATGACATCTACTGTATCGTGGTAGACCACTTGTCCGTTTTTATCCCACCTATAACGGAATTCCTTTATTTCATTGGCTGCCCGTAATATGGCATAAAGATAATATAGAAAGAATGATTTTCCATTGGCTTTGGCATGGTTATATGCTTCGGTACAATCGACTTCACTGGTTATTGAAATCCATGAATTGGCAAATCCACGGAAGAAATTATAATTGTTTTTCCGCTCCCAAGTTTCTATATTTACGATATGTTTCATATATTTTTGAATTTTAGAGCTACTTTTTGATAAGTAGGCATAGACAGGCCTAAGCGTTTTCCCAAATCGATCATATCGAACAGCATACCTTGTATTTCTGACTCATGTCCGCGTGCAAGGTCTTTTTGCATTGATGCAGTGCTGTGGGGGTCGAGTTTATCTATTACTTTCAGGTTATAAGATACAGGATCTTCTGGATAAGTAATTCCCATTTCTCGTCCGATTGCTGCACTTTCTTGTGATAGTCCGATAAAGGTATTACGTACTTCACCTTCGTGTTGTACTTCTCCCATTGGTACATTGTGGTAGGCTCCTGTACATGCCATGGCTGAGATAAATGCCCATTTGATGAATGTATCGCGGTTAATATCATCGGAAACATCAACTTTGATACCGCAATTTCTTACATCTGCTGCGATGGCTTCAATACGTTCCTGACTAACTCCTTGTTCTGGCCGTGCACCAACAACCAGGCGAAAGATACTTCCCATTTGAGTAATTTCTCCTTCTCCTGAAACAAAGCCTACTATGTAGATACAACCATCAAGAACAGTTACTTCGGGAGTAAGACGACCGATGCGTGGCCCTGTACCATAAACATTTAATATAGGAATAACCAAAGTATGAGGATTGGCAGCGCGTTTTATTACTTCTTTGACTGAGTCGATGGAATATCCTTTGACGCAGACAAAAATGACATCCGCTTTTCCTTGATATTCTTCGGCCGTATAAGCGTTAACTTTCAGATAATGTTCACCTTTGAGATCCGATTTCAGATGAAGTCCCTGGTTGCGGATACTTTCGAGATGTTTTCCCCGTGCGATACATGTTACATCTTTTCCTGCCAGTGCAAGAAATCCGGCGATACTTCCTCCTACACCGCCGGTACCTATAATAAGATAGTTCATGGTTTATTGTTTTAGGGTTAAAAAATAAATCGGACGCTTGACAGCGACCGATTTATTAAGGTTTAATTTCCTATGATGGGTATGTTATTATACGTTGAAACGGAAGTGCATAATATCTCCGTCTTCTACGACATAATCTTTTCCTTCTACATTCAGCTTACCGGCTTCGCGAACAGCTGCTTCCGAGCCATATTTGATAAAATCATCGTACTTGATGACTTCTGCACGGATAAAGCCTTTTTCGAAGTCGGTGTGGATAACTCCGGCACACTGAGGAGCTTTCCATCCTTTATGGAATGTCCAGGCGCGGACTTCCATTTTACCGGCTGTAAAGTAGGTTTCCAAGTTCAGCAAGTTGTAAGCAGAACGGATCAGACGGCTTACTCCCGACTCTTTAAGTCCTACTTCTTGCAAGAACATCTGTCGGTCTTCATATGTTTCCAATTCAGCAATGTCGGCTTCAGTCTTAGCTGCAACAATCAGGATTTCAGCTCCTTCTTCTTTTACGGCCTCACGTACTTGATCTACATACTTATTGCCGGTTACAGCACTGGCTTCATCGACATTGCAAACATACATTACAGGTTTAGAAGTCAGTAAGAATAAATCGTGAGCGATCTTTTGTTCATCCTTTGTTTCAAACTGTACGGTACGTGCTGATTTTCCTTGCAACAGTGCATCACGATAACGTACTAATACTTCGTAAGTTTGTTTAGCCAGTTTATCACCTCCGGTCTGAGCCTGCTTCTGTACTTTCTGAATACGGCTTTCTATTGTTTCGAGGTCCTTCAGCTGAAGTTCTGTATCGATGATTTCTTTATCGCGGACAGGATTTACGCTACCGTCTACGTGTGTTACATTGTCATCATCAAAACAGCGTAAGACGTGAAGAATAGCATCTGTTTCACGAATGTTGGCAAGGAACTTATTACCGAGTCCTTCACCTTTACTTGCACCTTTTACCAGTCCGGCAATATCTACAATTTCTACAGTAGTAGGTACGATACGGTCGGGGATAACCAGTTCTGCCAGTTTGTTCAAGCGTTCATCTGGGACTGTGATGACACCCACATTCGGTTCTATCGTACAGAAAGGGAAGTTGGCTGCTTGAGCTTTTGCGTTCGATAAACAGTTGAAAAGGGTCGATTTTCCTACGTTAGGCAAACCGACGATACCACATTGTAATGCCATAAGCTTATATTATTTCCTTATTAATTATCAGTATATTTCGGCTTGCAAAGTTAGTCATTCTTTTTGTCTTTTGCTAAGAGCCTCTTTTAATTTTTCCAGGAGGGTACGTTTGTAAGTGTTTATCAGATTCTGATTTATAGGCCATAAATCGTTTTAAGATACAAAAAAGCCATATCAAAACCTAAAATAACCGTTTCGATATGGCTTTTCTCTTTTGTTATGATTTTTTAGTATGTCATCGTATTCGGGCATACATATCAAGCTATTATATTACCTGATTGTCAGTTCGCCTCATAAACATTGATTTCGGTGACGTCTACTCGGATTGGGTATTTAACTATTTGATATTTTAAATGTCTGGTGGTTACGGAACTTATGAATTTGACATACTGGATACTTTCTTGTACATCAAGTGTTCCCATAGTCTTCCATTCTGTACCGTTATCCGAAGTAAATAGTTCTATTTGAGTCGGGCAGTAAGCATTTCCCCAATGGTTGGTGACTATACCGGTTATTGTTTTAGGAGTCTGGAAATCAATTGTGATCCAGAATCCAGCATTGTCCTGAGCAATATCTGAATAAACATTTCCATCAATTACATTTGTTGCATTTCCTTGCGCTGCGGGATCTACTTGTACATACCATGAAGTGCGGTCCATTAAATGACTGTTTTCAGGCGTTCCTTTTTCCAGGTTATTTATTGAGTATTCTTGCTTGGTTAATGAGAAGGCAATTGATGTAAGTGCAGAATTGGTGCTTATCATGGTATTTGCATTTTCAGTTTGTAGGTTGACAAGCTGAATTTTGAATTCTCCACTTAATAAATCATGAGTCTGAGCAAGTTCTTCCTTGCCAGTATCAGACAATGATAATATGATATCTTCCGATTCCGTTTCACCAGCTTTGATGACAGGCTGATCTGTATTTAAGCTGAATGCAGATAGAGGGATGTCACCTGTACCGGAAACCTGAAGTATACCTGTAATATCTTTGGCTGCAGGCTTCTGAACTTTCAGCTTAAAAGTTATTTCTACATTTCCGGCAATTCCACCGGGAGAGTGTTTTAGAGTAAATGTAGAGTTGTTGAGAACTAAATAATCATTTCGTTGAATGTAGACATATGTGGCATTCCATTCATTCTCTGATGATTCATCATCTTTACATGATGATAATCCAGATGATATTCCTGCCAGCAGGAATATCATCAATATAAGTTGATAAGTTATTTTCATGTTGATGTTAGTTTTGTGGTTCTGGGCATTTAATACCATCAGCCCATTCTAAAGTATTACCTGTTTTGATTTGTGCATCATATCCATGACCTGTAAAGTCTTTAGCCGTTTTCGGGTCTCCGTCGTTAAATCTCCAATATGCCAGTAGGCCTTCTGAATCAGGCTGTACATAACACATATTTTCCTGAATTTCAACTTGTGAAAGTGGTCTGGTCCAGATACGTGCTTCACTGATAAATCCATCTAAGAAACGTCCATTATATGAGAATCCAAAATGGAAGTCTCCTCCATCATATAAATTAACAGGTCCTCTGGTTGCTTGTTTGGTTGCTGCTACTTCACCATTTACATATACGATGAACTGGTTTCCATCAAAGACAACGGCAAGGTGATACCATTTTCCTGTATCGAATGTCATTTCAGGAGTTACCTGGTCTTTAGCTGTAACCTGGAACTGATTGTTTTTAATAGTAACATCACCAAAACGTAACAAGAAGTTTTCGGCATATTCAATACCCATGATGGAGCTAATATATGGGTCTGAATTACAGAAACTGTTAACTTTCACACGGCATTCCATTGTTATTTGTGGAATGCTTTGCAAAGAAGGATCTTTTGTAAAATTAGGTACATTCAATGAACGTCCTCCAGACAGCGACAGAACTTTGGTAATGATAGTACGGTTAATCACGATATAGTTTGTTCGACAAGATTCCAATATAGGGTATCCTTCGGCCGAAGCTAACGAAATTGGTACAAGGTAGACTGCTCCGTCTTCCATTCCTTCTGTTGTAGTAAGATTAAACATGACAGGAGTTGATACACAAGAACCTTGTTTGATGACAGATTCGCTTTTTTCCAGGTTATAACATTGTTCCGGAAGAACTTTGTAATTAGTACCTTTTTCACTGTTATATTTATCGACTAACGAGTTATCTATTCTGAAAGAAACTCGTAAATCTTGTTCCGCTTTAGCTGTACAAGTAGCGCTAACACCAAAGCTTTGCGGTCCATCAATTGTTACTCTGCTGACTGTAGTCTTTTCTGTTCCTGTCATGTAGATCAGGTGGCTTAATTCTTCTGCGTTTTTACACCCGGTCAGGAAGAAAAACAGAAAACCTATCAGAAGTTGAATTGTATTTAAAGTTTTCATAGATTATATAGTTATTTTACAGTAGGATTCATTATTTGGATAGCCTGTCTTAAATATTTGTATGTAGGTAAGGCCAAATATTCATATTCCATGTGGTAAGTTCCCACTCCGGCCTTTGGGCCTTGTTCGGGTGTAAAACGAGCCATACCTTCCAAAGAAGGCATTACATTTCCGTATTTATCATGGTAGTTTGGGTTACCTCCTGTTTGCCACAGACTCTCGAAGTTTTCAGTAAAGATGTATTGCTCAGGTTTCCATCCAACATTTGCTGCTTGATTGAAACGATTTTGCAGGTCAGTATCTCCTGATGAATTATATGCTTGTACAATTCCATAGTCAAAATATTCGGATAAGCCTGGATTCATATGATAAGGTTCTCCATCGATACTTAATATTTTGCCTGTTCCAGATTTAGGACCTACATATTTACCCATCTCATGAATAAATACTTCCATATTATCTTTGTTACATAATGGACCGCTTCCGCCATAATTAGGCTCATAATCGAAGTCAATGCCATCATAATTGTATTTGATAATAGTATCATTCAATGATTTTGCATAGCTTGCATAATCTATGGTGCCATCTTCTGCGATGAACATTTCTGGAACGGTATGTGCGAAGATCGTAAATATTACTTTAGTTCCTTTTTTCTGCTGTACATAAGCCATATCAGCTTTCATTTCAGGAGTTAAGTTATAAGTGTTTCCCCAAATAGATATGATATCTACGCTATCAGGTACATTATCCAGTCGTGTTGACATTGCAGAACCCGTAGCTGTCCAGTTACCAAACCATCCGAAGCAGAGCTGATGCTTAGAACTTTTGTATTGCCTTAAAGCTTCAAAATAGTCTTCTGATTTTGTAGGAGGTACTTGTACATCAAGAGCTTCTGGAGTAGTTTGCTTGTCGCATGCAACAAAGGTTGTGCAACATAACATAACAATGAAGTATAATATCTTTTTCATATCAATTCTATTTTTAAAAAATTATTTTTTATCCCACCACAATGAAGTGCCTCCATGATCGGCTCCATTTAAAAGAGATATAGCGTTTTTTACGTTCTCATTATTGTTGTCGTATTCAGTTTGCGGGAATGGCAGACGACGAATTTGTTTTTCCGTATCGATTGTTCCTCCACTGTAATTTTTGACTACCGGGAATATCTTAGGATAACCGGTACGACGGAATTCGCTCCATGCTTCCATTCCTTCAGGGAACATAGCCAACCATTTCTGAGTGATGATTCGTTCCAAGTTTGCTTCAAATCCTTCTTCTGTCTTGTAGACGGGAGTTATAGTAGAACGAGGTTCTGCACTGTTGTTGCCTACTTTATCTTCGAATTTAGCAGGTTTAGCTGTATCATCTGTCAAATAATTTCCAATAGCAGCAGAGTGCTGTTCGAAAGATGTTTGAACTCCCTGCTCATACAAGTCTTTAGCGTCACCGTTCATATTCCATTGTCTTAAGGCTCCTTCAGCTCTTAAGAAGTAAGCTTCAGCTGCGCACATCCATAAAACAGGATCGGTCTTTTGTACATTAGGGCAGGAGAGGGCACGATATCCTTCAATATTATCTACGATGATTCCGTTACGCATTCCATGATAATCGCCGGCTGGTGCAGTTGCCTGACTAAAATATTTAGAGATTCGACTGTCTTTATATCCTTTCAGATAAGATTCCATGGAAGCTCCCATTCGTGCATCTTTGTACATATCCCATACTACATTGAGCGGATGATAAACCGTAATTCCATTGTGACTGTGAAGAAGTGCATTGTCGGCATTGCTTGTCATTACTCCTAGTTTACTTTTTACGACAGCCTGTTCTGCATATTTCTGTGCCCAGTCTGGTTTTACATATACTACACGCATTGCCAGGCGCAGCATTAACGTATTAGCAAATTTTGCCCATTTGCTTACATCTCCTTCGTAAACCAGATCGTAGTTTTTCAGCGGACGTGCAGACGGGTTCTCTGTAGCATATTGTTCCAGAATCTGACTTGCCTCTGTTAATTCATTAAAGAATGATTCATATACTTTTTCTTGTGAGTCGTATGGAACCATAAGACTTTCACCGAATTTGAAGTACGGGATAGGGCCATAAGCGTCGGTTACACGGTGCATGGCTGCAATTTTTAGAACTTGTCCGATCGCATAAGTAACTGGTTCTTCTGCTTTGACTTCCTCTGTCGCTATTTTTTTCCATTGTGGCATTACATTCTGATATGCAATGGAGAAAAGTACATCGCTCCATCCACCAAAGCGAAGATTATAAGTCTGGTTGTTAGAAGAACTATTCCAGTTGTCGCTACCGGACATGTATCCAGAAAAAATGTCCCCTACTAAGTTTTGTGCGCGCTGATATGCATTTGCACCTTCATCGCTACAAGGAATAATATCTAATTGCATCGCACTGATTGAGCCTCCTGTACGTAAGTTATCCATATCCAGCATATCATCAGTAACCTTGTCTGGATTGGTATTCATTTCTTCATATCCCGCAGTACAGGCATTCAGCCCACACAGTAGTAAGCATGTAGCCCCTATGCATTGTATTTTCCCTAAAAAGATTGATTTCATAATTTTACGAATTAAGGTTAGAATTGAAGTTTAACACTAAATCCAATGTTCCGTAAGCTCGGCATCATAAAGTAGTCTATACCCTGATAATAAGTACCTGTAGAAGATGCTAATTCAGGATCGAATGGAGCTTTGTTGTAGAACATGAACAGATTCTTTCCAATAAGCGAAACTGTTACATCTTTCAGTTTATTGTTAAACCATTTGTTAGGTAGAGTATATCCTAATGTCATTTCGCGCAGGCGAACATTGGTAGCACTATAAGTATAGAAAGCCAGTAATCCAGTCGTACCTCCTCCTACTACAGAATAATAACTTTCCGGATTCAGCAATCCGCCATTTACGACAACTCCACCATTATCGCGTGCTTCGGCGCTGGCTTGTGATGTTCCGAAGCGATCCATCATGGCTTGTGTTGCAGAAACGCATACACCACCGATACGCCAGTCTATCAAGACGCCCAGTGAGATGCCCTTATAGGAGAAAGTATTGTTCCATCCAATGTTATATTTTGGATCTGCATTGCCTGCCTTTATCCAATTTTCAGAGTCGGCCTGAATACTTCCGTTTTGTGGATTTACATATATCTCTCCCTGATGATCACGCTTCAAGCCAGTTACATAGATATCTCCGATACTACCTCCCTCAGTTAAACGTTGCTTATACGAGTCATTGGTACAAACATCGATGTAAGGCATATTTCCGATTTTTTCACCTGTAATCGGGTTAATCGTATTGGGGTCAAGTAATTCTTTGATTTTATTTCGGTTCATCGTAAAAGTAAGAGATGAATGCCATAAGAAATCTTTTATCTGTTGTTTATAAGTAAGAGTTGATTCAATACCCCAGTTATTAACCTTACCTCCATTTGCATAGAAATGTGAGTATCCGGAGCTGGGAGGCATGGATATCGTAAAGAACTGGTTATAGGTATTAGAATTATAATAAGTAACGTCCAAATTTAATTTATCCTCGAACAAACGCATATTCATACCGACTTCGAATGATTTCGTTCGTTCCGGTTCCAGGAAAGTTGCAGGGATGAAAGGCAAACTTTCTATATTTCCACCGCTGATTCCATAAGCTAAAGATGTCATATAAGGCTGAGGCGCATTACCGACTTCACTATATGAAGCGCGTAACTTTAAGAATGAAATAGGGGTATGGCTCAGGTCAAACATTTCAGTTGGAACAAACGATAAGCCCACAGACGGATAGAAGAACCCTGAGTTTTTGTGGGAAGTAAATGCAAAAGTAGAGAACCAGTCATTTCGACCAGTTACATCCAAGAATACAGCACTCTTGTAAGACAGTTGCAGCGTTGCAAATACAGCCTGTGTATTAGTATGTATACCTTTTGAATCGAGAGGACGGGTTTCCGGGTCATTTTTGATAATATTTTCGAAGGTAAACAAATTGGCAACTTTAGCCAAATGTCCTTCATAACCGATTTTTTCTCCAGAAACTTCGTCGGTTACACTTGCTCCAATATTAGCATTGATGCCATAATTACCAAAGCGTTTATCAATATTCAGAATAGCATCTGCATAGAAATTCTTGTATTGGGTAGTTTGTTTCAGATAGTTACCGTAATCTGAAGCAAACAGGTTACTGGATGAGGCTGATATTTTACGTTCGTAAGTATCTTGTGAATTATCAACGCGCAGACGTCCTGTAGCTTGCATCCAGTCGGTTATTTTCCAGCTTAAATTAGCTGTAAACATGTAACGCATTTTGTTGTTCTCGAAGTGCTCTCGGTTGACAATCCAATATGGGTTCTGCATAGATAAACCTTGTTCCCCATAAGTCCAGTTCTGGGTAGGGAAGTTGCGCTCTGGATTAAAGTGTTCGTAGGTTTTGAATTTAGTAAAATCGTCAGATGGTGGAAAAAGATACAATGGAACCAACGGGTTATGAGCCTGTCCTTGTACCATTAGATTATGATTGTTCTGAAGAATGTAAGAAGCACTCATATCCAATGTCAATTTATCTTTTATCAGTTCTGTTGTATTGCGAAGCGTGAAGTTATACCTGTTATATTTACTATTTGGTATAATTCCTCGAGAGTTTGTAGACGAAGCTGAAAAATATGTCTGATTCCGGTCGTTTCCACTTGTAACATTCATAGAGTTGATTTCATTGAAACCTGTTTGGAAGAAATCAAGTGGATCATACGAAGAAGGAGTTGCCAATTTGTTACCCCAGCTTTCATATACCAGGTCATTTTTCCGTCCGTAAGTATTTTGGAAGCGTGGCGTTACGAATGGAGTTGTAAATTGTGTATTATTTGAATAGTTGACGGTAAGTTTTCCTTCTTTACCTTTTTTGGTTGTAATCAGCACGACACCATTTGCTCCAGATACACCATAAAGTGCAGCAGCTGCAGCTCCTGTCAGTACAGACATCGATTCGATATCATCCGGATTGATACTCGAGATTCCGTCGCTATCACCTCCATCCGGCATTTCAAAGGAGCCTTCTGGTTGTGTAGAACGCATGGATGACAAAGGGATACCATCGACAACATATAGTGCATTGTTGTCGCCGAACAATGATTTCGTACCACGCATGACGACACGTGTTGATCCACCAATACCATTTGCACTTTGGTTGATGGTTACTCCCGCTATTTTACCCGTCAGACTGTTTACGAAGCTGGCATCCTTTATGGTTGTAATTACATCACTTTTTACTTCCTGAACATTATAAGTCAACGATTTTGTTTCCCGTTTGATACCTAAAGCTGTTACTACCACTTCTTCAAGTGTTTCAGTATCTTCCTTCATAACTATATTGTACGAAGTATTTGGAGATACTGTTAGAGTAATAGGTTTATATCCGACATACGATATTTCCAAAACATCACCCGTTGATGCTTTTAGTGAGAATTCACCATTAAAATCGGTTATTGTTCCATTGGAAGAGTTCTTTATTTTTACATTCACTCCGATAAGGGCTTCTCCTTTACTGTCTTTTATACTACCCTTAATTTGTATATTTTCCGGAGCTATTGATTTGACGCTCTCGTCAGGAGATTGTTGTGTATTAGCACTATAGGCAAGTGTAGGCACTGCCAAATGGAACATAGTACCAACTAATAAAACGAGATTTGTTCTCATTTTAAAAGGGTATTTTAGGCTTAATCTATCTTGTTGAGATAGAACCTTGAAAGATGTTGTTTTTTTCATATAAAATAATAAGGTTACTGGTTCATGCCAAAGATTCACTTTTGTTATAAACCATATTGGCAAATAGATAATGGGGAAGTTGTTAAGTCTTGATTATTCTTCCGGGCAGAGTATTAACTGTCATCTGGTATCATGAGCTTTGTTCTTTTTAAGGTTTAAGGTTGTTCTTTTTTTACTTGTTACTTTATGTGTTGATTTGTTGATAGTCTGTTACTTTATAGGTTGAAGAGAGTATTGTTTTTAAATATATTTTATCGATAGCTATAAGATTAACAAAATATGAATGATGTGCTTTCTATATATTAAATATTTTTATTTATGCAAAGATAGAACTTTTTATATAATGAAGCTTATTTTATAATTGAAAAATTGTGGAGAACTTACTTTTTTATTTATTGAAAATAATATATTGATAACAGTGAGGGCTGATAGTTTTGAAGTAGAAAGCTGGAGTACTGCTAACAACCAGAGAAGATACCTTAGCTTGAATTCGGGTTGATATGTAAATCAGAATTTGGTTGATGTGAAATACAGAATATCAGTTTTTAGTAACAATTTGTTATTTTTCCTGTCGAAAGTAAGAATGTTTGCAGAGAGTATAAAAAAAGAGGCGCTTCTCACGAAGTGCCTCTTTTTGTTAGAGAGTTTATGAAAATATTGTTTTTTTGTATGCAGTTTTTACATGTTCATGGTTACAGTCATCTGTGGAACAAGGATATAATCCTTTTTTGAATTATTCCATTTATAGTATTGGATTGTAGTGCTTCCTTCATTGTATGTATACTTGATACACATGTTGTTACGCCATTCACCTCTACTTTCATCCCACTTCTGTAGAATGTTTTCCACAACTTGTTTCTTGTCGTTATATTTATAGTTGTACTTTTCAAAATTTGTCAGAATACCTTCATTCATTTTATAAACAGTTTCCGACATCTTTACTCCATCTATTTCTTCAGTATTGTATATTAGTTCAGTTTCAGGACTATTAGCAAAAACTGTAAGGTTAGCGGCAAAAACAAATACTGTTACAAATAAACTCTTGAGTAAATTCATCTTTTTCATATCTTTTATTTTTAAGGTTCTACTATCTTTTTGTTTTTAATTACGCTGCAAAATTAGTAAAACCTTTTGATGTTGCTAACTTTTCGGCAAGAAAAAATGAATATTTTAGCAAATTGTTATCATTTAAACACCTGTTAACAGTTGAGATGAACTAATGTGCTTCCAGCCAATTCTTACCCCAACCGCAGTCTGCTCGCAAAGGTGCTTTCATTTTGTAAGCAGCTTCCATTTCGCTAATCACAATTTGTTGCACTTTTTCCTTTTCTTCGGGCACGACGCTGAAGTTCAATTCATCGTGCACTTGAAGGATCATTTTAGAGCGGATACCTTCTTCTTGGAAGCGTTTGTATATACGAATCATTGCCACCTTGATAATATCAGCCGCACTTCCTTGTATTGGAGCATTGATGGCATTACGTTCGGCATACCCACGGACAACTGCATTTCGTGAATTGATATCGGGCAGATAGCGTTTTCGTTTGAAGATTGTTTCGATATAACCTCTTTCTTGTGCCAGACGAATACTTTTATCCATATATTCTTTTACGTGTGGATAATTTTCGAAATAGCCGTCTATTAGTTCCTTGGCTTCTTTTCTTTCTATATTTAATCGTTCTGCCAGTCCGAAAACCGATATACCATATATAATACCAAAATTAGCCGTCTTAGCTTTGCTTCTTTGTTCGCGTGTTACACTTTCCAAGGGCTCCTTATAAATCTTTGCAGCAGTAGCAGCATGGATATCTTGTCCTTTTTGGAATGCTTCTATCATGTGCGGGTCACCACTTAAGTGTGCCATGATGCGAAGTTCGATTTGTGAATAATCGGCAGAGAAGAATTCACAACCTTCATCGGGAATAAATGCTCGCCGGATTTCCTTTCCATCTTCATTGCGGACAGGGATGTTCTGCAGGTTTGGATTGCTTGAACTGAGTCGTCCCGTAGCAGTAACAGTTTGGTTGAATGAAGTATGTATATGTCCGGTTTTAGGATTGATAAGTAAGGGAAGGGCATCGATATACGTACCCAATAACTTTTTCAGCCCTCTGTGTTCCAGTATTTTCCCTACTATTTCATGTTTGCCTCGCAAACTTTCCAATACTTCTTCGGAAGTAACATATTGTCCGGTTTTAGTCTTTTTGGCCTTGTCTGTTATTTTCAAGCGGTCGAATAATACTTCACCTACTTGTTTGGGAGAAGCGATGTTGAATTCTATTCCGGCAAGCTGATGCACCTCTTCCTCCAGTTGTTGCATACGTGCTGTAAAATGTCGTGAAGTTTCCTTCAATGCTTCTGTGTCGATACGTACTCCGTTACGTTCCATATAGGCAAGTACCGGTACCAGTGGCATTTCAATTGTTTGGAATAATTCGTCGACACCGTCTGATACCAGTTCTTTTTCCAGTACATTTTTCAGTTTCAACGTGACATCGGCATCTTCGCAGGCATACTTATAAACAGAAGAGGGAGAGAGGTCACGCATGTTTTTTTGATTTTTACCTTTAGGACCTATCAGCTCTTCTATTTTTATGGTTTCATATTTCAGATACACCTCAGCAAGATAATCCATACCATGGTGAAGTTCGGGCTGAAGTACATAATGGGCTATCATGGTGTCGAACATTGGACCACGGACTTCAACGCCGTAGTTGCCAAGTACAAGCATATCGTATTTTATATTTTGTCCGATTTTCAGTGTTTTTTCATTCTCGAATATTGGTTTGAATTTATTAACAATTTTCAAAGCTTCTTCACGATCTGCTGGAACAGGTACATAAAAAGCCTGATTTTCGGTGAAACTGAAGCTCATTCCTACCAATTCGGCGGTTATAGGATCGGTTCCCGTCGTTTCTGTGTCTAGACTGAAAAAATCTTTTGTAACGATATTTTGTAAAAATTCGTCTATTTTATTCTCTGAATCAATTAGTTGGTAGTCGTAATTCAGCTCTTCTAACCGCGTGAGATTTGAATTTTTCTGCTCGCCTGTATTCTCGTCCGCAAAAAATCCAAAGAGATCGCTTTGAGGAGAGGCCGTTGGAGCAGTAATTTTCTTCTCCGTTTTAAGAATACGATCCAATAGAGTACGAAATTCCAATTCTTCAAAAATTTTGCGAAGTTCTTCTTCGTCGGGCTGTTCACGCTTCAGTGCTTCCATGTCGAGCGAGATTGGCACATCCGTTTTAATTGTAGCCAGAAATTTAGAGAAAGTAATCTGTTCGCGATTATTCTCCACCTTTGTCTTGATAGCCCCTTTCAGTTGATCGGTGTTAGCAAGCAAATTTTCGATACTTCCAAATTGGGCGATTAATTTTTGGGCTGTTTTTTCGCCTACCCCCGGACATCCCGGAATGTTGTCGGCAGTATCTCCCATAAGTCCCAGCATATCGATTACCTGCGAGGGTGATTCGATGTCGAACTTGGCTTTGATTTCTTTTACGCCCATAACTTCAAACTCCTTGTCGCCGTATTTAGGTCGGTACATAAATACCTTTTCCGAAACCAGCTGACCATAGTCCTTATCAGGAGTCATCATATATGTTGTAATGCCTCGTTTCCCGGCTTCGGTAGCAAGCGTTCCGATAACGTCGTCGGCTTCGTATCCTTTCACTTCGAGAATCGGAATACGATAAGCTCGTATAATATCCTTGATAACAGGAACAGAGAGGCGAATTGCTTCGGGAGTTTCTTCGCGTTGTGCTTTATACTGTTCGAAAGCTTCGTGGCGGAATGTGGGACCGGCGGGATCGAAGGCAATGCCTATATGAGTAGGGTTCTCTTTTTTCAGGACATCCTCCAGAGTATTGACGAATCCCATGATAGCTGATGTATTGAAACCTTTGGAATTGATACGCGGATTTTTGATAAAAGCATAGTATGCGCGGTAGATAAGTGCATACGCATCGAGTAGAAACAGTTTCTCCATTCGTGTAAAATTATTAAGTTTTCTACGTAAAAGTACAAAAAAATACCGTATTCGCTGTTTTATTATTACTTTTGTACCCAAATAAATCTCCATGGATAAGTTAGCAATAATCAAGAAACCCGTAGAAAAGGAATTAAGCGAATTTAAGGCTCTTTTCGACGCCTCATTGAAAAGTTCCACGCCGTTGTTGAATGAAGTTTTAGGCTATATCAAGCAGAGGAACGGAAAAATGATGCGTCCCATTCTGGTTTTGCTTATGGCAAAACTTTATGGCGGGATAAATGAATCTACTTTGCATGCCGCACTGTCGCTGGAACTACTTCATACGGCCAGTCTGGTGCACGATGATGTGGTAGACGAGAGCGACAAGCGGCGGGGGCAATCGTCGATTAACGCGCTATATGACAATAAGGTATCCGTATTGGTAGGCGACTATATGCTGGCAACCAGTTTGCGTCATGCCTCGTATACCAGACATATCGATTTGGTTGGTTTGGTAGCCCGTTTGGGACAAAACTTGTCAGAAGGAGAAATTATCCAGTTGGTAAATATCAGCAATCGCGATTTTTCAGAAGAGATTTATTTTGATGTTATCCGCAAAAAGACTGCTGCACTGTTTACTGCCAGTGCAGAAAGTGGAGCCATTTCGGTTGATGCTCCGCAGAGTGAAATAGAAAAGGCGGCACTTTTCGGCGAGATGATAGGCATTGCTTTTCAGATAAAGGATGATATATTCGACTATTTTAAAAACGAAGAGCTGGGTAAGCCTACCGGGAATGACATGATGGAAGGCAAGCTGACGCTTCCGGCACTACACGTGTTGAATACGCATGCCGACGAGGAAAAGAAGGAACTTGCATTGCGCATCCGTTCACTTAGTGCATCGAAGGAAGAAATTGCAGATTTTGTCGATTATATAAAGCAGGAGGGAGGAATTGCGTATGCGGAGCAAGTAATGTACGATTATCGCAACAAAGCATTGGCTTTGCTTCCTGAATCGGCTGATGAGTCTATTCGAACAGCACTGACAGCTTATATTGATTATGTAATCGAACGCAACAAATAATACTCTCATTGTTTATTGGCAAGAGTTTAAAGAGATCTGTCAATATAAAGAAAATATCCCTTCATTTGTGTTTCGTCTTCTTTGTAAAGATGTCGCGAATGAAGGGATATTTTTTGTACAAAAAAAATAATGATTTGTACAAATTTTCAAAAAACGTTTAGACGTTTTAGTACTTTTCTGTGCATAGCCTGAGAAAGTTTTCAGGTATGTTCCGATGATACATTAAAGAAATAATCAACTTGTTGCCTGTCATGTTTCTCTCATCATTTATAGAGAATCGTATATATTGTATTGTCAAATTTCTTGTTAATTCATATGCCTTTGTCGTTTTTATTTCCTTATTCTTATATATTGCTTATATAAAATGAGATATATGTATATGCATTTTCTGTGTAATGTACGCTTTTTTTTATTTTATGTAAAGAAAATGTGATAAAAAATTTTGATGTATGATAAAAAAACTATAATTTAAGCGTTGCTAACCTATTATATTTTTAATACCTTAAATCTATGGACATTTTGTTTCGTTGGGGTAAAATGCATTATATGCAAAAGGCTCTATTTGTATTGTTATCGATGGTATTGGTGGCTTGTGGTGAGAAAGAAAAGGTAAATCTGCCTGATGAGCCTGAAACTCCTGCAGCCACAATTACATTGGCCGAAGGAACTGATACAAATCCATTATTGGATACTTCTGGGGGAACTGTAACGTTGCATTTTACGGCGACTGCCGACTGGAAAGCCACGGTAGGTAATATACGTGCTGTTGGCTGGATTACCATATCTCCGGCATCGGGTAAAGCAGGAGAGGCATCGGTTACAATTTCGGTCGCTGCTAATAATGGCACCGACGAGCGTAGTGCTTCCGTTTTCTTGGAGTGTGGCGATACTCGGGAAACAATTGTCGTTTCACAGAAGCAGAAGGATGCATTGATTGTATCTCAGCAAAACTATGAACTTTCTGCCGGAGAGGCTGATATAGAAGTAGAGGTGGAAGCAAATGTTACTTTCGAAGTGGAGGTTTCGGATACATGGATTGAGCAAATTTCTACACGGAGTCTTGAAAAATCGGTGTTGGCTTTCCGTATATTGGCTAACGACGGTTATAATAAACGAAGTGGAAGCATCGTAATCAGCAGCGGAGAACTGCGGGAAACAGTTCATATCTATCAGGAAGGAAGGGAAAAGGAGGTATTGCTTCTTTCAGACGACTTGGTTGAGGTTGGTGCCGGAGGCGGTACGGTGGATGTACAGTTACAGTCGAGTGTATCGTATATCTGTAAACCCGAAGCGGAATATACATGGGTAAGCGAACCGGCTTCGAGAGCTGTTTCTACACATACGCTCCATTTTGAAGTACAGCCCAATGACACTTATGATGAGCGTGAGGCACGTTTTATTTTTGTGAATGAAACAGAATCTGTATCGGATACACTGACTATTCGTCAGTATGCTGTTAATGAGATACTTGTTCCTTCGGAACCTGTCGTTTGTGAAGCTGATGCTGGAACCTTTTCCATAGAAATCAACACAAATATAAGTTATGATGTAAAGACTGATGTCGACTGGTTGAAGCAGGTGGCAAGCAGAGGGTTGAAACAGTTTACGTTATATTTTAGTGTGGAAGAGAATACTGAAACGGCTATGCGTGAAGGAAATATTATCGTGACAGGTAATGGTGTTGAACGTACAGTGAAGGTCTTGCAGAAGGGAAAGGAAGAAGCTCCTTATCTGTTTGTTTCGCAGGATTATTTCGATGTTCAGGCAGGAGGTGGTACGGTTCGTTTTACGGTGAAGGGAAATGTTCCTTATCGGGTGAGTGCAGGAGCAGACTGGATGACTCGGACGTTGTCGGGAGATGCAGAAGAAGAGATTGTGTTTACAATATTACCGAACGAATCGACCGCATCGCGTGAGGCAACCATCACGGTTACTTCGGAAGACGGCAGTCTGGTCCGTACGGTACGTGTGGTTCAAGAGGGTGAAGCTGTGTATCTGGAAGTTTCTCCTTCGAGCATTTCCGCAGCATCCGAAGGAGGCCGATTCGCCTTCACTGTAAACAGTAATACCCAGTATACATTGACCAGCAGCGATACTGGCTGGATCAATATAGAGGAAAATATCATCGTTGTTGCAGCCAATACTTCTACTTCCCAACGAAAGGGGAGTGTGACGGTTCGGGCAGAGGAGCTTGTTCGTGTTATTGAGATTACTCAAGACGGTAAAAAAGAAGAAACTCCTTCGGCAGGTGGAAGTACAGAAGACTTTACAGAGAATGAAGAAGACTGGTAATAATCTTGAAAAACACAGTAAATATTATGAAGCATATAACTCTTTTTTTAGGCATATTTTTGTTGTTGCTTGTAGGGTGTCAGCAAGATGAACTGGTACCTTCCGGCAGTCAGGATAATAGTTTGAAATCGGTTCGTGCTACGACATCGTCAATTGTAAAGAGTCGTACTTCTCTTTCCGGTAATTCTGTGGTATGGAATACGGGAGATGCCATCGGCATTTTCAGCAATACATCCGATTCGGTTGCCCGTTACGACCTGACTGAAATTTCAGGTGACGAGGCTCAGTTTGAAAGCGACAAGCCCGTCAGAGGTAATACGTTTTATGCCTTTTATCCGTATGCGGCTGATGCTGTAGTATCTGGTACGAACGTTTCGTTCCGTCTGCCGGAGGAACAGTCATTCGGTTTCGATAGCTTTGCTTCCGGTATATGTCCGATGGTGGCTCAGAGCACCACAAGCTCTTTCCGCTTTTTGCAGGTTTGTGGACTGGTACGCCTGAACTTGAAAGGAAACATGCAGGTGTCATCTATTTCATTGTCGGGAAATAATGGGGAAGCTATTGCCGGTTTAGGTTCGGTAGATATAGCCTCCGATGCGCCGGAATTCCGTGTTTCGGGAGGAGGGCAGGAGAGTTATAATGAAATCGCACTTCGGGGAAATGTGGCTTTGTCGTCTTCACAAACTACTTCATTCTATTTCGTAGTTCCTCCTCAGGTATTTAGTAACGGTATGACATTTAAGATTACTGGATTGGTAAACGGTCAGCAACGGACGCTTACCAAGGCTACGGAGCGAAGCATTACGGTCGGTCGTTCAGTTATCACCAGTTTTACGGCAGTTGATACAAACGATTTGCTGGAGCAAGACGAAATGACGGAAAGAGATGTGTTGATTGCACTGTACGATGCTACAAACGGCGATGCATGGACGAATAATGCCAACTGGTGTACGGACGCTGATTTATCGGAATGGTACGGTATCTATACGGACTATAATGGTAAGGTAAGTTCGATTAATCTGTCTTCGAACAATCTGACCGGAACGATACCGGATGAAATTGGGAATCTTGAAGCGTTATGGACATTGAATATGCCCTATAATCAGCTGACAGGAGAAATCCCTGCTTCCATAGGTAAGCTGACAAACCTTTGGAGTTTATATTTGTACCGAAATCAATTGACGGGTAGTATACCACCTGAATTGGGAAATATGAAGCAATTGGTCTATTGTTACTTGAATGATAACCAGTTGACAGGTACTGTACCCGAAACCCTTGGGAACTTGACAAAACTGGAATATATGGATTTTGGAGGGAATATGCTGTCAGGCGATTTGCCGCAGGCTGTCACTTCTTCTTCCTGGTGGCAGAAGAGTGGATGGGTTTGTATCGGACAAAATTCACCGGGCGGATTTAACTTCGATACATTTAACTTGTATATGCCCGATTTTACGGCAACCGATTATAAAGGAAATACGATAAATTCTACTTCCATCGTTGCCTCTCATAAAGTGACATTGTATTATATCTGGGCATCATGGTGCGGCTTCAGCAAGGCTTTCCATCCTACCGTATCGTCAATTTATCAGCGTTACAAGAATCATTCACTGGAAATCATCGGGCTTTGTAGCGATGGAACAGAGAACCCTACAGATGCAGCCAATACAATAGAGAGCAACAATATGGAATGGCCTACGCTGATGTCCAATCCGGGAGGTATTGCGTATGACAGTTTCCCTACTATTATGGCTTTCGATGAAACGGGCAAGCTGATATTCCATAGCAGTGTAACGTCAAGAGATTTGCTTCCTGATTTTCTGAAAGGAATCTTGGGTGAGGGAGATTTACCTTACGAATCTTCTGACTATTCGGAAGACGGAAAGGTATATACCTTGCAACAAGCCTCTGAAGGAAACGGCATCAATGTGGTATTGATGGGAGATGCCTTTTCCGACAGACAGATTGCCGACGGTACCTATGAGGAGGTTATGCGGACAGCAGCCGATGCTTTCTTCAGTGAAGAGCCTTATACTTCCTTCCGGAACTTGTTTAATGTGTATTATGTGACGGCTGTTTCCCGGAATGAAGGATACGTAGACGGTGGAAGTACGGCCTTTTCCGGCTATTTTGGTAGCGGAACTCACGTAGGAGGAGATCACAACAAGTGTATGCAGTACGCAGCAACTTGTCCGGGAATGACCGATCCGCTGATGAATGAAGTACTGATTATTGTGATGATGAATTCGACTACGTATGCAGGAACCTGCTATTTCGGAACAAGTACAGCTTATCAGGGAGATTATGGCAGGGGATATGGTATTGCGTATTTCCCGATAGGAACGAGTGATGAAGACCTGGCAAGTGTGCTTCATCATGAAGCTGGAGGACATGGATTTGCTAAATTGCTGGATGAATATTATTATGAAAGTATGGGAGCGATACCTTCAAGTGAAATATCCGATAATATTAATTCCCGAAATCTTTACGGATGGGGAAGGAATGTGGACTATACAAGCGATCCGAACAGTGTGGTATGGAGTAAGTTTATATCCGACTCTCGTTATGCAAACGAAGGTCTTGGCGTTTATGAGGGCGCTTGTACTTACTATAAGGGAGCGTATCGACCTACAGAAACCAGCATCATGGTGGGCAATGTGGGAGGTTTCAATGCACCTTCACGGGAAGCGATTTACAACCGTATTCATAAGCTGGCCTACGGTGAGAGTTGGCAGTTTGATTATGAAACGTTCGTCAGCTGGGATTTGAGCCGGCAAGGGCGTTCGCGCAGTATTCCAGTCGGGACAGAATATAAGCCTACTGCTCCTCCTGTTATCTTGAACCAGCACTGGAAAGGGGGAAGACTTGTGGCAAATTAAAGCTTGAGGTTACATAAAAATCGAGGGCACGGAGAAACATTTAATATGAATCTTCGTGCCCTTATTGTGCGTTCCCCTCGTGTCCTGTGAAAGGTCTGAAGGGTAAAAATGCTAACTTAGATTAGAAAAATTTGACTTCTTTTCCTACGATGTCCGACAATAACAGGTTGGCAAGGCGGCTTGTTCCCAGACGGAACAGTTCATTTGTCAGCCATTCTTTGCCGAGAACCTCTTTTACTATCGTGTAGTATACCAGTGCATCGTGTACGGTGTTAATGCCTCCTGCGGGCTTAAAACCTACTTTGCGGCCGGTTTCAAGGAAGTACTCCTTGATAGCATGGCACATTACATAAGCAGCTTCGGGTGTAGCTGCTGGATTTTCTTTTCCGGTAGATGTCTTGATGAAGTCGGCTCCCGAATACATTGACAGGATAGATGCCTTTTTGATGTTTGAGGCGCTGCCCAGCGCACCTGTTTCCAGGATTACTTTCAGATGCTTTTCGCCACATACTTCCTTCAGCTCTTCAACTTCATCGCACATGCCTTCATAATCTCCGCTCAGGAACTTTCCTACAGAAATTACGATATCTATTTCATCGGCTCCTGCATGAAGTGCCATGGCTGTTTCGGCCACCTTTACTTCGATGAAAGTTTGTGAAGAGGGGAAACCTCCCGAAACACAAGCTATATTTACGTTGTCAGCTTCCAGCGTATCGTTTACGATTTCAGCCATATTCGGATATACACAGATGGCTGCAACGTTGTCGAGTTCCGGATATGCATCCACAAAGTTGTTAACATGCTGTGTGAACTTCATAACGCTTGGCTCGCTATCTGTACACTTCAGTGTAGTAAGGTCGATACAGTGGAAAAGGAATTTCTTTACTTCCAGTGTATCGTTTTCCTTTACGTATTTCTCGATGATATGAGCTGTCTGAGCGGCAACTTCTTCATCTTTCAGGTTGGTGTTGTATTTGCTTAATGCTTCATCATACTTGCTTGGCTGGTGCAAATTTTCTTTGTCTTCATCCTCTTCGCATCCGCAATCGCAAGCAGCATCGTCATCATTACATTCACATTTGTGATCGTGGTGATGTTCGTTCTCGCAGTTACATTCGTGGTTGTGGTGATGATGTTCGTTCCCACATCCGCATTCATGATCGTGATTATACTTCATAATGTTTATAATTTGGGATTGTTTTTATGTCTTTCTTTATCTCTGCTGGTTTTCTTTTCCAGATTTTTTCTGAACGCTTCTGTCAGATTTACGCCTGTCTGATTTGCCAGACAAATCAGTACCCATAATACATCGGCCATTTCATCATCGAGATTGTCTTTTTCTCCGGGCTTGAATGACTGGTCGCCGTATTTTCGTGACATGACACGTGCCAATTCTCCTACTTCTTCTGTCAGTACTGCCATATTGGTCAGTTCGCTGAAGTAGCGCACGCCGTATGTTTTAATCCAGTTGTCTACTGTTTTCTGTGCTTCTTCCAGTGTCATTTTATTCTTTGTTTTTGGTGTCCATGCAAATGGTGACAGGACCATTATTCAATAATTCAACTTTCATGTTGGCACCGAATTCTCCGGTCCCTACTTGTTTGCCCAGTCCGATACTCAGCTCGTTGCAGAAATATTCGTATAATGGAATTGCTGTTTCATGGCAGGCTGCGCGGATATATGAGGGGCGATTGCCTTTTTTGGTGGAAGCCATCAGAGTAAATTGACTTACGACTAATATCTCTCCGCCCGTATCAAGGATGGATTTGTTCATTACTCCGTTTTCATCGTCGAAAACTCTCAATCCGATGATTTTCTTACATAGCCAGTCGGCATCTTCCTGGTTATCGGCTTCCTCTATACCTACCAGAATTAGAAAGCCTTCCTTTATGGCAGATTTGCATACTCCGTTTATCGTAACGGATGCATGACTTACACGTTGAATTACTACTCTCATGTGGTATATACTTTCTACAAAGATAGGAAATATTCAGTATAATAGTAGAATAAAATTGAAAGAATGACAAAAGTCTACCCGAAATTAATTGTATCTTTGTGGTATTGGAATTAGAAGAATTATAGTGGTGAAATGAGTGGTATTGATAATTGTGGCAATGGCTCTGCGGAAAGACTGGATTATCTTTTTGCAGAGCTTTTCTATTTCTTGCCAGACTTGACTTTTAACGGCGTATCTCTCTTATTATTTAGTGCAGAGTGAGAAAATCTCTTTCAATTTCCAATAATGGTTTAGAATATTGTTCGTTGACGATGTAATGAACCCTCTTTTAGCTCTCTGCCAGATATAGGAAAATACCTTTATCGGAATTGAAACTTAGAGTGATTCTTTTATGCTTTGTGCTGCACTTTCTCCTACTACTGCCGCCAGTTCTTCGAGTGTTGCCTTCTTGATTCGAGCTACACTCTTGAATTCTTTCAGCAAGGCTGTCTTACGCTTTTCGCCGATTCCTTTTATGTTGTCCAAGGCAGATGCAATCTGACTTTTGCTTCGCTTGTCACGATGAAAAGTGATGGCAAAGCGGTGTACCTCATCTTGTATATTCTCCAAAAGGTGGAACAGGGGAGTCCCTTGCTTGATGCCTATCGTCATTGGAGGAAAGCCAAATAGGACTTCCGATGTGCGGTGCTTATTGTTCTTGGCAAGACCGGCTATAGGAATATGGAGTTTCAATTCGTCTTCTATAACCTGACGTACGACTTCCATTTGTCCTTTACCGCCATCTGTAAGTATTAAGTCGGGAAGTTCTCCGTGCTCTTCAAGAATACGTGTATAGCGTCGGCGTACAACTTCCTGCATAGAGGCGTAATCATCTGGCCCAACAACCGTCTTGATGTTGTACTTGCGATAGTCTTTTTTGCTGGGACGTGCTTTCTTGAATACGACACAAGCGGCTACTGCATCCGAACCTTGTATGTTGGAATTGTCGAAGCATTCGATATGTACAGGCATTTTATCCATCCGTAACTGTTCTTGTATCTCTTTCAATAGTCGCACACTCCGCTGTTCGGGATTCAGTTTCTCTGCTTGCTTTAACCGGTCTACTTTGTATTGCTTGACATTGAGTAAGGAGAGTTCCAGCAAATGCTTTTTATCACCACGTTGGGGAATTGTAAAAGTCACATTATTCAGTTCCATATCCAACTCAAACGGTACGATGATTTCGCGCGAACTGCTTTTGTATCGTTCACGCATTTCGATTATTCCCAACTGAAGTAATTCTTCTTTGGTCTCGTTCAACCGTTTTTTATATTCGAATGTGAATGCCTGATTGATGCATCCATTGGTAATGTGCAGGTAATTGATGTAGGCGGAATTGTCGTCCATCTCGATAGAAAAAACATCGATGTTGTGGAGTATGGAACTCACTACCTCGCTCTTTGATCGGTAATTCTCTATCAGTTCGTATTTCTCTTTAATCTTTTGCGCTTCTTCAAACTTCATCTCTTCGGCCAGTGCCATCATTTCTTTCATCAGAGCATCGCTGATGGCTTGCGTATTTCCTTTGAGAATCTCTTTTACCTGAGCGATATTCTTCATGTATTCATCGTGTGACTGCATACCAATGCATGGCCCTTTACAATTCTTAATATGATATTCCAGACAGACATTGAACTTCCCTTGACGTATGTTTTCGGGAGTAAGGGCTAAATGGCAGGTACGAAGAGGATAGAGTTTCTTTATGAGGTCGAGTACTGCTTGCATGGAAGGGATGTGACTGTAGGGACCATAGTAAGTCGAACCGTTTCGAATAATCTGCCTCGTTTTGAATACTCGTGGAAAGTATTCGTTGCTTACACAGATGGAAGGGTAGCTTTTGTCGTCTTTTAGCAATACATTATAGCGAGGCTTATATTTCTTGATAAGATTGTTTTCCAGAAGTAGTGCATCTTCTTCTGTGTTTACTACGATGTATCGGATATCTGCGATTTTGCTTACCAACACGCGAGTCTTGGCCGATTGATGTTCTTTCGAAAAATAGGAGTACACACGCCGCTTCAGATTCTTTGCTTTTCCTACATAGATAATCACGCCCTCTTTGTTCAGGTATTGATAGATACCCGGGCTACTTGGCAAGTTCAATACAATTCCTCGAAGATATTCATTTGTGCTCAGTTCTTCCATATTTACGAAACTCATGAAAAGAGGTTATAAAATAAAGAATCCGGTAAACGCTTTTCGTATGTACCGGATTCTGTTTGGCTATTCTGTCCCGATGGATAGAAAAATATTTTTAGAGTTGCAGCAACGTTGTTACTTCTACATCATCGGCAAAAGACTTTCTTCCGTTCAATGCTTTCAATTCAATAACAAAATTGACGAACGCTTGCTTTGCTCCACATCTTTTGACTAAGCGATAGGTTGCTGCCATTGTACCACCTGTTGCGAGTAGGTCGTCATGTAAAAGAACAACGTCGTTTTCATTGATCGCATCTTTATGAATCTGTATAGTATCAGTTCCGTATTCTTTGGCATATGTTTCTTCTACAACTTCTGCTGGCAGCTTGCCGGGCTTTCTCGCCATGATGAAACCGGCTCCTAAGCGAGCAGCCAGAGCGCCTCCTAAAATGAATCCTCTGGACTCAATTCCGACGACTTTGGTAATTCCTCTATCTTTGTACATCTCGTACAATTCGTCTATCATGCCTTGCAGGCACTCTGCATTTTTAAACAGGGTCGTGACATCGTAGAACAAAATTCCCGGGATGGGAAAATCGGGTATCTCACGAAGATTTTTCTTTAATGTTTCTTTGTTCATATCCAGTAATTTATGTTTGTTTCTTAAACTAGTTGTTTCACGTGAAACACGCTTGCTTAGCGTCCCAATAAGACTAACAGTACATTGATGTCGCTGGGCGAGATGCCTGGGATTCTGCTGGCCTGTGCAAGTGTTTCAGGATCTATCTTTATCAGCTTCTGTCGGGCTTCTGTTGATAGCGAATTCAAATTGGCATAATCGAATTTCCCTTTTATGCGGATAGCTTCCAAGCGATGTATCTTGTCTGCGATCATGCGCTCGCGGTCGATATAGCCTTGGTACTTGATCAACACTTCGGCTGCCTCGATTGTTTCCTCTTTACGGTCGGTTACTTTGTCGAGTGCTGTTTGGAAAGCTGGCACATGCGGAGCAATGTTGTCAATGGTTATTTGGGGACGGCTCAGTAATTCTATTAATTTGCAACCGTGGGTGAGGCGAGCTGTGCCGAGCCCTTCCAATGCATCGTTTATTTTATCCGCTTTTATGGAATAGGTCTTCGCAAATTCAACCAGTCGCTTGACTTCTTCTCGCTTCTGGCAAAGTCTGTCATAACGCTCTTTGCTTGCCAGTCCCAATTTATATGAACGCTCTGTGAGTCGCATGTCAGCATCATCCTGACGGAGCAAAATACGATATTCGGCACGGGAAGTGAACATTCTATAAGGCTCGTCTACACCTTTCGTCACGAGGTCATCAATCAGTACACCGATGTATGCTTCGTCACGTCCTAAAACGAAAGGCTCTCCTCCATGACAGTTGATGTGTGCATTGATGCCGGCAATGATTCCTTGTCCTCCGGCTTCTTCGTATCCGGTCGTGCCATTCACTTGTCCGGCGAAGAATAGATTCTTTACGATTTTCGATTCCAATGTATGCTTTAATTGTGTAGGATCAAAATAATCGTATTCGATAGCGTATCCCGGACGATAGGCTACTATATTTCTAAAACAAGGTATCTTTTTCAGGGCAGCAAACTGAATATCCATCGGGAGAGATGAAGAAAATCCGTTTAAATAAAGTTCTCGTGTGGTTTCTCCTTCCGGTTCGAGAAATAACTGATGCTGTGGCTTGTCGGGGAATGTTACGATTTTCGTTTCGATACTTGGACAATAGCGGGGACCGATACTTTGAATCTGCCCATTGAAAAGGGGAGAATCTGCCAGCCCGCTGCGTAAAACTTCATGTACTTCCTCGTTAGTATAACAAGTCCAGCATTGCAACTGCTTCAGTTGTCTGGGTTCGCTGATAAAAGAGAAACGGTGAAAATCGTTTTCTCCGTCTTGCGTTTCCATCAGACTAAAGTCTACACTGCGTGCATCGATGCGGACAGGAGTTCCTGTCTTCATTCGTCCGGACGTAATTCCGTGACGGGTGATAGATTCAGTCAAATGGTACGAAGCAGGTTCTGCGCATCGTCCCCCTGCAAGCATCTTATGGCCGATATGCATCAGACCGTTTAAGAAAGTACCTGCTGTCAGAATGATACACTTGGCATGAAAGGTCACTCCCCAGCACGTTACCAATCCGGTGACTTCACCGTTTTCTACGAGTAATTCTTCGACGGTATCTTGCCAGATATGAAGATTAGGAATGTTTTCCAAAACTTCACGCCATGCCCAGATAAACTTGCCGCGGTCGCATTGTGCACGCGGACTCCACATGGCTGGCCCTTTTGAACGGTTCAACATGCGGAACTGGATAGCAGTTCGGTCGGTAACCAATCCCATATATCCACCCAGAGCATCAATCTCTCTGACGATTTGACCTTTGGCGATACCTCCTACGGCCGGATTACAGCTCATCTGTCCAATCTTGTTCATGTCCATTGTGATTAGACAAGTCTTTGAACCAAGATTGGCTGCTGCAGCGGCGGCTTCACAACCGGCGTGTCCGGCTCCTATAACAATAACGTCATACTTAAAGTCCATTAATCTTTTATTTTTATATCTGGTGCAAAAATACGAAAAATAAGTGGCTTAGCTTAGATTCAGTTCGTAAAAAGAGTTATAGCTGGAAAGGGAAAGAATGAGAGCTGCCGTTTGCTTAGAAGAGTAAAATAAAATCCGCCGTTGTTCTTTTTAATTTGTGGTGATGAATTAGAAAAACGTCCCCATGAATTAAAAGAAACGACAGCGGAAATTTTTTTAATTTCTGAGAGCTGGGAATATCAGTCTTTATCCTGGAATAGGATAGACATCGAAACTTTATTGAAAGTCCTTCAGTAAATCGAGTGCCTTATTTTCGGCAGCTTCCATAATCTCTCTTTCGCCCGGACCTTTGTCGTTGATTCCACAGAGATGAAGGATGCCATGAATAATGACACGGTGCAATTCTGTTTCGTAGGTTGCTCCAAATTGTTCTGCGTTACTTCGAACCGTATCAAGACTAATGAATAGATCGCCAGAAATACGGTTCCCTTCGCAATAGTCGAAAGTAATGATATCTGTATAGTAATCGTGTTGAAGATACTGGCGGTTTACTTCCAGAATCTTCTCGTCTGAGCAAAAGATATAGGCTATTTCGCCTACTTTTTTCCCGTAGGTTTCGGCTACAGCTTTAATCCAGGCTGTCGTCTCACGTTTTTTGATAGAGGGCATTTCCACCCCTTCTGTTTGATAAGTTATCATATCTATATCAGTTAAAGAATAAATAGCAAATGAAAATTGCAGCGATAATGCCAGCTAAGTCGGCAAGTAATCCACAGGGAACAGCATGGCGTGTACGGACAACTCCAACACTTCCGAAGTAGACGGCAAGGATGTAAAAAGTAGTATCGGTAGAACCTTGGAAAATACATGAGAGCCGTCCGACAAATGAGTCTGCTCCATAGGTATTCATGGCGTCTACCATTAGTCCACGTGCTCCGCTGCCGCTTAATGGCTTCATCAGTGCAGTTGGTAAGGCTCCTACGAAATTGCTGTCGATGCCGCATAGATTAACCAGTCTGGCTATGCCTTCTATTAGGTAATCCATACATCCTGAAGCACGAAAGACTCCAATTGCCACTAATATTGCTACCAGATAGGGAATAATACGCACAGCAGTCGTGAAGCCTTCTTTAGCTCCTTCTACAAAGGCATCGTATACATTGATTTTCTTTCGTAGACCAGCTATGATAAAGCCAATGATGACTACGAACAGAAACACATTGGCTGTGGTTGTAGAATAAACATCAATTTGCTGACGTGACAATGTGCTGAAAAAATAAATAATGCCAGCTATTATAAGGCTCGTACCACCTAAAAACAGAAGAATTGTCCGGTTTAGCAAATTAATGCGCTGGTACAAGCTTACAGCAATGATACCGGCAAGTGTTGAAAAAAATGTAGCCAATAGGATGGGTACGAATACATCGGTTGGCTGGGCGGCTCCCATCTGAGCGCGATACACCATGATGCTGATTGGAATCAGGGTGAGTCCTGAGGTATTTAATACCAAAAACATGATCATCGGATTACTTGCTGTGTCTTTTTTCGGATTTAGCTCTTGTAGTCCTTCCATAGCTTTCAGTCCTAATGGTGTTGCTGCATTATCCAGTCCCAGCATATTCGCAGCGAGGTTCATGAAGATGCTTCCTGTAACCGGATGTCCTTTAGGTATCTCTGGAAACAACTTGGTAAACAGCGGACTTAATAGACGTGAGAATAATCCAATAACACCGCCTTGTTCTCCGATACGCATAATACCCATCCAGAGCGATAGAACTCCGGTAAGTCCCAGGGAGATTTCAAAAGCTGTTTTCGAGGAATCGAACGTCGAATTGATAATAGCCGGAAAGACTTCCGTATCTCCTGAAAAGAGAAGACGTGCAGTTGCTACGATGAAAGCTGTCAGGAAAAAAGCAATCCAAATATAATTCAAAACCATGTAGAATCTGTTTGATGTATTAATATTCTTTACCGGACAAAAGTAAAGAATTAATTCAGAAAATGATAACTTTGTTCTTATGAAAAAGCTTCAGTGGAAACATATTCGTTGGACAGTACTCGTTTTGCTTTTAACAAGCGTGTGTATATTTCGGTTTGTGTCCGGTGCTGGCGAATTTTATGCTCGTTCTATTTATCCGACTATTTCCTGTTTTTTATCACGACTGGCTGCTATTGTGCCTTTTTCGCTTTGTGAAATTTTGGTAGTTGTAACAATAGTAGGATTGATGCTTTATCCGATAGTTGCCTGTCGTAGAAAGCAAAGATGGAAATCAATAGTAAGGAATGAAGTAGAAATCTTGCTTTGGATTTACGTTTGGTTTTATTGGGGATGGGGAATGAATTATTTCCGTGATACTTTTTTTAAACGGGCAGAGGTTGTTCCATGTTCTTATGAGGAAAAGCGCTTTAAGCAATTCCTTTCAGCTTATACGGATAGTTTGAATGCTGCTTTCGTCCAAGAGATATATATTTCACAGTCTGCATTGGAGCGGACGGTTAAACAGATGTATGCTGAAGTACCTGAAAAGTTTGGACTAACACAGCCAAAGGATTTTCAGCATCCAAAGTATTCTTTCTGTAACAGGTTGTATTCTGGAGTTGGAGTGTTGGGATATATGGGACCTTTTTTTGATGAGTCTCATGTAAATCATGAATTACTTCCTGTACAGCTTCCGTTTACTTATGCCCATGAGCTTGCCCATTTACTTGGCGTGAGCAGTGAAGCAGAAGCCAATTTCTGGGCATATCAGGTTTGCATTCATACTACCGACTCGAATATCCGTTACAGTGGTTATTTCGGATTGTTGCCTTATGTGATAGTCAATACCCGTAGTTTGCTTAGTGAGTCTGAGTTCACGGGTTGGTTCAGCACCATACGGCCTGAGATTATACAGCAGTTGTATGATAAGCAAGCATATTGGGATATTCGTTATAATGACCTATTAGGTAAGTTGCAAGATTTAGTTTATAATTGGTACTTGAAAAGTAATCAAATATCTTCCGGGCAGAAAAATTATGCACAAGTCATCGGAATGGTTCTTTCCTTACCTGAAAGTTGGTGGTGATGAGCTCTTGAGAATTGAAAAAATCGGGGAGGAGATCAGCCTCGATGCTTTTTCACGAGCTATGAATAACTTGTCTTTCCCTTGTTTGTTGCTTATATGGGTTTTTAATAGCCTTTTTGACTGTATTGCTTTTAATAATCTTTCTTTTTGTGCGATAATATGACTATTCTATATCTTTTTGCGTGTGAAATCTTATGCATGCTTATGCGTGAAATAGAAAAATATTTGATATTTCCCTTTTTGTTTTATGCTCTTTGAGTGGAACAATAAAAAATCCGCTTCAAGATAACTAAAGTTTTCCTGAAACGGATTTTTTAAGGTTTATGATAATGTAAAATCTTATTGCGGATTTTGTTCCATGTTCGGGTTCGCATCTATTTCCGATTGTGGAATAGGAAGAGCAATACGTGGATCGTTAGGTTGAATGGTTTCTGCGTTCAATGTACTCAGTGTGCTTAGGTGCCATCCTCCTTTACGAACAATCGGTTGCTTGTTTCGCAGGTAATCGAAGAAGATCTGTCCTTCTCCGACCAGTTCTTTTCGACATTCTTTTAGAACCCGTTCGATTGTAAATTCGGCCGTACTGACAGATTTATCTGGGTTAGCACGACTGACAATCTGATTCAGGAAACCTCTTGCCGGTTCCAGGTAACTGCCTCCCAATTTTACACCTGCTTCAGCTGCATTCAGGTAAACTTCCGACAGACGAATAATGCTGATGTTATTATCTTTCGGATCTCCACTCTTGCCCGGAAACTTACTGAGGAAAACCTTACGGTTACGTGCAGCTTCTGGAAGTCCTTCATTGTTTTCAATAAGTGATAACTGTGTAATGCAGTGACGTACATCGTTAGGATCTTCTTCAAGTAAATTTAAGAACTCTTCTGTAAGAATAAGATTATTCCAGTCGACTCCTTTTGCTTCATTGGCATAAACCATAGGAGCTCCTTCACCACCGGTACCGCCACCCCATTCCGAGGGCTCTGTAGTGCTTATATATAATTCGAATAATGCTTCCGACTGAAAATCTTTTCCCCATACAGTAGGATATTCATCACGAGTATAGAGTTGATATAATCCTTTACTATTGTTGATGACATCAATTGCTGCATCGTAGGCTTCTTTATAACTTCCCATGTCGAGATATACTCTCGATAGTAAAGCCTGTGCTGCCCAATAATTAACATAACCATCAGTTCTTTCTGTGCTTAAGTAGGGACGTGCTGTCGTTATATCACTGACAACCTGAGCATAACATTCTGCTACTGTATTTCGCTTGGGCTGATGTGCTGGTTCTTCCGGCTTTAATTCAATAGGAACTCCTAAAGAAGCACCGTTGTCGTTGAGATAAGGCATACCAAACAATCTGGTCAGATTGAATAAAGCCAGTCCTCGTAAGACCAAGGCTTCCGCTTTTATGCGTTCTAATTCTTTGGTGTCACTACTTTGCACAACTCCTTGCTCTATCTTTTGAATAAGATTATTTGCTTGTCGGATGACCAGATAAGGACGATTCCATGGGAGCGTTATATTCAGGTTATCAGTAGCCAATACATTATATGTATAATAAGGAGTAACACGCTTACCTGAGGCCTTGTTTTCTCTTGCTTGTACATCCATAGCACGACAATCGCCGTAATACCAGTAATTATCTCCATAATAGCTATGCTGTGATGTTTCGCGGTAAACTCCGTTTAACGCTACTTTGGCATCCTCCAAAGTTGTAAAGGCTTGGTCTGTGGTGACAGATGTTGAGGGGTTCAGGTTCAGCCAATCTTCAGAGCAAGAAGTTCCCATCACCGAAGCCATAGTCAATAAATATATATATATTTTCTTCATATTAAATACAGTGTTAATGAATTTAGAATGTTAATTGGACTCCAAAACTGAATGTACGCATAACTGGTGCCTCACAGTAAACTTCTCCATTGACAGGAGTTTCCGGATCGTATTGTTTCCATTTTGCCCATGTCAGCAAGTTACTTCCTGAAAAATAAATACGTGCCTTGTTGATTAATGCCTTTCTTGTCCACTGGTCGGGCAATGTAAATCCAAGAGTAAGATTTTTCAGTCTTAAATGGTCCGTACTATGAATGTAGCGTGAAGAATTAGTTACACTTGCTTTTTCTCCAAAAACAAATCGGGGAACATCTGTCTGGTCACCGGGCTGCTGCCAGCGTTCTAAGGCGTATACTGGCAGATTGTATCTGGATGTATAAATAGATTCTGTACCGTTTTCAATACTTGTTCCTAACTTATCGTATGAATAGCCTCCTAATGAATAAGTAAGAGTGAAACTTAAATCCAGCCACTTATAATTTAAAATGTTAGTCAGACCGCCTGATACTTTAGGATTAACAGATTTGTATGGAATACTTTCTGCTTCATTTGGATCGGTTGTCAGGCTACGATCGATTGTACCATCTTCATTTGTTTTGTTTTTGTAATACTCAGCTTTACCGTTCTGAGGATTAACTCCGGCAAATTCTTTCACGTAAAATGTATAATAAGGTAGTCCTACTTTATGGATGTACCAGGTTCCCTCAATCGTTTGATCGAGTTGACCGTTTAGCGAAACAATTTTATTTCTATTATGTGTAAGGTTGAATACGGTGGTCCAGTTAAAATCGTTGGAAACAAAGTTCAGTGTACGAAGTTCAAATTCAACACCTTTATTATTAAGTTGTCCTACGTTAGCCAGATAACTCGTAAAGCCGGTTGTTGCACTGATAGGAAGATTATAGAGTAGGTCTTTTGTATCACGGTTGTAATATTCCAGACTTACAAAAATACGGTTGATAAAAGCAAAATCCAGTCCGATATTCAAGTTATAATTCTTTTCCCATCCCAAGTTGGTATTAGGCTGTGATGATTCGTATGAACCAGAAGCTCCCATGTAGTTTTGTCCGTAGCTATATAATCCCATGTAGCCATAAAGAGAATTTGGCTGGTTTCCGTTGACACCATACGAAGCACGTATTTTCAGATCATTCAAAATCTTTTTTGCCGGTTTCATAAATGCTTCGTTGCTGATGTTCCACATACCCGAAACAGACCAGAAGTTACCCCATCGGTTATCGGGAGAAAGGCGTGAACTACCATCACGTCTGAAACTTCCAGCCAGATAGTAACGATCATCATAATCATAATTCAAACGTGACAGGTAAGAAATCATGCGGTAATCCTGAGTTGAGGAAATAAAACTGTTCAATACAGCTGCATTGTCGGGTTCGGTCAGAATATCTGAAGGAAGCTTTGACTTCATACCTGAAGCTTTATCTGTCTGATAACTTTCAATTTCATAAGCAGCCAGTACGTCCAAATGATGTTTATACGCAAAAGTTCGGACATAATTTAACGATGTGGATGAAATGAGTTTTCCGTATTCGATAAATCCTTTAGCTGTTTGTGCATCACTTCCGCTTTTGGGACCTGCAGAACTGAGTGGGTTATAATATCTGGAATCCTTCTGGATAGTATAGTCGTAGCTGAGTGTTTCTTTCAGTTTCAATCCTTTCAGCGGTTCTATGCTGGCATATCCGGTAGAGAACATACGTGTCATGCGTACTCGGTTATAGTCAGTTAAGATATCACGTAAAGGATTCAGGGTACTACCTTCGTATGCACCGATGTAATTACCTTCCTCGTCGCGTACTGTCATCGAAGGGTTCATGGTCATGGCTACGCAAAGGAATGGATTGATGGCAGAACCTCGTTCTTCGTTCATTTCCTGATTCATCTGCGTAAACATCATATTGGCACCTACTTCACCATATTTACCAACTTTCTGTGTCAGATTTAAACGGGCGGAATAGCGGTCAAGACTTGAATTCTTTGCTAAGCCTTCTTGTTTGTTATATCCTAACGAAGCATAATAAGTAGAACGATCGTTACCACCAGAAACAGAAGCTTCATAATCCTGCTGAGTAGCTGTACGCAATAATTCTTTACGCCAGTCGGTATAGCCCATAGAAGGTACATATGCATATTGGCCGATTTCTTGATCTGCATAAGCAGTCGGTGATTCCATATTTTGATCAATGGCATAGTTTACCAATCCTTCATATAACAGATCCCTACGTTGATCTCCGTTCAATGTTGGGCGGAAATCAACCGCAGCATTCGAAAAGCCACCAGATACATTCAGCGTTACCTGAGCTTTTCCGGCACTACCTTTTTTTGTCGTGATAAGGATGACTCCATTTGCTGCTCTTGAACCGTAAAGAGAGGCTGCTGCTGCATCCTTTATCACTGTAATGTTTTCGATATCAGAAGGATTCAGCGTACTCATAATGTTGGTTTTTGAGTTGTTCATATATGCTGCATCTGAACCTCCGGCACTAAGACTACCTGAAGTAACTGGTACTCCATCAATGACGAATAGAGGTTCTTGGGAAGCATTGAACGAACCCATTCCTCGGATACGGATATTTTGATTGGCTCCTGGTTGACCGGAACTACTGGTGATATTGACACCAGTTGTCATACCTTGGAGTTTTTGTTCTACACTCATGACCGGAATGTCCTTTAGCATATCAGCTTTTAGCGTATTGGCTGATCCGGTAAAAGATGATTTAGTAAAGTTACCATAACCAGTAACAACTACTTCATCCAGATTCATTGATTCCGGTTCCATAACAATGTTCAATACCGAATTTTTACGTGGCACATTGACCTCCATAGTCTTCATTCCGATATACGAAACAATCAATGTTTGATCTGGTTCCGCTTGCAAGGTATATTTTCCGTTTATATCGGTTATGGTACCTACACTTTCGTTACCTTTTACCGTTATGGAAACCCCTATCAAGGCTTCTTTTTCATCTGCCGAAGTTACAACTCCAGAGATAGTTCGCTTTTGTGCAAAGAGTTGTTGAGCAACTATACAAAATAAAGCAAATGTAAAAAACAGTTTTAGCTTTTCTTTCATTCTCATAATTTTTATTTTTGAAATTTTTCTAACAATAATTACACCAATTTTGTTCTTTCTTATTTATAAATGTTCAATGTTTTGATTAAAAGGTGTTTATGTATCTGTGGTTATCTTTCTGGAATAACAGGATTTGTGGATTTTTTACTCAATTTTGAGTAATGTTTCTACAGGCCTTTAGGCGGAAAATTTGTGTAAATCAGATTCCTTTTGTCATTTTATTTTTTGTATTTTGTGTTGCTTATTCTATGTTTCGATGAAAAGAGAATATAGAAATGCAAGAAGAATATGTGTCAAAAACGTTGAAAGAGAACCACTCTTCGGATAAAAAATTGTATCTTTACCCCCTGAAATTTCATACTATAACGAACAGATGGCCATTATCATTAAGAAAGTTAGTTCTAAAAAAGAATTACAGACATTTATTCGCTTCAATTACGAATTATACAAGAACAATCCTTATTCCGTACCCGACCTGTACGATGATATGTTGAATACTTTTAGTCCGAAAAAGAATGCTGCATTCGAGTTTTGTGAAGCAGATTACTTTTTGGCTTATGAGAATAATAAAGTAGTAGGACGAGTTGCAGCTATCATTAATCATCGGGCAAATGAAACTTGGAAGAAAAAAGAGGTCCGTTTTGGCTGGATTGATTTTTTTGATAAACCTGAAATCTCTGAAGCGTTGCTCAAGACTGTAGAAGAATGGGGTAAGGAACGAGGAATGGAAGCTATTGTTGGCCCGTTGGGCTTTACCGATATGGATGCCGAAGGTATGTTGATTGAAGGATTCGATCAGTTGGGTACCATGTCGACTATTTACAATTATCCTTATTATCAGCAACACATGGAACGGTTGGGCTTTGAAAAAGAGGCAGACTGGGTGGAGTTTAAGTTGACTGTACCCGATAAGATACCTGAAAAGTTCGTTCGTATCTCAGAAATTATTCTTGAAAAATATAAGCTGAAAATCAAGAAACTAAAGCGCAGTGAGATTAAGAGTCAAAATTACGGGCAGAAGATATTCGATTTGATAAATGAAGCTTATGCACCTTTGTATGGTTATTCGCAGATGACTCAGGGACAGATCAATCAGTATATTAAGATGTATCTTCCATTGATAGATTTGCGCATGGTTTCTCTTGTAGAGGATGAAGCTGGTAATTTGGTTGCCGTTGGTATTTCTATGCCTTCTCTTTCGGAAGCATTGCAAAAGGCGAAAGGAAAGATGTTGCCTTTCGGGTGGTTCCATTTGTTGAAGGCTTTGTTTATTAAAAAGCCAAAGGTACTCGATTTATTGCTTGTAGGTGTGAAGCCAGAATATCAGAGTAAAGGAGTTAATGCGTTGCTGTTTTACGATTTAGTTCCGGTTTACCAACAGATGGGCTTTAAATACGGTGAAAGTAATCCAGAGCTGGAGATGAATAAAAAAGTACAGTCACAGTGGGGAGCATTTGAGGCTGTTCAGCACAAACGCCGTCGTGCTTATAAAAAGGTATTTATTACAGATAAAAAAGAAAATTAGTCTATCGTTTAAGCATTGCTTATGGAAGAAGAATACAATGAACAAATATCGAATCCCGTTTCGTATACCGAAGAGAATATTCGCCATCTGAGTGACATGGAGCATGTACGTACCCGTCCAGGTATGTACATCGGTCGTTTAGGGGATGGATCTCAAGCGGAGGATGGTATCTATGTCTTACTTAAAGAGGTAGTAGATAACTGTATCGACGAGTTTAAGATGGGAGCGGGAAAACGCATTGAGATAGAGATGGAGGATAATCTGCGTGTTTCCGTACGAGATTATGGACGTGGTATTCCCTTGGGAAGTTTGGTCGATGCTGTTTCCATGCTGAATACAGGTGGTAAATACGATACGAAAGCTTTTAAGAAAAGTGTCGGTCTGAATGGAGTGGGAGCCAAGGCGGTTAATGCGTTGAGCTCTCGTTTCATTGCGCGAAGTGTGCGTGACGGCCAGATGCGTGAGGCTGTCTTCGCAAAAGGTGAACTGATAAGCGATACCACTCAGGCTACAGATGAAGAGAATGGTACATATATTTTCTTTGAACCTGATAACACACTATTTTTGAACTATCATTTCCGACCGGAATATATCGAAACCATGTTACGTAACTATACGTATTTAAATACCGGGTTATCGATTTATTATAATGGTCATCGTATTGTCAGTCGTAATGGTTTGGAAGATCTATTGAACGACAATATGACATCTCAGGGGTTGTATCCTATTATTCATTTAAAAGGAGAGGATATAGAGATAGCCTTTACGCATAGTCCCCAGTATGGAGAGGAGTACTATTCGTTTGTTAACGGGCAGCATACAACTCAGGGCGGTACTCATCAAAGTGCTTTTAAAGAGCATATTGCACGTACCATCAAGGAATTCTATGGCAAAAATATGGAGTTTCAGGATATCCGAAATGGATTGGTAGCAGCTATTGCTATCAATGTGATAGAACCTACATTCGAAAGTCAGACAAAGATCAAACTTGGTTCGTTAACAATGGCTCCGGAAAAGGATTCCGATGGAAATCCCTATCCATTGTCGGGTATCAGTGTCAATAAGTTTATCGGCGATTTTGTAAAGGAAAATGTAGACAATTACTTGCATAAGCATCCTGATGTAGCTGATATCATGCTTCAGAAGATTCAGGAATCAGAAAAGGAACGTAAGGCTATTGCGGGTGTTACTAAAATAGCTCGTGAACGTGCGAAGAAAGCCAATTTGCATAACCGGAAATTACGTGATTGCCGTATTCATTTGAATGATTTGAAAGGAACAAAAAAGGACGAAGAAAATGATCCACGCCTGGAGAGTTCTATCTTTATAACTGAGGGAGATTCGGCAAGTGGTTCCATTACCAAAAGTCGCGATGTAAATACACAAGCTGTATTCAGCTTGCGGGGGAAGCCTTTGAATTCGTTTGGATTGACTAAAAAAGTAGTATACGAAAACGAAGAGTTTAATCTGTTGCAGGCTGCATTGAATATAGAGGACGGACTGGACGGATTACGATATAATAAGGTTATTGTGGCTACTGATGCTGATGTGGACGGTATGCATATTCGTCTGCTGATGATAACTTTCTTCTTGCAATTCTTCCCAGACTTAATAAAGAAAGGGCATGTCTATATTCTTCAGACACCACTTTTCCGTGTTCGTAACCGTAAAAAAGGTGTATACGAAACAATTTATTGTTATACCGATGAGGAAAGAATTGCTGCAATCGAGAAGCTGGCTCCCAATCCGGAAATAACTCGGTTTAAGGGTTTAGGAGAAATATCGCCTGATGAATTTCGTAATTTTATAGGAAAAGATATGCGTCTGGAACAAGTTTCTTTGCGTAAGACAGATGCGGTAAAAGAATTGCTGGAGTTCTATATGGGTAAAAATACCATGGAGCGTCAGAATTTCATTATTAATAATTTGGTAATAGAAGAGGATTTGTTGAGTTAGAACAAATGCTTTTCTCTATTTATGAATTGATAATTAAAATGAAAAGAGCAATATTTCCCGGGACGTTCGATCCCTTTACTATTGGACACTTTTCTGTGGTAAAGCGTGCCCTGACTTTTATGGATGAAATTATCATTGGCATTGGCATTAATGACAATAAAAAGACTTGGTTCCCAACTGAAAAACGTGTCGAGATGATCAAGAAGCTGTATAGTAATGAACCTCGTATTCGAGTGGAAGCATACGATAGCTTGACTGTTGACTTTGCACAAAAGAAAGAGGCAAAGTTTATTATCAGAGGTATACGTACAGTACACGATTTTGAATATGAAGAAACTATAGCCGATATCAATCGGAAGCTTGCTGGAATCGAAACGATTTTGCTTTTTACGGAACCGGAACTGACAGCTATCAGTTCTACTATAGTACGTGAATTATTGCAATATGGTAAAGATGTGACGCCGTTCCTTCCAGAAGGATTGAATATTAATTTATGATGAATACGAGCCTTATGAAAAGAAGATTTTGCTCAATATTATGTGTTTTGATAGCTGCTACTGCTGTTGTTGCGCAAAATAAGATACTCAATTCTCCGTCGCGTAAATTACAGCTGGCCGAATTTGCTATATCAAACTTGTATGTCGATAAGGTAGATGAAAATAAGTTGGTCGAGACGGCTATTATAAGTATGCTGGAGCAGTTGGATCCTCATTCTACTTATTCCGATCCGGAAGAAGTGAAAGAGTTGAATGAACCGTTGCAGGGTAATTTTGATGGCATCGGAATTCAGTTTAATATGGCCACTGATACATTATTTGTTATCCAACCTGTATCAGGAGGGCCTTCTGAAAAGGTAGGTATATTGGCAGGCGACCGTATTATAGAAGTAAACGATACTATTATTGCCGGTGTGAAAATGAGTACAGAGGATGTAATGCGTCGCTTACGAGGGAAACGTGGCACGGAAGTAACGGTAAAAGTTATGCGTCGTGGGGTAAAGGAATTACTTCCTTTCACTATTAAGCGTGATAAGATTCCTGTATATAGTCTTGATGCTTCTTACATGGTTGACCGGAAAATTGGTTATATCCGTGTGAATCGTTTTGCTGCTACTACTGGAAAGGAGTTTGCAGACGCACTTCATCGTTTGCAGAAAGAAGGAATGCGTGATCTTATTCTCGATTTGCAAGGAAACGGTGGTGGTTACCTGAATGCTGCTATCGAACTGGCAAATCAGTTCTTGGGTAAGAAAGAATTAATCGTTTATACAGAAGGACGTCGTAATCCTCGTGCTGAATTTGAGGCTGAAGGAAATGGTGACTTTTTAGATGGCCGTTTGGTGGTGCTGGTAGATGAGTTTTCTGCATCAGCAAGTGAGATTGTTACAGGTGCTTTGCAGGATTGGGACCGTGCAATCGTTGTTGGTCGTCGTAGTTTCGGTAAGGGATTGGTTCAGCGTCCGGTTGACTTACCTGACGGTTCGATGATTCGTCTGACGGTGGCTCGTTATTATACTCCTTCAGGGCGTTGTATCCAGAAGCCATACGAAAGTATAGAGCAATATAATAAAGACCTGATAGATAGGTATAATCGTGGTGAAATGTTGAGTGCAGACAGTATCCATTTTCCGGATTCTTTAAAATGTAAGACTTTAAAACTGGGACGTACCGTTTACGGTGGTGGAGGTATTATGCCCGACTATTTTGTTCCGGTAGATACAACTATGTATACCGATTATTATCTTGCTTTGCGCGATAAGGGAGCTATTGTACAGATGAATCTGAAATTGGTAGATACGCATCGCGAAGAATGGTTGAAAGAATATAAAGATTTTCGTCATTTTGATAAAGGCTTTGAGGTGACTCCTGAAATGTTGGAGGAGTTGAAAACGTTGGGTGAACAACTTGGAGCAAAATATGATGAGAAGCAGTATCAGACAGCTCTTCCGTTGATAAAGGCTCAGATGAAAGCATTAATTGCCCGGGATTTGTGGGACATGAGTGAGTACTTTCAGGTCATGAACCGGATGAATAATAGCGTGCTCAAGGCTGTTGAATTATTAGAAAAGCCGGGAATGAATTTTCCTGAGCGGAAATAGAATAATACCTTTACGGTACTGATGATATAAGAAAGCCGTTTCAGTTGTCCATTAGGAGGGTGCTGAAGCGGTTTTTATCGTTTGTACTTACCAGAATGTTTGTGCGTGCAAGTTAAAAATTGCATTTACAGAATGCAGATTTTAGCCTTGGGGCTCGTTCCTTATTTTTGTCCTTGTCCTTTAATGGAAGTCGTATGGCTGTAAAAGAATAAGAAAAATCCCTTCTTAGAACTGTTTCCTGTGAATATATTAAAGAATTATTTCCGTAATCCTTGTATTATCTATGGAAAACTCCTAATTTTGTATCGTATTTTAGTATATGTGGACAGAATTTTTAGTTCTAACAATTAAATAATTTAAATTCAATCATTTATGTGGTTAAGTAATTCATCTATTGGAAGGAAAGTGGTGATGAGTGTAACTGGTATCGCCCTTGTCCTGTTTCTGACATTTCACATGGCGATGAACTGTGTTGCTTTGTTCTCGGGCGAAGCTTACAACATGGTTTGTGAGTTCCTGGGTGCTAACTGGTATGCACTGGTTGCAACTGTGGGATTGGCTGCCTTGTTTGTAATTCACATTATCTACGCTTTCTGGTTGACAATGCAGAACCGTGCAGCTCGCGGTAGCGAACGTTATGCTGTAAGTGCTCGCCCGAAAAATGTGGAATGGGCTTCTCAGAACATGCTGGTACTTGGTATCATCGTAATCTTGGGTCTGGCTCTTCACTTTATGAACTTCTGGTACAAAATGCAGTTCGCTGAAATTATCGGCAACCCTATGATGGGTGGTCTTCATGCAGCCGACGGTTATGGCTATATCATGCAGACTTTCTCTAATCCATTGTTCTTCGTGTTGTATATTATTTGGCTGATTGCTTTGTGGTTCCACTTGACTCACGGTTTCTGGAGCGCAATGCAGACTTTGGGTTGGAACAACATGATTTGGATTAACCGCTGGAAATGCATCTCTAACATCTATTCTACCATCATCGTTCTTGGTTTCATGCTGGTAGCTATTGTATTCTTCCTGAAGAACATGATGGGTTGCGGTGCTTGCTAATTTAAGTGTAACTGATTTAAACTGAAAAAACATTATGACTAAAATAATTGATTCTAAAATTCCTGAAGGCCCGATAGCTGAGAAATGGACTAATTATAAGGCTCACCAGAAATTGGTAAACCCGGCTAACAAACGTCGTTTGGATATCATTGTGGTAGGTACAGGTTTGGCTGGAGCATCAGCTGCAGCTTCTCTTGGTGAAATGGGATTCCGCGTATTCAATTTCTGTATTCAGGATTCTCCACGTCGTGCACACTCTATTGCTGCACAGGGTGGTATCAATGCTGCAAAAAATTATCAGAACGATGGTGACTCAATCTATCGTTTGTTCTATGATACTGTAAAGGGCGGTGACTACCGTGCTCGTGAAGCAAACGTTTATCGTTTGGCTGAAGTTTCAAACAATATTATCGACCAGTGTGTTGCTCAGGGTGTTCCTTTTGCTCGTGAATACGGAGGTACATTGGCTAACCGTTCTTTCGGTGGTGCTCAGGTTTCTCGTACATTCTATGCTAAAGGTCAGACTGGTCAGCAGTTGCTGTTGGGTGCATACTCTGCATTGAGCCGTCAGGTAGGTGCAGGTACAGTAAAACTGTACACTCGTTACGAAATGGAAGATATCGTAATCGTTGACGGTCGTGCACGTGGTATCATTGCTAAGAATCTGGTTACTGGTAAATTGGAACGCTTCGCAGCTCATGCTGTAGTTATTGCTACTGGTGGTTACGGTAACACTTACTTCTTGTCTACTAACGCAATGGCTTGTAACTGTACTGCTGCAATGTCTTGCTACCGTAAGGGAGCTTGGTTTGCTAATCCTGCTTATGTACAGATTCACCCGACTTGTATTCCGGTACACGGTGACAAGCAGTCTAAGTTGACTTTGATGTCTGAATCTTTGCGTAATGATGGTCGTATCTGGGTTCCGAAGAAATTGGAAGATGCGAAAGCTTTGCAGGCTGGTACTAAGAAGGGTAGTGATATCCCTGAAGAAGACCGTGATTACTACTTGGAACGTCGTTATCCGGCATTCGGTAACTTGGTTCCGCGTGACGTTGCTTCACGTGCTGCTAAGGAACGTTGCGACCACGGCTATGGTGTAAACAACACTGGTCTGGCTGTATTCCTTGACTTCTCTGAATGTATCGAACGTCTGGGTATCGATGTTGTTCGTCAGCGTTATGGTAACTTGTTCGATATGTACGAAGAAATCACCGATGTAAATCCGGGTGAACTTGCTAAAGAAATCAACGGAGTGAAATATTATAATCCGATGATGATCTATCCGGCTATCCACTATACAATGGGTGGTATCTGGGTTGACTACGAACTTCAGACTTCTATCAAGGGTCTGTTCGCTATCGGTGAATGTAACTTCTCTGACCACGGTGCTAACCGTTTGGGTGCTTCTGCTTTGATGCAGGGATTGGCTGACGGTTACTTCGTATTGCCTTACACTATCCAGAACTATTTGGCAGACCAGATTACTGTTCCTCGCTTCTCTACCGATTTGCCGGAATTTGCTGAAGCAGAAAAGGCTGTTCAGGCTAAGATTGATCACCTGATGAACATCAAGGGTAAGAAGTCTGTAGACTCTATTCACAAGGAATTAGGTCGTATAATGTGGGAATACGTCGGAATGGGACGTACTGCTGAAGGCTTGAAAACAGGTTTGGCTAAACTGAAAGAAGTACGTAAAGAGTTCGAAACAGAATTGTTTATCCCTGGTTCTAAGGAAGGCATGAATGTCGAATTGGATAAGGCTATCCGTCTGAACGACTTCATTACAATGGGTGAGCTGATTGCATACGATGCATTGAACCGTAACGAATCTTGCGGTGGTCACTTCCGTGAAGAATATCAGACTGAAGAAGGCGAAGCTAAACGTGATGATGAAAACTTCTTCTACGTTGCTTGCTGGGAATATCAGGGAAGCGATGACAAGGCTCCGGTATTGTACAAAGAACCACTGGTATACGAAGCAATTAAGGTTCAGACTCGTAACTATAAGAGCTAATCAGTGAAGTTAAACAATTAAAGAATCTAAGTAAAATGGATAAAAATATATCATTTACGCTGAAAGTTTGGCGTCAGAACGGACCTAAAGAAAAAGGTCATTTCGATACATTCCAGATGAAAGATATCCCGGGCGATACTTCATTCCTGGAAATGTTGGATATCTTGAACGAACAGTTGATTGAAGAAGGCAAAGAACCGATCGTATTCGACCATGACTGTCGTGAAGGTATCTGCGGTATGTGTTCTTTGTATATCAACGGACATCCTCACGGACCTGCAAAAGGTGCTACAACTTGCCAGATTTACATGCGTCGTTTCAAAGATGGCGATGTAATTACTGTTGAACCATGGCGTTCTGCCGGTTTCCCGGTTATCAAGGACTTGATGGTAGACCGTTCTGCTTACGATAAGATTATGCAGGCTGGTGGTTTCATCAGCGTACGTACTGGTGCTCCTCAGGATGCAAACGCTATCCTGATCCCGAAACCGGTTGCTGACGAAGCTATGGATGCTGCAACTTGTATCGGCTGTGGTGCTTGTGTAGCAGCTTGTAAGAATGGTTCAGCTATGCTGTTCGTTTCAGCTAAGGTTAGCCAGTTGAACTTGTTGCCTCAAGGTAAACCAGAAGCTTTGCGCCGTGCAAAAGCTATGTTGTCTAAGATGGATGAACTGGGCTTCGGTAACTGTACTAACACACGTGCTTGTGAAGCTGAATGTCCGAAGTGCGTTTCTATCAGCAATATTGCTCGTTTGAACCGCGACTTTATCAAGGCTAAACTGAAAGATTAATGCTTTGCTGTAAAGCTTTTATTTGATAAAAAATCCCTGTCGAAGTAAAATTCGGCAGGGATTTTTTCTTTTTTATAATAAACAAACTGTTAGAATGTGTGCGCAAACGCTTTTAAATGTAAAATAGTTTTAAACATTTTGTAATAATGTTTCCTGCTCTTGCGTGATATGTTGCAAATTGGTACATTTGCATTGTGATTTTTTTCATAGTATTAGATTTAAGGTTAACAAGGTTGGGAGAAAGCGTTCTCCCATTTTTTTTGTCCTTTGGTAAACCTTGTCCCGAAGGTTGTAAGTCGGATATTATATCAGCTTGTATACTCCTCCGGCAAGTGTACGGATAATGCCTTTCATTTCCAGTTCGAACAAGATGCTTGTCATACGGTTGATGGCAATATTGCTCTCTACGACGAGCGAATTAATTTGAATTCCGTCGGGATGCTTTTGGAGCAAAGCCACTATTTTCTCTTCGTTTTCGTCCAGTTCAGGGAATAACTGACGTTGTATGACAGCAGGAGCTTGTGCTTCGCTGTCCCAGTTCATAGCCTTTACCAGTTCCTCTGCACTTTGAAGCAGTATGGCACGGTTGGAACGTATCAATTCGTTGCATCCCGTCGAATATGTATCATGAATGCGGCCCGGAAAAGCGAAACAGTCACGATGATAACTTTCTGCAATTTCCGCCGTAATCAGCGAGCCTCCTTTGTTTGCCGATTCAACCACAATCGTTGCATCGCTAATGCCCGCCACGATACGGTTTCGTTTGATGAAATTCTGCCGGTCAGGATTAGTCCCGCTCATAAATTCGGTCAGCAACCCTCCACATTGCGTCATCTCGGCAGCCGTACGTCGGTGTACCGACGGATAAATTCTGTCCAGCCCATGAGCCAGAACACCTATCGTTTCCATCTGATGCTGCAGGGCGGCGCGATGAGCATGGATGTCGATACCATAAGCCAGTCCGCTTACGATTAATACATCGGGCAACAATTCTTTCAGCTCACCGATAAATCGCATGCATATATCCTTGCCGTAATCGGTCGCATTGCGGGTTCCCACCATGCTGATGATATGCCGCTGGTTCAAATCACTGGTTCCCCGATAGAACAGAACCAGTGGAGCATCGTCGCATTCACGAAGGCGGGAAGGATAGGCCTCGTCGTCGCTGGTAAGGCAGGCTATATGGTTCTTCTCTGCGAACAAGAGTTCTGCTTCGCAACGGCGCAGTACTTCCGGCGCATCGAAGGCATGGATTATCTTAGGAGAAATCCCCGGAACAATATCTTCCAGTTCTTTGGCATGGTCGAAAAGCAAGGCAGCCTGTCCGTTTACAGCCTGTAACAAGTTATGAGCACCCACGATTCCTATTCCCGGAAGCTGAGTCAGTGCCAGACGGCAGAGTAATTCACGGTCTTTCATTCGGCAAGATAAGGAGCAAAGGTCGTATCAAAAAGTTCGCTGCTGCCCAGTCGCCCGTTGATGACACACACCGTTTCCACTGTCGATTTAATGACAACCTTCATGTCGGGCAGCCGGAATATATCCTGATAGAAGACATATTTTATTCCTTCTTTCTTGAGATATAATTTCGAAACAAACTCGTCACCGCTTTTCAGAGGCGTTTTAAACGCCATTGTCAGGCGTGCTACGACCGGATCTATCCCTTCCTCGTGCAACCGGGCGAAACTGATGCCTGTCGAAGTAAGGAACTCATGTCGGGTATGTTCGATATAATGCTGGTAATTTGCATTGTTTACGATACCTTGCAGGTCGCATTCATAGTCGCGCACCTTCATTTTCAGTTCATAAATATATTTATCCATGGGGATGATTTTTTAATGTATTCTACAAAGGTAACGAATAATCCGTATATTTGCGGCTGTATGAAACAGAATATACCGGCAATATATGCGGCACCGTTGCAAGGATTTACGGAGGCTGCCTGGCGTAATGCGCACGAACAGACGTTCGGGGGCGTAGATGCTTACTATACTCCTTTTATTCGTCTGGAAAAGGGAGAAGTCCGTAACAAAGACAAACGGGAAGTGATGCCCGGACAGAACACCGTAAGTCACCTGATACCTCAACTGGTTGCGTCGGAGCCGGAAGAACTGAACCGGCTTGCCGGTTTCCTCGCCTCGCAAGGTTATCGGGAAATAGATGTCAATATGGGATGCCCTTTTCCGCTGATTGCCAATCGTGGAAAGGGGGCGGGCATATTGCCTTACCCCGAAAAAGTTTCCGCATTACTGGAGGAAATGCGTCAGTTGCCGGAAATCCGTTTCTCCGTCAAGATGCGGCTTGGCTGGCAGGATGCCGATGAATGGAAGCAGGTATTGCCGTTGTTGAACCGCTCGTGTGTGGTTCAGGTAACTCTTCATCCGCGTATCGGGAAACAGCAGTACAAGGGAGAAGTGAATCATACGGCGTTCAAGGCATTTTACGAAGCCTGCGAACTGCCGTTAGTCTACAATGGCGATTTGTGTACGCTGGAGACTGTTCAGGAGCTGATGGAAGCCTATCCGCGATTGAAAGGCGTTATGCTGGGCAGAGGCCTGCTTGCCGACCCGTCGCTTGCCCGTTCCATTCGCGAAGGAAAAGCTCCGGATAAGGCTACGCTGTATCGACAGGTAGCCGAAATGCACCGGTTGATGTACGAACATTACAGCCGGACGATTGAGGGAGGAGAGGCACAGTTGCTCGCCAAACTGAAAACCATGTGGGAATATCTGCTCCCCGACATGGAGAAGAAACCTCGTAAAGCGATTCTGAAAAGTAATCGTCTGGATGCTTATCTCAGGGCGGTAGCAGAGGCACTGCGTTGATTTGAAGGAAGCATCGGCAGGAAGTGATGAAAACGTCCTCGTCTTTTTTTATTTTTTGTACAAAACAAAAAAGTTTTTGTACAAAAAACGGGAGGAATGTGCCGGCTCGTTTTTGAATGTGCGCAGAGGACTTTTCCTGCACTGCCTGAAACTTTTCTGCTTCCTCATCTTTCTCTTCTTGTTATCTGAGGTATCCCTGATAAATTAACTTCTTTTGGCAAATGCATCGTAGTGACTTGCATGCGTTTGTGAGTCATTACAGAAAACCGGATTTCATAATATCAGAAATAAAAGTAAGTAATATGGACTTTGATACGTTGTTCAGATACCATTACCGACCTTTATGCTTGTATGCCATACACTATGTTCACGATATAGATGCAGCGGAAGATGTGGTACAAGAGTGCTTTTCTGTTCTGTGGGAAAAAACGGAACAGGAAGGCGGGGAGATAGCTAATGTCAGGTCGTACCTCTATACGATGGTCAGAAATCGCAGCCTTGACTGGCTGAAACAAAACAGCATGTTCGATACTAGTCTTTCTCCATCCGATCTGGAAGACAGGTTACCCGAGGAAGATGTAGAAGAACGTACGATCATGGAGGCACGTATCTGGACTGCCATTGATTCATTGCCCGACCGTTGCAGGGAAGTGTTTCTGCTGAACAAACGGGATGGCATGAAGTATAAAGACATAGCCGACAAGTTTCATATCTCCGTTCATACGGTTGATAACCATATACAGAAAGCACTTCGACTGATACGTGAGGGAGCATATAAAGTATATACTTTCTTTTTCGGCTAAAATTATTCTGTTGGCAATAGTGAATTTCAGCATTCGTACAGTCTTGTCTATGAAACTTAAAATCGAAAAAGTATGAAAGATTTAGAAGAAAAATGTCTCCGGTTCGTGCTGAAGCATTACCGTGTAAATAAACTTGACACACAGAAGGCATTGCAGACTTTTAGGCACAAACATGCTATATCCGAAAGCAAGTCAGGTTCTGGTTCGTATGTGATGGCTTTTGCGGGAATAGCAGCTGCTGTACTTTTAGTATTTGTCATAAAGATATACCTGTTTACTGATGCGAAATGGACGGAGATTACGGCATACGAGCATCCGGTCGATTGCCTGTTGCCGGATAGTTCTGCCGTAGTGCTCTATCCTCATTCTTCCATCCGTTATTGTTCCCGTGAATATTTGTCTGTCCGTCGGGATGTCCGTCTGCGAGGAAAGGCCTCGTTTAGGGTTCGTCATCATACTGCCCGACCGTTTACGGCAAGTGGCAGATTGTCGGAAGTAAAGGTTTTAGGAACTCGTTTTCTGCTGGATGAAAGCCGGAATGATACGGCATTTGTATACGTTGAGGAGGGAAAAGTACAGTATACGGCTGTAGGACAACCGGATGCGGTGATTCTGACACGTGGAATGAGGGCGCAGGTTGTCAAAGGGCAACGGAAACCTCAAGTATTTATGCAGGGAGTACAGACACGTAAAGGTAGCTTTGTGTTTAGCAATACGCCTTTGCAAAAGGTACTCGATGAGCTTTCCAAGTATTACAATGTCCGCCTGACGGCTGATGATACGGATAAACGGCTGACTGCCAATTTCAATTCCCGAAGTCTGGATGAAATAATCGAGATAATAGAAAAGGTGCTGAAAGTAAAAATTGAAAAGAAGAAGTGATGAGAACATTTTTCTGTGCTGTTCTGCTGTGGCTGCATGTGGCGGCACATGCTTCGTCTGAATCCACAGAGATGACAAGAGCAATAGATACCATGCAGGAGGTATATCATGTAAGTTTTGTATACGATTCTGCTTTGGCTGATGTGATACCTTCGGGCAGACCGTTGCCCGACAAGACACTGGCGGAGAATCTGAATATTGTTTTTGGCGGGACTGGCATCAAGTGGGAAATCAAGGATGAATATGTGCTGTTGTTCAGGCAGAACAAGTATACCTTTTCGGGTTATGTCTGTCAGGATAATGGTGAATCACTGATTAATGTGACGGTGTATGACAAGACTACGCGTACCGGAACACTGACCGATGAGCATGGCTTTTTCAGTATTACTTTACCTGAAGGGAAGCATGTGCTTCGTATTTCTTATATCGGCTATGAAGAGGTGGTAAAGGAACTCGATTTGCAATCTGATTATTTTGGAACTATTTATCTGAAGGAAAGCACAACTGCACTGGCTGGTGTGGAGGTTACAGCTAATCTGAATGATCCGCTTTTTACCACTCAGACCGGAAAGGTTTCTTTTACTCCCGAATTGCTGAATACGGAATTCTCTCTGTTGAGTTCTCCGGATCTTGTCAAGTCCATTCAGAACTTGCCGGGTGTTTCTTCCGGCACGGAACTGCTTTCCGGGCTGTATGTACATGGCGGTCGGAATGATGAGAATATGTTTTTGCTGGACGGTACTCCGTTGTATCAGGTCAATCATCTGGGCGGATTGTTTTCGGCATTCAATACGGACGTGGTGAAGAATGTAGACTTCTATAAGAGTGGTTTTCCGGCACGCTATGGAGGAAGAACGGCGTCGGTCATCGATGTTCGTACCAAGGAGGGGGACATGAAAGAATATCATGGCACTTTTTCCATCGGACTGCTGGATGGCAGGTTCCAGTTTGAAGGACCTGTCATCAAAGATAAGACTTCCTTTAGTTTTGGTATGCGAAGGAGCTGGATGGATCTGCTGACCACACCTGCCTTGTGGATAGCGAATCGAAATTTTTCGGATAAAAATATTAAGACCCGTTATGCTTTCCACGATATCAATGCTAAACTTACGCATCGTTTTTCCGATCGGAACAAGTTATCGCTCAGCGCATATTCTGCCCGCGATTTGTTCAAGTCGAGAGTGCTGCAACAATTCCCGGAAGGATATATGTTCCAGAAGTACGAGGAACGGGATGAGAATACATTCCATATCCGTTGGGGCAACTTGTCGGTCGGACTGAACTGGAACGGTCAGCTTACGCCTAAACTGTCGGGCAATGTATCACTGGTGTATGCCCGTAATCTGGCAAAGTATAGTTTCCTGTCGGACGAAAGCTATTATGAACAAGACAAGAGAGTGTCGATGGAACGGATGCAAAGAAGCAATTATTCGACGATTGATGATGTGGGTTACCGGATGGAGTTCAGTTATCGTCCGGCTGCGAGTCATCATATTCGTCTGGGTAGCAACTATTTGTTTCATTTGTATCATCCGCAGCGTATCGCTTCGCAGGATATAAGAGAAACGGCAGGGATTGCCGATACCTTGTCGTCGGCGGGTGAAGGTCGTTATCGGGGGAGTGAAATCTCTTTTTATGTGGAAGATGATATGCAGTTGACCGAAAAGCTGCGGGTAAATGCGGGTCTGCACTCTGTCTTGTATCGGGTTACGGGAGCGACTTATCATTCCTTGGAACCGAGATTGTCGGTCGGTTACCGGCTTTTCGATTGGGCTACCTTGAAGGCTTCTTATACTGAAATGAGTCAGTTTGCCCATCAGCTTTCGAACTCTTACTTGAATCTTCCTACCGACTGCTGGGTTCCTTCTACCAGTCGCATACGTCCGATGCGTTCACGTCAGGTGGCGGGAGGTGTTTATATGAAGCTTCCATGGAACTTGAGCATGGACATAGAAGGTTATTTCCGTACCACCGACCGGATGCTGGAATATGATACCGGTGGTAGCCTGACACTTCCTGCCGATAACTGGGAGAAATGGGTGAGGGTAGGCAAAGGAAAGTCGTATGGCTTGGAAGCCTCACTGGCGTACCGTCACGCAAAGAATGTCTTTCAGGCCAGTTATACGCTGTCGTGGAGCAAGCAGAAATTCGAAGATTTTTACCCCGACTGGTATGCCAGCAAGTTTGACAACCGTCATAAGCTGAACCTGATGTTCCGTCATAAGTTTAATAACCGTATCGATGCGTATGCAGCATGGACTTTCCGTAGTGGCGATCGGGCTACTGTGCCTATGCAGTATGTAGAAAATCCTTCTCTGCCTGGAACCGTCCAGCCGTCTGATGCGGCAGGAAGCTGGGTCTACGAAAAGCCGAACAATATTACCCTGCCAGCCTATCATCGGCTGGATGTAGGCATCAATTTCCGGCGGACTACCAAACGAGGTTTCGAACGTATCTGGAATATCAGTATTTACAATGCCTATTGCCGGATGAATGCTTTCTATACTCAAGTAGAGCGGCAGGCCGATGGTAGTTTCAGAGGCAAGGCGATAGGACTGTTTCCTGTGATTCCTTCTTTCAGTTATACTTTAAAATTCTAATAAGGATGATGGTAAAATATATTTCTTTCATGATCATACTTGGGGTATCCTTACTGTTTTCATCTTGCGTATATCATTTCGATCTGGATGAGGCGGAAGGAATCCCTAAGTTAGTCGTATACAGTTATCCCGGGAGTGGAGATACAACCGTGGTACGTCTTTCACGTAGTCTTCCAGTTACAGGCAAGGGAGAAATTGTTTCCGGTTTGACAGGGACGGATGTCCGGCTGGAAGTAAACGGTACACCTGTCGGTCTGTTGTGGACGGACAAAGCTTTACCGGGTGTTCCCGCCAAAAGTTATTATACGGTGCAGAGATACGAGGAAGGCGATCGTATCCGGCTGACAGCTTCTGCAGAAGGTTTAGAAACCGTTTCGTCTGTTACGACAATTCCCGCTCCGTTTCCGTTGAATTCTGTTCATATGGAACGAAAGCCATCCGATCTTGGTACGCTTCAGTTTCAGATAAACTTTACCGATGAGGCAAGTACAGTAAACTATTATGCCGTAACGGTGAAAGAAAGAGCGAAGTACTGGAAAGATGGAGATTCACGGGTGTATTATGACAAAGAATATACTGCGTATATGGATTGGGACGATGAACCGCTCCTGAAGGTTTCAGCCGGTTTGGATGAAATTCTTATGGGCGACTATACCTATTATGAGCAGTTGTATATTTGGAGCGATGAGAAGATTCAAGGGAAGAACTACACACTTCGGTTGAACAAGACTTATATATCCGATTATGAAACCTCTATTCAGGATGAAGTTTATACAAACAGGAAACAATATAAGGTTTGTCTATATAGTTTGTCGGAAGAGTTCTATCATTATCTGAAGTCGATGAATGAACAGGTAAACAATAAATTGGGAGAATCGGAATTGGCTCCTGTACGTCCTACCTATACCAATGTAGCAAATGGACTGGGATTGGTAGGAGGTTGCCGGATGATACAAACGGAATGGATGGATAGTGTGAAAGAATAAGTTATAAGTAGTTGATTAAACATAAGAATTGATTGTATGATAAAGCGTTTGACTATACTTTTATTATTGCTTAGTGGCTGGTTGGTTACTTACGGACAGACAGGTCAGTCCTCAGGTCTGACAATTTATGGAGGAAAGGATATGGTAAGTTATGATATGGTTGCTCCATCAGCCGGGTTACCTCCTTTTGATGCCGGGAAGACTTATTTTGATTCCAGATTCTCTTTTGGTTTCGGTTATCGTTGGCGGTTGAAGCCGATTGATTCCCGATGGTTCTTCGATCTTGCGATAACGGCCGGATATCATCGTTATAAGTATGGATTAAGCTATCTCTCTCCGGACGAGCACATAACTTATGCGGGAAATGCAGGAGTTTGCAATTTGTTGTCGGTTTCTCTCTCCGGAAGTGTGGGATATTATTTGTATAAAGGATTGAATTTGTCTGTAGGGTTCGAGCCAGCTTATTATTTTTATGATAAAGATTTTGTGAATGTACCAGTGTTTGCCCGTTTGGGCTATGACTTTGGTTGCATGGAAATTGCCATACAATATAAGCGGGGAATAACCCGGAAATTCGATTTATTCCCTTTTGTAAACAACCGTTTGTCTGGTTGGGAGCTGATGGTATACATACCTTTGTCTAAAAGAAAGACAAATTAATTACTCTTCTTTCTTCTTGAAATATTCATACCCGATGCGGCAGTACAAGCATTTCTTCAGGTCACAGTAATTCTTTTTGAGCTGGATCAGTGCCTGACTGTCGCCTGCATGTGAGGCTTCCAGCCCACATTCTTTCCACATGCGGATGATGTAATTGTTTTCCGGCTTCAGCTCCTCCAGCAGTTGGGTGGCACGCAGGCATAAAGCATCGTTCGACTTGTGCTTGCCGTAGGCATAGAGAAATGGAACTACCGTATTGATGATAAGCAAATCGGTTGAGCTTTGGCTGATGGTTTTGGGATGCGAAGGAGAGGGAGTACCGAATGTATAGTGTGTCAGCCAGTATTCCGATGTGCCCCCTTTCAGGAGATTGCGCAGCTCTTTCAGTGATTCCTTTTCCATCAGTTGCGAGAACAAACCTTGCGAACGGTGGTACAGGCAGGCAAGCTGCGCAATACGGATATGCGGAAAGTTGCCCGGACGCAGGCGGAGCAGGCGCCAGCGGCAGTCGGAGGAAGGTTGCAGACCGAATTTCTGCTTCAGATAATTGTATTCCTTGATCATGTCTTCTGTATACGCATCAACCGGCAACTCTTGCAAAAGTCCTGCTTGTCCGAAGAAAAAAGCCTCTATCTGAAACAGATTATCACGGTGCTTGTTGACGGCTGCCAGCGGAATATTCTTTGCCCATACTTCGAAGGCATCGCTGTTTACTCCAAATCCGAAATTGCGTGCCAGCGTAATGAAAAACACATTTTCCCAGTCGTGGTTGTATTCCTGCAAGAGTTTTTCTATTTGTTGCGTTTTGTGCTCGAAACGTTCCACCTGAAGAGTGGACAACCAGCTATGCAACAGGAAGGACGGCAGTTGGGGGATGATGCGGAAACAGGCCGGATAGCGGTCGGCACGGATCAGCTCTTCATAATTTTTCAGCAAATAAGGCGGGTAGTGCAGTTCCATTTGTGGAATCACCTCTCCATTGCTGCGTGTGGGAGTAGCGTCAATGTCCGAAGCCACGTGCAGGATAACCGAGTCGTATGTCGGATCAAGATGATGATTGTGGCGAAACCAGTCGGAAGCCTGCTGGTGTATTTCAATGTTTCCCACCCAGGTCACATCGTTTATCTTGATTTTGGCATTGAAAAAATCCGGTCCGGCATGCATGTTTGCCAGTCCCGGGTCGATGATTTCAATCGGTTGTCCGTCGGTAGTCTGCAAAGGTTTCAGTGCGAAAAGCTTGTGTTTCCACACATAGTGCAAGAGTTCTTCCATGTTAATGAGGTGTAAATGTTCGCTAAATGTAATGATTAATAACGAAAAACGTTATCTTTGTGCCTAAAATAATTTGAGATTTATGAAGATAGCATTAATAGGATATGGTAAGATGGGTAAGGAAATCGAAAAGATTGCAGTTGCCCGCGGACACGAGATTGTAAGTATTATTGATATAAACAACCGTCAGGATTTTGCTTCAGAAGCTTTTCGTTCGGCTGATGTAGCAATTGAATTTACAGCTCCTTCGGTAGCGTATGGAAACTGTCTGGAAGCTTTCAAGAATGGTGTGAAAGTGGTATCGGGCAGTACCGGCTGGATGAATGAGCACGGTGAGGAAATGCGTCGTTTGTGTACAGAAGAAGGAAAGACCCTTTTCTGGTCGTCTAATTTCAGTCTGGGTGTGGCCATTTTCTCTGCGGTCAACAAATACCTGGCAAAGATTATGAATAACTTCCCCAATTACGATGTGTCGATGGTAGAAACACACCATATTCACAAACTGGATGCTCCGAGTGGAACAGCTATAACACTGGCCGAAGGTATTCTGGAGAACTTAGACAGAAAGAACAAATGGGTAATGGGTACACTTACGGCTCCGGATGGTACAGTCAGCGGAACAACCGAATGTGCTGCCGACGAACTGCCTATCAGCGCTATTCGTGAAGGAGAGGTTCCGGGTATTCATACCATTCGTTATGAATCGGAAGCCGATTCCATCATCATCACTCACGATGCGAAGAACCGTAAAGGATTTGCTTTGGGTGCCGTGCTGGCTGCCGAATATACGGCAAACCACGAAGGATTTTTAGGTATGAACGATTTATTTCAGTTTTAAGTTATGATACAGGCCTCACGTAAGCAGTGGATAAAGTTTGGCATCGTACTGGTGCTGTACCTGATTTTTCTGATCTGGTTGCAGAGCTGGCTGGGACTGATTGTGGTTCCTTTTATCTTCGATGCTTATATTTCAAAGAAAATTCCATGGACTTGGTGGAAGAAATCGAAAAATAAGACCGTCTTGACTGTCATGAGCTGGGTGGATGCAATTGTCTTTGCACTGGTAGCCGTGTATTTTGTCAATCTGTATTTCTTCCAGAACTACGTTATACCGTCGTCTTCACTCGAAAAATCGTTGCTGGTAGGCGACTACTTGTTTGTCAGCAAGATGAGTTACGGAGCACGTATTCCGCAGACTCCACTTCACATGCCGCTTACGCAGCATACGCTTCCGATATTCAACTGCAAGTCGTATCTCGACTGGATACATTGGGACTATAAGCGTGTAGGTGGTTTGGGTAAGGTAGAATTGAATGACATTGTGGTGTTCAACTTCCCTGCGGGCGACAGCGTCGCAACAGCCGTTCCTGCCGAAGACTTGTATCGCTTGAGCTATCAGGCTGGGCAGCAGCTTTCACAGCCGGTAGATATGTCGCGTCTGACACTGGAGCAGCAGCGTCAGGTGTACGATTTCTATTATCAGGCGGGACGTAAGTATATCGATGAGAATCCGCAGACTTACGGTAAGATTATTACACGTCCGGTCGACCGTCGTGAGAATTATGTAAAACGCTGTGTCGGATTGCCCGGACAAACGTTGCAGATAAAGAACCGTATTATCTATCTGGACGGGAAAGCCAACAAGGAACCCGATAATGTGCAGTACCGTTATTTTGTGAAGACCAAGGGAATGCTTCCCGACGATTTGTGTCACGAACTGGGTATCAGTCAGGAGGACTTGTCGATGTATTATACCGATGAATCGGTGTATAACATGCCGCTGACGGAGAAAGCTAAAGCTGCTTTGCTGGCTCGGAAGGATTTGGTGGTATCTATCGAAAATACACCCGATGACGATGCGGGAGGATTGTATCCGGTAAACAAGCTGACGGGTTGGACAGTCGATAATTATGGACCGATCTGGATTCCGAAGAAAGGCGCAACAATTGACTTGACACTGGATAATCTGCCTATGTACGAGCGTCCTATCAAGAATTATGAAGGAAACTCGCTGGAAGTAAAGGATGGTAAAATCTATATCAACGGACAGGAAACTACGAAGTATACCTTCAAGATGGATTATTACTGGATGATGGGTGATAACCGGCATAATTCAGCCGATTCACGTTTCTGGGGATTTGTTCCCGAAGACCATATCGTAGGTAAACCCATCTTTATCTGGCTGTCGCTCGATCAGGACAGAGGATGGTTCGATGGCAAGGTTCGCTGGAACCGTTTGTTTAAGTTTGTCGATTCTATAAAGTAATGAGTTATACGACTTCAGATTATTGGTGGATAATAACTGGAAAATAGGACTGAAGCTGGCGGCACTTGTCATTGTTGCCGTATGGCTGGTTAAGACTTTTCTTGTTACCTCTTGCTTTATTCCTTCGTCGGGAATGGAAAATACGCTTTATCAGGGCGAAGGAGTGCTGGTGAACAAGTGGAGTTATGGTTTGCGTATGCCTTTTCCGTCATTCTTGGGTTATCACCGTATCGGAAGTTGTGAGGTAGAGAAGGGCGATATTGTACTCTTTAACGATCCGGGGGCTACTCAGCGGAATAAACGGCTTGAGTGGCGCAGAGTCTTTATCAGCCGCTGTATCGGCACGCCGGGTGATACGCTGATGTTGAACCGGGAGATGATAGATAGCGGCGATGAAGTGCTGAGTCCTGATAGTAAATCGTTGTATGTATATCCTTCATCAAAAGAAGATCTGATGCGTGTGATTCTGGATGCAGTAGGGCTGAAGGATAATTCATTGGTGGGATATACTGAAGATGGAAGTTATATTCGTAGTTTCAGCCATTATGAATTTTATCTGGTGTCGCAGAAAGCAGGACAACGGATTGATTTCGTATCATTGAATAGCAAGCTCTCACGGGAAGTACATCCTTATGTTGTGCCTCGAAAGGGAAGGCCTGTAAAGGTGTATCCGTGGAATGTTGTCTTGCTGTGTAATACAATTGTTTCGCACGAAGGAAAGCAGGCTGGCGTGCGGGGCGATACATTATGGGTAGAAGGAAAGCCTGTCAGTTCGTTTACGTTCAGCAAGGATTATTATTGGATGGCGTCGAATGATCCTGTCAACTTGTGTGACTCGCGATTGTTTGGCTTTGTGCCCGAAGATCATATTATCGGTAAGGCATGGCGGATCTGGTATGCTTCTCGCAAAGAACGTTTTTTTCAACGCATACAGTAAAATGAAGAAAGAAGTGATACTTGGATCGGCGTATCTTGCGCCGGTAGAATATTATACAAAATTGTTTGCGTACGATACCGTACATATAGAACGGTTCGACCATTATATGAAGCAGACTTACCGTAACCGGTGTGTAATAGCTTCGGCTGGCGGTGGTCTGGCTCTTACTATTCCGACAGAAAAGAGTGAGGATTTGAAGTGCCTGATGAAAGATGTACGCATTTCCGACCATGGCAACTGGCGGCATGTGCACTGGAATGCTTTTGTGGCGGCTTACAAACAGAGCCCTTTCTTCGATTATTATGCCGATGAGTTTCATCGCTTTTTTGAGCAGAAATACGAATTTTTGTTCGATTTCAACTTGGAATTATGCAACTGGATTTGCGAACAGATAGACCTTCATCCGCATTTGTTGCCTACTGATGATTATATAACGTCTTCTGATGATTCGGATGACTTCCGCGAGCTGATTCATCCTAAAAAACTTTATGCTGAATGTGATCCGGAATTCTTGCCCAAACCTTATTATCAGGTGTTCGATCAGAAAAACGATTTTTTACCTAACCTCAGCATTGTGGATTTGTTATTTAACATGGGACCTGAAAGTTTGTTGGTTCTGCGTGATAGTATTGTAACACATGAATAAAGTAATATATATATGAATACGATTCCTACAGTAACAAAAAATTTGTTGATTATTAATGTATTGTGTTTCTTCGGCACAATCGTAGCACGACGCTATGGCATCGATGTGGAGAACTTGCTGGGATTGCATTTCTTCCTTGCGTCCGATTTTAATCCGGCACAGCTCATTACGTATATGTTTATGCATGCCAATTTCCAGCATATCTTTTTTAATATGTTTGCTGTGTGGATGTTTGGCCGGGTACTTGAACAAGTATGGGGACCAAAACGTTTTTTATTTTACTATATCTTATGTGGAATAGGAGCCGGGCTGATACAGGAGGCTGTGCAATATACGGAGTATCTGGTTAGCTGGTCCCATTACGATGGGGTAGATACCGGCATGGGAGTTATACCGATGAGTGAGTTTCTGAATCGCTTGAATACGGTTGGAGCTTCGGGTGCCGTATATGCTATTTTGTTGGCTTTCGGTATGTTGTTCCCTAATAGCCAGATGTTTATTTTCCCTTTGCCAATGCCAATCAAGGCTAAATATTTTGTTATTGGATATGCGGCATTGGAACTGCTTCTGGGTTTGGCAGGAAGCGATGGTGTAGCTCATTTTGCTCACCTGGGTGGTATGCTTTTCGGTTTGATACTGATTATTTACTGGAGGAAGAGAAATGGCGGCGGACAGCAGATTTATTACTAATTTGAGGGACAGTTTCAGGCGGGGAGATATTGTAACCCGGTTGCTGTATATCAATATAGGAGTCTTTCTGATTGTTACACTGGTAAACATTGCGTTAACCTTGTTCAATCAGCCGGTTGGGTTATGGACTAATTACCTGGAGTTTCCTGCTTGGTGGGAGCGATTCCTCCGGCAGCCTTGGTCGTTGTTTACTTATATGTTTATGCATGCTGGCGTATTGCATATTTTATTCAATATGCTATGGCTGTACTGGTTTGGCCGTTTGTTCTTACAATTCTTTTCTGCGAAGCATTTGCGGGGATTATATGTGCTGGGAGGCATCGTTGGTGGTTTGGCCTATATGGTTGCATACAATCTGTTTCCTTATTTTGCAGATGCGGTATATTCTTCTTATTTGTTAGGAGCTTCGGCATCTGTGCTTGCCATTGTGATAGCGGTGGGAGTACGTGAGCCCAATTATCCCATTCAGCTGATGTTTATCGGAACGGTGAAATTGAAGCATGTCGCTATATTTATGTTGCTGTTGGATTTGCTGTTCATGACTTCAGGAAACGCCGGCGGACATATTGCTCATCTGGGAGGTGCTTTGGCGGGTTGGTGGTTTGCGGCTGGATTACAAAAAGGTCATGATGCTACCAAGTGGATAAACAAGGTGCTTGATTTCTTTTCGGGCAGTTGGAAGTCCTCATCTCGAAAGCCCAAGATGAAAGTGCATTATAGTGATAAGCAGAAAGACTATGATTTCAATGCAAGAAAAAAAGAGCGTACAGAAGAGATAGACCGTATTTTGGATAAGCTTCGTAAATCAGGCTATAATAGTTTGACGGATGCAGAAAAGAAAAGTCTGTTTGATGCAAGTAAAAAATAAGAGTGACAATTCTTGCATCTGCGGTAGCGTGCGCATGTAAGTAAGGGTAATATTAAATAATTACGAATATGAAAAGAGTTGGAAGTTTGATTCGGTGGGTATTGTTTACCTTAAACATACTGGTTGCCATTGGTTTCCTGATAAGTGCCTACAGTCCATATATTTCTCCGGTCAGACATCCATTATGGGCATGTGCAGGCTTGTTTTTTCCTTTTCTGTTGCTTGCAAACTTTCTTTGTCTTTTAGCTTGGATTTGCATCAAGTGGCAGTATGCGCTATTTCCTTTACTGGTATTTATCATTGGCTGGGATAGTGTATGGACTTATTGTCCGTTAGGTACCGAAAAAGAACCGGAAGGTGGGGAGGTTATCAAGTTGCTGACTTACAATACGAGAGATATTGCTTCTGGTAAAGATTACGATAAAGAGCAAGGAAATCCTGTTCTTAATTATCTTAAGGAGAGTGATGCGGATATTATTTGTTTGCAAGAATTTGCATCTAATTGGAAAGTAAATCAAAAAGAAATTGATCGGGCTTTGGCTACTTATCCTTATCATAGAATGGTACGGGTTAAGGGAGGAAGTGGGCTATCATGTTATTCTCGTTATCCTATTTTATCGGCACAGTGCTTGGATTATTCGAGTAAATTTAACGGGAGTGTATTATATCGTTTGAAATTAGGAAAAGATACTTTACTCCTGCTAAATAACCATCTTGAATCTAATAAGCTTGATGCTCATGATAAAGTTGTATATAATGATATATTGAAGTCTCCACGTGAAGAAAACGTAAAAAATGGCGGACGATATTTGTTGCATAAATTAGCTGAAGCTGTGTCCATACGTGCACCTCAAGCCGATTCTGTAGCTCACGCTATAGCCGGCAATCGTACTCGTTATATGCTGGTTTGTGGTGATTTTAATGATTCTCCTATTTCTTATGCTCATCGAGTAATCGGACAAGGGTTGAATGATGTGTATGCGGAAGCGGCTTCAGGCCCTGGGTTTACGTATAACGAGAATCATTTCTATTTTCGTATCGACCATATATTTGCCAGCGATGGTTTTCGTGTCTTGAAATGTAAAGTTGATCGTTCTATCAAGGCATCCGACCATTATCCGGTATGGTGCCTGTTGGAAAAAAAAGAATAATGGAAATCCGGGAATAAACTTCTCGGATTTTTTTGTGCCTATTCCTTATAAAGTAAAGATTTCTTGTAAAGATACTCCTTTTAGTCGTTTGGTAAACAGCGGTAAACCAAATTTCTCAGTCGATATAAATGCGACAAATAGTTGTTTTTTACGCTTTAAAACTTAAATATTTAGAAACCTTTCCCTTTGTGAATGAAAAAAAAACTATATTTGCAACCTTGAATAAACGTATATTAATTAAAAAGTAAATATATAAATTAAAGTAACATGCAAAACAAAGGATTCGTAAAGGTTTTTGCGATATTGCTGACCCTTGTATGTGTGTTCTATCTTTCGTTCTCTTTTGTAACCCGCTATCATATGAAAAAGGCGGCAGAGGATCCGAAAGGGGAAACTCACTACCTTGATTCAGTACAGAATGAAAAGGTATGGTTGGGCAGTTATACGCTGAAACAGTGTCGTGAGATGGAAATCGGATTGGGACTTGACCTGAAAGGCGGTATGAACGTCATTCTGGAAGTTTCAGTACCAGATGTTGTAAAAGCTTTGGCTGACAACAAGACTGATGAAGCATTCAACAAGGCTTTGGCTGAGGCTGCTAAACAACAAGTTACCAGTCAGGATGATTTCATCACAATTTTCGTTCGTGAATACAAGAAGCTGGCTCCTAATGCCAGTCTCGCAGAGCTATTCGCAACTCAGCAATTAAAAGATAAAGTGACTACACGTAGCACAGATGCAGAAGTAGAAGCAGTACTGCGCGAGGAAGTAAAAGCTGCGGTAGACAATTCTTATAATGTCTTGCGTACTCGTATCGACCGTTTTGGTGTAGCTCAGCCTAATATCCAGACATTGGAAGGTAAAATGGGACGTATCATGGTGGAACTGCCGGGTATCAAAGAACCTGAACGTGTAAGAAAATTGCTTCAGGGTTCTGCTAACCTTGAATTCTGGGAAACCTTTGAAGCTAAGGAAATTGTTCCGGTATTGGCTTCGGCCGACAGTCGTGCACGTGAATTGCTGAATGCTACAGCTACTGATTCTGTAAAGACAGATACGGTTGCTACTGCTCAGCCTGCTGTTTCAGCAAAAGATAGCCTGGCTGCAGCTTTGAAAGGTGAAAGTACTACAACGGCTACTGCTAATATAGAACAAGTTAAGAAAGAACATCCGTTGCTCTCTGTTCTTCAGTTGAATCAGAATGGCGTAGGTGCGGTTGTTGCTTATGCTGACCGTAATGATACAGCAGAAGTTAATCGTATTCTGAATATGCCGGAAATACAGAAGCAGATGCCTCGTGACTTGAAGTTGATGTGGGGTGTGGCTGCTGCTGATTTTGATAAGAGCGGACGTATTTTTGAATTGTATGCTATCAAGTCAACAGAACGTAACGGACGTGCTCCGTTGGAAGGTGATGTCGTAACTGATGCTAAAGACTCTTACGACCAGTACAACAAGCCTTGTGTAAGCATGTCAATGAATACTGAAGGTGCTCGTCGTTGGGCTACTTTGACCAAGCAGAATATTGGTAAGTCTATTGCTATTGCATTGGATGGATATGTATATAGTGCTCCGCGTGTAAATAGTGAAATTACAGGTGGACAGTCTGAAATTTCTGGTAGCTTTACTCCGGAACAGACCAAAGACTTGGCTAACGTGTTGAAATCTGGTAAGATGCCAGCGCCGGCACGCATCGTTCAGGAAGATATCGTAGGTCCGTCACTGGGTCAGGAATCTATCAACCAGGGTATTGTTTCGTTTATCGTCGCACTGGTTGTCCTGATGATTTACATGTGCGTGATGTATGGATTTATTCCGGGTATGATTGCTAACTGCGCATTGTTCGTCAACTTCTTCTTTACGTTGGGTATTCTCTCCTCTTTCCAGGCCGCATTGACCATGTCTGGTATTGCCGGTATGGTATTGTCACTGGGTATGGCAGTGGATGCGAACGTGTTGATTTATGAACGTACAAAGGAAGAGTTGAGAGCTGGTAAGGGTACTAAGCAGGCATTGTCTGAAGGTTACTCGAATGCGTTCTCTGCTATCTTCGACTCTAACTTGACATCTATTATCACAGGTATTATCCTGTTTAACTTTGGTACAGGTCCTATCCGTGGTTTTGCCACTACATTGATTATCGGTATCCTCTGCTCGTTCTTTACTGCCGTATTCTTGACTCGTCTGGTTTACGAACACTATATGAATAAAGACAAGTGGTTGAACTTGACCTTTACTACAAGTATTTCGAAGAACCTGATGCAGAATGTACATTATAACTTTATGGGTGTTACTAAACGTTCTTTCATGATTTGGGGCGCTGTAATCGTTATCTGTATCATTTCGTTCTTCGTTCGTGGCTTGGCACAGAGTATTGACTTTACTGGTGGACGTAACTTCGTGGTACAGTTCGAACAGCCGGTACAGCCGGAAACCGTACGTGATTTGCTTCAGCCTAAAGTTGGTGATGCGAACGTACAGGCTATCGCATTGGGTACAGATGGTAAGACTATCCGTGTAACAACCAACTATCGTATCGAAGAAGATTCTCCTACAATCGATGCTGAAATCGAAGAGTTCTTGTACAATGCCTTGAAGGAAGGTAACCTGCTGGGTAAAGGAACTACTCTTGAAATCTTTATCGACCGCGATAACCGTGTAGGTGGTTCAATCATCAGTTCACAGAAAGTTGGTCCAAGTATCGCTGATGATATCAAGACTTCAGCTGTCTGGTCAGTTGTTTTGGCACTGATTGCAATCGGTTTGTATATCTTGATCCGTTTCCGTAACATTGCCTACAGTGTGGGTGCTACAGTGGCATTGGTTGTCGATACTGTATTGATTATCGGTATGTATTCTCTTTGGTATGGTATTTTACCGTTCTCATTGGAAATCGACCAGACGTTTATCGGTGCAATCTTGACGGCCATCGGTTATTCAATCAACGATAAGGTGGTTATCTTCGACCGTGTGCGTGAGTTCTTCCACCTGTATCCGAAACGTGACCGTGCAAAACTGTTCAACGATTCATTGAACACTACTTTGGCTCGTACTATCAATACTTCATTTAGTACATTGATTGTATTGTTAAGTATCATTATCCTGGGTGGTGACAGTATCCGTAGCTTTGCTTTCGCAATGATTCTGGGTGTTGTTGTTGGTACATTGTCTTCATTGTTCGTTGCAGCTCCGGTTGCTTATTTGACAATGGGACATAAGATGAAAGATACAGAAGGCGCAGAAGCATAATGCGTTTTTTAAAATATTTTTTTGAATAATAGCCCCCTGTCATCGTTTGATGGCAGGGGGCTTATGTTTTCTCTTAATTCGTTAATATATAAAGATTTTGCTTTGTTTGGGATTTGCTTTAAGAGAATCTTTTAGTATGGTTGCTGCAATTTGGGCTTTTTATGTACCACCGATTGGTGAACAAAGTTTAGATGGATTTGTTGTATGTACGAACAGTAAGAAACAAAAACAACTAACTAACTATTTTAAAAGATTAGAAAGTATGAGAAAACAATTTCTCTTAGCAATGGCATTTGCTGCTGTTGCTGTAACAAGTAATGCACAAGATGCATACGTAGGTAATAAGTTTTTTGACAATTGGTACATTGGGGTAAAAGGAGGAGGTGTTACTCCAACTACACATTCTGCTTTCTGGAAAAATATGCGTGGAACAGCAGGCGTGGAGCTGGGTAAACAGATTACTCCGGTTTTAGGCGTTTCATTCGAAGGATTGACAACGATTAATACAAGCAATAGCCGTAATGCATTTGATGCTTTGAATTTGGGTGCATTGGGTAAGATCAACCTGAACAATTTATTTGGAACTTATCAGGGACAACCTCGATTGTTCGAAGTGGAAGCAATTGCCGGTATCGGATGGGGACATGATTTCATGAGCTCTGGCATGGGATACGACCAGTCGTATATGGTAAGCCGTTTCGGTGCAAGCTTCAACTTTAACTTAGGTGAATCGAAGGCATGGACTATTAATGTTCGTCCCGCGATTGTTTACCGCATGGATGGTAACAGAGCACATGTCCTGAATGTAAATAAGTCGGCGATAGAGTTGCTGGCTGGTGTAACTTATCACTTCGCGAGCAGCAACGGAAAGCACTATCAGACAATTCAGACACCTTACAACCAGGCTGAAGTTGATATGCTGAATGAGGCAATCAACAACCTGCGTGCAGAATCTGCTGCAAAGAATGCAGACATTGAAGCATTGCAGAATGAGAACGAAGAACTGAAAGGAAAGCTGAACGAGTGTATGAATGCTCCTGCAAAGGTTGAAACCGTGGTTCAGAACACTCATTCCAAATCATTGGAATCAGTTGTCACCTTTGGTCAGGGAAAGACTACCGTTAGTGTAGATCAGTTGCCTAATGTGGAGCGTATTGCTACTTACATGAAGAACAATCCTGCCAGCACTGTAGTGATTAAGGGATATGCTTCTCCCGAAGGTAGTGCAGAAGTAAATGCACGTATTGCCAAACAGCGTGCAGAAGCAGTAAAAAACATTTTGATAAATAAATATAAGATTAAAGAAAGCCGTATTACGGCAGAAGGTCAGGGTGTAGGCTCTATGTTTTCTGAACCCGACTGGAACCGTGTAAGTATTGCAACACTGAACGAAGCAGAATAAAACTCTAATTTGTTTTTCGGAAAAGGGCTGTGTCAATAAGTTGACATGGCCTTTTTTTGTATAAGTACCCTCGTCGGGAATCGAACCCGAATCAAAAGTTTAGGAAACTTCTATTCTATCCGTTGAACTACAAGGGCAGTGATTGCAAATTTACTGCTTTTTCATAATATCCCAATGTTTTTGTTTGAAAAACTTGAGGCATACCTTTACAAATGAAATAAATGCGGTTTTATTTTGATTTTTAAAGGAAGTTCGCCAATTTTGCGATTAGTGAATTTGTAAACTTTAAATAGCATATTATGGCAGAAGAAATGATAGTCAAGGAGCTGGATGATGTAGTCGTTCGCTTCTCGGGTGATTCAGGCGACGGTATGCAGCTGGCTGGGAATATGTTTTCCAATATCTCGGCTGCCGAAGGAAATGATATCAGCACCTTTCCGGATTATCCGGCTGATATTCGTGCTCCGCAAGGAACATTGACAGGGGTTTCAGGGTTCCAGGTGCATATCGGTTCTGGTAAGGTATATACTCCGGGCGACAAGTGCGATGTACTGGTAGCGATGAATCCAGCTGCATTGAAAACACAGTATAAATTTTGTAAACCGCAGTCGGTTATAATCATTGATACAGATTCTTTTACGAAGCGTGACTTGGAAAAGGCACAGTTCGTATTGGAAAATCCTTTTTCAGAGCTTGGCATTAAAAATGAAGTGGTAGAAGCTGCTATCACCACAATGTGTAAGGAGAGCTTGAAAGATAGTGGACTTGACAATAAGTCCATTATGCGAACCAAGAATATGTTTGCATTAGGATTGGTTTGCTGGCTTTTTCATCGCGATATAAGTGTAGGCGAAAAACTGCTGCGCGAAAAGTTTGCGAAAAAGCCTGAAATAGCCGAAGCTAACGTAAAAGTGCTTTACGATGGTTATCATTTTGGAGAAAATACCCATGCCTCGGTTGCCATGAGTTATTTGGTTCCCAGCAAGGAACAGAAGGTAAAAGGGCGTTATATGGATATTAACGGAAATAAGGCTACTGCATATGGTCTGATAGCTGCTGCCGAAAAAGCTGGCTTGCAGCTCTATTTGGGTTCTTATCCTATTACTCCGGCTACTGATATTCTGCACGAACTGGCAAAACATAAGTCACTTGGTGTAAAAACAGTTCAGTGTGAGGATGAGATTGCTGGATGTGCTTCGGCTGTAGGAGCTGCTTTTGCTGGCGCACTGGCTGTAACCAGCACATCGGGACCCGGTATCTGTCTGAAGAGTGAGGCTATGAACCTGGCGGTTATTACCGAATTGCCTTTAGTTGTAGTCGACGTACAGCGTGGTGGACCATCTACAGGTCTTCCTACCAAATCAGAGCAGACAGACTTATTACAGGTCTTATATGGCCGAAATGGTGAAAGTCCGATGCCTGTCATTGCGGCTTCTTCTCCAACTGATTGTTTTGATGCGGCGTATATGGCTTGTAAGATTGCTTTGGAGCACATGACTCCGGTTGTGTTGCTGACAGATGCATATATTGCCAATGGTTCGGCAGCATGGCGTTTACCCGATTTGAACGAATATCCTGCTATTTGTCCTCCATACGTAACTCCAGATATGGCAGGAAACTGGACACCATTCCAGCGTAATCCTCAGACGGGTGTGCGTTACTGGGCTACTCCGGGTATGGAAGGCTTTATGCATCGTATAGGTGGTCTGGAGAAAAGTAATGAAACAGGAGCCATTTCTACAGATCCGGAAAATCATAACCTGATGACACGTTTGCGTGCTGAGAAAGTCGCAAAGATTGCCGATTCTATTCCGGAACTGAAAGTAGAAGGTAATCCGGAAGCCGATTTATTGATTGTAGGTTTTGGTGGAACGTATGGTCATTTGCATTCTGCTATGGATGAACTTAACAAGCGGGGAAAGAAGGCTGCATTGGCTCATTTCAGATTTATCAATCCTTTACCTAAAAATACCGCAGATGTACTCCGACGTTATAAAAAGATTGTAGTTGCAGAGCAAAATATGGGTCAGTTGGCAGGCTATTTGCGGATGAAAGTTGAAGGTATTCACCTGCATCAGTTCAATCAGGTAAAAGGACAGCCTTTTGTCGTTCAGAAATTGGTTGATGCGTTTACTAAATTAATGGAGGAATAAACAATGAGTGAAACAAAATATACAGCAGCAGATTATAAAGCAGGGCAGCCACGCTGGTGTCCGGGATGCGGTGACCATGCATTTTTGAATTCCTTTCACAAGGCTTTGGCCGAACTGGGTGTACCTCCCCATGAGATAGCGGTTATTTCAGGTATTGGCTGTTCATCGCGTTTGCCTTACTACATGAATACATACGGCATGCATACCATTCATGGACGTGCTGCTGCTATTGCAACGGGTGCAAAAGTAGTGAATCCTGCTCTTACTATCTGGCAGATTTCAGGTGATGGTGATGGACTTGCCATTGGTGGTAATCATTTTATTCATGCCATTCGTCGTAATGTAGATATTAATATCATTTTGTTGAATAACCGTATTTACGGATTGACCAAAGGACAATATTCTCCTACTTCAGCACGTGGATTCATCAGTAAGTCTTCGCCATATGGTACGGTAGAAGATCCGTTCCGTCCTGCTGAATTGTGCTTTGGAGCACGTGGACGTTTCTTTGCCCGTTGTGTGGCTGTAGATGGTGGCCCTTCTGTCGACGTATTGAAGGCGGCAGCCCGCCATAAAGGAACATCAGTAGTAGAGGTTCTTCAGAATTGTGTGATATTCAACGATGGAACCCACAATGCTGTTGCCAAAAAAGAAGATCGTGACCGTAATGCTATTTATCTGGAACATGGCAAACCGATGCTTTTTGGCCCGAATAAGGAATTTGGCTTGATGCAGGAAGGCTTTGGACTGAAGGTTGTCAAATTGGGCGAAAACGGGATTACAGAAAAAGATATCCTGGTACACGATGCCCACTGCGAAGATCATACACTTCAACTGAAGCTGGCACTTATGGAAGGCCCCGATTTTCCGATAGCCTTAGGAGTTATTCGTGATGTGGAAGCTCCTACGTATGATGCGGCTGTCGAAGCACAGATAGAAGAAGTTTCAGCAAAGAAGAAATACCATAATTTCGCTGAATTACTGGCTACAAATGATACTTGGGAAATAGAATAATACTTAAGAAGTTGAATTAATATTCTTCTATCTTTTAGAAGTAAAGGAAGCCACTATGTGATTTTGTTAGTCATATAGTGGCTTTTGCTTTTCAGAATTTCTCCATTTCTCGTTTTGCTATGAAAACGATTTGCAAGAAACTTCAAATTATTTTACTTTTATCAATTATTTATTGTTAGGGAGTTAAGATATGGGAGTATTGTATTTATCTGTTGAATTATTTTTCGACTTGATAGCCTGTGTATTAGGTGCCGTGTTAGTTTATTGTGCGGGCGATAATTATCCGAAGTTTTATTGGGGAATTATTGCTTTTTGTATCGGTGCAGTATTTATGTGGGAAAATATCGGCTGGTTGACCATTGTGACTGATATTCCAGAATATCGTTTTACTGATTTACTGAATATTGAGAAAATGTTAAAATGGTATGTATTAGCAAGCATTGTAGCATTATTCCCTACAGCTTCTTTGCTGCCAGGTTATCTTACTCCTTTCAAGATACTCTTTTTTTTACTTCCGTCCATTCTGCTTACCACTGTCGGATTATGTTATTTGGGGTTCAATGGTGAAACGACACCCTTACTCACTTGTTCGGATATATTTGCAGGTTTTGACCGTACAGATGTGATACTACGGGTTGTTTTGTTCCTTTCTTCTATTGTAACTCCCATATTTTTCTGTTTCTATCCTTTATTTCGTCGGAAAGCGTATCGACAGATAAACGGGATGATGTATGTCTTTATTGGAATTATCTGTCTTTTTGTTCTCATCTACTGTTTGTTTACGTTATTTATCAATGAGTTTATATTCAACTTGTTTGGGGCGACTTCTATTTTATTTGCAGTATTTTTCTCAGTTCAATATTTACTAAAGGAAAATCCATTTTCCAGTCGATGTACGAATAATAAGGAAGAAGGAAGTATATCAGATAAAGAAGTACCGGATATGCTTTCCTCTCTGTTTATTCAGATTGAAAATCACCTGCATGCAACTTTGGCATATACTGATCCTAACTATAATTTACATATATTGTCGAAAGCCTTACAAATAAAAGAGAATCAATTATCGTTGGCAATAAAGTCTGCCGGCTTCAGTAGCTTTAGAGAGTATATAAATGATTTACGTTTACAGCATTTTAAAAAGTTGATAGAATCGGGAAGTGATAGAAGTATTAAAGAGCTCATTTATTTAACAGGATTCAACTCCCGTTCTACTTTTTATCGGAATTTTTCCGATAAATACGGCCTTTCTCCTACAGAATTTGTCGATATGTGTAAGAATAAATGACAAAAGTGTCCCATTTCTTGAAGTGGGACACTTTTGTTTTTTTATCTTATTCCATATTCCTTATTTTTGAAAAATCAACATAACTCCTTTTCTGATAAATAAATGCAGCCTATTGTATTGCTGTAAATCTTGCAATACAAGTGAGGCAATTATGCAACATACATCGAAAAGGAGTATATATTTTTTTACATAATTTTGTGATTGTATATTTTGAAGATAGATTGGAGAATGGAACATATTGGACAAGTTATCAAGCAAGAATTAGAGAAACAAGAACGGAGTGTGGCATGGCTTGCAAGAAAACTTTCGTGTGATCGTTCGAATATTTACCGCATTTTCCAGAAGGAGAGTATTGACACTTGTTTGCTGGTTCGTATTTCCATCATTTTGCAGCATGATTTCTTTGAAGGTTTTTCTGCCAGTATAAGATCTCAGCTTTTGGAACAGAAATGAATCTGTATATAAATCTTATAATGTTGACATTATCTTATAAAAATAAAAGAATTGGTTATGAATATCCGTATTTATATTATTTCATTTATCCTCATGCTGTGTATGTCATTTTCGCTATTTGCGCAGCAAGTAGACTATTCAGTTGTATCGGTACAAGAAGAATCGGGAACTGAATTTACTAAAATAACTACTGTTGGAGATTATGTGTGTATGCCTCTCGTTAATCGTTCTGGCTCTTCATTGAATTGGATTTCAAATCGGATTTTGGATATTTCTCATGAGGGGACTCAGATCGCTTATTTGTCGTGTAGAAATAATACGGTCAATATTTTTATTAAAGATTTAAGTCGGCAAGGAGGTTCGGTACAACGGACAAACCGTACTGCTATATGGGATTTTTCTTATTCTCCCGATGGTAAATATATTTGTTTTTCAGAACAGCGTGGAAATGAGAATCAAATATTCCAGACTTCGTCGGATAATGGTTATGTATGCCGGCAGATGACCAGCGGCAATCAGGATTTTTCTCCCATATATTCTTCAGATATGAAACTTTTGTTGTTTGCCCGTCAGGAACGAATGGGAGTCAGTATTTGGAGTTATAACGTCGGTAATAATTTCTTGTCGAGTTATTCTTCAGGAATGAATCCTTGCCCGGTTCCGGGTGAACATGCTTTTTTGTGTGTGCGTATAAATGCTTCCGGAAAGTCCGAAATCTGGAAAATTGATTATGAAAAGGGTGTTGAGACCTGTATTATGGCAGATCCTAACAAGAATTTTACTTCTCCGGTACTTTCTCCTGATGGCAGATGGATTTTGTTTGTTGGTGAAAGTCTGTTACATGGTAATGGCTTTGTGTATCCCAATACCGACCTATTCGTATGTAGGACAGATGGTACAGGCTTTGCCCAACTCACTTATCATGCTGCTGATGACCTTAGTCCTGTTTGGAGTAAGGATGGGCGATTTATCTATTTTATCTCCCAAAGAGGAAGTGTAGATGGAACTGCAAATATCTGGAAAATGAATTTTAATTATTAACTAATTTATGAACGACAATGAAAAAAATTAGATTGTTTTTAATGGCTTTTATGGCATTAATATCAGTTAATGCTTCAGCACAATTTGTTAATTCGGGTAATAAAAATCAGACTAATGCGACTTCTTCCTCTTTTAATTCAAGTAATTCTTATAAAGTTGACTTAAATGGATGGAATAGAATTTCAGTTTCTTTTAGTCCGATGAAGTATATAACGGATGTGAAAGGGGATGATGACTTTAATATGACAGGTATCTCTTTGGGGTATGAAAGAGGATTTAGTGTTGCTAAGAAATTGCCTTTCTTTATTGCAACAGGAGTGGATTTGCAATATGCTTTCAAGAACTTTGATGATGAAGATAGAGAGGATACGGGAATTCCTAATCCTTTTTATTATGATATGAAAGCAGCTTATTCAACTTTAAATCTGAAGGTGCCTGTTAATTTAGCATATAAGTTAACTTTTGGAGATGTTTCATTGATACCTTACGTTGGCCTTAACTTTAAACTGAATCTGTTGGGACAATTAAAATATAGTTTTGAAGATCCTGACGATTTGGAAGGTAGTCGTTATGAAAATGAAGATGACTTTTGGGATGAGATGGAAGATTCAGAAGAGGATGGCATGAAACAGAATATCAATATGTTCGAAAAGAAAGATGTAGGTGGTGATAAGGATGCTGTTTGGAATCGCTTTCAGATGGGATGGCAGATTGGTATAGGATTAGATTATAATAGCTTGCATGTAGGCTTAGGATATACTAAGGATATTATGGAGCTCTGTAAAAAAGTAAAGACAAGTTCTGTTATGGTTTCATTGGGGTATAACTTTTAATTATTGATATTATGGAAAAATGTAAGAAATTGTTTTGGACTTTTGGGAGTGTTTTAATTGTATTATTCGCCTTGATGTTTTCTTCATGCTCTGATGATGATGGCGGTAGCGGCAAGGATAAGAATGATGCTTCTGGTCTTGTTGGGACATGGGGATTCAATGATGACGGTATTTGTTATATAACGTTTAGAGCTGATGGAACAGGTCGTTATGAGGATGATTCCGAAGATAGCTTCTTTGAATATACTTATAATGAAAAGACTTCCTTATTGATCCTTGATTTTGGTGATGGAGATACTGATATATTAAATGTTGTTTCTATTACTTCTTCTGAATTGATATTGAAGGATCCGGAAGATGGCTATATAATTGTCGGAGTAAAAATAGAATGATAATTGCTATAATGTTATTTTCAGTGATGTAAAAGAAAGTCTTTTTACTTCTCACTGATTTATATGCGTAAATAAATAGTCAAGGTGTTTCATCTCAAAAGAATGAAACACCTTGACTATTTATTTTTCTTCCCAGATATCTTAATTTATTTCTCTGCAAAGGAGAAATGAAACGTCTGCATCTTTTTATTTTTTTTGTACAAAAGATTTTATTTTTTGTACAAAAAACAATTCAGATTTGCCCGTGAATTTCCGAAACGGAAGCGGGTTTGCTTCGAAACAGCCTATTCTTTTTCTCCGTAGCACAAGTCACCGGCATCGCCCAGCCCCGGTACGATATACGAATGTGCATTCAGTTCCGGATCGACGGCGGCACACCATACCGTAGTCTTGTCCTGTGGAAATACTTTCTGCACATGCTCTACTGCCTGTCGGCTGGCAATGACCGATGCAATATGTATGTGTGCAGGTTCACCTTTGGTGAGCAATGCTTTATAGGCGAGCTCCATCGAACCGCCGGTAGCCAGCATCGGATCTACCAGAATCAGTGTTTTTCCGTCCAGACGTGGAGAAGCGATGTATTCTATATGGATATCAAAATTGTCGGCGTCTATGTATTTGCGGTAAGCCGAAACAAAAGCATTCTCAGCGCGGTCGAAATAATTAATGAATCCCCGGTGCAGCGGCAGTCCGGCACGCAGGATAGTAGCGATGACTGGCTGTATGGCAGGCACGTTTTCGGTTGCCATGGCTAAAGGTGTCTGTATCTCCAGCGGTTGGTAAGAAAGGTCACGGCTGATTTCGTATGCCATGATTTCTCCGATACGTTCGATGTTGCGGCGGAAACGCAGGCTGTCACCTTGTATATTTACATCGCGAATCTCTGCCAGATACTGGTTTAGAATACTATTATTCCGGTTCAGTTCTACAATTTTCATAGATTGGTTCTCTTTTTTTTGATTGTTACATGTTTATGCCGCAAATATACGGATAATTCGTGAAATATATCAGATATGAACACGTTGTGTCTTATGAAGATAAAGTAACGACTTCTGTTGGGAGGAGAATGGAAGTATAGACTTGTTATAACCTTTTCGGGAAAAAATTTATCTTCATCTTTCTAACATAAAAGACCTTAAGCAGCCTGAGTAAGGCCTTTTATGTTTTGAGTAATGATAAATATCCTTTAATATGAGATAATTACCAAAGTAAGGGTTACGGGGGAGTCAGGCTGCTGTTTGCCGCATGAACTAATGTTTCGTGTGTGCATTACTTTGGGGAATTTCGTAAATATACCTGTTGTTTCAAGTGGCAATATTCATAGTTGCAATGTCGAAATGACAGATTTGTTACACAAGTATAAATCTTTAGTTTATTACGGATTTTTTTCTGTAATAACTTCTTTAGTTTAAAAATAAACTACTACTTTTGTATCGCCAAAGACGAGGGGGCCTGAACTCACTGGTCTATTGGACGGTAAAACGGAAAACTAAACATTTGATATAATAACCAAATTAATCATTTGAACAATGGCAAATTTAGATCTTACTAAGTACGGTATCACTGGAACCGTAGAAATCGTACACAATCCTTCTTACGACGTATTGTTCGCTGAAGAAACAAAAGCTGGTCTGGAAGGTTATGAAAAAGGTCAGGTAACTGAACTGGGTGCAGTAAACGTAATGACTGGTATCTACACTGGTCGTTCTCCTAAAGATAAATTCTTGGTAAAAGACGCTACAAGTGAAAACACTGTATGGTGGACTTCAGAAGAATACAAAAACGATAACAAACCTGTTACTACAGAAACTTGGAACGCTTTGAAAGCTTTGGCTGCAAAAGAACTATCAAACAAGAAACTGTATGTAGTTGATGGTTACTGCGGTGCTAACGAAGCTACTCGTCTGAAAGTTCGTTTCATCATGGAAGTTGCATGGCAGGCTCACTTCGTAACTAACATGTTCATCCGTCCTTCTAAAGAAGAATTGGAATCATTCGAACCTGACTTCGTTGTTTACAACGCTTCTAAAGCTAAAGTTGAAAACTACAAAGAACTGGGTCTGAACTCAGAAACTGCAGTTGTATTCAACTTGACTACTAAGGAACAGGTTATCCTGAACACTTGGTACGGTGGTGAAATGAAGAAAGGTATGTTCTCTATGATGAACTACTTCAACCCGTTGCGTGGTATCGCTTCTATGCACTGTTCTGCTAACACAGACAAGGAAGGCAAGAGCTCAGCTATCTTCTTCGGTCTGTCTGGTACAGGTAAGACAACTTTGTCTACTGACCCGAAACGTCTGTTGATCGGTGATGACGAACACGGATGGGATAACGAAGGTGTATTCAACTACGAAGGTGGTTGCTACGCTAAGGTTATCAACTTGGATAAGGAATCTGAACCGGATATCTACAACGCTATCAAACGTGACGCTTTGTTGGAAAACGTTACTGTAGATGCTAACGGTAAGATTAATTTCGCTGATAAGAGCGTAACTGAAAACACTCGTGTTTCTTATCCTATCTACCACATCAACAACATCGTTAAACCGGTTTCTAAAGGTCCTCACGCAAAACAAGTTATCTTCTTGTCTGCTGATGCATTCGGTGTATTGCCTCCAGTATCTATCTTGAACGAAGAACAGGCTCAGTACTACTTCCTGTCAGGATTTACTGCTAAGTTGGCTGGTACAGAACGTGGTATTACTGAACCGACTCCGACATTCTCTGCTTGCTTCGGTGCTGCTTTCTTGTCATTGCACCCAACTAAATATGCAGAAGAACTGGTTAAGAAGATGAAGATGACTGGTGCTAAGGCTTACTTGGTTAACACTGGTTGGAACGGAACTGGCAAACGTATTTCTATCCGTGATACTCGTGGTATCATCGACGCTATCCTGGATGGTTCTATCGAAAAAGCTCCTACTAAGACTATTCCTTACTTCGACTTCGTTGTTCCGACTGAATTGCCGGGTGTTGATCCGAAGATCTTGGATCCGCGTGACACTTACGATTGCGCTTGCAAGTGGGAAGAAAAAGCTAAAGACTTGGCTGCTCGCTTCATCAAGAACTTCGCTAAGTTCACAGGTAACGAAGCTGGTAAAGCTTTGGTTGCTGCTGGTCCGAAATTGTAATCAGAACTTAACATTACAAGATAATCAGCGTAAGAGGGTACTCGAAAGAGTATCCTCTTATTTTTTTGTTTTTAGCCTGATGATTGTTGCTGATTTTCTTGAGAAAAAATATTGTAATAGCAGGAAAAGAATTATTTTTATGCGGACTTTAAACGGATGTCTTCAGTAATTTTAGAACTGTTCGTTGGAAAGTTTATAGACGAAACGTTATTGATTGAATAAAAGAATAATGCTTATGAAAAACTTGAAACAAGCAGCTTTGGCTGTATTATTGTTGCCTTTGATGGCTTGTGGCGGCGGAGCACAGCAGCAACAGGCTCCGGCAGAAGCTCCGGCACAGGATAGTGTAAAGAATCAGGTAGTGGAAACAATTATGACACGCCGCAGTATCCGCCAGTATAAGCCGCAGGCGGTAGAACGGGAAAAGATGCAGACCATTGTGGAATGCGGTATCAATGCTCCTAACTCTATGAACCGTCAGGCGTGGGAAGTGCGCGTGGTAGATAATGCTGATTATATCAATGGAGTGACAGAACTGTATAAGAAAGCCAACCCGAAGGCTGCCGAGGACCCGACTTTCAAGAATATGTTCCGCAATGCGCCTACAGTGGTGTTTATCGGTCGTGATACTCAGTCGGAAAGTTCTCCTTTCGATTGCGGACTGCTGGCCGAGAATATGATGATTTCTGCTTGGTCTATGGGTATTGGCAGTTGCTGTCTGGGCACTCCGGCACGCTTTATGAGAAGTCCTGAGGCCGCCGAATACTTGCAGAAACTGGGATTCAGCGAAGGATATGAACTGTTATATTGTATCGGCTTTGGCTATCCGGATGAAACTCCTGTTGCAAAGCCGCGTGACGCAGCAAAAGTAAAGTTTGTAGAATAATATCTGGTATTTAAAAAATAAGGACTCATCGTCAGAACGAATTGTTATCAAACGGTCTGACGATGAGTCCTTTATTACTGTATATAAAGATTGTTTCTTCTATAGCTCGTTATCTTGCGCCCAAGTCATCGTAAGAACTTTGCAGGATGGCTTTGCCCCGTAAGATACGATTTTCGTTAGGAGAGGGAGTTTCCTGTACCGGCCGGTCTGCGTTGAGGTCCATGAGTGTAACTCCGGTACTGTCGGCAAAGGCAAAACCTCCTCCAAATGTCCAGTAAGCAAACGGATAAGTATATTCGCTGCCCAATATATTCCGGCTGAAATTGAATTCGCTGTGATCGATATCCAGTTGGGCAAGCAGAGTAGCTGCCAGGTCACTCTGATTCATGAGCTGTTCGATGACCATAGGTTGCTTGACAGCTCCTCCCAGCCAGAGCATCGGGATGTGATGGATACGTGCGTCATGTCCGTTGCCCTCGGCAGGATAGTAGAATCCATGATCAGGCAGACATATAATAAGCAGATTATTCCATATTGGCGTTTTGCGGATACGTTCTACGAACTCACCCAGGCAATGGTCTGTAAATGCAAAAGCATTGGGCTGCTTTTCTTTCAGTTGATGATAGGGGACTTCGAAAGGTTCATGGCTGCTCAGAGTCAGAAAGGCGGTATGCCAGGGGGAGTCTTTCCGGTCCTTCAGCATCTGGTAGAGGTGATCGAAGGTAATATCATCGTTCACTCCCCACGCATTCTGGTGCTGGCTCATGGGAAAATCGGTATCGGCAGTAAGTTTTTGATAACCACTTTCCAGCAGATAACTTTTCATATTGGTGAAATTAATGTCACCTCCATACAGGAAGTCGGTACGATAGCCTTCTTTTACCAGTTTTCCGGCGATAGAAGGCAAAGTACGGCTCTTGGCTGGTATCTTCATTACCGAAAGGTCTGGAAAGCTCTGGTAGCCGCTAAAGGTACAGATTGTACCTCTGTCGGTACGAAAGCTGTTGGCATAGCAGTTGGTAAACCAGATACCTTCTTTGGACAGACGGTCGATGTTCGGGCTGGCACCTTTTACGCCTCCCAGCGATTCTACCATGGTAGCCCCGAACCCTTCCATCAGGATAATCAGAATATCCGGCCGTTTGGTGTTGAGCAGTTCTACGGTATTTTTCCCTTCGGTGGGATATAAGTCATCGAATAATTCTTTCCGATGCGTTTCATCGAAGAAATTGAACTGCTCGGCGTAGTTCTTAGTCTTTCCGGCTGAGGCTATCAGACTGAAAGCCGGATTGACAGCAGAATGATTCAGAAACTCGTCGTTGCAGAAATATACTTGTCCGATATTTGACGTCGACTCACTTACTCCACCTCGGATGATGACAAACAGTACTCCTCCCAGCAGTAAGGTAGCGATACTTCCTGCTATTCTTCGCTGTGCGGGTGGCAGGTGTCGGGGGGTAACCTTGTATAATATCCATGTGAGAAAGCCCGAAAGCAACAGGATAATAAGTACTCTCAGCAAGATGAATCCGGTAGAAACGCTTGCCATGGCGTTTTTGGGGGAATCCAGATATAAGAAAATGGAAGCATCGAGCTTGAAGTTCCAGAATGGGTAAAGGCACATGTCACCAACAAAGATAAGTGATACCAGCAGGCAGATTACGGCGTAGTATCCGGTAAGTATGCTCCGCAACGGAAATTTCTTAAACCAGATGCTGATGAGTACCGCGAGCCATGGAAGAGCTGTAAGGTAACCTGTGGTTGCGGCATCAAGACTCATTCCATGTAGCATGACCTGTAGGTAGCCGATAAACGGAACTGCTCTTCCGGGTGCATCGTTGTAAAGCATGAAGCATGGCTTTTGCAGCATGAAGAACAGTAACATGATAACGAAAAACAGTGCCAGATAGGCGATTCTTTTTTTCATATATTTCTGAGTAAGTTTAATGAAGCAAAGATACATATTTTTGGCTTGCCGACTAAGCCTTCTTCAGATTTGTACCCCGGCTTTTCACTATATTTGTTTTTTCAGACCCCTGTGATATATGCTTTGGGCGACTTACCTGTGATTTGTTTGAATACCCTGTTGAAATTATTGGGTGTATTGAAACCTACTTTATAGGCAATTTCCTGTACTGTGTATTCTCCGTCAGTCAGCAGTTCGATGGCACGTGTAATGCGAAGGTGGTTTACATAGCTGCTGAAGTGGATGCCCGATGTATGAAACAGCCTGCTCAAGTTACGTACTGACAGGTTATATTGTGAAGCAATCTGTTCCATATTCAATTCTTCATGCATGTGATCCATGATATAGTCCAGTATAGGATGAAGCCGGGAGTCGTTGGGTATGACAAGCGTTTTCAGTAATACATCTGCTCCGGGAGTCATTTGTGGAAGCAGGCTGAAGAAGCTCAGTGCAAAATTATATAGATCACTCTGTTCGCTACGAGTAATCAGTTTTCCTTTTGAGGCAATAAACTTCAGGTTCTCTGCGATAATGGTATTGGTACTGTATATTGAAAAACGACTTTTGCAGTCGTCGGGTGTTACATTCAAACTTATGTAGAAGATGATGAGTGAAACTTGTCGGCTGTTGCTGGATAGCTTATGGCTGGCGTTTTCTGGAATCCATGCAATGTGTTTTTCGGGAACGAAATAGTTGGCGCCTTCAGTTTCCACATGCAGCGTGCCAGATAAAGTGTAGATAATCTGGAATTTTTTATGGGCGTGCTCCAGCAGGTTGATTTCTTCCCATCCGGTTCTTTTGATGAGAATATCATCTTGTGTGGAACGTTTGATCAACGAGATGTATTCCTGCTGCTCTGTATTCATGGTTTACTTTTGGCGTATATTGGTAATATTGTTGCGTAATGTGCAAATTCGGAGCAAAAATAAAAGCTTAATTTTGCATGACAAAAAATATAGGTAAGTTTTTAGGATTAAGAGAATAGTGTTTCTCTTGTCGTGGACCAGATGCAGGAATGAGAATTTATTAATCTGGCATCAGTTGCATAAAGGCTAAACAAGTATATGATAAAAAAGGTATTATTAGTTAGTGTTGTTTTTTTAGGTTTATTGGGGAGTGTGTCAGCCCAGACTCGTTTATTGACAGTCGATGAAATGTTTCAACTGGCCGATCAGCACAACAAGAGCATTCGGTTGTACGATTTGGCAGTATCTGAAGCGGAACAGGCAGTAAAAGTAGCTTGCAACGATCGCTTGCCGTCTATTCAGGCGCAGATGGATTTTAAGTACATCGGCGATGGAGTGATGACCGACAGAGATTTTTCCGATGCTGTACATGCTGATATGCCTCATTTCGGCAATTCTTTTGTCGTAAAGGCAAGTCAGGTGGTTTATGCCGGAGGAGCGATAACGAAAGGGATCGAACGGAGTAAGTTGCAGCAACGGCAGGCAGAACTGGAATATGCAGGAAATCGTCAGGACATCCGTTTCCTTCTGGCAGGATATTACCTGGATCTTTTCCAGTTGAACAATCAGAAACGTGTGTATGAAAGTAATATTTCACAAACTCGTTTGCTGGTAAAGGATATGAGAGCATCTTATCGTCAGGGAACAGCATTGAAAAGCGATATTACTCGTTACGAGCTTCAGCTTCAAAGCCTGGAACTTTCATTGACTTCCGTTAAGGACAAGATTGATGTGCTGAGTCATAAGTTGGCAACGGCTATCGGTCTGGAGCCTGGTGTACTGATTCTCCCCGATACAACCGAATTGTTCAAAATCAATGTCGAACACCGGGAAGAAGCCGACTGGTTGCAGGAAATCCCTCACACACCTTCTCTCAAGCTGGCAGATGTGAAAATCAGTCAGGAAAAGAATAAGCTGGAACTGATACGTGCCGAGCGAAGACCGAAGATCAGTCTGGTTGCAGCAAACGATTTCAGCGGTCCTATTCTGGTAGAAGTACCTCCATTGAACAATAATTTTACCTACTGGTATGCCGGTGTAGGTATTTCGTATAATATCGATGCCTTATTCAAAAGCAAGAAAAAGCTGAAGCAGGCACAGATATCTACCCGCAAGATGGAACAGGCGCGCAGACTGGCGGAAGAAGAAGCCGAAAACGATATCCATGCAGCCTACGTTAATCTGAACGAGGCATACATCCGTTTGCGTACGCAGAAAAAGAGTGTGCAGCTGGCACATGAAAACTTTAATATCGTACGTCAGCGATATGTGAACGGACTGGCACTGATAACCGACATGCTGGATGCCAGCAATACGCAGCTGGATATGGAATTGCAGCTGGCAAACTACCAGATAGGTATTTTATACCAGTATTACTTATTGAAAAAACTAACTGGAAATCTCTGATAAGGCTAATAATAAATAAAGAAGACATTATGATAAAAAATAAGAAAAGAGCTATCCCGAATTTTTTTATTGCATTGGTATTGGCGGGAGGAATCAGCTGGGTAGGTGGCAAGTTTATTCATCTGGGCGATGTGGAATATACAGATAATGCGCAAGTCAAACAGCATTTAAGTCCGATCAATACCCGCGTACAAGGTTTCATCAAGAAAATCTATTTCGAAGAATACCAGTCTGTAAAGAAGGGGGACACTCTGGTTGTGATAGAAAATACAGAATATCTGTTGAAGGTCGCTCAGGCTGAGGCTGATTATCAGAATGCACTGGCAGGAAAAAGTGCCATGCATACTACCATCAATACAACGCAAAGTAATATTTACGTTACCGAGGCTGCTATCGAAGAACAGCGTGTCCGCCTTCAGAATGCAGAAACCGATTACAAGCGTTATGCCGAACTGATGAAGGAAGAGGCTGTGACTCCCCAGCAGTTTGACCGTGTAAAGACTGATTATGCTGCTACCAAGGCCAAATACGAACAGTTGGTACGTCAGAAAGAATCGTCTGAGCTTGTTAAGCAGGAGCAGACCCAGCGTCTGGAGCAAAATGAATCGGATATTAAGTTGGCCGAGGCTGCTTTAAATCTTGCCAAGCTGAATCTGTCGTATACCGTAATATGTGCTACAGCCGATGGCGTAACCGGTCGTAAGAATATTCACGAGGGCGAACTGGTCCAGTCGGGACAAACATTGGTTACCCTGGTAGACGGTACAGAAAAATGGGTAATAGCCAATTATAAGGAAACGCAGACTACCGATATGAAGCAAGGACAGCGGGTAGAAATGAATGTAGATGCCATTCCGGGAGTTACGTACGAAGGACGCATTGTTTCCATTTCAGATGCTACCGGCTCTTTTTATTCGTTGATACCTCAGGATAATTCGGCCGGAAACTTTGTAAAGGTAGAGCAGCGAATACCGGTCCGTATAGAATTTACCGAAAATAACAGCAAAGAGAACCTGAACCGTCTGCGTGCAGGTATGAACGTAGAGTGTTACGTAAAACTACAGTAAGGAGAATAATATGGCAGCAGAACAGCGCCCAAGAATTTTGTATTTTAAAGAATACCTTCCAACCTCGTTGTGTGTATTTCTTTCCATGTTTTTTGCATTGGTCTTTCAGTTCAACGGGGGAGTGTTTCTTCCCACTTCAGTGCAGATGTCAAGTGCACTGGGGTGTCTTAAGGAAGATGTTATGATGGCAGGATATGCCTCCTTTATTGGGATGACGCTTATTTTTCCTATCCTGTTTCGTCTGAAGTTTCGTTTTACTACCCGCCGTATCTTTTTGACAGTATGCCCGGTACTTATCTGTTGTAATCTGGTGACAATGCATGCCGAAAACATATTTGTACTGGTCGTGACGTGTTTTATCTCAGGATTTTTCCGTATGTGGGGTACCTTTGAGTGCTTCTCGAATATTCGTTTGAGTGTAACCCCTTCGGGAAATTTTTCTGTTTTCTATCCGGTCATTTATATTATCGTTCTTGAAAGTATCCAGCTTTCCGGGCTTGTAGCTACGCACATCAGCGACTGGGCGAACTGGCAGTACATGCACTGGCTGGTCATTGGTCTGCTGGCTGTGGTATGGTTTTTCGTATACTTTCTGACTCGTCCTTTCCGTCCCGGAAAAAAATTGCCTTTATACGGTATAGACTGGTTAGGAGGTATTCTGTGGGGAGTTGTATTGTTTTCCATCGTGTTTGTCTGTATCTACGGCGAATATTACGACTGGCTGGACAGTTCACTGATTCGCGCTTGTATTGTGCTGGCAGTGGTGTCGATACTGATAAATATCAACCGCATGACTACCCTTCGTCATCCTTATATAGACCCTCACGTATTCAAGTACCGTCATTTCCCGACCATTCTTTTTCTTTTCCTGATGCTGTGTCTGTTTCTTACGACCTCATCCGTTTTACAGGAAATGTTTATGAGCTCCATTCTGAAGTACGATACATTGAATGCTGTATCCATCAACTGGTGTGTGTTTATCGGCATATTGGCTGGTGCGGGAGTCGTTTTTTACCGTCAGGTTGTTCTGCGGAAAGGATATAAACTGCTGATAACCGTTGGCTTCATATTAATAGTAGTCTATCAGTATTACATGTATTTTCTGATTGATCCCAATCTGAATATAGAGAGTTTTTACATACCTAATTTCTTGAAAGGGTTAGGGCATGGGATACTTTATATTTCACTGACTATTTATGTAGCCAAGACAGTTCCATTCAAGCATTTCTTTCAGGGACTGTGCGTGTTGAGCTTTATTCGTACCAGTATTGCCACGCCATTAGGCACAGCTATCCTGAACCGCTGGCTCAAATATATGCAGCAGGATAATATCGGCTTGTTAAGCCGTAAAATGGATTTGGTAAAAGAATGGATGCCCGATGTATCTATCCAGCAACTTTATGCCGAAGTAACCCGTCAGACCCTTTTGACGAGCCTGAAAGAGTTGTTTGGCGCAGTGTGTATTGTCGGAACTATCTTTTTGTTCTTCTTGCTTAGTCAGAAGTTCTGGAGAAAATTCTTGAGACTGTTGCGGAGAAACTATCCCCGATATGCCCGTTATCTGGGGCGCTAACAGACTTATTTGTGCGGTTGGTGAAGTGTTATAGGCAGGCAGAAAGTTATTTTCTGCCGAAATCAGCCGGAACTTCTCCCCACACATCAGTTTCCCATTTACGCAGAGGAGTGGTATACTGATTTTCATTCAGCCACTTTTCTGCCCGTTCTATGAGCTGGAATAATGCTTCCGTTTTCTCCGTACGTTCCAGTTTCGTTTTACATTTTTTCTGTTTTACCCAGTTCAGGGCATTGCGGCTATCGGAATAGATAGGCATATTGATTCCCTTTTGTTTCATCAAAGCCAGTCCGTGTACGATAGCAAGAAACTCTCCGATATTATTTGTCCCATACATCGGTCCGAAATGAAATATTTCCTGTCCGGTCAGCAAATACACGCCTCTATATTCCATTGGTCCAGGATTTCCACTACAAGCCGCATCTACGGCGAGGCAATTAAGATCGAAGTTCTCGGGAATCTTCTTCTCAGATGTTTCTTTTGTTTGCGAATGACTTCCTTTCAGAAAATGATGTGCCGGCGTGGCAAAGGCATGCTCTGCTTCTTCACGGGTAGAGAAAGACTTATATATAGCCCCCTTGTAATTCTTGATTTGCAGCTGGCAGTCGGTCCACGAAGAATATATTCCTGGTTCCACACCTTTCCATACTACATAAAATTTCTGCTGCTTTGCCATAACTTGTCAATAAAGGATACGTTATAAACCAATTCACCACAGATTACGCAGATTCTTACACATAGCGTGCAAAGCCTGTATAATCCGTGGTGAATTATGAAATACTATATTTATTTTGTATTTTGATTACATACGTTCTGGAACCTCAATACCGAGCAGTCCCATTGCCAGCTTAACTACTTTTCCCACATTCTGGCTCAAGGCAAGACGGAATACCTTCAGTGCCTCATTTTCTTCACGCAGAATGCTGAAATCGTGGTAGAACTGATTATATTCCTTTACCAGTTCGTATGCATAGTTTGCAAGAATAGACGGATTATAATCACTGCCGGCCTGACGTACTACGTTTGTAAAATCGGCAAGCATCTGAATCAATCCTTCTTCTTTGGTACTCAGTTCCACACCTGTTGGAATTACAGCAGGAATGGTGATACCAGCTTCTGCAGCTTTACGCAAGATAGACTGGATACGAGCGTAAGTATACTGGATAAACGGTCCTGTATTACCGTTGAAGTCGATAGATTCTTTCGGGTTGAACGTCATGTTCTTGCGTGCATCCACTTTCAGGATGAAGTACTTCAAAGCACCCAGACCGACAATACGTGCGATGTCGTTTGCCTCTTCCTGAGTCAGTCCGTCCAGTTTGCCCAGTTCACTGCTGGTTTCCTTAGCTGTTTCTATCATAGCCTCCATCAGGTCGTCGGCATCAACAACCGTACCTTCACGGCTCTTCATCTTACCTTCAGGCAATTCTACCATGCCGTAAGAGAAGTGAACCAAATCCTTACCCCATTCAAATCCCAGCTTGTCGAGCAGAATAGAAAGTACCTGGAAGTGATAATTCTGTTCGTTTCCTACTACATAAATCATTTTGTTGATAGGAAAGTCCTGGAAACGGAGTTTGGCAGTACCGATATCCTGAGTCATATATACAGAAGTACCATCACCACGCAGCAACAATTTATGATCCAGTCCTTCCGGAGTCAGGTCAGCCCATACAGAACCATCTTCCTTGCGGTAGAAAAGACCTTTTTCGAGCCCTTCCAGAACCTTTTTCTTTCCTTCCAGATAAGTTTCTGATTCGTAGTATATCTTGTCGAAGCTGACGCCCATCATTTTATATGTTTCATCGAATCCTACATAAACCCAGTCGTTCATTTTCTTCCACAACGCACGGATTTCAGGATCATTTGCTTCCCATTTACGAAGCATTTCGCGAGCTTCTTGCATCAAAGGTGACTGAGCCTCGGCTTCTTCCTTGCTCAACCCTTTTTCCATCAGTTCGGCTACTTCAGCTTTATAATGCTTGTCGAAAGCCACGTAATAATCACCAATCAAGTGATCACCCTTCTTGCCCGATGATTCAGGCGTTTCGCCATTACCATATTTCAACCAAGCCAACATTGATTTGCAGATATGAATGCCTCGGTCGTTTACGATGTTAGTCTTCACAACCTTATTGCCGTTGGCAGCCATGATATTGGCAAGTGCATTACCCAGCAGGTTATTGCGGACATGGCCCAGATGGAGCGGTTTATTTGTATTGGGAGAAGAATATTCAATCATTACCAGCGGTGCATTGTCGGCAGCTTTCTGTATTCCCCATTGTGCATCAGCGTGAATGCGATTCAACAGTTCCACCCATACATCCGATGCAATAGTCAGGTTCAAGAATCCTTTGATTACATTATAGCTTGCGATAGCCGGTTCATTCTGTTTCAGATATTCACCAATTTCCTGAGCAGTCTGTTCCGGACCTTTCTTCGACATTTTCAGAAAAGGGAAAACCACGAGCGTAAGATGACCTTCAAACTCTTTTTTGGTTTTCTGCAATTGTACCATTTTAGCAGGAACTTCTGCACCGTACAATTCTTTTACCCCGTTGATGACGGAGGCAGTCAGTTTATCTTCTATTTTCATGTGTATAGCTTAGTGCGTTTGTTATTAGATACTTTCTCGGGCAAAGGTACTAATTTTTCCGGGAAAAACAATCGCGTATGTTCTGTTGCCGTGTAAATAAGGTTGCTCTTCCCGGGTTGAAGTATTCTTTACGTGTAAAAAGCGGGGCTATATGAAAAAATAAAGGAGTGTCAACACCTCTCAGGGGGAAGAGAGAGCGACACTCCTTTTCGTGTTATGAAGAATTAAAGGGTTCTGTTATTCTGCTATACAGATTGTCACACGGTTTTCTTCGGCCGTGCTAAATGGCTGTACAGTGTCACCTTTGTAATCAACAGTGATACGCTGGCTGTCGATGCCTTTTTCTTTCAGTTGGGCAGCAACGGCTTCGGCACGTTTCTTAGAAAGGTTCATGTTAATATTTGCATTACCGGTCTGCTTGTCTGCATATCCGCAGATCGTAACTTTGCAGTCCGCATGATTCTTCATGAATTCTGCCAGTTTTTCAATCTTCTGTTCTTCTGTCGTCTGAATCTTTGACGAGTTGATAGTGAAGAAGACATTTTCTGTCAGGTTGATTTTTTCTTGTTTTACCGGAGCAGGCTGTTGTACAGGTTTCGGCTCTTCTTTTACAACAGGAGCCGGTTGTGGAGTCGGTTCATAATATACAGGTTCTGTCTTACGAGAAGTCTTTCCGAATTTAATGGTAAATCCGGCAAGTGCATTAAACTGCCAGTCGGCATTTCCTGCTTTCTTTGAGTTGAATTTATCCGACAACACATTTGCGTTCACCTCGATGTTAAAGAACAAGTTCGAGGTCAGTCGCAGATTAGTGCCCAGACCAGCTCTTCCTACTGGACTGATTTTGTTATCTGTCCACAGGTAACGTAAGTCATAGCCTTTGTTAGCCAATGCTACAGCTTCGTCATTGTTGAAAGCTCCGTTCAGACCTACTCCCACAAACATATAAGCATTGAAGAAACGGTCAGGATTATAACGACAGAACAGATTACTCAGATCCAGTGTCGCATCTACATTTCCTTGCAAGTAATTGTACTTGTAATGTTGATTGCCGGCAGCCCATCCTCCTTTAGCCTGCCAACCACTTATTCCAGCACGCAGTCCCCAGAGCGGTGTAAACTGGTAGCCGCCGTAGATAGCACCAGCTGGAGAGATTAAATCTCCGAATTTAGCTTCACCACGTGTGTGTGCGGCACCGGCTTGTACTTGCATGAACCAGTGAGGAACAAACTCTGTCTTTCCTTCTGTTGTAGATTGTGTCGCTTGTGAGTAAGCGGAAATTGGTATGAGTCCAATTACAAATGCTGTTAAAAGGTTATTCCAATGCATAGTGTAAATATTTAAAATGTTAAATCATTGGCATAAATATAATATAGTTTATGAGAGATTTATATTATCGCTATAATATAAGGATCATTTCATTAAGCAGAGTCTCCAACCCCCTAAATAATTCATAGCTCTGAATGTCCAACTGCTTGTTACGTTTGATGATTCATTCATGACGAACGAACATCTTATCTCGTTATCTACCGCTGTTCTAAATTTCATTTCTGTGATTTTATAACTTTGGACAGGGAAACGTTTAAGTACAGCCTTTACACTCTCCATTTCATCATTATCTAAAGGTATAGGTTCATTCCATATATCTGCTGTATCTGGTTTAAAGAGCATTGCAGCGGCTTCAGCGTATTGTTTGTTTTGAGCATAAGTCATATAAGTATTTACCAACTTTTCGACTGCTGTTGTATCTTCTTTTACGAGCCCACTTACAAAATTGTTTAGTTCGGTTGTATCTGAATCTTTTTGCTGATTCTTATCAGTTGATTGACATGAGAAAAAACTTAATAGGCAAATTGCTATTGCAATGATATTTAATCTTTTCATTTTTTTGTCTTTTGAATATAAAAAGTAAGGGGCTTTGAGCCCCTTACTTTAATTATTTATAGAATTCTAGGCTTTATGCTTAGTTAGCTTCAGTCTGAGAAATCTTACATACTACATATACACGGATTGTACCCCAATCGTATGTAACATCAAATGGAACTTTAATCTGGAAATCACCTACAGTTGTACCATTATTTTCATAGTTTAATGTTCCGAAGTAGTGATTTACGATACCATTACCATTTTGGATTTCAGATTTTGTTGGAGCTGTAAATGTGAATTTAACATTTCCTGTTACATCACTTAACTTTCTATCAAATACACCTGTTGTTCCGTTTAAGTCAGTCATAATATCGCCATTCTGTGCGATTGATTCAACATCATAGTATTTATAATAGTTCTGACCTTTAGTAACAGATGCATTATCAAAGTTATGATCACGCCAGTCTACAAATGTCAATTTCAAATCAGCTTTAGCACCACCTGTTGTAGCGTCCACAAAGTTTGTTTCATGTGGGTCACTGATAGTAATCGGACGTAAGAACTTAGCAAAGAATTCATTGTTTTCAAGTTCAAATGGAACATAACTACAGTTTTCAGCATTAATCTGAATTTGTGCTGTAAATGTTTTCTTGCCTTCATTGTTAGCCACGAATTGTGCATGATCTGCTGCATTCAAAATATCTCTAGCAAACGAATATAGAGTTTCATTATCTTTGCCTTGATATTCCAAAATAGAACCATTGATCTTAACTACAGCCTGTTTTACAAGAGGATCGTTAACTACGTTTGCATATAATGTTGTTCCATTATCACCAACTGTAATATCGTACATAGTACCTGAATTACCTTTTACAGGAGTCATATCAGTACTTTGTGGATCAACAAATGTAAATGTTTTGGTTAAGTTAGCATCTTGGAATGCTGTATATACTGCATTGACACCTGAAACAGTTACGTCATTGCCATCGAATGTATTCAAAATATCTGATTTGAATTCATCATCAGCATTTGTTTCACCTACAGTTTCAACATTTGCATGGATATCACTGTATCCGCTACCTGGAGTTGCTGAATTATATGCATACCAATAATTCTTAATCTTATCAGAATTTTCTAAGGTACCAGCTGGCTGTACATTACGTGGATTAGGAGTCCAAGTTAATGTTACATATACGAACTGATATACATTAGGTTCGATTTCTTTGCTATAACGAACGATTACAGAGATTGATTCATTGTTCTTGAACAATTGATAAGCTTCATTGTTCTTCAGAGTCCAAGTGATAATCTGAGTTTCTTCAGCGCCTGTATCTGTAATGGTTTGTTTTACAATACCTTTCTTAGAAGTAGACATTGATGTAGCAAGCTTACCATCATACTGAGTTGCGTTATCGTTGCCACCATTCAACTTGAAGTTAGTGTGGAAGTCTTCTTTAGAAATTCCTTGCTTTTCAAGTTGTGCAAGAATATCTTCTTCGAAGTCATGCCATTCGATCTTCAATGTCTTTTCTGTTTCTGTACAATTTACAGTATATTCATCATTGAAACCAAATTCAGGAGTCAAGATAACTTCACTTTCTGTCGGTGTAACTTTTTCAACAATTTTGAATTTAACGTATCCTACAGCTGCTATTTTATTGCTTACAGTATCTGTTAAGATAACACGTACCAATGGTTCACGATCTTTTTCCGCTTTATTCTGTTCTGCGGCATCCCATGTTGGCTGTTTTCCGTCTACTGGCATACAAGGTTTCAATAAAGAACCTTTCATGACAGCATGTGCACTCTCTGATGTTTTGTTATTTCCCTTGTGATAACCAACAAGTTCGAAGCTATATTTGAATCCATAGTCTTCAACAGTCTTATCTGCTGCTGTTACATCCCATGCAACATGGCTGTTTTGGCTGTCATCGTAATGTGTTTGAACTAATGTTGCAACATCTAAGCCTTCATGATTCCATACAATTTCATGACTAGCTGCATTGTTGATTGCATCTTGTGCATTTGTATATAAGTGCATAGTATGTACCGGTTGGCCTAAATATGCGGCATTGGCAAGTACCATGTCTTTGTAATTTGTTGCTTTCACTGCTGCGTAGTCAGAAGTGATGATTGTATCTTTTTCACTTCCAGAGTAATTAGCTTGTAAAGCTAAAACAGTAACTTTACCATCGTTTTGGATATCTTTGATAGTACCATCTGTCAATTGAGAGTGAACAGTTAAAATACCTTCTTTACCTTCCCAATCAAAAACATTGGCTTTAACTACACCTCCAGCTCTTGTATAGTTCTTATCATCTGATATATAGCTCAGTGATTTGATGTCTTTCCAATTTGCAGAAGATGGATTCATGTGATATTTAGCAACTAATCCCGGAGTCATTGCAACACCATCAAGTTCTGTTGGTGCATCAGTTGTAAAATCATCATCAGCATTAACTTCTTTAACACCCTTTTCTGTGTAATTGAATGTTTTAGCTTCCATTGCTTCAATTCCTTGATAGTAGAATTCAGGTTGGAAAACTAATGATTTTAATTCAGTTGATAAAGTAATGGTTAGAATTCCATTATAGCCTTTAACGTTACTTACCAACAATTTACCATTTTCAGAATCCCATACTGCTGTCATTGTACCCTCTGGCATCCAGCTGGTGCTTGTTTCATTTTCTGTTTCTTTACCTTCTGCATCAACAGTTACTTCAATCCAGTATCCGTTCTCTCCAGGTTTGTAGTATTTTCCTGTTGCTGATGTTCCTGCTTGTCCGGGATCACCTTGATCTCCCTTATCGCCCTTTTCACCTCTAGATGGTTTGCCACTGTCTACTCCGTTAATAAGCCAATTGCCATTGCTACCGATTCCTACAGTTGTAGCTGCACCTGGAGCTCCATTTTGCAACTCAAAAGTTTCATTGTTGCTCAATGTTACTTTAACCCCATTTTCTGTAGGTTCGACCTTTGTGATTACAGCACCGGCATTGATTTTGTCTTGAAGGTCTTTTACTGTCTGTTCAACAGCTGCAACACGATTGTTCAAGCTATCAATGTCGTCATCGTAATCAGAGCAAGATACCATTCCCCCTGCAAGAAGCACGCTTCCTAATACAAGGGCTCCATAGAATTTTTTCTTCATACTTTTAATTAATTAATGAATGATAATTGATAATGTTCTTTATTATTCTTTATCGCTTTTTATTTTATTTGCAAATCTACTCGCAAAGGCGGTGTCTGTGCTTGTCTATTTGTATATAATTGTGTATTTTTTGACAAAAAGGTAAAAATTAACTTTTTTCTTTTGGAGGGCGGTGATCTTTCTTCCAAACCGAAGGCGGAATGCCCTCTTTTAGTTTGAATTGCTTGCTGAAATGCGCCTGGTCGGCAAATCCTACCATTTCGGCAAGGTCGCTCAGATTTATGTCGGGCGATTGTATAATTTTTTGCTTGGCTTCTTCTATGCGGAGGTCGTTTACCCAACCATTGAAATTTGTCTGATAGGTTTCGTTGATGTAATTTGACAAATATGTACGATTTACACCTATTTCACGGCTTAAATCTTGAATGGTAACTCCAAGTTTTAGGTATCCTTTGCTCTCTTCCCATTGCGTGATTTTCTCTTTTATGACATCGTTGTTCTGACCGTGCCTTTTTTCTTCTGAGTGATGCTGCTCTGCAGGTGCCGCAGCCGGAGCGGCTGGCTCTTTATTAACTGACGGTTCATTGGAAACTATTATGCTGTAATTATGATATTGTATGCCCAATGAAATAAAGAAGACTGTATAGCAGAGGGTAAATATTTGCAGGTAAATATAGTTGGGGTATATTTCGGCTACGATTCCCATTACACCTATTATAAAGGCGGCAGCCCATGTCCGAAGCGGGTATTTTTTCAGGTTTGCTGCTTCTATGCTTTTCTCTTTTAGTAAGATTTTGGTAATGTGTATATAGATGATTGTGTAAAAAATAAATTGTATTACGTAGCATGAAACCAGGATATAGTAAAACCATTCTCCGGGCTTACCCTTGGCCATAAATATATATATAATGTTTGCTGCGAATAGTAAAGCGGTGTAAAAGACCTGATGCCTGAGAAAATTTTTTAGCCTCTCTCTTTCGTAGAGTGGATATACGAATATCCAAAATACCAGCAAAGTCTCTACTGGCAGGATGAGCTGGATGAAATAGCTCTTACCATATATATTTAAAGAGCCTCCTGCAAAGGCAAATGATAAAGCAGATATACCTAATATCAGGGAGGCTATTTCTACTAAGATGTAGCCTTTCTGGTAATTTTTCTTATTATTATTCTTGGGTATGGCCGAATAATGTAAGAATATAGCAGTAAGTATACAGCATATTCCAGATGTGATTTCAAGTACAGATGCGTTGTCCTCCATAATGTTCTTTATAAATAGATAGAATCTATTAACTTTGATTACGAGGTAAAATTATGAAATATGTCTGTATGACAAAAATTTTTATTTGTCAAATTTCGTGTTTTGTCTAAATTTCTGTACTATTTTGATGAATTGACAAAAAACAAATCACAATGTTTCATTTATATGTTAAGGTAGACAAGTAATTTTCGGAAAACATCTCGTTTGAGATTTGTAAAAGTTGCGAAGATGTCAGTGCTTCGATTCGTTGAAATATTTCTTCTTTCTCTTCGTAACGTTTGTAGTGGAGAAAGCATTTTGCCATATCGAGGGCATTGTTTTCAAAATTGTCGCTTGCCACTCCGATTTGTCCGATGATTTGTTTTTTGGCAGCATGTAGTTGGGTGGAGGTCAGAGCATGGTCGCATAACTTTTTCAGTTCCTTATGTACAAGCTCCGTACAATAGTCGGCATCTTCCTGGTCGCAGCCAAAATAGATACAGAATGTTCCGGTGTCTGTATAAGCTGTCAGGTTCGATTCTACCGTATATACCAGTCCTCGTTTCTCGCGTAACGATACGTTCAGCCGGCTGTTCATGCCGGGACCTCCCAATATGTTGTTGAGCAGGTAAAGGCCTGTGCGTCTTTCATCGTATGCGTTATATCCTCGTCCGCCAATCATGACGTGTGCCTGATGGGTATCTTTATGTGAAACGAGTTGTCGGGGCTGATAGGGCAGAGGAGCTTGCCGCTGGTAGCCTTCTACTTCTGAGAATGGAATTCCTGCTGTCGCCTTTTCTACGGTTCGTACAATGCGCTTGAAATCTATGTCGCCTTGTACAAAGAAGACCATATTGGTAGGTTTATAGTATCTCCCTACAAAACGGAGGGCATCCTGGCTGCCGAAACGGCGCAATTGTTCCGGTTCCCCCAAAATGTTGCGTCCTAAGGGATGGTCAGGAAAGATCAGTTCTTCGAAGTCGTCGAATATTAGTTCTGCCGGACTGTCTTCGTAGCTTTGGATTTCATCGATTATGACTTCTACCTCTTTGGCTATTTCCTGTTGGGGAAAGGTACTGCTGAATACGATGTCGGTCAGTAGTTCTACCGCACGGGCAAAATGCTCTTTCAGGAAGGCGCTGTATATGACGGTTTCCTCCTTATTAGTATATGCATTCAAATCGCCTCCTACATTTTCCATACGGTTCAGAATATGCCATGCACGCCGCTTGCGTGTTCCTTTAAATATAAGGTGTTCCACAAAATGTGCCATACCTTGCTCGTCGGGATATTCGTCGCGTGTGCCGGCATCGACGGCGAATCCGCAATAAGTAACATTGGTAGTACTTGGAGTATGTATAATGCGTAACCCGTTGGGCAGAATAAAGGTATTGTATGGCATGAGTTTTTTCTTTGAGTCGATTTTCGATACAAAAATACAATAATACTTATTGTCGTAACTGAAAAAATACGGATATTTGCAAGAATATTGATTCTCTCACTGCCGGTTGCATCAGTTGTCTGGTAAATTTTTTAGTTGTGTATAGGCTGAACTATAAGATTTTTGCATGTATCTGTGTAAACAGGCAGTGTGGCTTAACGTAAAGTATTATGAATAAAATTGCGATATTCTGTTCTGCATCCGATCACATTGATGCGGTTTATGCTGAAAAAGCAGCGGAGGTGGGAGCCTGGCTGGGGCAGACCGGCAAGTGGCTGATTTATGGCGGCTCGAATACCGGACTGATGGATGCCGTTGCCCGCGCTGCAAAAGAGCATGGTGCCATGATTATGGGCGTAGTTCCTACTAAACTTGAGGAGAGGGGGATGGTAAGCGATCTGCTTGATGTAACGTTTCGGGCTGTCAATCTGAGCGACCGGAAAGATATTATGTTGCAGGAAGCCGATGTGGCTGTTGCATTGCCCGGAGGCGTGGGAACATTGGATGAAATTTTTCATGTTATGGCTTCGGCCACTATAGGGTATCATGAAAAGAAAGTGATATTCTATAATGTGAACGGTTTCTGGAACGGAATTATCGATTTTCTCGGAGGACTGGAAACGCAGCATTTCGCACATCGTCCTCTGAAGAATTACTTTGCTGTAGCAAATACTTTCGACGAACTGAAGCAATTATTGAATTCTTAATTTACTAAATACATCTTAATATGATTTCATCTATTCACGAACTGTTGCAGCGCGAAGCGCAAGCTGTATTGAACATTCCCGTAACAGATGCATACGAGAAAGCGGTTGCACTGATTGTAGAGCAAGTACATCGCAAAAAGGGTAAACTGGTAACCAGCGGAATGGGCAAAGCAGGACAGATTGCTATGAATATTGCCACGACTTTTTGTTCTACGGGCATCCCTGCCGTATTTCTTCATCCGAGTGAGGCGCAGCATGGCGACCTGGGTATTTTGCAGGAAAACGATTTGCTGCTTCTGATTTCCAATTCTGGAAAGACACGTGAGATAGTGGAGTTGACCGATCTGGCTCATCGCCTGAATCCGTCGTTGAAAAAGATTGTCATTACCGGAAATCCTGTCAGTCCGCTTGCTGAGGCTGCCGATATTTGTCTGGCTACCGGACACCCGGACGAGGTGTGTCCGCTGGGCATGACTCCTACTACTTCTACTACCGTAATGACGGTTATCGGCGATATACTGGTGGTGGAAACTATGAAGCAGACCGGATTTACCATAGAAGAATATAGCAAACGTCATCATGGGGGCTATCTGGGTGAACGTTCCCGTGCGCTGAGTAAATAATGTAAAGGGTGGCTTATGAGAAAGGTTATCGGTATTGGAGAAACGATTCTTGACATCCTGTTCCGTGACGGACAGCCGCAGGCTGCGGTTCCGGGGGGATCGGTCTATAATGCCATGATTTCGCTGGGAAGGATGGGGCAGAATGTCACCTTCATCAGTGAAACGGGAAACGACCGTGTGGGAGAAATGATTCTGGCAAATATGCGTGATAATGGAGTAGATACGGCGAACGTAAATGTGTTTCCGGAAGGGAAATCGCCTGTGTCACTGGCTTTTCTTAATGAGCGCAACGATGCTGAATATATTTTCTATAAGGATTATCCGCGGCAGAGGCTGGATGTGAATATGCCCGACGTTTCGCGGGATGATATTATCATGATAGGATCGTATTTTGCCGTTACGCCTGTATTGCGCGACAAGGTAAAGGAGTTGCTCGACAAGGCGCGTGACGCGGGAGCCATTGTTTATTATGATGTGAATTTCCGCAGTACCCATGTCAATGAGGCGATAAAGCTGATGCCTACCATTATAGAAAATTTTGAGTATACAGATATTCTGAGAGGTTCGACGGAGGATTTTCAGAATATGTTCCGCCAGCCGGATGCAGACAAGGTTTATCAGAATCATGTAGCTTTCTATTGTCCGAACTTTATCTGTACGGATGCTGATGGTGATGTGCGTCTGCGTACAAAAAATGTATGCAAGGATTATCCGGTTACTCCTCTGAAAGCTGTCAGTACGATAGGGGCCGGTGATAATTTTAATGCAGGAGTTGTATACGGATTGCTGAAGTACCGTGTCCGTCGGGATGATCTGGCGGAGTTGGGTGAAGAGGACTGGGATGCCATTATCCGTTGTGGAATGGATTTCAGTGCGGATGTGTGCAAGAGTGTGAACAATTCTGTATCGAAAGAATTTGCCGATTCGTATCGTTGATGCTGGAATATGAATTATTTTTTGTACAAAAGAAAAAAACTTTTGTACAAAAAATAAGAAAACGTCGGGAGGTTTTTGTCGAAATCTCCTGACGTTTCTTTTGTATCGTTACGGGCTTTGTATTCTGTGCTCTTTATCCGTAATGAAATGTTGTACCTTGCCGGCGGTGGACGCGGTATGGTAGTTGCCGGTAGAGAAGCAGATAAAGGGTACAGAAGTTAGAACTTTTCTTCGTTTTCGGCTGCAAGCTTCTTGATAGCCTGCTGAAAGGCAATGAATCCTCCTCCTAAAACTCTTCCGCCATCGTAGAATACAGCCGATTGTCCCGGGGTTATGGCCGAGGCTTCTGCTTCGAATTTTACCAGCAGGTGTGAGTCGTCGAGCTGTACGATACGGCAGGGAATGGGGCGGCTGCGGTATCGGATGCGTACGGAAAGGTTCGTGCATTCCAGCAATTCTTTCATGTCTATTACGTTAATATCTTCAACCAGCATGTATCCGGCTTTCAGTTGTTCTGCGTCGCCCAGCATGACGGTGTTTTTTGCCGGATTTATTTTAAGGACGTATGCCGGACGTCCCAGAGCAATTTCCAGTCCTTTGCGTTGTCCGATAGTGTAGTAGGCAAATCCTTTATGCTGTCCGAGTTTTAATCCTTTACTGTCGACAAACCATCCCGGTCCTATTCGTTGGTCGATGTCCGGACAATGTTCTCTCAGAAATTCCCGGTAGTCTTTGTCGATAAAGCAGATTTCCATGCTTTCGCCTCCGCGCGCTTTGGCTTCGAAGCCTTTGCCGGCAAGATAATCTCGTACCTCAGCCTTGGTCATGCCTCCCAACGGGAATACCATCCGCTTTAATATTTCCTGCGGCAGTTTCCAGAGAAAGTAGGACTGGTCTTTTGTTGCATCGTCGCCGGTAACAATATAACGATGTCCGTTCCGGTCTTCCAGACGGCAGTAATGGCCGGTTGCAATCTGCGCACATCCGGTTCGGTCGGCCCATTCGCACAGGATACGTTCCTTGAACAGCGGATTGCACATGACACAGGGATTCGGTGTACGTCCCTTCATGTATTCGTCGATAAAGTACCGGACGATTACGTTGCGGAACTCTTCACGGACATCGGCTACATGATGCTCTATGCCCAGTCGCTTGGCCAGTGCCTGTGCTTCCAGTATTTCATCGGGTTGTTCCTGATGGGGAGTAGAAAAGTGAGAGGGGATATCCCATGTTCTCATGGTTACACCTACAACTTCGTAACCTTGTTCTTGTAGCATGATGCAGGTGGCAGAGCTGTCTATTCCTCCACTCATGCCTACCAGTATTCGCTTTTCTTTATTCATGATAAAATTTACTGCTGTTTTGTATTCGACAAAAATAAAAATAAAAACAGAAATCTTTTGCCGATGTTTGTTGGAATCTGTCCTTATAAATATTGTATAACAATTCGTTTAACTTATTTTATATATTGTAAAAACCTTGCATAAGATTAAGCTCTTTTAGACTTTTAAGTGAATTATGATTTTTCTATTAAAAAGTGAAAATGATATTAACTCTTATTTGAGTTAAATAAAACTATATGTTTTGTGGTTTCTATTTTGTTATTAATATCTGTTTTTATTGTCAAAATGTTATGATAGGTGGTGTCTTTTGTGTGATATTAATCCATTATATTTGCTCTATATACAATATTTGTTTCTGCAATATTATTTTGAACTTTTTTCATAATTTATTTTATTTTCCCAATCTCTTGTCTATTTTTGCATTTCAGTTAACAACAATTAGTTGATAGGGAAAATGCTTATTTGGCAAAATCTAAACTTTTAAGAGAGAGTGTTTTTGATTTATATTAATTAATTAAAATTCTTTTTTATGAAGAAATTTAAATTTTCAGTCTTATTGGCCTCAATGTTTTTCCTGGTTGTATTGGGAGGATGTAGTGGCAATGACGAAGAAGTAACTCCTCCGGGTGAGGGACCGGAATCTGAAGTAACTATTGAGATTAAAAGTGCAGATGGAGATGAGAGTAGTGCTATCTATGCAACTTCTGCCAATATTTCCCTGAATTTGGCGGGAGTTGATTCTTATACTTATCTGGTAAAAGAAGGTAGTGTTGACGAAGCTGACTTCCCCGATGCTGAAGTAATGTTCGCTGATGCCGAAAGAGAAGGAGGTAATGGCGTCTTTACTGCAACAGATGGTGAAAACATATTGCATCTGTATGGCTTGAACGGAGATACAGAATATACAGCTATTCTGGCTTTCAAGGTGGGCTCGGAATATCAGGTGAAAGGATTTGAATTCAAGACTCCTGCTTATTCCAGACGTATTACTGTAATTTCTGCAACTCGTGATGAAATTAAATTCCATATCGAAATGCCTTCCGATAAATATTATAAGTGGGTGTTTGCCGATGCGTTGAATTATAATTCGATGAAGGATCAGTTCTTGCAGACTGACATTGATTTTCTGAAGAATCCGGCTACGGGTATTTCTTCTGGTCCGCAGGATATCACTATAACCAATGGTGAGTTGATGGTTCCGGGTGATGAGAACTGGGGAACTTGGGAAGTTCATCAGGGTACAGCTTATGTCATTCTGGTTGGTGAATGTGATGTGGATGGCAATCTTGATTATGAAGTTGATTATGGCGGAGGCGGTATTATGTGGAGTCAGGTTCTTGCGCCAACCGTAGGCGACTATTCAGAAGAATGGTCCGACGAATATGTAACTTTCAACGGCTTGTATGCCAAACAGATGGTATATGCTCAGGGAGCAGAACAGGTGGATGCAAAGGCTACAGTTTCGGTTCTGAAGAAAAATGAATCTAAACTGAAAGTGTCTATCACTCCTCCGGAAGGTGCATTGAGCTATGGTATCTTTATGGCTTCGGATGACGATTATCAGAAAATGATTCAGTTTGTAGGTGAACAAGGTATACCAGCAATGGTTTTCAATGAAAGTACTCCACTGGTAGAGCCGCAGGAAATTGAATATACTGGTCTGGAAATCGGAAAGAAGTATCATTTGTTCGTTACATCTAATTTTGCGGATGACTATTCTAAACAGAGCTTCCAGGATGAAGTATATGAAATTGTAGAATCTACTAAGCCTGATGTGCAACTGACGGTAGTTGGTAATGTAGAAAAAGATCAGCCTTATAAAGTTAGTTATACAATTAAGGCTCCTAACGGCGATTGCAGAGGCATTCGTTATGTAGAGAACTCTATGTCGGAATGGAATTCTTCATTACGTCCTGAATATGGAATGGATGAAAAATATTATCTGACAAATTATGGAAAGGATGTTGTATCAGCTGATGTAATAGAGGCTATTAACAGTGCCGAAGGATATAAGATGTACTTCGATTCATATCCGGAAGAAGAAAATATGTTGGCTGTACAGGCATATAATGAAGATGAAGATTTGTCCGAGCCTTATATGGCAAAGGCAACCGCTGTAGCCGATTTTGGTACTCCGGTTGATGCTGACGGACAGGCTGTATTGAATGCATTGTGTGGTACATGGAATGCTACATTCAATCAAGTAGCTACTGATGGTAGTGTAAAGGCTGTTACTTTCCCGATTGAATTTGCCAGAGAACCGGAAGATGCAGGCGAATATCCGGATTATGAAGGATTGGTTCAGACTATCATGAAAATGAAAGGCATGACCGAAGAAGAGGCTAAGATTTATATCGATGAAGAGAAAGCCAACTATATTGAAGCACGCGAAAAACAGATTAATCTGTACAAGATGAAAAATCGTGTGGTTGGACGTATGAAGGGTACTTTCCCTCACCAGTATGCCAGCCCATGGGATTTGTTCAATAATGCTTCTTATACAGCAGTGGATGCAGATGACTTGTTCTTCGATTACGGACCGAAGATTTTCTTCGAAGTAGTGCCTGTAGAAGAAAACGGACAGACTAAATATGCTGTAATTCTGAGTGCATCTAACGTGTTCTCTGTTCCGCCTGTAAGTAACTGGAGTGCACCGTTCGTTTACTATGTTTTAGGCTATGACAGTAAGACTGGAAGCGTTTACTATAGTGATTTCCCTGTAAAGATTGATGAAGACGGAAACGGACTTGCTGTACAGGCTTATGAATATGATGGCGTAACACTTGCTCCTTCATTTGCCGGTATGTATAACAATAATATTTATACTACTTATTATGGTTCGGGTGACTTTGTCCTGACACGTAATAGCTCTTCGGCTATGAAAACTTTGAAGTCGTCTGTTGCACCGCTGAAGACTGCTGCAAAGACTGTCTTTACAACTCCGTGGGCTGCCAGAAAACAAGCTGTTGTCAAAACAATGTCAAAGACATTCTTGCCGTCGGCTGATGTTGCACGTAAGCTGAAACGTGAAACTATTACTATCGACTATTCACAGCAGCGTTTTAAGGTCAGCAAGAAAACCAAATAAGGCTGGTTGATAATTGCGAATGTTCGCTTTAATATGATAATTCCGTTTGAGAGGCTTTTTGATATAGAGTCTGGAATGATTACCTGAAAAGGGCAGGAGCTTTAAGAGAAAGCTTTCTCAAACGGATTTTTTACTTTACAAATTGGTTAAATACTTTAATTAGGGAAAATTTACTATGTTACATAAATTGTTATTTGTAGTCTGTCTGCTTTGTGGCTGTTTGCAGGTTGCTGCACAAGGTAAACTTTCGAACGTAAAGGTTGAAGATGCCGATGGCAAACAGATCGAGGTGACTTCTCTGGTAGATGGAAAACCGTTTATCATGTCTTTTTGGGGGATTACTTGCAAGCCTTGCCTGATGGAACTGAATGCCATCAATGACCAACTGGAAGAATGGCAGGAAGAAGTCGATTTTAAGGTAGTGGCTGTATCGATAGACGACAGCCGTTTTTCTACTCGTGCACGTACCATGGCTTCAGGCTCAGGATGGAACTTCGTCTGTGTATTCGATAAGAATCAGGATTTGAAACGTGCCATGAATGTTACTTTTACTCCGCAGACTTTTATTGTAGACGGACAGGGAAACATCGTGTATTCGCATACAGGATATACTCCGGGCAGCGAACTGGAGTTGTTTGAAAAATTGAAAGAACTACAACAAAAATAATTCATTCCCGATGAAAAAGCAACTTTTTATATTAGGTGTAGCGGCTGTCGGAGCGACAACTGCTCTTCATGCACAGACTCGTGATAAAGGAACTCTTACGGGAAGTTTAGAATCGAATAGCATCTATTATGTAGATGATAGTGAACTGGGATCGGCTGCAGCCAATCCGGACGATCATTTCGGTTCAAATAATTATTTAAAACTGGATTATGTTCGGGGTAAGTTCTCGGCTGGAGTTCAGTTGGAAGGTTTTTTCCCAGCCTTACAGGGATATGATTATGGAACCTATGGTAATGGTCGCCGTGCTATTCTCGGTTCAAAATATGTAGCGTGGGAAGATGGTGACTTCGGGTTTCGTGTAGGTGATATTTTTGATCAGTATGGAAGTGGTCTTGTTTTCCGTAGTTATGAAGACCGTACCCTGGGGTTCAATAACTCAATAGAAGGCGTATGGGGACATTATAGCTATAAAAATTATGTATCGTTGAAAGGTATGTACGGAAGACCGCGTTTGTATCTGGATTATGCGGAATCGGCTGTACGTGGAGCTGACCTTACCTTGTCTTTATCGGATATGGTGGGTTGGAAAAATGGTTCGGTACAGTTGGAAGGTAGTTACGTAAACCGTTATGAAAACCTGAAAGACAATGCCGACTATGTAGACCGTTTGACTACAAACAATCTGGACATGTATGCCGTAGGCGGTAATTTAAATTGGAATGGTCTGGATGTTCGTGCCGAATACGTAACGAAAACGAAAGATCTGCCGGAAGTTTCTTCTGCTACTGAAGTGGATGGAAATGCTATTCTTGCTGAAGTGGGATATGCAACAGGTAATTTTTCTGCTTTGGGTACTTTCCGTCGTTTGGAACACATGAATACTATGCTTACCTTACAGGGACAGGGATCGGGAAATACATTGAACTATTTGCCTGCCTTGACACGCCAGTATACTTATATGCTTGCCAATTTGGAACCGTATCAGGTAAATGCAGAAGGTGAAACTGCCGGACAGGTCGATGTGTACTATTCGTTGCGCCCGGCTTCGAACCGTGCAAACTATTGGAATTTTCATGCGAATTTCTCGACTGCCTATTCAGATAAGAACATTACAGGAGAGTCACGTTTGTTGTGGCGTGATATCAATGCTGATGTAGAACATCGTTGGAACAAGCAGTGGAAAACCGCAGTATTGGTATCTGTTCAGGAGTGGAGTCCTACTCATGGAATGGATGACAAAACATATGCTTCGAACATCTTTGTAGTAGACAATACCTATAAGTTCAACAGCAAAATGGCTTTGCGTGCGGAATTGCAATATCTCTATTCGGCTGATTACGAAAAAGACTGGATGGCTGCCTTGCTGGAATTCAGTATGGCTCCCCGCTGGAGTGTCAGCGTAAGCGATATGTACAATCATGGTACCACAAAGATTCATTATTATACAGCTTCTGTAAGTTATACACGCAAGAATACACGTGTACAGTTAAGCTATGGAAGAAATCGTGCTGGTTATGTCTGTTCGGGTGGAGTATGCCGCTATACACCGGCATATACTGGAGCTAATCTGGTCGTGACTTCTTCTTTC
>ENA-UONW01000041-UONW01000041.1-human-gut-metagenome-genome-assembly--contig:-CS52-NODE-41-length-176005-cov-34.129969_pt1 | contig 176005 bp, 141 predicted proteins | sample MGYA00242463_ERZ724010 | MGnify/ENA metagenome assembly ERZ724010
ACCATAATCACTTCATATGCCATTTTATTTTTGGGGACATTTACTGAATATCCCTGTTTAAAATGAAAATATCTCTATATATTTGTGGCAACAAATAAAAATAATTTGCAATTATGGAACGTATGAGTATTGATTGGAGAGGCAATTGCGTAAAGGCATTGTCGTCTGTAATGGCCTTTTTGGTGGCTTTGGTAATGTATGGATGTTCTGGCAATTCTTCCGATGAGCCGGAATCAGATATGCTGGTGTTGAACGCTACTTCACTGCTGATTGAAGCTGATGGAGCAGACATTACGGAATTTACCGTTACAAAAGGTACTCAGGATGTAACTGATGCTGCCGAGATTTTGCTGGACGGAAAGACTTTTTCGGGAACCCGTTTCTATACGGATACAGAAGGTGAATATAAGTTCTCGGCTCGCTACAACGGTGAAACTTCTGCCGAAATCGTGGTACGTGCCACTAAATCGGATAATCTGGTAATACCTGCCGATCCGGATCCTGAACGTTACGAAGGATTTGTAAAACATGTACTCTTCCTGCAGGCTACGGGTACCTGGTGCGGATGGTGTCCGCTTGTCATGAGTGGCATCAAGGCTTACGGTGAAACGTATTCCGACGGACTGGCTGTCTTTGCGGCTGCCCATAACGGTGACAGTATGTCTAATGATTTCGGTGGCAAGGTTATCAGTTGGCTGGGAGTAACCGGATTCCCGACACTGAACGTGAATCTGATACCGGGTGAAGCCGTTTCTTATACTTCCGATGGGAATGTAGGCGAGCAGAATGCCGGAATGATCAGAGAGGTAGTAGAACAATATACGGCTCAGGATGCCAAGAGTGCAATTGCGGCTGTGGTACGTGCCGACAAGGCTGCCAATACGGTATCGGTTGAGGCTAAGATTAAGATTGCCGAAAGTGGCAGTTACCGTGTAGCTGCCTGGTTGCTTGAAGATGGCATTTCTGATAACAGTCAGCAAAATTATACAGATTTGACGGATGATTTTTCTACACACAACAATGTATTGCGTCAGTCAAGTTCGTCACTTGCTTTCGGTGACAAACTGGGTGATTCACTGCCGGCTGGTTCTACCAAAGATTTTACATGCAGTTTCACGCTGTCATCGGAAAAGATGGATAACTGCCGCGTGGTAATCATGGTTACCGCTCCGGAAGGTGGCGTGTTTGCCGTCGACAATGTGGTAGCATGCTCGTTGAATGGTAAAGTTGGATTTGAATACAAATAAATAAGAAAGCTGTATGCGGTATTTGTTCTTTAAGATACAGCTCTTGTTATTTGCTCTCTGTGCACTGGCAGCCTGTAGCGACGACAAGGATGAACCTGCGGTACAGGCGCCTTTTCTGGAAATAACTCCGTCGGGTGTAGAGGAAATCACCTCCGAGGGAGGAAAGCTGACACTTACGGTGAAGAGCAATACAGACTGGGAAGTGACGAGCGATAAGTTCTGGTGCAAGGTGACTGCCGGAGAGGAACTGACAGGCGACCAGGTGCTCGACCTGGAAGTGGAGGAAAACCTTTCGCAGGATGATCGTCAGGCTACGCTTACGTTTACCTATGCTGACGAAGCAGGCACAACCCGTACCGTTGAGGTGACGGTACTTCAGAAAGGAGAGGTGTTTGTGGAAGGTGGAGCTTATAAGATTCCGGTGGTGTTTCACGTATTGTATGCCAACCGTAACATCCCGACACAGTATGTAAAGGAAGGTCACTTGCAGACTGTGCTCGACGAGGTGAACAGGGTGTACCGGGAGTGTGGAGTAGATCTGAAACTGGAGCTTGTGATGGCAACTGTCGATCCGGAAGGTAACCCTATGGAAGAACCGGGGGTAGACCGTGTGCCGTGGGCATATATCCCTATCGACTGCGAAAAGTTCATGACGAGTTCCGACAGCGAGTATCTCGACCTGATATGGGATCCGGACTACTACATGAACATCATGCTGTATCAGTTCAGCGACAGTTCCATTGCCGGCATTGCGCAGTTCCCGTTCCTGTTGGCTCCCGATAATCTGGAAGGGTGCGAGGTCTGGAGTGGAGGAGCACTTTCGCAGGAAAACCTGAACCGTCCGCAGTGTATCTCCATCAACAGTGCGTATGTATATGATATGGTGCCGCTTACACCGGAAACTCCCGATGGTACTGATGCGTGCATAGCCGTAACCATAGCGCACGAACTGGGACATTACCTGGGATTGCGTCATGTGTTCTCCGAATCGTATATGGGATGTCGGGATACGGATTACTGCAACGATACGCCCACTTACAACAGGAGCAGTTACGAGCAGGTAGTATATAGCTATCTGGGTACTGCCGATTTCAAGAATCATCTGGAAGAACTGACGGAGAGAGAGTGTTGTACGGATGGAAGTGTGTTTGTGTCGGACAACATTATGGATTATTCCATTTCGTATTCCAGCAAATTCACGCCCGAACAGGCCGCACGCATACGTTATATCCTCGAAAAGGGTGTATTTGTGCCGGGCCCCAAGAACAGAAGTGACGAAACCAGATCGAGAAGCAATGGAAAGCTCGATTTGCCTATGACTATAATGAAATGAAAAAAGTTATTAATTTAAGTGCTTATGAAAAAGTTTATGAAATGGATGCCGATATCAATGATGGTATTAGGCGGTATGTTTATGATGACCGGATGTAGTGACGACAACGAACCGGCAACAGAAGAACCGGGTAAAGAAACACCTGCTGCGGAAGTCACCATTCAGTTTACTTATGAAACACTGACGGTAGAAGCTGCCGGAGGTGAAACGGAAATGGGTTATACGCTGAAAAATGCAGGTACAAACCCGAAACTGACCGGTACTTGCAGTGAAGACTGGGTTACGGATATACAGGGTGCCGACGGTACATTGAAGATGACCGTAGCTCCCAATCCTGAAACTACAGAACGTACGGCTACTGTAACCGTTACTTATTCAGACGATGAAGAAAATACAGCTTCTGCCGAACTGACCGTTACTCAGGCTGCTAAGGCTGAAGAACAGTTTACTATCACCATTCCGGGAGAATGTGGTTCTACATGGATTCCGTTCGAAATCCAGCCGAAAGATCAGTCTGCTCAATACTTCCTCAATATCCGTCCTGCCGACGAAATGGAAGGATTTGTCAGTGATGAGGCTTTGTTCAATTCAGATATGAATGACTATCAGACATTGGCAAATCAGTATGGAATGTCTTTGAATGATGTCTTGGTGGCTTTAGGAGCTCTTGTAAGCGGTCCGTTGGAAGATTATGTCTTCCCTAAATTGTTACCGTCTACTGAATATTGTATTTATTGCTACGGAGTAGAAGGCGGAAAATTGTCTACCCCTGTTACAAAAGTTGAAGCTTCTACAACTGCTGCCGCGCCGGTAGACAACCAGATTACTATTACTATAACTAATAAGCTCGCATCTGCTGTTGCATTCACTGTAAACGTTACTACATTCGATGCTTATGCTTTAGGTGTATTCAATGGCAGTGCAAGCGATGCTGAAATTGAATCTACTTTGCTGGGAGAGGATGTAAGCATTTTTGCAGGACCTCAGCAATTGCCACTCGATACTCCTTTGGAAGCAGGTAAGGAATATGCTATCGCTGCTATCGGACGTGCAGGTAATACTGCCACAACTCAGTTGGTTGTAGAAAGATTTACTGCTGAACAGGGTCAGGTTGTTGAAAATTTGACTTTGGACATGACTACATTGGCTTTCGACGGTGATGAACTTGCTGCACATTTGGGCGTAGATGAATTGAAGGGCACTCCGATTTTGTTCAATAACATCGAAACTAACGGTACTTATACACTTACTTATCCGGTAACAGTTGAAGAACTTGCCGACTTGAGAAAGCAGGTTGAAGAACAAAATCCGGATAAAGAGATTACTGATGAAACTCTCTATGCTGTAGTTTTGAATGCTCTATCTGCTTATAGTTCTCCAGATAGACAGTCATTATGGCTTGCTTCAGAAGGTAGTTGGGTTATGCTTAGTATGACAATTGATGAGGCTCAAAAGAATTATAAAGTTGGAGCTGTTAATATTGAGGTAAATGAAAATACTTATTCACCGGTTGAAGAAATTGACAAGTATTTAGGTACTAACTCTTCGAAGGTACTTCTTAAGAAGGCTGGTCACTTGGATGTAAAGAAGGCTGCTGCTATGATGAAGAAGTATATGGATAAGAAGTCTACTTATTCATTCAAGACTTCTATAAAAGATATGTCTAAGATCAAATCAATGAAGAAGTAATTATTTGGAATATACTTACATGACTTTGTCCGGAACCGTTCCGGACAGGGTTTGTAAGAGAAGAAAAAGGAAGACGTTCCGTCGGGCTTATAAGGCTTGACGGAACGTTTTTTTGTATGTTCAGACCTTTGTTTCAGTCATACCTCCGGTCGTGCCTGTAATATTTTCTTCATACAATTCACATGCTTTCTTTACATGGCGGTTATGTGGGTGTAATACCCTGCTTTTACTTTTGTTGCGTCAATTTAAAAACACTTAACTAAAGTATATGATGACAACAAAGTTTAAGCAATTCTTATTGTTTTTGGTGCTTCTGCTGGTGTCGGCAGGGCAGTTGATGGCTCAGGATAACCGTGCCATTATTTCGGGTATTGTGACCGATGAAACCGGAATGGGGGTTATCGGAGCTGCTATTCAGGTAAAGAATGAATCTACCGGATTTAATACCGGCTCTATCACAAACGAGAAAGGTGAGTATACCATCAAGCAGTTGCCGCTGGGCGGGCCGTACAGTGTGACGGTGACTTACGTAGGCTACGGCGACCAGAAGAAAACAGGATATACACTGAATCAGGGCGACTTGCTCCGTCTGGATTTCCAGTTGAAAGAAGAAAGTGTCGTGATGGAGGCTGTGGAAGTTGTGGCAAACTCGCTGAAGAACACCATCGCTACTACGGGTGCGGCTACTTCCGTGACGGAACGCGACCTGGAGAAGTTGCCGGTGAACGGACGTAACTTTACTTCGCTGGTGGATCTTTCTCCGCTCAGCACGGGTTCCAGCCTGTCGGGACAGCTCGCATCGTCTACCAACTATACCATCGACGGCATGACGGCAAAGAACCCTACTTCGGGAGGTAGTACCACAAGCCGAAACGGTGTGCCGTATGCTATTTCTATGGAGGCTATCCGTGAGTTCAAGGTGGTAACCAACCAGTACGATGTGACCAACGGACGTGCCGGAGGTGGTACGGTGAGCACAGTAACCAAGTCGGGTACCAATACGCTGACCGGTAGTGCGTTCACCTTTGCACGTGCCAACTGGCTGTCCAGCCCGTATGATATCCGTGGAAACAAGCGCGACAACGACTTCTCGACTTATCAGTTCGGTGCTTCACTGGGGGGTGCGCTGGTAAAAGACCGTGCCCACTTCTTCATCGCATGGGATCATCAGGCAGACTCTCGTCCGCTGTATATCGCCGATATCCAGAGTGCTGCCGACGAGAAGCGTTACAGCCTGACAACTGATGTGCGCGACCGTTTCTTGCAGATCGCACGCGACAAGTATGGGGTGGCTTCTACTCCGCAGTTCGGAGCATTCGACAAGAAACAGAGTACCGATGCAGTGTTTGCCCGTGTGGACTGGCAGATTAATGCGACCAACCTCTTGACGTTTACCGATAACTTTGTAAACGATATGAACAACCTGGGACTGGGCGACAATACGGCTATCTGTCTGTACGAAACGTATGGTAACGTACATTCGCTGAACAACAGTGCCATGGCTACCTTGCGTTCGGTAGTCGGTCCGAGGGGTACCAACGAACTGAAGGTACAGCATCTGTATACGCTGGAAAAATCGATGCCGGGGGATGAACTTCCTGCTGCCAACATACCACGTGCCATCGTGAGCAACGTGGAATCGCAGATAGACGGCAAGACGGCTACTACCAGCATCCAGTTGGGTGGTCAGCGCTACTGCCCTGAAAACTTCTACAACCATGTGCTTCAGGCAGTCGATAACTTCTATTACAATACGAACAAGATTAACTATACGTTTGGTGTGGACATGATGTATACGCACATGAACTCACGCTACGGCAGTGAAACGAACGGACGTTTCTACTTCAACGGTCTGGATGCTTTCGACAATCTGGAACCGTACCGCTACGTTCGTGAACTGTATCTTACTCCCGACGACCGTGTGAAACAGAATATCCTGAACGCAGGAGCTTATGCGCAGTTGCAGACCAAGCTCTTCCCGGGATTTGAACTGACTGCCGGCTTGCGTCTGGATAATGCTACTTATTTCAACAAGGGTGAATTCAACCAGACGGTATACGACGAACTGGGGCTGAGAACAGACAACGGCTTGTCTACTTTTCAGGTTCAGCCGCGTTTGCAGTTCACGTGGGATATCAACGACAAGCATCGGGACATCATCCGTGCCGGTGCCGGTATCTTTGCTTCCGATATCAACAACTATGCCATGATCAACAACATGGTGTTCGACGGTACACGTACCGCTTCGCTGGATATTACGCTCGACAAGACGGCTGCCAACTATCAGGAGATGCTGAACCTGATTCGTCCGGACTTCCCTGCTTACCGCAAGGATCCGTCTACCGCACCGGGTGCCGAACTTTTCAACAATCCGAATGTGGAGAAACTTTCTACCATCAACATGAACGGTGCCGACTGCAAGGTGCCTGTCATCTACAAGGCTAACCTCTCGTATACGCATTTCTTCAGCGACCGTCTGAAGGTGAGCGTAGCCGGATATATGACGCTGGGACGCAACAACTACATGTACGTAGACCGCAACATGGTGGACGAGCCGTACTTCCGTATAGCTGCCGAAGGAAACCGTGGGGTATATGTGCCTGCCAGTACAATCGACGATAAAGGGGTAGCCGACTGGAAAGAGGGACGAAAGAGCGACAAGGTAGGACGTGTGCTCGAAATGATCAGCGACGGTAAGGTGAATCAGTTCGCCTTCGTCATCGACGGTACATGGCGTTACTTCAAGGACGGTGAGCTTTCGTTCAGCTATACCTGGAACGATACCAAAGACAATACTTCTTACAACGGTAACGTAGCAAACTCGGCTACACTCGCTCAGATGGTAGTGGACGATCCGCGTGACCTGAGCCAGATGAACTATTCAAGCAACCAGTTCCGTCATAAAGTGGTAGTATATGGTACTGCTCCTACTTTCTGGGGCATCAGCGTAGGTGCACGCTTCTCGGGTATCGGTGGTACACGTTACTCGCTCATCGTGGGTGGAAATGTGAATGGCGACTTTGTCGATTCGAATGATTTGGCTTATATTTACGACCCGAATGATCCGAATACGCCGCAGTACCTGAAAGATGGTATCAACAGCATTCTTGCTAATCCGGATGTAGAGGAAAGTACGAAAGACTATATCCGCAAGAGCTTCGGAAAGGTTGCCGAACGTAACGGCGGTGTGAACGGATTCTATGGTACACTCGACTTGCGTCTGGCTAAGAAATTCCAGATTTACAAAAAGCACAGTCTGGAACTCTCTGTCGATATCTTCAACGTGCTGAACATGCTGAACAAAGACTGGGGAGCAGGACATAACCTGGGAGCTCAGAAGATTTATACCATCAAGAGCTTCGATAAGGAAAAGAAGGAATACGTATACAACGTCAATGCGAATACCGGTGTTTCCAGCCTGAACGGTACTCCTTATCAGGTACAGCTGGGACTGAGATATGCATTCTGATAAATGAACTGAAAAATATAATTGATGATTATGAAAACAAAAAATTTACTGATGGCTTGTGCCTGTGCGTTCTTTGCACTGGCAGGACAGGCTCAGACACAGGTGATTGCTCACCGCGGATTCTGGAAAACTGAAGGTTCGGCACAAAACTCTATTGCAGCGTTGAACAAGGCTGCCGAGGCAAAGGTATATGGCTCTGAATTTGATGTACAGCTCACTGCCGACGGGGTAGTGGTGGTGAACCACGACGATGCGATAGACGGACTGACTATCGGCAAAACGGCATACGACAAGCTGAAAGACCTGAAACTGAAGAATGGCGAAAAGTTGCCTACGCTGGCCGACTATCTGGAGGCTGGCAAGAAGTTGCCGGATGTACAGCTGATTCTGGAAATCAAGCCTCATAAGACCAAGGCTCAGGAAGACCAGATTACAGAGTCTACCGTCAAGATGGTGAAGGAATATGGGCTGGAGCAACAGGTGGAATATATCTCGTTCAGCATGAACGTATGCGAACAGCTTGTACGCCTTACTCCGGGTTCGGAAATTGCTTACCTGAAGAGTGATATCGCTCCCAAAGAGGTAAAGGAAAAAGGACTGAACGGCATCGATTATTACTATAAGGCTTTCGAAAAACATCCGGAATGGGTGAAGGAAGCTCACGACCTGGGCATGAAGGTCAATGTCTGGACCGTAGACGATGTGAAGGTCATGAAGAAAATGATGGACCTGAATGTAGATTATATCACCACTAACCAACCTTTGGAAGCTGCTGCACTGATTTCCGGAAAATGATTCCGGAAACAGGCAAATCCGATTGTAACCGATTCTAAATAATATTATCACACAACGGAAATAGGGATGTAATATGACATCCCTATTTTTGTATCGTCAAATTAAAAGCAGAAAGACAATGAAAACGACATTTGTGAAAAGCATTATTTTAGGATTGTTTGCTATGGCTTCTATCACAGCTGTGCAGGCTGAAGAGGCTGGTAAAGAGGCTGCCGGCAAGGCGAATGCTACTTCTGTAAAGGTATTGGTGGTAGGACTTGACAATGTCAGCTCAAACTATTTTCCGGAAAGTATGATTACTGAAGAAACAGGTATTCCGGAAGACAGCATCGGCGATACATATAACCGGATTATTACCGATAATATTATTCAGACTAATAAGAGCAAGGAGTTTACGTTCATTTCTTCAGAGAATTTCTCTGACACGGAACAGTTGCTGGGTGAGGTGAAGATGAGCGGAGAGAATGAAGAAAGCTATGCTGATGTGGAACAGATTGACCATAAGAATTATAAGCAGTTGATGGATGAGGCTCATGCCGACTATGTGCTGTTCCTGAACCAGCATTACCTGAAATGGCAGGAAAAACCGCTGCGTACCTTGTTTCACTTCGTGAGCTACTCGCTGTACGACAAGAATCAGCAAGAGGTGACGAAAGGCAACAATTACTTTACTTGCATGAATCTGGAAAAAGCTGACAAGCTGAGCAAGGCAAGCCGAAAGAGTTCATCGAAGATTGCATCGACTATTATAAAAAGCATCGATAAATAGTTTTTGGACACGACATCGAGTTTCCGAAATCGTAACACAGACCAATAGCCGCAGGTTGTACGTTGAGTATCGCCTGCGGCTCTCTTTTTATATAGACGTCTGTCGGTTTCGGGAGAGGTTATAGCGTGAGCGGAATACCGCGGTAGAAGTCGAGTATCTTGGTGCGGAACAGGTAGTCGTACTTGGCCTGAAGGCGGTCGGACACGGCTTTCATCCACGCTGTGCGCGATTCGTTGTACTCGGTGGCGTTTGCCTTGCCGTTGGCGTATTTTTCCTTCATCAGTTGGAAGGAGGCCTGTGCGGCTTCGTCGGCGGTACGGCTGCTGCGGTACTGGGTTTCGGCATTTACGGCGTTGTAGTACGCCTGCTGTATTTCCTTGTAGAGGGTTTTCTTGCTCTCTTCCAGTTGCCAGTAGTAGGTGTGCTGCTGGATGCGTGCGCTCCGTACCCGGTTGCGGGTGCTGAAGCGGTCGAAGATGGGGATGCTGAGCGAGAGTCCGATGTACTGGCTGAAGTTGTCGCGCAACTGTGAGCCGAAGTTGCCGTTCTCCATGCCCGATACGTTGTAGAAACTGGTGCTGATGCCTGCTCCGAAACTGAGTTGCGGGTAATAGGCTCCTTTGGCAATGCGGATATTCTTGTCGGCACCCTCCAGACGGTACTGGGCCGCTTTGATAGCCGGCTTGGTGAGTACCGCTTCGGCATAGACTTCGGCGGGAGAGGTCTGTATGCTCAGGCTGGTGAGCGAATCGACTGCCGGCGATACGATACCGAAGTCGTCGGGAGAGGGGAGTTCCAGCAACTGACTCAGGTCGAGCAGGGCAAGGCGGCGGTTGTTTTCGGCCTGTACGGCAGAAAGCTCGTCCTGTGCCACGCGTGCCTTGGCTTCGTACCATTCTGCCTGCGAGGCTTTACCGTTCTTGTAGAAAGCCGTTTTCTGGTCCAGCATCTCCTTGCTCAGCGCCAGTTGGTCGTTGGCCACCTTCACCAGTTCTTCATTGAAGAGCACTTGCAGGTAAGCCGATGCCACCTGGATGCTGATATCCTCCTTTGCCTTGTTCAGGTCTTCCATGGCAGCCTGCAGGTTCAGCTTCGAGAGTGCCACGTTGTTGATTCGTTGCAGTCCGTTGAACAGCGGGATGCTGGTCGTCAGGTTCAGACCGGTATTCTGTGTATTCAGACTCTTGTACGTATTATCCGACTGAAGGCTTCGGCCGAAGTTGAACGAGTGCGAGGCACTTCCGTTCAGGTCGGGCAGGAAGCTGTTTCGTGCCGTACTTACTTCCACTTTGTTCTGGTCGCGCTGTGCTTCCTGTTGCTTGATGTTCAGGTTATTGGCGATGGCGTGGTCGATACACTGCTTCAAGTCCCATTTCTGCTGTGCCTGTACCGGCAGCAGGGCAGTGGCAGAAGCTATAAAGAGAAAATGTTTCAGTTTCATGGTTGCGGGTGATTAGTTTTCTTTTTTCAGGCCGCGCACAAAATCGTTTGCACTCAGTCCCTGCTTGATTTCTATCTTGATACCGTCGCTGATACCTGTTTTGACTGCCCGGCGTTCGAACTGCTGTTGAGGCACACTGTCGGTCAGCACATATACAAAGGCCGAATCGCCTGCAAACTCCAGTGCATTTTCGGGTACGGCAAGTACATTGTCGGCGCGCTGGAGTTCCATTTCGGCATTGGCACTGTAGCCCGAACGGATAGTTACACTGTCGGGTACGTTGATGGCAGCCTTTATCTCAAACTGGTTGGCACCGTTGTTTTCTACGCTCTTGGGTGAGATGTACTCCAGTACGGCGTCGAACTTCATGTTCTGCAAGGCTCCCAGTGTGATTTTAACGGGGATGCCTTCACGTATATGTCCTACTTCCGTTTCGTCTACGTTGCCGCGGAAAATCAGGTCGCCCATGTCGGCTACGGTAGCGATGGTGGTACCGTCGTTGAACGTGTTGCTCATGATGACCGAGTTACCCACCTTGATGGGCACGTCGAGTATCAGTCCGTCGATGGTCGAACGGATAAGCGTGCTGCTGAACGAAGCACTGTTCTTGGTGATACCTTCCTTTACAATCTCCAGATTATCTTTTGCTGCCTGAATCTCCTCGCGTGCCTGACGGGCTGCCAGCAGGGTCTTTTCGTATTCCTCGTTGCTCACCAGCTTGTCCTTGTAGAGCTTCTCCATACGTGTCAGGTCGGTTTCTGCCTGCCGTCCGTTCATCTCTGCCAGCCGGACACGGCTTTCGGCGGAGTTCAGTTGTCCCAGTTCGGGGATGACCTTTACCTTGGCTATCACTTCCCCCTTCTTTACTTTCTGTCCCGCCTCCTTGTATACTTCGGCAATGATACCCGAAATCTGAGGCTTGATTTGTACTTCGTCGCGCGGCTCAATCTTGCCTGTAGCCACGGTAGTCTGTACCAGATCGGTCTTTTCTACTCGCTGAATGTTGTACTGTGCTTCTTTAGGCTGTGACTTTTGATACAGGAAAACGAATGTTCCTATAAATATCAGTGCGATGAGCACCAATATGCCAACTTTGATAAATTTCTTCATATGAATTGGTTTATGTTTTTATTTCAATGGTTTGACGGTCGGGTTAATTATTCGTCGCGTATGGCTTCTATCGGCTTTATCGCCATGGCACGGTAGGCAGGAATCAGTCCCGCCAGCAGTCCCAGTACGATGAGCAGGACGCAGGCTCCGATGGCTTGCCAGAAGCTGATGAGGAAATGTGCCGGGAGTCCCGGTTCCGAGGCCCCCATTTCTACGGCATTCAGCAGGAATACGGCAAACGTGATGCCCGCCATGCCTGCCAGTGTGGTAAGTACCATACTTTCCAGCAGAATCTGTTGCAGGATATCACTCGGACGTGCACCGATGGCACGGCGGATGCCGATTTCGATAGTACGTTCCTTTACGGTAATCATCATGATGTTGCTCACTCCGATGGCACCGGCAAGCAGCGTACCCAGTCCTACGAGCCACCCTAAGATGCGGATGCCGGTAAACAGGTTGTCCATCATGCTGAACATGGCTTCCGCATTGACGCGGATAACCGCCTGTTCGTCATCGGGGTGGATGGCGTGTGCCTGCTTGACGATGCGTTCCACTTCCTTTTCCACCTGACTGATGGAGTATCCTTTTTTTGCCGTATAGCCCAGCATGTCGATGCGGTTGCCCCGGTTATAGTTCTGCTGCATGGTACTGAAGGGAATGACGACCGACGTTTCCGACTGTCCGTTGACCGACATGTTGCCCGTCGCCTCGTTGACTCCCACTACCCGGTAGTAGATACCGTTTATCTCAATGTATTTGCCGCACGGATCATCCTTCTTTGGGAAGAGCGTTTCGTAGATACGTTTCCCGATGACACACACCTTCCGGCGGTCGCGTATGTCGGTTTCGTTCAGCGGACGTCCCAGACGGATAATCGGTTCCTCTATCCGGTCGTAGTCCGGATAAAGTCCTTTCAGCGTTCCCGATATGCTGTATTCCTCGTACACGATGTTCACTCCCCACTGGGCAATGGTAGCCGTTACGACGTCCAGTCCCTGTACGCAGTTGCGTATACGCTCCACATCCTGATTGTCCATACTCCACCATCTTCCCTGCTGGAATCCCTTGTAAGCCTTCGAAATATTGTTCGTTCCCATGAATCCCGAGTTGGTGGCGAAGCCCTGAAACTGCCGTGAGAGCATGTCCTGCATGCCTTGTGCGCCTCCCATGAGTGCCACCAGCATGAATATTCCCCAGAAGATGCCGAATGCCGTCAGTATGCTTCGTGTTTTGTTGCGTGTAATGGTGAGGAAGATTTCCTCCCAGGTGTCAAAATCGATTCTTCTCATGTCAGTCTGCTCTTAGTGCTTCTATCGGACGGATGCGGGCTGCCTTCCGGGCGGGGAAGAGTCCGGCAAGCGTACCGGCGATAATCAGTGTCAGGGTAGCCTGAATGGCAATACTCAGGTCTACCGTAGGATTCTCGAAGACCGTTACGCTGAACACGCCCGCGTCGACGGTCTGCTTGCCTGCCACCTGATTCATGTACTCGGTGACGGCGATGCCTGCCACCATGCCGATGTAGCCGAAGAAGGTGGTGATGGCCACACTCTCCGAGATAATCAGCCACAGGATGGAGGCGGGTTTGGCTCCCAGTGCCTTACGGATGCCGAACTCGTGTGTACGTTCGCGCACGGTGATAAGCATGATGTTGCTCACGCCCACGATACCGCTCAGCAGGGTGAATATGCCGATTACCCAGATGGCGATATGCAGGATGCGGGTAGCCGACTGCTGCTGGAGGTACTGTGTAAAGCGGTTCCACATCCAGATAGCACTCTGGTCGGTAGGAGAGAAGCTTTTGTGCAGCCCCATCGCCTGCCGGTAGTCGGCTTCAAACTTCTGGTTGGTAGCTTCGTCGGTCAGTCCTTCGGTGGCAAATGTCAGGTTGTCGATGCTGTCGCCCTTGCCGTATACCAGTTGGACGGTGGTGAAAGGTACCAGTGCCGAAGGCGAGAAACTGTTCTGGTCGGTATAGATACCCACTACCCGGTAGGCTACTCCCTGTACGTCGACGTATTGCCCCAGCGGTTCTGTGTGTGGAAACAGTATGCGGATGGTCTTCTCATGCAGGACAAGCACCTTTCGCCGCTCCCTCATGTCGCGGTCGTTGATGAAACGTCCTTCTTTCAGCTTTATCGCTTCCAGCTCCGTATAATTAGGAAATACCCCTTGCAGAGAGATGGAAACATGCTCCTTGCCGAAAGTCAGGATAGCACCATCCTTGCTGACGCTGGCTCCCGTCGACGTTACGTTTTCGGGAAAAGCCTGTTCGGTAAGCTGCCGGTCGCTTTCGTCGAGCGAAAGGCGTCTGCCCTCCTTCAGTCCCTTGAAGGGCTTCGACGTATATCCCGGATAAATCTTGATGGAATTCATTTTCATGTTTCTCGACTGCCCTTCGAAGGCATGTATCAGTCCGTTTCCGGCTCCCAGCAGTACAATCAGCATGAAGATTCCCCATGCCACCGAGAAGCCCGTCAGAATGGTACGCAGCTTGTTGCGCATGATGGTACCATATATTTCTTGTATCAGATCTGTCATGGCTGTGTGTTTATTTCATGAAACCGTTCTTGCCGAAAGGAGAAGCGTTGTGATCGATGTTGTCTTCTATCCGTTCTATCACCCCGTCTTTGATGTGAATGATCTTATTGGTCTGGTTCGCCACCCCGCTTTCGTGTGTCACTACTACGATGGTCAGTCCCTCCCGGTCGTGCAGTTCCTTCAGGATATTCATCACTTCCACCGAGGTTTTGCTGTCCAGTGCGCCGGTCGGCTCGTCGGCAAGGATAATCTGCGGCTTCGAAATCAGTGCCCGTGCGATGGCTACACGCTGTTTCTGTCCGCCCGAAAGCTCGTTGGGCATGTGGTGTGCCCACTCCTTCAGTCCCAGCTTGTCCAGATACTCCAGCGCCAGTTCGTTTCGTTTTTTCCTGCCCACCCCCTGATAGAATAGCGGCAGCGCCACGTTCTCCATGGCATTCTTGAACGAAATCAGGTTGAACGACTGGAAGATGAACCCGATCATGCGGTTGCGGTACTCTGCCGCGCGGGTTTCACTCAGGTTCTTTATCAGTACGTCGTTCAGGTAATATTCGCCCGAATCGTAATTGTCGAGGATACCCAGAATATTCAGTAAGGTAGATTTTCCCGACCCCGAAGCGCCCATGATGGACACAAATTCTCCCTTTTCTATTTGCAGGTCGATGCCTTTCAGTACGTGAAGCGGTGCTCCATTATAATATGTCTTGTTGATGCCCTGTAATCGTATCATAATAAAATGATTTTTGTGTCTTAAGTTACATGTTGTTAGACGCGGCTAAGATATAAAAAGTTACATGAGGAGTAAATAAATTAGGAAAAAATTTGTTCGGTTTTCCCGTATTGCGTACATTTGCCACATATAACTAACCTTTAACAATTTAATGTCATGACAATAAATATGGAAAAGCCCTATGTGGTAGGAATGGATATCGGTGGTACTAATACTGTTTTCGGAGTGGTTGATTCTCGTGGTAACGTACTGGCTTCCGATTCAGTAAAGACACAGCAATATACCGAAGTTAACGAATACGTTGACGCTGTCTGCAAGAAATTGCTTCCGTTGCTGCAACAGTTTGGTGGTGCAGAAAAGATAAAAGGTATGGGTGTAGGTGCTCCTAACGGTAACTATTACAGTGGAACAATCGAGTTTGCTCCGAACTTGCCGTGGAAGGGAGTTATTCCTTTGGCTGCTATGTTCGAAGAACGCCTGGGTATCCCTACAGCACTTACTAACGATGCCAACGCAGCTGCTATCGGTGAAATGACATACGGTGCTGCTCGTGGTCTGAAGGATTTCATCATGATTACACTGGGTACAGGTGTTGGTAGCGGTATCGTTATCAACGGTCAGTTGGTTTATGGTCACGATGGTTTTGCAGGCGAGTTGGGACACGTTATCGTCGATCCGGCTGGTCGTATGTGCGGATGCGGACGTAAAGGCTGTCTGGAAACTTACTGCTCGGCTACTGGTGTGGCTCGTACTGCACGCGAGTTCCTCGTTGCACGTTCTGAACCGAGCTTGCTGAGAAACATTCCGTCGGAAGAAATCCAGTCGAAAGATGTATACGATGCAGCTGTGAAAGGTGACAAGCTGGCTCTGGAAATCTTTGAGTATACCGGAAAGATTCTGGGTACTGCTCTGGCCAACTTCGTTGCATTCTCAAGCCCTGAAGCAATTATTCTCTTCGGTGGTCTGGCTAAATCGGGCGACTACATCATGAAGCCTATCCAGAAAGCTCTGGAAGACAATGTCCTGAATATTTACAAGGGAAAAACAAAATTACTCCTTTCTCAGTTGAAAGATGCTGATGCTGCCGTTCTGGGTGCCAGCGCTCTGGGTTGGGAAGTAAAAGAAGCATAAGAAAATAATATTTTGTATTTTTACATATCGGGGTTCGGAAGTCGTGAGATTTCCGGACCTTTTTTTGTGCTGTGTCTGAAAGCGGGGAAAGTGCGCTGTACCGATAAATGGAAAATGGATGCTGTGCTAGTGAGTAAAAAATATATGTCTTGCGATTGGTAGAAAAAGTGTACTGTGCGGATGAACGGAAAAATGTGCGGATGATTGAAAGTATTTTCCAATGAGCAAAAAGAACGTGCCCGGTGAACGAAAAAAAACGTGCCGGCATTTTTCAGAAAATGTCAGCACGTTTTGAGTAAAACGTCGGCACGTTTTTTTATTTTTTGTACAAAAAATCGGGAGAGATTACTTGTCTATTCTGAACCAGTCGACATCAACCCAGCCGCCGTCGTTGGTCGTGATGGCAGGACGCGTACAGAAGGTACCTACCTTGGCACCGATCCACTTGCCTTCCTTCACCTGAAATTCTTTGCCGAACTTGTGGAACTTCTTTCCGTTAGTGCTGTAGCTCAGTTGGCACATCACTATCAGGTCGTGTCCGCCCTCGCTCTTGCTTATCTTTTCGCCCGTAGTGGTGATTTCGGCACGCAGGTAGATTTCATTCTCCTTTAGCGGAAGTGTTTCGTTGACGGTTTCCTGACCTCCACGGTCGGCTTTCTTGCATTCTACCTGCGAGAGAACCAGTCCGTTTTCGGTATTCTCCAGCACGATGCCTGCATAGTCCATACCCATAACTACCAGTCCGGTACGTTCACCTTTGTATTTGGCAATAGGAGAGAACTTCAGTTTCATGGTTGCGTTGAAGCTGGGGGCAGGGAATTTCTGCAGCAGCATGTTCGATACGTCCCACAGGCTCTTGTAGTTTTCGGGAACCGGATACGAGTAAAGGCGCAGTACCCCGTGTTCCTGATCGGCAAAATACCACTTGTCGTTGATGTTGGCATTCCACTGCCACTGCAAGCCCAGTTCGTTGGTATTGAACTCATCGCTTTCCTGCGGTGTGCATACAGGATACGTCTTGCCTACGTTCGGTTTCTTGTAAGTCAGTACCGGTTCGCCGCAGCCGTCGCCATCCTTGTCCTCACCGATGACAGGCCAGTCGTTTACCCATTTCATCGGCTGCAGGTGAACCAGACGTCCGGCAGCACCTACATCCTGAAAATGCAGGAACCAGTCTTCTCCGCTGGGAGTATCTACCCATCCGCCCTGATGAGGACCGTTTACCGTTGTGTTGCCTTGTGCCAGCACTGTTCTCCATTCGTACGGGCCGTATACATTCTTCGAACGCAGTACAACCTGCCAGCCTGTAGGAACGCCGCCTGCCGGATGGAAGATATAATAATATCCGTTGCGTTTATAGAATTTCGGTCCTTCGCAGGTTTCGTGTGCCTCATGACCGTCGAATACGATACGTGACGGTCCGATGGTACGGGTAGCATCCGCACTCAACTCGCATACGGCAATCACGCTCTTCAGTCCCGCACGGCTTCCTGCAAAGGCATGAGCCAGATAAACCCTTCCGTCTTCATCCCACAACGGAGTGGTGTCGATGATGCCTTTGGCTGCCTTGACCAGTACCGGTTCACACCACGGACCTTTTACATCCTTTGCCTTTGTCATAAAGATACCCTGATCGGGGTCACCCCAGAAAATATAGAACTCACCGTCGTGATGCCGGATGCACGGAGCCCACACACGGTTGCCGTGCTGAGGTGCTACATCGGTATGCGGAGCCAGTGACCGCGGTATGGCGGCACTCACGATGCTCCAGTTGACCAAGTCTTTGGAATGTAGAATCTGCAATCCCGGCAGGCAGCCGAAGCTGGATGAGGTCATGTAAAAGTCGTCGCCTACACGGCATACGTCGGGGTCGGAATAATCGGCATACAGTACCGGATTCTTGTACGTACCGTTGCCCTGGTCGGCTACCCATACCTTCGATACATAGTTCTGTGCCTGTACGGCAGGAACGAGGCAGCTTCCTAATAAAATGGATAATACGATAGATTTCATGGATAATAGTTGTTGAGTTAATAAATTGTTTTCAAGCAGTCAGCTTCACTGTTCAATAATACGCATAGTGAAGCTGACCGACCGGCTTCTTTTTATTTATTTAACGTTTTTAATGCCGGCATTTGTGTTTGTGTCGTGACTATTTCTCTACGATTGTTATCTTAACGGGCTGTTCCAGTGACTTTTTCCATGCTTGTACATAAGCAAACCATTTTTCTTTGTCGGGGTATCCGAAGGTTTCCTTGCACGAAGTGAATGAGGTGTAATAGCGGAACGAATGCTGACCGGGAGCACTGACGGTGTACAGGAAGTTTTCCTTGTCGGCCGTTTCTTTCACTACATATTTCTCTGGAATATAGGTAGCCAGTCCCACGGTTTCCTTTTTATACTTTACGGTGTCGTTCACCGGCCAGTCGGTACCCCAGCTTGCCACCAGTCCCTTGTGGTCGGAAAACATGTCGGCATGTCCGGTAATGTTCTGTACTCCGGTACAGAAAACTTCCTTATCCAGCGGAGCGTCGAACAATACATCCACCTGTGCGTCACGATGTCCGGCGTACAGCGTATAGCGGTTTATCATGTTCAGTTCCTGTCCGGCGTACTGCCATCCCTTTACTTCGGCATCGACAATGGTACGTACCGGTCCCGAAGCCAGTATGCGCTGTCCGCGTACGGCAACCGGTTTGATAAGCGTAGACTGTGTACCGTCCCAGCCTCTCAGGGTTCCTGCTCCGCAACTGCTGTTTACCTTGATGACATCGTCGCCGAAGCCGCGCTTCAACTGCTCGTCGGTAGGATAGAACTGACTCTCCTCCAGTTCCAGTCCCTTATGGAACTTCCCGTACAGGTCGGTTGTCTGTTTCTCGTTGAAATAAATACGATATGCCACCAGTTCACTTTCGAAGGCAGCCCCGTGGTGATGCTGTACGTTGTACGTGTCTGAAGCCCCGTCGGCATAGATGGCATACCCTTTGGCATACTTGTTTTTCTTCGACGTGCGGAACAACATTTCGGCATACACACGTGCCGGATATTTCTTGTCGCTCTTGATACTTGAGAGTGTAATGTTGAGTGTCTTTTTGCCCGAAGCCGGCAGATTGATGACGAAAGCCAGTTCGTCGGCACGCGTATCACAGTCCATGTCGTCAAGCTGTGACGGAATCTCCTCGTTGCCGTCGCGTACGACAGCCGACTTGACGGTGAACCCTGTACCCAGACTGCCGAGTTCGATTACCACCGGTTCGTCCACCTTTTCAGCGTTCCACGGATTCTCCACCACGACTTGAATCTTCTTTTCCAGGGCTTGTGCCGAAGCGCTCAGTCCTCCTGCCAGTAGTGCCAGGCAGGCTATAGAGAATATTTTCATACTGCGTTTTTGTTTTTATTGCTATCCGGCAAGTCCGTCGGATAATGTTATCATTGTTATTAGCATGGTTTGCAAAGGGAGAAAGGATCTGTAAACATAAAGAAACAAGTCGGAACACTTGAACCGGATGTTTGCAGACCCTTTATCGTCCTTCTTTTAGGTAAGGAAAGATACCGGATCAGAATTTATACGATTCGGCTTGGTTTCCTACCTTTTTATATTGTTTGTCACCTATGGTAATGTTTGTCACATTTTGCAGCTTCAGGTTATTTCCGCCTTTAGTCGTAATAACCTTTACATTTTTCAGTGTAGCTCCATCGGTACGGTTCAGTATGACACCATCCTTGGCATCCGACATGGTGACATTTTCGATGAATACATTCTTGATCGGCATTTCCGGCAGACCGTTGAACAACATGGCACGTCCTACGTTCTTGGCTGTTACATTCTTGATAAAGATATCGCGGAAAGCAGGCGTTTCTTCCGTAACGGCAGGTACCTTTTCTCCTGTCGGATTGTTGTAGCCGTCACCCTCTCCCGGAGCATTGCCACCGTAGAACAAGTCGAAAATCAGTCCCTCATTCGGGATATTAATCATGTTGATGTTGTTGATGTGGATATTTTCTACCACACCGCCACGTCCGCGGGTACTCTTGAAGCGCAAGCCTACATCGGTGCCCAGGAAAGTACAGTTGTCTACATAGATATTCTTTACTCCGCCCGACATCTCACTGCCGACAACGAAACCGCCATGTCCGTGCAGCACCACATTGTTGCGGATAATCACGTTCTGGCAAGGTTCACCGCGGCGTCGTCCGTCCTCATCCTTACCCGACTTGAGGCAGATACCGTCGTCGCCCGCATCGAAGCTGCTGTTCTCAATCAGCGCACGGTTGCACGATTCCAGGTCGAGTGCATCCCCGTTCTGCGAATACCACGGATTTGAAACACTGATTTCATTGATGGTAATATCTTCGCAAGACAACGGATGCAAGCACCAGCTTGGCGAATTTTTGAAAGTGACACCTTCCAGCAGCACTTTTTTACACTTGATGAAGCTCAGCAGTACCGGACGCAGCCAGTCGCGTATGCTGTTCCATTCCTCGTCGGTATTGATTCCTTCGGGCACATTGAAGTTCTTGCATGCCATGGCACCCTTTATCGAACCTTCGCTGGGGTACCATACATCTCCGGATTTATCGAGTACGCCTCCCGAAGCAACCAGTTTCTTCCACTGGCTGCCGGTCATCTTTCCCTTCTTGACCGGACGCCAGGTATCTCCGTTTCCGTCCATGACACCCTTTCCGGTAATGGCAACATTTTCGGCATTGAGAGCAGATATTGGCGACTGGCAACGACGTGTTTCCAGTCCTTCGAATGAAGTTTTGATGATAGGGTACTGCGTATGATCGGCAGTAAACAGAATCAGCGCATTTTCCTCCAGATATAAATTGATGTTGCTCTGCAGTACGATAGGACCGGTAAGCCATAATCCGGCAGGTACAATTACCTTTCCTCCACCTTTTTCGGCAACAGCCTTGATGGCCTTATCGAATGCTTCTGTATTGAGAGTAATGCCGTCGGCTACAGCTCCGAATTCTGTGATGGAACGTGAATAGTCGGGGAATACCGGCAACTGCACCTTGTCCATCTGGAACGGCAGTTCACCGTAAATATTATCTGCACCGTTTGCATTGTCTGCCATAGCACCAACCGGACTGCCCAATGCGAGGGCTGTGATACCTATGGAGAATGCCCATTGTCTTAAATTGTTCAGTGTAATCATGAGTTATTATATTTATGATATTTATTGTTCTTCCAGTTTCATACTATAAGGTTCCCGATACGTATATTATCCTGATAGCCTGCCAACGTTCTTTCACAGAAGATTGACAGGCAGGATAATAAAGACCTTTTTTTAACCTAATTTCTAACCTTAATAAATATTATGAAAAACCTCTTGCTTATGTCACAAAAGTACGGGGTTTCCCGGAAAACGATGTGAACATTTTGACTGAATAGGTGAAAAAAATGTGCATTTTTATCTTTTTGACTATAAAAAATTGACAAGAAATGTATTATTTCGTCAGGAAGGGGGGAATATTGTTCAATTTTTGCAGATTAATGCCTGAATATGGCGAAGTTACCAGAATTGTTTGTATCTTTGCCCCCAAATTTATAATAAAAAAAGTATGAGTTATAATTTACTGAAAGGAAAAAGAGGTATTGTTTTTGGGGCTCTGAACGAACAGTCTATCGCATGGAAAGTGGCAGAAAAGGCTGTAGAAGAAGGAGCAGTAATTACTTTGTCCAACACTCCGGTAGCAGTGCGCATGGGTGAAGTTTCTGCACTGGCAGAAAAGCTGAACTGTGAAGTGATTCCTGCTGATGCTACATGCGTAGAAGACCTGGAAAACGTTTTCAAGCGCTCGATGGAAGTTTTGGGAGGCAAGATCGACTTTGTACTGCACTCTATCGGTATGTCGCCTAACGTACGCAAGAAACGTACTTACGACAACCTCGACTATGATATGTTGAACAAAACACTGGATATTTCAGCCGTTTCATTCCATAAAATGATTCAGTCGGCCAAGAAACTGGATGCCATCAACGAATACGGTTCTATCGTAGCATTGAGCTATGTAGCTGCACAGCGTACATTCTACGGTTACAACGATATGGCAGACGCCAAGGCTTTGTTGGAATCTATCGCACGTAGCTTCGGTTACATCTACGGACGCGAACACAATGTACGTATCAACACCATCTCACAGTCGCCTACTATGACTACTGCCGGATCGGGTGTGAAAGGTATGGACAAACTGTTCGACTTTGCCAACCGTATGTCGCCTCTGGGCAACGCTTCGGCTGACGAATGTGCAGACTACTGTATCGTAATGTTCTCTGACCTGACACGCAAGGTTACCATGCAGAACCTGTTCCACGATGGAGGTTTCTCAAGCGTAGGTATGAGTCTTCGTGCCATGGCTACTTACGAAAAGGGTCTGGATGAATACAAAGACGAAAATGGACATATCATCTACGGATAAAAATCTGACAGATAGACTGTTTACATGAGAAAATTTATATTCATATTACTGAGCATCGTCGTACTTGTTTCCTGCCATACAGGAGAGCAAGGCGACGATGTTTTGCTTGATAAGGGTATAAAAGTTTTCCGTTACGACCGCCTCCAGTACGAGGCTTCGGCCATGAACAGTTTTTCGGCTCTGCAAAAAATGAGCCTTGACTGTCCGCGTGCCACCAAAATTCTGATCGAGGATGTACTCATGCTGGGCAGTGTGGATGAACCTGCCATCAATGAACGGCTGTGTGCATACTATTCGGATACGATTCTGCTTCGCATCATGCAGGATGCTTCCGAAAAATTCAAGGATATGACTGCCCTCGAAAAGGGCTTTACCAACGGATTCCGATTCCTGAAAGAGGAGATTCCGGCGTTTCCCGTGCCGACGGTGTACTCACAGATTTCGGCATTGAACCAGTCGGTTGTAGTGGGTGACAGCCTGTTAGGATTCAGCCTCGACAAGTATATGGGTGAGGATTATCCGCTTTACCGTCGTTATTATTACGACTATCAGCGCCGGTCGATGACGCCCGAGCGCATTCTTCCCGATTGTTTTACCTTCTATCTGCTCAGCCTGTACCCCTTCGAATGGCGTCCGGGACACCGTTCGCTGTACGATGTCATCATGCATCAGGGAAAGATACACTGGGTAGTACGCCAGGTACTCGACTATAAGACGAACGGCGATGCGTTGGGATATAGCGAAAAGGAAGAAAACTGGTGCAAGGAGCACGGAAAGGAACTGTGGAAGTGGATGGCGGAGAGAGGTCATCTGAGCAGTACCGACCCGATGCTGATTCGTGCCTATACACATTCTGACCCGAACATGATTCTCAACGGCGAGAAGATACCTCCCGTCATAGGCTTATGGCTGGGTATGCAGCTTACCGAACAATACATGAAGCAGCATCCCGACGTAACTATTGCCACATTGCTGGAACGTACCGATTTCGGCAAGCTGACGTTAGACTGAGCTATAATAAATATAGATTATTGACAAACATGGATACAGCATTATATTTGCTGCCGGTAACTCTTGGCGATACTCCGGTAGAAAAAGTCCTCCCTTCCTATAATAAAGAAATCATTCTTCAGATTCGTCATTTCATTGTAGAAGATGTGCGTTCGGCACGCCGCTTTCTGAAAAAGGTAGACCGCGATATCAATATCGACGAACTGACGTTTTACCCACTGAACAAGCATACTTCGCCCGAAGCCATTTCGGGTTACCTGAAGCCTTTGCAGGAAGGACATTCCATGGGTGTGATTTCGGAAGCCGGCTGTCCTGCCGTAGCCGATCCGGGAGCAGATGTCGTAGCCATCGCACAGCGCAAGAACCTCAAGGTCGTTCCGCTGGTAGGACCGTCGTCTATTATCCTGTCGGTCATGGGATCGGGATTCAACGGGCAGAGTTTTGCCTTTCACGGTTATCTCCCCATCGAACCGGGCGAACGCCAGAAACGGCTGAAGGAGCTGGAACAGCGCGTATACAGCGAGCACCAGACACAGCTTTTCATCGAAACACCTTACCGCAACAACAAGATGCTGGAAGATATTCTGAAGGCTTGTCGTCCGCAAACCAAGGTCTGCGTGGCAGCCAACATTACCTGCGAAGGAGAGTATATCAAGACTAAAACGGTTCAGGAGTGGAAGGGCCATCTGCCCGACCTGACAAAGATTCCGTGTATCTTTCTGATTTATAAATAAGTGGATGTTAGTCGGCACTGCCGAACGTCTGCCACATCTCTGCTGCCATCTGCAAGGCATCCAGTTCCGAAAGCAAAGCCGGATTATATCTCCGTACGGCAGTTTCACTTATTTCGTCGAAGGAAAAGAACCTGCCTTCTGCTATTTTTCTGAGGTCATTCTTATCGTTTAACGGAAGGATATACAATGATACGCGTTGCTGGCTGTCGTCATCGCAAGGCGTAGAGGTATATTTTAAGATAAGTCGCGGAGTTATATTATTCGAAGTACAGATTTTTCTGGTTATACGCATGGCGTATTCATCACTCTTTTCGAGCGGTCCTTCAAAAGGACTTTCTACGGCAATATCCCATACGGGAGCATCTTCGTGCAAGTCGTCGGAGCAGTCGTTGCGCTGTCTGAGGTAAATCTTTCCATCGTGAACGACCGCAATGCGTACCAGACTATAGCGGAAATTTTCCTGAAGTGCCAGATGAATGCCCACCACATTGATAATCAGACAAAGAACGTAGATGATGACTGGGACACCGTATTTCAGGAAGAAAAAGCCATCTTCGGAAAACAGGTGGTCGATATGATCGACAAAGAGCAGAACCGTAAGATGAAGTGCCGAGAGGATTACAATTGTTTTTGCTTCCAGCACGAACGAGAAACAGTTTCTCAGGTGCAGCCGTTCCTGCAATTCCTTGTATATTTCGGGAGCTGTAATGTGAATGAAAGCCACGATGAGCAGCAGCAGTTCCAGAATGGGAGTGATGCTGCCGTACGGAACGAAGGTGTAGCCGGTAAACAGACGCAGCACAAAGCAGGCCCCTATGCCCACACTGCCCAGCAGCAGAAAGAAATTCAGGTTCTTCAAGCGGATGATGCCGTACAGCAGCAGGCTGAGGCAGACAACAAAGCTTATTCCCAAGACGATTGTGTTCTGAAAAAAATGCAAACAAATCAATGTTGCTATAATGGGCAACAATCCGAGCGATACAATCTTGTTTCTGTATTTAAATATAAGTTTCATCATCTGCCGTGGTCTTTTATAGGTGTAACAAGGTTTTTTCTGAAATTGTTCACTTATAGCGGATGTGTTTTTCAGCATGGTAAGAAGAACGTACCAGCGGACCGCTTTCTACAGTGGCAAATCCTTTCTTTTCTCCGGTTTCCTTGTAACGGGCGAACTGTTCGGGGGTAACGTATTCGTACACGGGATAGTGCTTCCGGCTCGGCTGGAGATACTGTCCGATGGTGAGGATACGGCAGCCGTTTGCCAGCAGGTCGTCCATGGTCTGTTCCACCTCGTCGGGAGTTTCTCCCAGTCCCACCATGATACCCGACTTGGCAGTGATGCCGCTTTCGGCTATCCGGCGGATAACCTCCAGACTCCGGTCGTATGTTGCCACGCTTCTTACCAGCGGACTGATGCGGCGTACGGTTTCCATATTATGAGAAATGATGTCGGGATGAGCATCAGTTACCATGCGGATCAGTTCCTCCCGTCCCTGAAAGTCGGGAATCAGCGTTTCCAGTGTTGTATTCGGATTGAGTTCTTTTATAGCCTTGATTGTAGCTGCCCAGTGAGCAGCCCCCAGATCGGGCAAATCATCACGGTCGACCGAGGTGACAACGGCATGATCCAGCTTCATCAGGCGTACAGACTCGGCAACCTGTACTGGTTCCTGCGCGTCGAGCGGAAGCGGTTTTCCGCTAAGTGTATTGCAGAATTTGCACGAACGGGTACAGATGGCACCGCCTATCATAAAGGTAGCCGTTCCTTTTCCCCAGCATTCTCCCAAGTTCGGGCAGCGTCCACTGCTGCATATCGTATGCAGTTTATGTGTGTCGACAATGCGTTTTGTATCGGTATAGCGGGCATTGGTACCGATGGATATTTTCAGCCATTCGGGTTTCTTTACGTGTTCCATAGTATCGGGTATAAAAACGAAGAATGAGGAATTAAAAAGACTCCGTCCTGTATCGGCGGAACATATTTAATTCCTCATCATTCACAATATGATATAAGTATTTATTTCAGCTTTTCGATGAAGAAATCAGCCACACGGTTCATCAAGTGATTGCGGGTATTTCCGCCAAAGATGCTGTGGTTGCGGTTGGTGTATACCTGCATATCGAACTGGATGCCTGCCTGAACCAGTGCTTCACTGTATTCGGCGCAGTTCTGGTAGTGAACATTATCGTCGGCAGTGCCATGTATCAGCAGCAGGTCGCCATGCAGTTTCGGAGCGCGGAGGATAGCCGAACCGGCATTGTAACCGTCGCCGTTTTCCTTCGGGGTACGCATGAAGCGTTCAGTATATACTGTATCGTAGAAGCGCCAGTCGCTTGGAGCTGCAATCGCCACACCCGCCTTGAATACAGGTGTGCCTTCACTCATCGACATCAGTGTGTTGTAGCCTCCATAACTCCATCCCCAGATGCCGATGCGGTTGCCGTCGATGTACGGCAGCGAAGCCAGATACTTGGCAGCTTCCACCTGGTCGTGCGATTCCTTTACGCCCAGGAAGCAGTATGTACATTTCTCAAATTCGGCACCACGTCCGCCCGTGCCTCGTCCGTCGACACAGACCATGACATAACCTTTGTCGCACATGTATGCTTCAAACATACCTCCGTCGCTGAAACTTCCGATGTTCCATGCATCGAGAACCTGCTGTGAGCCCGGTCCGCTGTACTGGTGCATGATGACCGGATATTTCTTGCTTGCATCGAAGTTGGCAGGCTTCATCATCCAGCCGTTCAGTTCCACACCCTCGGTCGTACGGAAAGTAAAGAATTCCTTCTTCGGCATGTTCAGCGTAGCAACTTCAGCTTTCAGTTTTGCGTTGTCCATCAGCGTAGCCAGTTCCTTACCCTTGTTGTTGATGGTAATCAGTGTCGGGGTATTGATGTTGGAGAACTTGTTGATGTAGTATGTCAGGTCGCTGTTGAAGATAGCCGAGTTGGAACCTGTGCGGGTAGACAGTTTGGTAGTCTTTCCTTTTGCGTCGGTCTTGTAGACAGCCGTACGCAGCGGACTCTCCTGATTGCTGGTATAGTAGAACGTATTGGTCTGCTTGTCCCAGCCTAAGAAATCCTTCACTTCGAATTTGCCCTTGGTAACCTGTTTTACCAGATTGCCGGCTATGGTATACAGATACAAGTGGTTATATCCGTCGCGTTCGCTCATCATCACGATATGTTCCGGATAGAATACAATGTCGGAGTAAGCCTGTTCCTTGATATACTGTTCGGCTTCGTCGCGGATGGCGAGCTTGCACAGCGCACTTCTCGGATTGGCCATGTAGATGTCAAAACGGTTCTGATGGCGGTTCAGCGTCATGATGGCAAGCTTTTCAGGGTCGGACGTAAACTTGATGCGCGGGATATATCCGTCGGAATCCAGCGGCAGATCCATCTTGCGGGTAACGTGACTCTTGATGTCGTACGTGTGTACGGTAACCTTCGAGTTGACTTCTCCTGCCTTCGGGTACTTATATTCGTACGCTCCCGGATAAGTGGCATACTGGCTCTTTTCGGGTGCCATACCCTTGTACCACGGGAAGCTGTACATCGGCACCTGACTCTCGTCGAAGCGGATATACGCAATCATCTTGCTGTCGGCACTGAAGTCGAACGCACGGTTGAAAGAAAACTCTTCCTCGTACACCCAGTCGGGAATACCGTTCAGCACCTTATTATATTCGCCATCCTTGGTAACCTGCGATTCACTGTTGCCAAACAGCAGCTTGACCAGAAAAATATTGTTGTTGCGGACGAAAGCCACCTGAAATCCGTCGGGCGAGAAAAGCGGCACCTGCTGCGGTCCGTTTTTCGAAAGCGGTTCCATCTTGTTGTTTCTTACATTAAAGATGTAATATTCGGCAGTAAACGAATGGCGGTAGATAGGTTTTGTTGCCGTCTGGATCAGAATCAGCTTCTCATCGGGCGACATGATGTAGTCGTCGAACGTCTTGACCGGACAATCTCTTGCCGTGGCTACGTCGAACACCGTTCCAACCTCTTTACCCGTCTTGAACGAGTATTTCACGATACGCTTCTTGTCAGCACTTATTTGCGTATAAAACTCACCGTCCAGCATCGGCTTGATGCCGTAGATGTTTTGTGCACGATAGGTACCTTGTGCCACATCCTGGAGGCTGACCTTACGCTGTGCCTGCACTCCGATGACGAAAGCCAGCAGGCAGAATAATGCAATCAGTTTTTTCATTGTGTAGATATGCTTGTTTTTATGATCAGTCATGCTTACCAGAGCAAAGGTATAAAAAAATGTAATCTCCGTTTCTTGCCTTGCGTTGAAAAATGCCGATTGCAGCAGTTTTCGTGTTCTCTTTACACTTTTTAATAGGAAGAGCCGGAAAATGAGACCGATAATATGGTCTGTATCGGAAGCTTTATCGTTTATACTGAACTCTTTGTGCAAAAAATATAATTATTTGTACAAAATTTCTGAAAACAAAAAGAGGTTTGCTTTGTTATATATGCATGTTTATAACTATTTATTGAAGTAAATAGTCGTGTATTTGAATTTTTATGCAATTATTATTAATGAAGAAAAAGAGAGAATTTCGTTTTTTTGATATGCAGTTTGTTATTGTATGTATTGATAAGGCTTCGAAAAAAGAGAGTTTAATTTTATGAGGGGGTATTCTTTGAGAGCAGAAGATACAGCAATTCAGATAGAGAAAACATTTTTTTTGATTCGGGTGTCTGTGTGTCAGGTAATACAAATTTTTATGACAAAATTGTTTGTCTGGATTGGTATATTGACTACTTTCCTGACATTGCCTTTGCAAGCCCGGGTAACTTCCGACTCTGTAAACCTGAGTAAGGGAACTGTCATTCTATCTCATCCCGTGTCTGAAAAACGGGCGTTTGCTGCTTCTTTGGAAGAAGATATTTTTAACCGCCGTTTCACTCCTTGGTCTGTCAAGACAAACCTGCTGTATGATGCCTTGCTGACACCCTCGCTCGAAATAGAGTATCGCATCAGCAAGCGTTGGTCTGTTGGGCTGGAAGGAGCTTTGGCAAGCTGGAGCAACGCAGGTCGCCACAAATATTATCACCTTGCCTTTATCAGTCCTGAGGCGCATTATTGGTTTCAGGCTCCGGAACGCCGGAAAGGACATTACGTCGGTTTGTTTGCAGGTGGTGGCTGGTACGATTTGCAGAACGGAGGGCGCGGTTACAGAGGCGAAGGTAAGTTTGCCGGAGTAAGCTACGGCTACCAGTTTCCGGTAGGCAACTATTTTTCGTTCGAGGCTGGCATTGGCATAGGATATCTGAATACCACTTACGACGAATATCTGCCGGTGGATAAAGATTATGTCTATCAGCAGACCAGCAAGATTAATTACATCGGCCCGTTGAAGTTGAAATTCGCATGGGTATGGCACATCGGACGATGCTTTGAAAAGAAGGGAGGTAACGCATGAGAACCGCGACGATGATGTATTGTGTCGTCGCCCTGCTGCTGGTAGTATGTACCGGTTGCCGGAAAGACTTGTGCTATCATCACGATGACCATAGTTTGACGGTAAAGCTATACGCAGTATCCACTTGGACGCAAGATTGGGAGCGTACATACGGTTATAACTGGAAAGAGTCGTGGCTCGATGAATTTCGTTATACCTACGATGCCCTCCGTCCCGATAAAGCCGGAGGTATTAAAGCCATAGCGTATGGCAGCGATGACTATTACGGAGAATTGAATCTTCCTGCCGAAGGAGGAAAGTTGCCAGTGCGTGAGGGAAAACATGCCGTTTTGCTGTATAATAACGATACGGAATACATCGTATTCGACGGGCTGTCGGCTTCCACATCGGCAACGGCTACTACACGTACACTTTCTCGTGCCAGTCTGGGAGCGTTGCATAAAGGTGAACGTACTATCAATCAGCCCGACCAGCTCTATGCGTATTATATGGAGGAATGTACCGGCGAAAAGACACTCGAGAAAGTGGAACTTCCTGTGACAATGCATCCGCTGACTTATACCTATCTGATACGGTATAAATTTTCGAAGGGATTGAAATACGTGGCACTTACCCGTGGAGCACTGGCTGGTATGGCGGAAAAAGTTTATTTGAACGACGGACGCACAGGAAGTGAAACGGCTACTATCCTTTTCGATTGCAGTCAGACTGATTTCGGGGCGGATGTGTGCATGAAGTGTTTCGGGGTACCGAACTATCCGGGCGACCATTACACGCGTGCCGATGGTACTCCGGCGTATTATACGCTTAACCTTGAAGTCCGACTGAATAACGGAAAGGTACTGAATTATGAGTTTGACGTGACCGACCAGGTGAATGCTCAGCCTCGTGGCGGTGTCATTACGGTAGACGGAATCGAAGTAGACGATGAGGACGGCATGGCAGGTTCCGGCGGATTCGACGTCACGGTAGATGGATGGGGAGATTATATGGATATACCTCTGCCGTTAGGATAACGGTCGGATAGTTTATTGAATAGCAATAGAACAGTAATATATTTTTTAATTTAAACATTTAATTTTTTTAAGATGAGAAAAAGTTTATTTTTATTGGGGGTAACTGTAGTAACGTTGTCGAGCTGTACACAGAATGAGGTGCTTGAAGTGGCAGGCAGTAACAAAGCTATCGGGTTTGATGCTTTTGTAAATAAAAGTGTAAGAGCGGATATCACAACAGAAAACATCAATCATTTTAAGGTATTTGGTGGATACGACGGCAACTATACAAATGTATTCAATGATGAAAAGGTGAGCGGCAGCAAAGGTTCCTGGACTTACGATAATACCCAGTATTGGACGAACGGAAAGACTTATACTTTCCAAGCGTATGCACCGGAAGGAGCTACGGCTTCGGCAACAGCAAACGGTGTGAACTTTACAAACTTTGTTGCCGATGGAGCAACTGACCTTTTGGTATCTGCTGTAAAAACGGTATCGGAAGTCAATACTTCATCGGAACCGGAAACTGTCCAGTTTTCTTTCCGTCATGTGTTGTCTAAAATAAAGTTCACATTCTCTACTACGCTGAATAATGTGAATATTGCTATCTCCGACTTAAAGATCAATCAGGTGCCCGATACGGGTAATTATACCAACAGCGGTTCTACCGGATCGTGGGGTTCTCCGAGCGGTACGAAAGATTATGATCTGACGGTTGCGGAAGAGGTAACCAAGAGCGATGCAAAATCGAGTACAGAAGTGATTGTGATGCCTCAAACATTTTCAGTAGGGCTGTCGGTTTCATTTAAAGTAACAGTTACCGGTGGATTATCGCTGACAGCCGATCATACCGTGACACTGCCTACTACAGCATGGGAAGAAGGTAAATGTTACAATTACAAGGCTGAGCTGACTCCCGAGAATATCGATCCGCTGAACCCGTTGAAGCCTGTTCAGTTTGGCGATCCCAGTGTAAGTGGTTGGGAGCCGTTTACAGATGATGAGGTTACCGTTGCTCAACCCTAATCTGTCAAATGATTCAGATAAATAATAAACGATAAATAAAAGCGTGCAACTCGTTGAGCTGCACGCTTTTTGTGTGTATGGGGCTATCGTCTGAACCTCTCAGACCATTTCGGTTGTGCTGGCTTTGAAGGATCGGCAAGTCATCTTATCCATGGAGATTGCACAGGTAATGAGTTATGAATTACATCTTGATAGCTATGACGACCGAGTAGGAATGGCATCACCCGGAACTATGCTTAATGATACACAAATCCAAGACCGAGTCATATGCAAAGTACCGTCGGCAATTCGTTCATTGCAGATATGTTTACTTAATTGGATTGTGTAGTTTGCATTTAAGTAAAATGCGAGAATTAAGGAGAAATTTTTAATTTTCTGTCAGATCAAAGAACCATAATATCAAACGGAAGCGACTTTTTTCTACATCATATTCTATAATTTGAATTGGGGAGAGAACGGAAGGATACTTGTTGAGAAAGTGACCAACAGGGTAAATAGTACTCTCGAATAGTATCTTGTAAACGAAGAAAATTTGGTGAGAACCTTCGGTGATTTGCAGAAATCTTCTGTGAAAACCTTTGGTGTAAATAAGAAAAAGTTCGGAGATATATCGGATACACCGAAAAAAGTTTGTAAAACTGTGCAAGAGATAATTGACTTCGTTATTTCTGCCTCATTGTTCACAACGGATATATGGCTAATAAGATTGGTATCCCCCCCACCAAGATCTTAGTATTTTGTTTTTCTGCATCTTTTAACATAGATAAGAAGTGTGATGATATTGTAAGTTTTTATATAAAGTTTTTCCTCTCGTTAAAGATTATCCTCTACGGGTTGCGACAGGACTTTTGATTATAGTTCTAACTTGAGTTTACTCTTAGTTGTAATTCTTATCATAGTAATTTCTTTATTTTAATAACTAACCTTCTTTTACTTACATAATCTTCATTCAAATTTCATTAAGTAGTGCTTGAAAAAGAATTACATTTGCAAATGTAATTTAAACTTTGATATTACAAATATATTAGTTATTTTTGCAGCGAGTTGAAATATCAGCTCGCTTTTAATTTGACATATCGTAGCTCAACCGCTGTCTGAATCACCACCTCAAATTGCATGAGAGCTATATACAATTCTTGTTGGGAGATGCACCTATATGGCGCAGACTTTCCCATAAAGAATTGTGGCTTGTGGTGAGCCTAGACAGCGTATGGCGATTGTCTGCGCTTTTCTTCTTGGTTAAACGTATGACATTGTTTTAGATTGAATTTATTGCAATAAATATATGTTTAACTAAAAGATTTTTAAAATGAAAAAATTCTTTCTGCTGGGGATGATTATTCCTTTCTTAAACACTTCATGCTGTTCTATTTTTACAAGTGCAAGACAGACCGTTACATTCGTTGGAGAAGAAGGTACAAGAATTTATGACAATGGTATGAAAATAGCCACAATAGGAGAAAGCGGTGAAACAAGTGTGCGTATTCGTAAAAAAATATCATCAAAAGAACTCATTGCTAAAAAAGAAGGCTATAGACCAACTCCGTTAATGCTGGAATCCACTTTCAATCCAGTTGCTTGTATAAATTTACTGAATGTATTAGCATGGGGTATTGACTTAGGTACTCAAAAGGCTTTTAAATGGGAAAATACGTATTTTGAAATAGAAATGGAGGAAGAAAAATGAAAAAGTTATTTAGTTTGTTACTGGTATGTATAGTTTGTGCGATATCCGTGTCTTCTTGTTCTAAAGACGAAGAAAACGAAATTACATTAACAAAAGAACAGGTTGTGGGAACTTGGGATGTAATATGGGCTGAACAGAACGGAGAAAGTATAGATATACCAGAAGGATATATTTATATGAAACTAAATAATGATGGAAGTTATAGAACTATAATGTTCAAAGATTCATATATTGGAAAATATGAAATTAAGGGTAATACAATTATTGGAACTACATTAGACCCAATAACAGAATATTACAAATTCACAGAATTAAATGGAAATACAGCAAGTATAGATTATTCAAATTCAGAAAAAGAATATTTCAAATTCAGAGCTGTAAAAAGATAATTTCTATTATCTTTATAACATCAATAACAAGGGCAGTTGTATACTACCAATTTGTGTTGGAAAGTATGTAAATGCCCTTGCAAAATATATTTCAGAAAGATTCCTAACTCTTTTTTTTGTATCGGAAATATCTTTTGTACTAAGGTAAAAAGACGCCAGAATATTTTCCACACATCATCTTAATGCTTTGTGTAGCTTCTCAGAATAAACGTTTAATGTAATATGGCAAATTCATTTTTTAGTTATAAACTTTCTTATAACTTTGTCCCTGCGTAAAAACGACAGGAGTTTGTATGAGAAACACTTTATATTTGATTATATCGTATATACTGCTTGGCTTTTTTCCGGCGGCTGCACAGGGACTTATCAATGTGAAGCACTATTCGGTAAAGGACGGTATGTCGCAGAATACAGTGCAGAGTATCTTGCAGGATGAGAAGGGGTATCTGTGGATGGCAACGTGGAACGGACTGGAAAAGTTTGACGGATATACCTTTAAGAACTATAAGTCGTATCCAACGGACAGAGTCAAGTTGCAATACAACCGTCTGGTAAATCTGGTTCTTGCAGGAAATGAAATGCTGGTTTGCCAGAGTTACGACCGGCGAATATACTTGTTTGATACCCGTAAAGAATGTTTTGAGGATGTCTTCGCCTATCATCCCGACGTAAAGCTGTGTACTGCGGCATCGGATATTTTTGCCTTGTCGAACGGTACGCTGTGGGTTACGAGCGATAACGGAGATCTGTGGCGGATAGATTGTTATAGATATAAGGAAAAAGGTGGACTCGTTTATTTTCCGGTTGCTTCATCTTCACGCCGTACAGTCTATAAGGTAGCACTTGATGCACAGAAAAGAGAGTGGGTACTGACGGATAAGGGATACTTTGTTTATGGCAATGAATCTCTGAAAGGAGATGAGGTTTACCGTTATGCTGCAAGTGCCGGAAAGAGTTTCTTTATAGCCGGTACGTCCGGCAGACTCATGGAGTATGTAGACGGAAGTGGGCTTCGTCCTGTTGTCCTGCCTGATGAGGCGGAAAGTATCTGTCAGCTCTTTCCGCTTGCCGACGGACGGCTGGGAGTAGTCTGCAAGCGTGGATTGGTTATGTACGACCCACAGAAAAAGCAGGTTACACATTTTATACTCGGCAAAGGCCAGGAAGACTTTCAGCCTTCTTGTATTTTTCAGGATTCCAAAGGAAATATCTGGATGCAGAATGGCCGGGAACATATCGTCAGGATAGATAAAAAAGGTATGCAGGCTGCATTTCTCGATTACCCTCGTCGCCGGGATGGAGAACTGGGATTCAGTTTTATTCACGAAGATGAATACGGACATATCTGGGCTTTTCCGACTGATGGCTTTTTCTGTTATTATAATCCGAAGCAAAATAAGTTTCAGCAGAGCTATGTGCTGACGGAAGCTGCCAGAAGTATGTATGAAGGGATTAACCGCGGTTTTTATGTAGATAATCATAAGAATGTGTGGCTGGCACAGGGAGGAGGCGTAGACCGGATTACTTTTCCGAATACAAATTTTGAATATATTGGAGCGTCCAGTACGGAAGTTAGAGGACTTTATATCGATTCACACGAACGGGTATGGATGGCAAGGAAAGACGGAATAGTGGAAGTTTACGACAAGTATCTTGACTATTGCGGCAATCTGGACAGTAAAGGGCGAATTGTAAAAGACCGCTCGGTTGTGTTTGGAGCCAATGTCTATGCTTTCTTTGAAGATAACCGGGGAAACTTCTGGATAGGGAGTCGCGGACACGGCTTGTTTGTGGGAAAGCCTGCCGCTGGAGGATATGCACTGAAACAGTATCGGGTAGAGCAGAATAATCCGGACGGGATAAATAGTAATGCTGTGTACTCGATAGCGCAGGACCGATTCGGGCATATCTGGGTAGGGACCTATGGAGGTGGATTGAATCTTGCCACAGGCAGTCCGGACGACTTGCATTTTATGAATGTAGCCAACAGGCTGAAGAAAAACTATCCGCAGGGTAAATGTATGCGTGTGCGCAGCATTTGTCCGCTTTCGAATGATGTTACGCTGGTAGGTACAACCGACGGACTGATTTCATTCTCTTCACGGTTCAGCAACCCCGAGGATATTCGCTTTTATCTGAACTATTGTGAGGCAAACCGTGAAAACAGCCTGAGTGATAATGATGTGATGCATGTAATGGAAACATCGGCCGGGGAAGTGTATATCACTACGTGCAGCGGAGGTATCAGTCGGGTGCCGCTCGACGGGCTTCTGTCGGATAAGATTGATTTTTTCCATTATAACAAGATAAACGGTCTTCCTTCGGACATTGCCTTTGCCATGGTGGAAGATAATAAAAAGAGGTTATGGATTACCTTCGAGAACATTATTTGTAAGTTTTCTCCGGCACATCCTGATTTCGAGGTGTATAATCACTTTAATGTCAATTCAAACCTTATTCTGTCTGAAGTTCCTCCGGTGGTGGACCGTTCGGGCAATATGTATGTGGGATGCAATGAAGGAGCTTTGCGTATCAACCTGAATGAATTGAAGAAGAGTACATATGTACCGAATATTGCATTTACCGGATTGAGCGTACAACGTCGTGGAGGGATTTCTGTCATCAATTCACTGATGAATGATTCGATTACACTGGAGGCTGACGAACGGAATATTACCGTTTCCTTTGCTGCGCTCGATTTCACGAAACCGTCTTATCTGGAGTATGCTTATCGTATAAAAAAATTAGGCAGCGACTGGATTTATATCGGCAAGAACCATTCGGTCAGTCTGGTAAACTTGTCGGCAGGCGATTTTGACCTGGAAGTGAAGTCCAGTAACAGTGACGGTGTATGGACGGACAATGTGAGTGTGCTGCATATTCATGTTGAACCTACGTTTTGGGAAACCGGATGGGCGTGGGTGATTTATATTGCTTCTTTCCTATTGGCTCTGGCTGTGGTATCGGGCATTATCGTCTATATTTGGGGGTTGCGGAAGAAGATTGGATTCGAAAAGCAGCTTACTCAAATGAAATTACGTTTCTTTACCGATATATCGCATGAGCTTCGTACGCCGCTTACGCTGATTGAAGGACCGATTGAGGAGGTTATAGAACGGGAAAAACTTTCGGAGGAAGGTAAAGAGAATATGCAGGTTGCCAAGCGAAATACGGAACGTATGTTGCAGCTTATCAATCAGTTGCTCGATTTCCGCAAAATACAGAATAATAAAATGAAACTGTATATCGAGCAGGTGGATATCGTTGCTCTGGCACGGAAGATATACGAAAACTTTACAGCCATGGCTCATCAGTCGGAAATTGATTTCAGCTTTGTGGCTCCACAGGAGGAAGTGAAGGTATATACGGATGTAGATAAGTTTGAGAAAATTGTATTCAATTTGCTTTCGAATGCATTCAAGTATACGCCTAAAGGAAAGTCTATTTCACTTACTGTAGCGTTGCTGCCCGACTATGTACAGATACGGGTGAAAGACGAAGGGAAAGGTATAGATATTGGTAAGCTGAGCAAGCTATTCGACCGTTTCGAGACCTTCGGCAGCGAACGTTCGTCGGTATCAACGGGTATCGGGCTTTCACTGGTCCGCAATCTGGTGGATATCATGCACGGAAAAATAGAGGTGGATACTGCATTGGGGCAGGGAAGTACGTTTAGTGTCTGCCTCCCCTTGAATGCAGAGGTTTATCACCGCGACCAAAATGTAGAATTTATTTTGGACGATGGAACGCGTAACGTACAGTCTGAAACGGAAGGTGAGGAAGAAGGTGAAGCACAGAAAGATATTACGGTGCTGGTTGTGGAAGACAATGAGGAGTTGAGGCGTTTTGTGGTGCATATCCTGCAAAGGGAATATCGGGTACTGGAAGCGCCTGACGGTCGTGCCGGACTGGAAAAGATTATGGCAGAAATGCCGGATATCGTGGTCAGTGACGTTATGATGCCTGAAATGGATGGTATCGAACTGCTGAATGCTGTAAAAAATAACCATGATATTTGTCATATTCCGGTTATTATTTTGTCGGCAAAGGCTTCGCTTGAAGATCGTATCAAGGGACTGGAATATGGTGCCGACGGGTATATTACCAAACCGTTCAGTGCTGCGTATCTTTGTGCACGGATTAAGTCTGTATTGCAGCAGCGTACCCGCTTGAAGGATTTTCTGCTTTCAGGTAATACTCCGGCAGGTATGGAGGAAGCAGAAGCAGGCAAGAAGCCGGAATGTAAGCTGGAAGACTTGTCGCCGTCATTGCCACAGATTACCCGTTTCGATGAGGAGTTTATTAAGAACATCATACAGCGTGTAGAGGAGAACCTGAACAATCCTGATTTCAAGATAGAAGATCTTGCCGATTCGATGGGTATGGGGCGTTCTATGTTTTACCGGAAGATAAAGTCGATACTGGGGGTTTCTCCCATCGATTTTGTGAAAGACATGCGTGTGAAACGTTCGGTACAGTTGCTCGACTCGGGACAATATGCAGTATCGGAAGTTGCGTACATGTGTGGATTTTCCTCTCCTCAGTATTTTAGTCGTGTTTTTAAGGCTGCCATGGGCTGTACGCCTTCCGAATATAAAGAGAAAAATACGGAAAAATAAAAAAGAAGTATCTCTTGTTCTTGGGTTGACAAGTTTATGGGATTACAAGGCAGTTGCAGTTTTGGTTTAATTTGCATAGTCTGGTGCAGGATATCGTAAAGGAACAGCAGAAATAATAACTTGCCTGAAGATTGTGCATTACACCATTGGCTGTAGGGTGATGGGGCACTTTACTGCCGATGGCGTTTGAGTGTATTATTTGTTCCAATTGGCCTATTGCCTAAATAGTGCACGTTGTTTACTAAAATAGTGCACGTCATTCTTGTTTGCTTCTCTTACTTTTGTCGTGTGAAAACACAATAATAAATCGTATGACTATGAAATTTACGCTTGCTTCATTAGGCTTGCTGCTCGCTTTTTCGGCAGGGCAGGCCGCTGACTGGACTGCTACAGAAGGTAAACTGCCGGCTTTTCCGGGAGCTGAAGGATTTGGCAGATATACTGTAGGAGGAAGAGGTGGAAAGGTTTATCATGTAACGACTCTTCAAGATGGAGAGCAGGAAGGAACTTTGCGTTATGCTGTCAATCAGAAAGGGGCACGTACTGTGGTTTTCGATGTGGCAGGTACTATTTTTCTGAACAGCCCGCTGAGAATCAAACAAGATAGTCTGACTCTTGCCGGACAGACGGCTCCGGGGCAAGGAATCTGTATTGCACGTTATCCGATAACCGTAAAGGCTAATCATGTAATTATGCGTTATTTGCGTTTGAGAGTAGGAAACGAAGTCAAAGGAGAGCCGGACGGACTTGGAGGTACGGACCAGAAAAATATTATCATAGACCATTGCTCCATCAGTTGGTCGGTAGATGAAACCTGCTCTATATATGGCAATGAGAATACAACTGTTCAGTGGTGTATCATATCCGAGAGTCTGAATCATGGAGGGCATGCCAAAGGTGCACACGGATATGGAGGAATAGTGGGAGGCGACCATGCTTCGTTTCATCATAATCTGATGGCACATCATGTCAGTCGCGTTCCTCGTCTGGGACCTCGTCCGGGAACTCAGACCCGGGAGTATGTGGATGTGCGTAATAATGTATATTATAACTGGGCCGGGAACGGATGTTACGGGGCTGAAGGCATGAAGGTGAATATTGTGAACAATTATTATAAGCCCGGTCCTGCTACTCCTCATAATAAAGTACGATACCGGATTGTTGCGGCAGGAGTACGTTCGGAGAAATATTGCCATAACAGTAAAGGTGAACCCAACAGATGGCATCCGATGCTGCATGTATGGGGAAAGTTTTATGTAGATGGCAATGTGGTGGAAGGATGTCCTGAAGTTACGGCAGACAACTGGACGAAAGGGGTATACGAACAGCTTGATACGGCAAGTGCTGATGGGTACTTTTCTGCTGTTACACGTGATACGATCCGCCTGAAAACTCCCTTGGAAACGGGATTGGTTACTACGCATACAGCTCTTGAAGCCTATGATAAGGTTCTGGCTTCTGCTGGTTGTTCCAAATGGAGGGATAAGATAGACGAACGGATTGTAAATGAAACACGTAGTGGAACGGCTGCTTATTCCGGTAGTATAGGTAAGAATGCCGATCGCATGCCAGGCATCATAGACACACCGAAAGATGTCATGCTGCAAGGGGAAGACTCTCCATGGGTGAAACTCTCGGATGGTGGGGTAAAGCCTGAAGAACGTCTGGATACGGACGGGGACGGTATGCCTGATATTTGGGAGAAAAAGCATGGACTGAATCCGTATGATTCGGCTGATGGAGTGGAAGTAGCATTGAGCAGCGAGGGGTATACTAATTTGGAAGTATATTTGAATGAAGGACTGAAATGATAATAAATGAAACCAAAGTTATGAATAACAATCTGAAATAATGAGCATTTTCTGTTTCCAGAAACAACAGCCGGAATATAGATGAAAATTAGTAAATTAAATCAACGCAATACACAAATCAATATAAAGCCAATTGTTACTCGTGAAGAGGCAGACCAATATAGTTATGAAAATATAATAGGCGACAGTAAATGCTCTCTGAAAGTGTGTATGGTATAATTGTTTATAGACACTTTCCTTCCAGTTTCAGCAGGCTTATCTTGCGGGAAAGTCCTCCGGCATAGCCTGTCAGACTTCCGTTACTGCCTACTACGCGGTGGCAAGGGATAAGGATGCTTATGGGGTTATGACCTACGGCTCCTCCTATAGCCTGTGCCGACATGCTTTTGCAATTTCGCTGCCGGGCTATTTCCTGAGCAATTTCTTTATAGGTAATGATTTCGCCATAGGGAATTTGTTGCAGGATATGCCACACCGCCAGGCGGAACGGAGTGTCATGAAGTTCCAGATCGGGCATGAAGTCTGGCTTTTTTCCTGAAAAGTAAGTGTTCAGCCAACTGGCTGTCTGACGGAAAATGGGAAAATCTCTTTCTTCGTGTTCCGCTTCTAATGTACGGGCAAAATACTTTTGTCCTTCGAACCACAATCCGGTAAGGCATGTACCGTTACTGGCAAGGATGATTTTTCCCAATGGAGAATCGTATGGATAAGTATATTGCATGTGTGTAAAATGTATTAAGATAAGAAAAAAAGGCAACCTGATGCCCGGCAATAATTCTGTCCGGGCATGCAGGCCGCCTTATTTCTTTTGTATCTGTCCGTGAAAAAACTTATCCGATGTTTTTCACTTTAATCAGGTATTCAGCAATCTGTACGGCATTCAGTGCAGCTCCCTTCTTAATCTGGTCGCCTACAATCCAGAATGTCAGACCGTTTTCGTCTGTCAAGTCCTTACGGATACGTCCTACATATACAGGATCTTTCCCGGCGAGGAACAACGGCATCGGGTATTCCTTCTTTTCAGGGTTATCCATCAGCACCAGTCCTTCTCCTTCGGCAAACGCCTTGCGTGCTTCTTCTACAGAAACCGGACGTTCTGTTTCAATCCAGATGCTTTCTGAGTGTGAGCGGAGTGCAGGTACACGTACGCAAGTTGCACTGACCTTCACGTCGGAGTGCATGATCTTACGTGTTTCGTTATACATTTTCATTTCCTCTTTGGTATAACCATTGTCGGTAAATACGTCAATTTGAGGAATCAGGTTAAATGCAAGCTGGTAAGCAAATTTTTCAACGGTTACAGGCTCTCCGGCAAGTACCTGACGATACTGTTCGTATAATTCATCCATTGCAGCTGCACCAGCACCACTGGCAGCCTGGTAAGTAGAAACATGTACGCGCTTGATGTGCGACAGTTTTTCGATAGCTTTCAGTGCCACTACCATCTGTATCGTTGTACAGTTCGGGTTGGCGATGATACCACGTGGACGGTTCAATGCGTCTTCGGGATTTACTTCGGGTACGACCAAAGGAATGTCTGCATCCATACGGAACGCACTTGAATTGTCTATCATTACAGCACCGTATTTGGTGATTGTTTCGGCAAATTCTTTCGATGTGCCTGCTCCCGCAGAAGTAAAGGCAATGTCGACACCTTTGAAGTCGTCATTGTGTTGCAGCAGTTTCACTTCGATTTCTTTTCCGCGGAACGTGTACTTTCGTCCTGCACTGCGTGAAGAACCAAATAACAACAATTCGTCTATCGGAAAATTTCTCTCATCAAGCACACGCAGGAACTCTTGTCCTACTGCTCCGCTTGCACCAACAATAGCTACTTTCATCTCTTACAATCTTCTTAAACTGTTAATAATTACATTTTTCTTATTTTGCAGACGCTTTTCTCTTCGCTTTGTCAAAAAAAACAATAATTTCTAAACGCTGTGTTTTGTCTGCTAATATTTACGATTGCAAAAATAAAACATTCTGAATTATTAATACGGAAAATAGGAAGTTTTTTTGTATTTTTGTTTCTAAAATGAAATAGTAATACCTATTTATGAAAGAAGTGCTCGATTTTGTAAACTTTGATTTTCATCTTCCTGTCACCGACCCTACGTGGATTTTCTTTTTGGTGCTGGTCATTATATTGTTCGCCCCCATTGTGTTGGAGCGGTTGCGTATTCCCCACATTATCGGTATGATACTGGCGGGAGTTGTCATTGGCGAACATGGATTTAACATACTGGCACGCGACAGCAGTTTTGAATTGTTTGGTAAGGTAGGACTTTATTACATCATGTTTCTTGCCGGACTTGAAATGAACATGGAGGACTTCAAGAGTATCCGTGTAAAAGCTACCGTACTGGGGTTGCTTGCGTTTATTTTTCCGCTGGGAATAGGTATATGGACCAATTTGCATCTGCTGGATTACAGTTTGATTACTTCGGTTCTGCTTGCCAGCATGTATGCTTCGCATACGCTGATTGCTTACCCTATCGTGATTCGCTACGGCATCAACCGGCAGCGGGCGGTAAGTATTGCCGTGGGAGGTACTGCGGTGACCGATACGCTGACACTGCTCGTCTTGGCTGTGATTGGAGGTATGTATAAGGGGGAAACCTCTGATATGTTCTGGATCTGGCTGGTACTGAAGGTGGTGCTGCTGAGTGTGGTCATCATGTATGCGTTTCCACGTATCGGAAGATGGTTCTTCCGCCGTTACAGCGATAATGTAGTGCAGTATATTTTTGTGATGGCAATGGTGTTCCTTGGTGCAGGACTGATGGAGTTTGTGGGTATGGAAGGTATCTTGGGAGCTTTCCTTGCCGGACTGGTACTGAACAGGCTGATTCCGCATGTCTCGCCGCTGATGAGTCATCTGGAGTTTGTAGGCAACGCGTTGTTTATTCCTTACTTTCTGATCGGGGTGGGGATGCTGATTGACGTAAACGTACTGTTTGGGCATATTGATTCCATTAAGGTAGCTGTAGTGATGATTATCGTGGCTTTGCTGGGTAAGTGGATTGCTTCGTGGCTCACACAGAAAATTTATAAAATGCGGGCGCTGGAACGGGAACTGATGTTCGGATTGAGCAATGCTCAGGCAGCAGCTACACTGGCTGCCGTTCTGGTCGGTTATAATATTATTTTACCAAACGGTGAACGTCTGCTGAACGAGGATGTGTTGAACGGAACCATTTTGCTGATTCTGGTGACTTGTGTAGTCAGTTCTTTCATTACCGAGCATGCAGCCAAGCGTATAGCTATGGATGATGCCGCCGTGGATGATGAAAAGGCTCAGGAAAAGGAGCTGTTCCTTATTCCGGTAGCGAATCCTGAAACGCTGGAGAGCCTGATGAGTCTGGCAATGGTGGTGCGTGACGAGAAACAGCCTGATAATTTGGTCGCTCTGAGTGTGGTGAATGACAGTAATGATTCGGTCAGACAGGAAATGCGCGGCAAGCGTAATCTGGAACGTGCGGCACAGATTACCGCTGCTACCAATGTACGTTTGAAAACTGTATCGCGTTTCGACTTGAATATTACGACGGGTATCTTGCACACGGCAAAGGAATATGGTGCAACGAATATCATCGTCGGTTTGCACTGCAAGATGAGCATTGTGGATTCTTTCTTCGGAAAGCTGACCGAAAACTTGTTGAAAAATACATACTTGCAGGTAATGGTTGCTCGTTTCCTGATGCCGGTCAATACGTTGAGACGTATTATCGTGGCAGTTCCTCCCAAGGCTGAATTTGAACATGGATTTGTGAAATGGATTTCTCATATGTGCCGTATGAGCAGTCAGCTGGGGTGTCGGGTACATTTCTATGCACATCCTCAGACGCTCGGATATATCCGGGGCTATATACAGAAAAAGCATAAAGATACGCGGGCTGCTTATTCGGAACTGGAGAATTGGGATGACTTGCTTATTCTGACCGGACAGGTGAATTACGATCATTTGCTGGTTATCATCAGTGCACGTCGTGGGTCTATTTCGTACGACTCGGCATTCGAACGTTTGCCGATGCAGATATCGAAATATTTTAATAATAACAGTATCATGTTGCTTTATCCGGAACAGAAGGGTGACCCGACGGAAACACTGTCGTTCTCCGATCCACGTGGATGGGCTGAAACGCAGTATTATGATAAGGTGGGCAACTGGTTTTATAAATGGTTTAAGAAAAATTCATGAGTGAAGACAGTAAGGCCTGGCAGCAGCGTACGGAACTGTTGCTGGGAGGCGATAAAATGGAACGTTTGCGGAAAGCGCATGTATTGGTCGTGGGACTGGGAGGCGTGGGGGCTTATGCCGCCGAAATGATTTGCCGTGCCGGAGTAGGTCGCATGACAATTGTGGATGCCGATACGGTACAGCCCAGCAACATCAACCGTCAGCTTCCGGCTACTCATTCGGTGCTGGGGAAGAAAAAAGCGGAGGTGCTGGCACAACGTTTCCTTGATATAAATCCGGAACTTCAGTTGACGGTACTGCCGGTTTACCTGAAGGATGAGGCTATCCCTGAGTTGCTGGACAGTGCGAAGTTCGATTTCATTGTCGATGCCATCGATACGGTAGCTCCTAAGTGCTACCTGATTTACCATGCCTTGCAGCGCGGTATCAAGATTGTGAGCAGCATGGGGGCAGGTGCCAAGCGTGATATTACCCAGATACGTTTTGCCGATTTATGGGAAACCTATCACTGCGGGCTGAGCAAGGCAGTACGCAAGCGTTTGCAGAAAATGGGAATGAAACGTAAGTTGCCCGTGGTGTTCAGTACCGAGCAGGCTGATCCGAATGCCGTGATTCTGGTAGATAATGAACAAAACAAAAAATCTACTGCCGGTACGGTGAGCTACATGCCTGCTGTGTTTGGTTGCTACCTGGCGGAATATGTAATACGTAAATTGTAGGACTATGATTCAGTTGGAAGGAATAACCAAGAGTTTCGGTTCGCTGCATGTACTGAAGGGAATCGACCTGACTATAAATAAAGGAGAAGTGGTGAGTATCGTAGGTCCCAGCGGAGCCGGAAAAACGACTTTGCTGCAAATTATGGGTACGCTCGATAAGCCTGATAGCGGAAGGATTATATTGAATGGTACAGAGGTCAACCGGTTGAAGGAGAAGGAACTTTCTGCTTTCAGAAATAAAGAAATCGGATTTGTGTTTCAGTTTCATCAGCTTCTGCCGGAGTTTACGGCACTGGAGAATGTAATGATACCTGCGCTGATTCAGGGTGTATCGGCTTCTGAAGCGAAGAAAAAGGCTGCTGAGATGCTCGACTTTCTCGGACTGTCGGAACGTGCTTCTCATAAGCCGGCGGAACTTTCGGGCGGTGAGAAGCAGCGTGTGGCAGTAGCGCGGGCATTGATAAACCATCCTGCGGTGGTACTTGCCGATGAACCGTCGGGCAGTCTGGATACACAGAATAAAATAGAACTGCACCGCCTGTTCTTCGATTTGCGCGATAAGCTGGGACAGACTTTTGTCATTGTTACCCATGATGAAGAACTGGCGGCGCAGACTGACCGTACCATTCACATGATAGACGGTATGATAAAATAAGGAGTATCAGAACGACAGGTGAACCACTTCCGGATTATGGTCGGAAAGGAAATCGCCTGCCTGTTTGGCTTCCTGCGGAATGTAGCTGTCTTGAACTTTTATTTGTGGAGTTACAAAGATAAAATCAATCTTTTCGCAGGAGTCGGCAGGGATACGCCCGAAATCGTGGAAGGTGTAGCTTACTCCCTCTCGTTGTGCCGCTTCCTTGTAGGCATCTTTCAGAACAAATTCATTGGTTGTGATGGTTTCGTATGCTTCCGATTGGTCGGATACATTGAAGTCGCCCGTCAGCACAGCAGGCTGGTCGCCTACAATCTCCTTGATTTTTTCGATAATAAGCAGAGCACTTTTTCTTCTGGCTTCTGTTCCTACATGGTCGAAGTGAGTATTGACAGCCATAAATACTTTTCCGTTTTTCTTGTCTTTCAGTTTTGCCCAAGTTGCGATACGGGTACAAGCTCCGTCCCATCCGATGAAACCTACGCTATCGGGATATTGTGACAGCCAGAATGTGTTGCTGTCGAGTACTTCGAAACGGTCTTTCTTGTAGAACAGAGGCGCATACTCGCCTTTTGTCTTACCATCTTCACGTCCTACACCGACTTCGGCATATTCGGGCAGACGCGATTTCAGGTCTTCCAGCTGATTATAAAGTACTTCTTGCATACCTACTATGTCAATGCCCTGTTTTTTAATGAATTCGGCTACATTGTCTTTCCGGTACTGCCAGTTGTTCAGGCTGTCGGCGGGATTGTCATAACGAATGTTGAATGTGCCCCATGTAATTTCTGTAGGCTGTTGCTGGGTAGTACACGAAGGGGTAGCGATGGCAAGTGCGGCTGCTACGATTCCCATGGTGAAAAGAGAGTGTTTCATAGGATAAAAATTTAATTATTCTGCTAAGTAAAACAATTTTGCCGGTTTTTCCACTTATAACCTGTCTAAAATTTTTTTTAAGATGCATATTACAAAATATTCTCTTTCGCAGGGTGATGTGTCTTCCAGAAAGCCTTGCGTTGGGATTCTTGGGGCTTTGTCTGAAAGAAAGTCTGGTTTGCTGGTTTGGATATAATGATATGTTTGGAAAGTAAAATCTTTGCGGGAAGCTGGTATATTACTTTTTTGTGTTATCTTTGACGGAAATAAAGAATAGTTATGAGTCATATACAGTTAGGAAGATATAATCAGCTGGAGGTTGTAAAGGAAGTAGACTTCGGCATGTACCTCAATGGTGATGAGGATGGTGAAATATTGCTCCCGAAGCGTTATGTGCCAGAAGGCTGTAAACCGGGAGATGTACTCAATGTGTTTATTTACCTCGATATGGACGAACGTCTGGTTGCCACTACACTGGAACCTTATGTACAGGTTGGGGAATTTGCCTGTCTTGAGGTTGCGTGGGTTAATCAGTTTGGTGCATTTTTGAACTGGGGACTGATGAAGGATCTTTTTGTACCTTTCCGCGAACAGAAGGCCAAGATGCAGAAAGGCGGACGCTACGTGGTACATGTTCATCTGGACGATGAAAGCTACCGTATTGTAGCATCGGCTAAGGTGGAACGCTATTTGTCGAAGGATCGTCCTGAATATACTCCAGGTGAAGAGGTAGGTATACTTGTCTGGCAGAAGACTGATCTGGGATTTAAGGTAATAGTGGATAATAAATTCTCGGGAATGCTTTTCCATAATGAGATTTTCCAGCCTTTGGAGTTGGGCATGCACTTGCGTGCGTATGTGAAGCGAGTACGTGAGGATGGTAAGATTGATCTTGAACTTCAGCAGAAAGGTGTGAAGAAGGTAGATGACTTTTCAGAAGTTCTGTTGCAGTATATAAAAGACAATGACGGTTATACCTCGGTAAATGACAAGACGGATGCCGAAATAATATACAATACGTTTGGTGTAAGCAAGAAGACCTTTAAGAAAGCTGTAGGCGAATTGTATAAAAAACGGCTGATATTACTGGAAGATAACGGTATCAGGCTGGTGAAATGATGAAATAAGCCGTGAAAATATATAAAAAAATCACCTTGTTGCACACTGCTACAAGGTGATTTTTGTTTTTGTATCGTTTGTTGTCAGATAGATAATTCGTGAAGTACGTTGACCAGTTCGCGGTCGATAGGCTTGTCGTTTTTGATGGCTTTTGTAAATGGAACATAAACAATCTGGTCGTTCTCTATTCCGATCATCACATTACGTTGTCCTTCCATCAGGGCCTGTATACTGGCTACGCCCATTCGGCTGGCAATGATACGGTCGTGTGCAGTAGGTTTACCACCTCTCTGCAGGTGTCCCAGAATAGTAACACGTACATCGTATTGCGGGTATTCATTCTTTACACGTTCAGCATAATGCATTGCTCCACCCGTAATTTCACTTTCGGCAACCAATACGATAGAACTGCTCTTCGATTTGCGGAATCCGTTTTTGATGAATTCTTCCAACTGGTCGACTTCTGTATTGAATTCGGGAATGATGGCTGCTTCAGCTCCGGCTGCGATGGCACCGTTCAATGCCAGGAAACCGGCATCGCGTCCCATAACCTCAACGAAGAACAAGCGTTCGTGTGAAGTTGCGGTGTCACGAATTTTGTCGACAGCATCAAGAATCGTATTTAAGGCAGTGTCGTAGCCGATAGTTGTGTCGGTACCGTACAAGTCGTTGTCGATGGTTCCGGGCAGTCCGATACAAGGTACGTCAAACTCTTGTGCCAGCAGTCGTGCTCCGGTCAGCGATCCATCTCCACCGATAACTACCAGTGCATCGATGCCTTCGCGCTGCATAGTTTCGTAAGCTATCTTACGTCCTTCCGGGGTTTTGAATTCCTGACAGCGTGCTGTTTTCAGAATTGTACCTCCCTGCTGTATGATGTTGCTGACATTTTGGGTTTTGAACTCCTGAATTTCACCGGTAATAAGACCTTTATATCCACGGTAGATACCTTTTACGGTCAGTCCGTTGTATATAGCCGAACGGGTGACGGCGCGGATTGCAGCATTCATTCCAGGAGCATCACCACCTGAAGTCAAGATGCCAATACATTTAATAGTTCCCATAAGTTATTTGTTCGTTTTAATCTTGATGGCGCAAAAGTATTAAAAAACTAATTTACAAGCAAATAAAAGTCACTATTTTTGGATGTTATGCGTATGACAAAATTGTTTCCCGGCATGCTTCCATCAGCCATTTCGGGGTAGAGGTTGCTCCGCATATACCGATAGATTGTGCATCTTTTAGCAGGTTCCTGTCTATTTCTTCCGGACGGTCTATCTGGTATGAATTAGGGTTCACTTTCCGACATTCCTGAAAAAGAATTTTACCGTTCGAACTTTTATGTCCGCAGACGAAGAATACCAGGTCGTGTTCTGCAGCAAATTTCCGGATATCAGGCATACGGTTGGCTACTTGCCGGCATATCGTATCGTAATATAGGAAAGTAGCATTGAGAGAAATGTGCTCCTGAATGTAAGCTACGATTTGGCGGAATTCGTCGAGTGACTTGGTCGTCTGCGAATACAACCGGATATCTTTGTTGAAATCCAGTTTCTCGGCTTCAGCCAGATTTTCTATTACGATAGCCTGTCCGTTGGTTTGTCCTACCAGTCCCAGTACTTCTGCATGTCCGTTTTTTCCGAAAATAACAATCTGCTTTTCCCGTCCTTCCGGACTGGGAGTATCGAATTCCTGTTTGATTCGTTTTTGCAGGCGGAGCACTACGGGACAGGTTGCATCAATGATTTCGATATTATTCTGTTGGGCAAGCTGATAGGTGAGGGGAGGTTCTCCATGCGCCCGAAGCAGTACCTTTACATTTTGTAACTGTGCGAATTCATCGTGGTCGATCGTGTTCAGTCCCAGTTGTTTTAATCGTTCACATTCACGTCCGTTGTGCACAATATCTCCCAGGCAATAGAGTGTATCACTCTTTGCCAGTTCTTCTTCGGCTTTCCGGATGGCAGTTGTCACTCCGAAGCAGAAGCCGGAACTTTCATCTATTTCTACTTTACGCATGAGTTGCCCGCAAGTATTGATTCATCAGCCATTCTTTCTGTTCTGCGATACTCATGTGGCTGTTGTCCAGCAATATCGCATCATCAGCCTTGCGCAAGGGACTAACTTCCCGTGTCTGGTCGATACGGTCACGTTCTTCTACGTTATGCAGGATTGCCTCAAAGGACGCTTCCTGTCCTTTGGCTTTTAGTTCATCGTAGCGGCGTTGTGCGCGGATTTCGGCCGATGCTGTTACGAATATCTTCAGTTCAGCATCGGGGAATACAGCCGTACCGATATCTCGTCCATCCATTACGATACCTTTTTCCTTACCCAGTTCCTGTTGCTGGCGTACCAGTGCTTCGCGTACGAATCCCAATGCAGCTACGGGGCTCACATGTGAAGAAACTTCGAGTGTACGTATTTGGTTTTCCACGTCAGTTCCGTTCAGAAAAGTATGGGGGCGTCCGCTTTGAGCGTCCAGTTGGAATGAAATATGAATTTCGTTCATTTGTCCTTTCAGCTTTTCCTCATCGATGCTTCCGTCGGCATGGAATAATCCATGTTCGATACAGTAGAGAGTGACAGCTCGGTACATAGCTCCGCTGTCGATGTATATATAACCGATTTCTTTGGCAAGGTCCTTTGCCATGGTGCTTTTGCCGCAGGAAGAGAATCCGTCGATTGCGATAATGATTTTGTTCATACCTTTATTATATAATAGCGTTAATAAAAATCAGTTTTCAAAGATACTCTATTTTCGTGACAGATGATGTGTCGTATATTTATTTTGCAATTTTTTATCCTTATCTTGTTGCAAATTCGAAGATTTGAACTACATTTGCGGAACAGAGAATTTATAAACCTATAAAATTATTTTTATGGAAATTAAAAAATCGCCGAAAGCCGATCTTGAAGGCAAGAAAACCACATGGTTTCTGGTCGGGCTCGTGCTGATATTGGCAGCAATGTTCGTTGCGTTTGAATGGACCAAACGTGATGTCGTGATCACTGCCGATAGTGGTATCGTAGATGTGCCTTTTGAAGAGGAAATGGTGCCTATCACCGAACAGGAAGAACCTAAACAAGCTCCTCCTCCCCCCGAAGCTCCGAAAGTAGAAGAAGTTTTGCAGATCGCTGATAACGATGCAAACGTAGAGGAATCTACTATCCAGTCAAACGAGGATAAAGGTCAAGCTGTTGAAATCAAGTATGTTCCTGAAGTTGTAGAAGAGGAAGAAGTTGAAGAACAGCAGATCTTCCAGGTTGTAGAGGAAATGCCGGAATTCCCGGGTGGTATGGGTGAATGTTTGAAGTTCTTGGCTAAGAACATCAAGTACCCGACTATCGCACAGGAAAATGGTGTACAGGGACGTGTTATCGTTCAGTTCGTCGTAAACCAGGATGGTTCTATCGTTGACCCGGTTGTTGTTCGTAGTGTAGACCCGTATCTGGATAAGGAAGCACTCCGTGTGATCAAGATGATGCCGAAGTGGAAACCAGGTAAGCAGCGTGGTAAAGCTGTACGTGTAAAATATACAGTGCCTGTAACATTTAAGTTGCAGTAAGCTTTTCCGAGATAATATTGTTTAGGCACGGATTGCACAGATGTTAAGGCTGTGTATCCGTGCCTAAAAATTTTATTTATAATCTAAAAGAAACAATCATGAAGCAGCAAACTTCAAAAGAATTACTGAGCCAGATTCATGCATATATAGAATCGTTACCTTACTCACACGATCCAAAAGGACTTTATGATCCGATAGAATATGTACTTGGATTGGGTGGCAAGCGTCTTCGTCCGGTACTTATGTTGCTTGCATATAATTTGTTTAAGGAGGATGTGGAAACGATATTCTCTCAGGCAGCCGCAATTGAGACTTATCATAATTTTACACTTTTGCATGATGATTTGATGGATAAGGCGGACATGCGCCGTGGAAAGCCTACCGTTCATAAAAAATGGGATGAAAATACGGCTATTCTTTCGGGTGACGCCATGCTGATTCTTTCTTATCAGTTCATGATGCAAGGGTGTCCGCAAGCATGTATGAAGCAGGTGATGGAAGTCTTTTCGCGTACAGCTCTGGAAGTGTGCGACGGCCAGCAGTGGGATATGGAGTTTGAACTCAGGGAGGATGTGACGGTTGAGGAATACATGGAAATGATTCGTCTGAAAACATCCGTTTTGCTTGCCGGTGCACTGAAAATAGGTGCCATACTGGGAGGTGCATCAGAAAAGGATGCGCAGTTGCTTTATGATTTTGGTATAAAGGCGGGACTCGCTTTCCAGTTGCAGGATGATTATCTGGATGTTTATGGCGATCCGAAGGTTTTTGGAAAAAATATCGGTGGTGATATCTTGTGCAACAAAAAAACGTTTATGCTGATTACGGCTTTAGAAAAGGCCGACGGAGAAACACGGGATTGTTTGCAGAATTGGCTGAAGGCTGAGCATTACGAGCCTGCTCAAAAAATAGAAGCTGTAACTACTATATATAATAAGGTAGGGGTTCGGGATATTTGTCGGGATAAAATTGACGAATATTATAAGGAGAGCGTATGCTTGTTGAATGAAGTAGGAGTAGATGCTTCGTATAAGAAGAACCTGGCAGATTTTGTACTTGGATTAATGAATCGTAATCTATAATTAAAATATATGGTAACTTTAATCGATACTCACACACATTTATTTGCTGAAGAGTTTGACTGCGACCGTGAACTGGCGATTATTCGTGCCGGGGAGGCTGGAGTGACACGCTTGTTTATGCCGAATATTGATGATACCTCGGTAGAAGCTATGCTGGCACTATGTAACTCACACGACGCATGTTATCCGATGATCGGGTTTCATCCTACTTCGGTAGATAAAAATTGGAAAACACGTCTGGCTGTTGTCGAAAAATGGTTGCGTTCGGAGCAGACATTTTATGGCATTGGCGAAGTAGGAATGGATTTGTACTGGGATAAAACTTTCCGGAAAGAGCAGATGGAGGTATTCGATATTCAGGTAAAATGGGCACTTGAATTCGATTTGCCGTTAATTATTCACTGCCGTGAAGCTTATCCTGAACTGCTCGAAGTTTTGGGACCTTATCGCAACACCTCGCTGACCGGTATCTTTCACAGCTTTACCGGAACAGAAGAAGATGCTGTTAAGCTGATGGAATATTCCGGATTTATGTTAGGAGTAAACGGTGTTGTAACTTTTAAGAAAAGTATTTTGCCGGAAGTTCTGAAATCTGTACCTTTGAACCGTCTTGTACTGGAAACAGACTCTCCTTACTTGGCACCGGTTCCTTATAGAGGAAAGCGTAATGAAAGTGCATACCTGGTAAAAATAGCGGAAAAGCTGTGTGAGGTGTATGACGTTCCAATGGCGGAAATCGGTCGGATAACTTCAGAAAACGCGCTCAAAGTTTTTAAAAATGCCAAGAATAGTTTTTAAAGTTTATTAATTTTAGGGCTATAACTAAACTTTTGGCGAATGAATGTTATGTAAGACGAAAAAAAAGAATACATTTGTGGCAGAAATCGCTTGTCGTTCGCATTTTTATTTGTAATTTGCGTTCGATTTAAGAGAAAGGCTTCAGACGAGGTCATGAGGAGAGGTGCTCGAGTGGTTGAAGAGGCACGCCTGGAAAGCGTGTATACGCCAAAAGCGTATCACGGGTTCGAATCCCGTTCTCTCCGCAAGGAAAAAATGAAGAAACAATTAAAAACAATTTATAACTATTAATTATTTAATCTTAAAAATTAGACACACAATGAAAAAGTTATTTGCAATTCTTGCAGTGATGGGAGTCCTCTCATTCGGAATGACTCAGACAGCTATGGCTCAGGATTCTACAGCTACAGCAGCTCCAGAACAAACAGAACAGGTTGCTCCTGCTGAAACAACAGACGAAGCTGCTCCTGCTACAGTTGAAGAAGGAAGTATGCACAAAGAGTTGAAGACTAAGTTTATCGAAGGTGATGCAGGCTTCATGTCATTGGTAGCTATCGCATTGGTACTTGGTTTGGCTTTCTGTATTGAACGTATCATTTACTTGAGCTTGGCTGAAGTTGACGTTAAGAAATTGATGGCTAAAGTTGAAGCTGCTTTGGAAAAAGGTGATGTAGAAGGTGCTAAGACTGTTTGCCGTAACACTCGTGGTCCTGTTGCTTCTATCTGCTATCAGGGTTTGATGAGAATCGATGAAGGTTTGGACGTTGTTGAACGTTCTGTAGTATCTTACGGTGGTGTTCAGGCTGGTTACCTTGAAAAAGGATGTTCTTGGATTACACTGTTCATCGCAATGGCTCCGTCTTTGGGATTCTTGGGTACTGTAATCGGTATGGTTATGGCGTTCGATAACATCCAGCGTGCAGGTGATATTTCTCCGACAGTTGTTGCCGGTGGTATGAAAGTTGCGTTGATCACTACTATCTTCGGTTTGATTGTAGCATTGATTCTTCAGGTATTCTATAACTACATTCTTTCTAAGATTGAAGCTATCACAAGCCAGATGGAAGATTCTTCTATCACTTTGCTTGATATGATCATGAAATACAACTTGAAATACAAAAAATAATTATTGAACAATGGCTAAATTATCATACAAAGTTTCTTACTACGTATTCTATGTCTGCATCGCCCTTATATTGGTTGTGCTCGGCATGTTCTTCGGAGTAGGATACAACGAAACAAATGCTGCAGGTTTGGTTGAACCTGCTAATACGCCAGCACTGATGTACTTGATGTACGGAATGTTTGCTGTGACTGTTGTTGCTACACTTATTGGTGCTATCGCTCAGTTTGGTGGCGCATTGAAAGATAATCCAAAAGGTGCTATCAAATCTTTACTGGGATTGATTCTGTTGGTAGTTCTGTTGATCGTTACTTACAATGTAGGTTCTTCTGAAACTGTAGTTTTAGGTGACGGTTCTGAATACTCAGATGCTACTATGCTGAAAGTAACAGATATGTTCCTTTATTCTACTTATGTATTGTTTGCTATCGCTGCAATCGGTGCATTGGTTAACTTGTCTGGTATCTTTAAGAGATAATATCATAACATTGAAGTTTAATAAATTAAAAACGAAGTAAGTAAAAATGGCAAAAAGGAATAGAAAAGTGCCGGGAATTAATGCAAGTTCAACGGCAGATATCGCCTTTATGTTGCTTATCTTCTTCCTTATTACAACATCAATGGATACTGACCGTGGTTTGGCGAGACGTTTGCCGCCTCCACCAGAAAACAAAGATCAGAAAGATGATATTATTGTTAAGGAAAGAAACGTTCTCCAGGTTCGTTTGAACAAAGACGACCAGTTGATGGTTGGTGGAGAATGGTCTGATATTAAGCAATTAAGAGAAAAGGCTAAAGAATTCATTGCTAACCCGAAGGATGATCCAAACTTGCCGGAAAAACATGCGAAGACTCTTCCTTTCTTTGGTGATGTAATGATAACTGAAAAACATGTAATTTCTGTACAGAACGACGTTGGTACTAGCTATGATGCTTATCTTCAGGTTCAGAACGAATTGGTAGCTGCTTACAATGAATTACGTAACGAGCTGGCTAAGGCTCAGTTTGGTAAGGAGTTCTCTGAATGTTCTGAAGAACAGAAAGATGCTATCATGGAATACTATCCACAGAAGATTTCTGAAGCAGAACCTAAAAAGTATGGAGGTAACTAATCATGGGAAAATTTAATAAGAGTGGTAAGCGCGAGATGCCGGAATTGAACACCTCTTCTTTGCCTGACCTTATTTTTACCATGTTGTTCTTCTTCATGATTGTAACAAGCATGCGTGAGGTTACGCTGAAAGTACAGTTTAAGGTTCCTGCTGCTACAGAATTGGAAAAGCTTGAAAAGAAATCATTAGTTTCTTTCATTTATATTGGTAAACCTTTGCCAGAGTACCAGAAGAAGATGGGTACTACCGATCGTATTCAGTTGAATGATAAGTTCGCTGAAGCATCAGAGGTTCAGGACTACATCTATCAGGAACGTGAAAATATGAAAGAATCTGATAAGCCGTTTATGACAGTTTCATTGAAGGTCGATGCAAAGACTAAGATGGGTATTGTTACAGAAGTAAAACAGGCTCTTCGTCAGGCTTATGCTTTGAAGATTAACTATTCTGCTACACAGCGTCAGTAATAGTTCAACCATAAAGCTAAAAAAAGAGGTTACTCCTATGGGAGTAGCCTCTTTTCGTTTTTATGGGACTTTTGACAAGACGAATCATTTTTTCGATGCTGTAGTGTAGTCCGGTCTATTTATCATCCCTTAGAATTTTCCTTCTCAGGTAAATGACCGTTTTTTAAGAAACGTCATGCATTGTCAGATTTTCCCGCTGTTATTTTACGTCATAAACCTTTCGGTAAATTTCATCTCTTATTTCCGGATATTGTTCATCGATACTGGCTGTACCCGAATACATGAGGTAAAGAGGAAGGTTGTTGCCTCCTTTTCGGTAGGGAGGTTGTATATAATCCTGTAGACAGAGAGAGAAACCACATCGTTTGTAGAATTCAATTCGTCTGATACTCATTTCATCTTTAGGTCGTTCTACTTCCAGAATGATGGTACCCGGAAATTCGTCTTTGAGTGTTTCCATAATACGTTTTCCATAACCTTTGTTGCGTACTTTGGGGGAAGTTGCCAGATGCTCTACATAGCGAAATCCATTCAGTTCCCATACGGTGATTAAGCCGATAGCTGTTTCGTTTTCTCCCTCTTCATCTGTAATCAGATAACAATTGAAAGCCGGATTATGGTCGGTATTATATCGTTGTACATCATCATCCCTACGCTCGTCTACGGGAAATGACTGATGCAAAAGCCCCTCTACGAAGTTGTAGAGGGAGTGATTAGTCTGAATTTTTGTAAGTGTCAACATAGATTAATGGTTAGTCGGTATAGAAATGAATTGTTTTCTCAAGCGAACGTTCGCATACCGGACAGAAACAAGGCGCCTCGTTGATTTTCATTCTGCACTCGGTAGTAGGACGGTAGATTCCTTTCAGTGTATATCCTCCTCCTTCGTAAACTCCGACTTTGGTATAAATGGCAGTCGAATCAGTTTCTGCAGGTGTCGGTACAGGGGTACCGGCTGGTACCATATCCTTCCATTTACTATCAAAGTCGACCAAGGTTGTGATATTAGGTTCCCAGGGTTCTATTGTGTAAGGATATAGCGGACTGGGAGCCGTATCGTATGCATATTCGTCGGCCAGACCTCCAAAACTGTGCCCGAATTCATGTACAACCACTGGTTTGAACATCGGGTGATGAGCCGTAGTAAGCAGATAAGAGTTGTAAATACCTCCTCCACCATATGTATCGGTATTGGCTAAGATAATAATGTGTTCGTAAGGTATACCTGCCAGCCAGTTGTGCATAGCCTTTACGCTGCGGGTTGTCAGGTAGCGGTCGGAATAAAACGTATCGAAATGTGAGCTGACAGCCGTATTCTTCCATTCTCCTTTTCGGGGTATGCTGACTCCGCTGTCGTGCGAAGGAGTTGCTACGGCTACGACATTAAAGCGTTCCTTTAGGCTTTTGAACGGTTCGTGTGAGAATATCGCATCACAAGCAGCTTGAGCATCCTTGTAGAAAACATCCATTTCTTCTTCCGTATACCCCTCTGCCATAATAGCAAGATCGATACATTTGTCGGGAGTACCATTCTTGATCAGGTAACGGTGAGGAGTTACCTGTGACATCCCCCGCTGGTGTATCAAGATATCTTTCGGATCGATGTCGTGTGTCAGCGAAGTACAAGATTTGCGGTAGGCATTCTTCAGTTCGATGGTTACCGTAGCCGGGCGTTTAGGATAAGGCAGCAAGAATGTATTTTCGAATCCTCTTGTCACGTGTTTTGCCTCTTCCTCGCTGGTCCATTCTTGAAACAGACTGGAGAATGAAGTACGATAGATAACTTCTCCTGTAGCTTTATCTCGCATGGTGATTTCTCCGTTTCCTTCCAGCGGCAGTTCGCTCAGGAAATTTCTTCTTCCGGCCCATCCGGGAAGTGAAACCAGTTCATCGAGGCTGATATCCTGTTTCTGTGCATTTCCGTTGAATAAATAGTCTATTCTCAGGGTTTTATCAATAAAGAAGTCGTTGAAGTTTTGTGCATATCCGCCAGCCTGAACAAAAGCCGAAATGAATAATGCAGCCAATATGTTTTTTTTCATAAAACCAAAAGATTTAATTTTTTTACAAAGATAGGACTATCTGCCAATTTAGTGCTAAAACAATGATAAAAGTTACAATTGCTATCCCTCGTATGGAATAAATATACTATATTTGTACAAATTTAAAAATTCATCAATGGGACATCATCAATTAGACAGTTTAGACGAACAGATTTTGCGCTTGATTGCCGACAATGCCCGTATTCCCTTTCTGGAAGTGGCACGTGCTTGCAATGTATCAGGTGCTGCGATTCATCAGCGTATCCAGAAGTTGACCAACTTAGGAATACTGAAAGGTTCCGAGTTCATAATAGATCCCGAAAAGATCGGTTATGAAACTTGTGCTTACATCGGGTTATACCTGCGGGACCCCGAACAGTTTGATTCGGTGACAGAAGCTCTGAAGCGTATTCCCGAAGTGGTAGAATGTCATTACACTACCGGACAGTATGACATGTTTATCAAGATTTACGCAAAGAATAATCATCATTTACTGAATATCATCCACGATAAATTACAGCCGCTGGGCTTGTCACGCTCGGAAACCATTATATCTTTCCGTGAAGCAATCAAGCGTCAGATGCCTATACAGGATGTAGTAGACGAAGAATAAAGAGTCCATTCAGTCGATCGCATACAAAGATTCCCCGCTTAAAAGTTTGTCTTGCAATGAAAGAAATCTTTTAAGCGGGGAATCTTTGTTTTTTCTCTATATTGTTAGGCAGCAAAAATATTCCATTCTTGCTGCGCATATGCTTATACTGTGAAAGTTGTAATCGGTTTATTATTCCTTTACTTCCTCGAAGTCAACGTATTCGCCTTCATCACTGTCGAAAATCTTTTTGCGTCCTGAGGCATTCCGGGCAGACTGCTGTGACTCATCATTGTCGGAAGAGCGATAATTGGATGAGGAACTGCGCTGGTTTTGCGAATGGCTTTGTGCAGAGGAACTTCCTGTCATGCGGCGTCCCAGACCGAATACTGTACGAATGATTTTAGAAAGTACAGCCACTCCGAGGACAAGAACAATCAGAACGAAGAAAAATATAAATCCTAAAATATGAAACATAGTTATTGTTTTTGGTAGTAAAATAACAACAACCGTGCCACGATTATTGTTTTATCATTTTTTACGAGTTATCAGTGAGAGAAGAATATACCAGACAATAACCGCCGCAATGCCACTTAACTGGAAAATAACAAGCAAGGGTATGCTGACAATCAGGAAGATATAGCTTATCTTATTGTGCCCCCACGATAAATCTTTGAACTTTAATGAAAACATAGGAAGTTCGGCAACCAGCAACAGTGACATGACAACAACCAGGATGAACAGGTATATTGCATTGAAACTGTCGGAAACTACAAATGCATGTCCGCCTACTGACAGGGAAGCCCAGAATAACGCATTGGCAGGAGTTGGCATGCCGATAAAAGAACTTGTCTGTCGGCTGTCGATATTAAACTTAGCCAGTCGTAGTCCTGAAAAGACAGCTATCAGAAACGCTGTATATGGCATGATTTCAGCCAGCGGCATCAGAAAATCCGGATAATGCACCTCCTTGAACAAGGAAAAGGCGATAGCGGCCGGTGCCAGTCCGAAAGTGATATCATCGGCCAGTGAGTCGAGTTCTTTGCCGATAGGAGAGGATACATGGAGCAAACGTGCCGTCATTCCGTCGAAAAAGTCGAATACAGCTCCGATAACAATAAATGTCAAAGCCAGCTTGTAGTTGCCTTGAAATGCCATATAAGCTGCAATACATCCCGAAAAGAGGTTACAGCAAGTTATCGTGTTAGGAATATTACGGACAATTGCATGTGCCATATCTATGTTCCTCCTTACATTAATTTAGCGATGACGGTCTGGTTACCCGTTGTTTTCTGTCCCATTTTTACACATACCTCTGTTCCCAGCGGCAGGTATACATCTACACGTGAGCCAAATTTGATGAATCCCATATGTTCATCGATGTAACAATCTTCTCCTTTTTCGGCATATGTTACGATACGACGTGCCACGGCTCCTGCAATCTGTCGTGCCATGACGGTATGTCCTTCCGGAGTATCGATGACCACCATCGAGCGTTCGTTTTCAGTGCTTGCCTTAGGAAGCCATGCCTTCATGAAACGTCCGTTGTGATGATCTACATGACGAATCACGCCATCTACCGGATACCAGTTGGCATGAACGTTTGTAATATCCATGAAAATAGAAATCATGAGTCGGCGGTCGTGGAAATATTCATGTTCATCCACTTCCTCGATAACAACGATACGTCCGTCTGCCGGAGCTACAACAATTTTTTCCGTGTCACCGCCGAACAGACGGATCGGGCAGCGGAAAAAATTTACCATCAGCAGATAAAGGATGATGCTGGCAAAAGCTATGATGTAGAAAGGTATTTTACACTCTATTCCCCAGTATAATGCAGCATTGATAAGAAGCAATAAAAGTGCGCTGGTTACAAGAATGTGAGTACCTTCCCGGTGTAATCTTATTTTCTTTATTTTTTTTATTTTGTTTAATCCGGTCATAACAAAGTTACATTTTATCGTGCAAAAATATACTTAATTTAAAAACCTGCCAAATAAACAACCGTTAGAATTACCTCTTTACATTTTTTTTTGCTAAAAAGTATTCATGAACGATAACTTTATTCGTTTGTTTTTGTTTGTTCTCCGAAACCTCGGTATCTTTGAACTCTGTTTTTAATAATGAAAATATGCACGATTTTGTTCATTTGCACGTCCACACCCAATATTCTATTCTGGACGGTCAGGCATCAATTCCCCGTTTGGTAGACAAGGCGATTGCCAACGGGATGCGAGGCATTGCCGTAACCGATCATGGCGATATGTTCGGTATAAAGGAGTTTTTCAACTATGTGAACAAGAAGAATGGGGGAACAAATGGCGAGATAAAAGATTTAAAGAAAAAGATTGCCGCACTGGAAAGCGGAAAAGCTGAGTCGGAAAATCCGGAAGCTGAACTGGCTGAATGTCGGGAGCAACTGGAAGCTGCCAAGAAAAAACTGTTCAAGCCGATTATCGGCTGTGAAATGTACGTGGCGCGCCGGCGCCTGACGGACAAGGAGGGTAAGGCTGACCAGAGCGGGTATCACCTGGTGGTGCTTGCCAAGAACCTGAAAGGGTATCACAACCTGATTAAGCTGGTATCGAAGGCATGGACCGAAGGGTTTTACATGCGTCCGCGTACCGACCGTGTGGAACTGGAAAAATATCACGAGGGACTGATTATCTGCTCGGCATGTCTGGGAGGTGAGATTCCACGCCGCATTACGGCAGGACAGTTTGCCGAAGCGGAAGAAGCCATCCAGTGGTACAAGAATTTGTTCGGCGACGATTTTTACCTCGAGTTGCAGCGCCACAAGGCTACCGTGCCACGGGCGAACCACGAAACTTATAAGTTGCAGGAAGTGGTCAACAAGAAGCTGATGGAGTATTCGAAAAAATACAACATCAAGCTGGTCTGCACGAACGATGTACACTTTGTAGATGAAGAAAACGCCGAAGCACACGACCGTCTGATCTGTCTGAGTACCGGTAAGGATCTGGATGATCCGAACCGTATGCTTTATACCAAGCAGGAATGGATGAAAACCCGTGAGGAGATGAACGAGGTATTTGCCGATGTGCCCGAAGCACTGACCAATACCTGCGATATCTGCGATCAGGTAGAGTTTTATTCCATCGATCATGCACCTATCATGCCTACCTTTGCCATTCCCGAAGATTTTGGTACTGAGGAAGAATACCGCAAGAAATTCACCGAGAAAGATTTGTTCGATGAATTTACGCAGGATGAAAACGGCAATGTCGTTATGGACGAGGCTGCGGCAAAGGCAAAGATTGAACGTCTGGGAGGTTACGAGAAACTGTATCGTATCAAGCTGGAAGCCGATTATCTGTCAAAACTGGCATACGACGGAGCACGCCGCCGTTATGGCGAACACCTGACCGATGAGGTGAGAGAGCGTATCAAGTTCGAGTTGCATATCATGAAGACCATGGGTTTCCCGGGATACTTCTTGATTGTGCAGGACTTTATCTCTGCTGCCCGCAATCAGCTCGATGTGTCTGTAGGACCGGGACGTGGTTCGGCTGCCGGTTCGGCAGTGGCTTATTGCTTGGGTATCACGCAGATCGACCCTATCAAATACGACTTGCTGTTCGAGCGTTTCCTGAATCCCGACCGTATCTCCTTGCCGGATATCGATGTCGACTTCGATGATGACGGCCGAGGACGTGTGTTGAACTGGGTAACCGAAAAGTACGGACAGGAAAAGGTTGCTCATATTATTACATATGGTACGATGGCGACCAAGCTTGCCATCAAGGATGTGGCGCGTGTGCAGAAACTGCCGCTTTCGGAATCCGACCGTCTGTGTAAGCTTGTGCCCGACAAGATTCCCGACAAGAAACTGAACTTGCCCAATGCCATAGCCTATGTACCCGAGCTGCAAGCTGCCGAGGTTTCGTCGGACCCTGTGCTCCGCGATACTATCAAGTATGCCAAGATGCTGGAAGGTAACGTCCGCAATACGGGTGTGCATGCCTGTGGTACCATTATCTGCCGTGACGATATCACCGACTGGGTACCGGTCAGCACGGCTGATGATAAGGAAACCGGCGAGAAGATGCTGGTTACGCAGTACGAAGGTTCGGTCATCGAAGATACGGGACTGATCAAGATGGACTTCCTGGGACTGAAGACGCTTTCTATCATCAAGGAAGCCCTCGAGAATATCAAGCAGAGTAAAGGCATTATTCTGAATATCGATGAAATTCCGATTGATGATCCGGCTACCTATAAGTTGTATAGCGACGGTCGGACCATCGGTACGTTCCAGTTCGAATCGGCGGGTATGCAGAAGTACCTGCGCGAACTTCAGCCTACCACGTTCGAAGACCTGATTGCCATGAACGCCCTCTATCGTCCGGGACCTATGGATTATATCCCCGACTTTATCGACCGTAAGCAGGGACGCAAGCCTATCGAATACGATATTCCGGTCATGGAGAAATACCTGAAAGATACATACGGTATTACGGTCTATCAGGAGCAGGTGATGTTGCTGTCGCGTCTGCTTGCCGACTTTACCCGAGGCGAATCGGATGCCTTGCGTAAGGCGATGGGTAAGAAGCTGCGCGACAAGCTGGATCACATGAAACCTAAGTTCATCGAGGGAGGAAAGAAGAACGGTCACGACCCGAAGATTCTGGAAAAGATCTGGGCCGACTGGGAAAAGTTTGCTTCCTACGCCTTCAATAAGTCGCATGCTACCTGCTACTCGTGGGTTGCCTATCAGACGGCTTACCTGAAAGCCAACTATCCGTCAGAGTACATGGCGGCTACCATGAGCCGTAACATTTCGAACATCACCGAAATCACCAAGCTGATGGACGAGAGCAAAGCGACGGGTGTCAACGTGCTGGGACCTGATGTAAACGAAAGTAGCCTGAAGTTCTCTGTAAACCGTCATGGAGATATTCGTTTCGGACTGGGAGCCATCAAGGGAGTAGGTGAGTCGGCTGTTCAGAGTATTCTGGCAGAGCGCGAAAAGAACGGACCTTTCAAAGATATATTCGACTTTGTACAGCGTGTGAATCTTTCGGCATGCAACCGTAAGAACATCGAAAATCTGGCTTTGGCTGGAGCTTTCGACAGTTTCCCGAACATCCATCGTGAGGATTTCTTCGTGAAGAATGCCAAGGACGAAACCTTTGTCGAAGTACTGGTGCGTTACGGAAACAAGTATCAGATGGACAAGGCTGCTGCTGCCAATTCCTTGTTCGGCGGCGAGCATGAAGTGGAAATCGCTACTCCCGAAATAGTCCGTGCGCCGGCATGGAGCGATCTGGAACGCCTGAACAAGGAACGTGAACTGGTAGGTATCTATCTTTCTGCCCATCCGCTGGATGAGTTCTCGGTGATACTGGAAAATGTCTGCACTACGCACATGGCACAGCTTTCCGACTTGACTCCGTTGCAGAACCACGACCTGACGTTGGGAGGTATTGTTACCGGCGTGCGTGAGGGATATACTAAAACCGGAAAACCTTTCGGTGTAGCAAAGGTGGAAGACTATTCGGGAACAGCCGAATTTGCATTTTTTGGCAATGAATGGGTGGAAAAGAAAAACTTTTTTGCCGAAGGAATGTTCTTGTTTATGCATGGCAAGTGTCAGCCCCGCCAGTGGAAGCAGGACGAATGGGAGATAAAGATCAACAACATCGAATTGTTGCCCGAGGTGAAAGACCGCTTGATAGAGAAACTTACGGTGACGGCACCGCTCTCTGCCATCAACGACGAGATGATTATGGAATTCAGTTCGCTGGTGAAAGAAAATCCGGGCAATGCCGAACTGTTCTTCTATATCCGCGACGAGGACGGACAGATGCATGTCAACCTTATGTCACGCACGCTGAAAATATCCGTCAGAAAAGACATAGTAAATTATTTAAAAAGTCAGCCATTGTTGGACTATAAAATAAATTAGTATATATTTGCGTATATAATTAAATAACTAAACAACTAGAATTATGGCATTGAATATTAAAGATGACAATTTTGAAGCTATTGTAGCTGAGGGTAAACCAGTAGTTTTGGATTTCTGGGCAACTTGGTGCGGACCTTGCAAGCTGATTGCTCCTTATATTGAAGAACTGGCAGAAGAATATAAAGATAAAGTTAACATCGGTAAGTGCGATGTAGACGACAATGCAGATCTTCCTGCACAGTTCGGCGTACGTAACATTCCTACCGTACTTTTTATCAAGGATGGTAAAGTAGTCGACAAGCAGGTAGGTGCTACTACAAAGGCTGCCTTGAAGGAAAAAGTAGAAGCTTTATTGAAATAATCATTTAAAATCGCATTACGACTATGAGTATGGATGACGATTTCTTGTTGGAAGATGAGGACGATGAAAAGACCATCGAGTTTATAAAGAACTATTTGCCTCAGGAACTGAAAGAGAAGTTTACGGACGACGATCTGTATTACATTCTCGACTTGATAGTAGACTATTATACCACCAGTGGTTGTCTGGACGCTCAACCTGATGACGAAGGTTACATCAACATCGACCAGGATGAAATTGTAAACTACATAGTCAAAGAGTCCAAGAAAGACGGCATGGGGCCTTTCGAACCCGACGATGTATTCTTCGTGGTTCAGGGCGAAATGGAATACGGAAATTCATTGGGACAAGTCGATTGATTTGTCGGCGGAATAAATGAGAAATCCGGTGATGTTTTTTAAAAACGTCACCGGATTTTTTTATGTCCTTTCCGGATGCAGAAAGTAAATGAAATGTAATATTTCCGTTATTCTGCTGACTTGTATACGTTCTATTTTCGCCGTGTCTAAAGACGAAAAGGTATGAAAACAATTATTAGTGCATTAACTGTATGCTGGCTTGGCATATTGGCTGTTGCGGCACAACAATCATCAGTGTTCAAAATCGGAGTATTGTCGGATATTCATTTTATGGCTCCCGAGTTGCTGGATAAACCGGGGAAGGCTTTCGATAACTATATCATCCACGACAGAAAGCTGTTGGAGCAAAGTCCGGAGCTGCTCGACTCGGCTGTTCATGTACTGATACAGGAACAGCCGGAGTTTGTCTTTATCTGCGGCGACCTGACGAAGGACGGAGAAAAAATCTCACATCGGTATGTAGCAGATCATTACCTGAAACAATTAAGGGAAAACGGATGCCGGGTATTTGTCGTACCGGGAAACCACGATGTAAACAATCCGCATGCCGTCATATTCGAGGGCGATACGGTACGTCGTACCGAAACTGTCACTCCCGACGAATTTGCCCGTATCTATAAGGATTATGGTTACGGAGAGGCTCTGGCGCGCGACCCTCATTCATTAAGTTATACGGCACGGCTGGATTCGCATACCTGGTTGCTGGCTATCGATGCTTGCAAATACGAGGAAAATGATTTCGACAACAATGTGTGCGTGACCGGCGGACGTATCAAGCCGGAAACTATGGAGTTTATCCGCCGGCAGGTAGAGGAAGCCCGCAGGCAGCATTGCCGGATAGTGACTATGATGCACCACGGTATTGTAGAACACTGGAAATGGCAGGGAAAGGTTATGAAGGATTATCTGATAGACGACTGGAAATCGCATGCCAGAGAATTTGGCAAGCTGGGGCTTCGGGTAGTCTTTACCGGACATTTTCATGCACAGGACATTACTGCTTTCGGAAAGGGAAACCGATGTGTCTATGATGTGGAAACAGGTTCTACGGTCAGTTTCCCTCAGCCCGTCCGGATTGTGACCTGCTGTTATCCGGAATTGAACATACGTACGCGCTGTGTGGAACATTTGTCGGGGGTAAATACGCTGAACGAACTTTCCATACGTTATGCCCGTTCGGGAATACAGACCATCATATCCGACATGCTTCCTGCCAGTATACCGTACGACATCCGGCAACAGGCTGGCAGTACCTTGAGCAAGGCCTATGTAGCCCATCTGAAAGGGGATGAGAAGATGCCCGACTCCTATAAAAGCGAGTTGAAAAAATCATGCCGGAGTTTACGCCGTTATTCATGGAAGTATGCCTTTGCCCTGAAAGTGCTGGGAAAGAGCTTTTTCCATGACCTGACTCCCGCAGACAACGATATCGTTCTGAAACTTAATAAATAATTATTAATTAGTTTTTCTTATGGTAAGACACATTTTAGGAATGGTGCTGGCAGCAGGAAGTCTGTCTTTGTCTGCCTTTTATCCAGTTGCAGTTGTAGCCGAATCTTTACAGCCTACAGTTGCCAACGAAGCAATGGCTACGATTGTCGGTAGGGTTACAAACGAAAAAGGAGAAACACTTCCGGGAGTCAATATTCTGGTAAAGGATAGCGGAGTGGGAACAAGTACGGACATAAACGGTAACTTTACCATTCAGACTGCCCCGGGCGAGGAACTGGTCTTTTCGTATATCGGCTATTATCCGGTGGAGAAGGTGGCTACTAAGGGAACAATGGATATCATTCTGAAGGAAGATACGCAGACGCTGGGAGAAGTCATCGTGACGACACAGAAGAAGTCGCAGAGTAATATCGAGGTACCGGCGGCAGTCAGTGCCGTTTCGGGAAACAGCCTCAGTAAGCTGAACCTGCATCAGTTTGATGAGGTGGCACAGTTCATTCCGGGCGTACAGATTCAGTTGCAGAGTCCGAACAATCCGGGTTACGTTATCCGTGGAGTTACCTCAGACGACGGGGCTTCCTATTCGCAGCCACGTGTTTCCGTCTTTCAGGATGGAGTTTCCATCTCGCGCTCGCGTGCTTCGGCTGTCGAACTTTTCGACCTGGAGCGTGTAGAGGTTGTAAAAGGTCCGCAGGGAACGTTGTTTGGCAGAGGAGCCGAAATAGGCGGTATACATGTTATCCGTAATAAACCGGTGGACAAGCTGAGCGGAGAGTTGTCTTTGGGGTACGGAACTTATAACCAGAAGCTGGCAAACGGGTTTATCAATACGCCGCTGGTAAAAGGTAAACTTGCCAACCGGTTCGCTTTCTCGTACGATCAGCGTGACGGATTTATTCGAAACGATGCCGGAGGCAGACTGAATGGGAAAAATGCCATTGCCCTACGAAACTCTACCAAACTGTGGGCAAACGACCAGACTTCTTTTGATCTGATTCTGGACTATCAGCACGATAATTATCCCGGTACCTCATTTAAGACCAATAAGCCGGAGTATGGCAATCCCGACCCGAACCGTCCTGCCAATCTGGAGGAGGGAGATGATCTGGGCATCAAGCGTCATGTAGGCGGAGCTACGTTCCTGGCCGACCATACCCTGAACGATAACTGGAAGATGTCTTCCATTACCGGCTTCCGTGCATTCCAGTCGGATGAAACGTTCGATGCCGATGGTACATATGTGCCTTTACTGGCTTGTCAGGAAAAAGCCAAGGGAACACAGTTCAGTCAGGAGTTCCGTTTCAACTACGATAGCCGGAAACGTTTTTCGGGATTTGTAGGTGCCAGTTATTTCTTTGAACATTCTTCGCAGGAAGTAATCGCACATACCAATATGCAGAATATGTACCCTGTATATATACAAGGCAATCTGAAAGGACAGTTTACCGAACTGCTGAACGGATTCTTGCCACTGCTTACCTCGCAGCTTCCCGAACAGTTGCGTCCGATGGTAGAAAGTACGATGAACCAGTTGATGGGTAAATGGTTCCCCGATACACCGCTGGTCGACGGAAACGGGAAACCGGCACAGACTACTGCCACACCCGATATCTATGGCGACCTGAAGGCGGCGCTGGCTATGGCTGGAATGGATCTCGACCAGTTGCTTGGCGGACTGGGTACACAGGGGCAGACGATTCTGGCTACTTTGAAAGGCGTTTCCAACCAGTCGCTTCCCGACGATTATTCTGAAAATGGAACCAATTACGGAACCAATCAGGCGGTAGAAGTGTTTGCCGACGGTACCTTCAAGCTGGTAAAAGGTCTTTCTCTGACCGTAGGACTGAGAGGTACATACGAGCATCTGTATTCGGCATATTCATCGACGACTGTTCCCGGAGTATTTGGATCCCTGATTTATCATCCCACTGCCGGCGGACAGAAAGTCGCTGCTTCCGACGATTATTTCTCATGGGTGGGACGTGTAGCCCTGAACTATATGTATAAGCGGAACAATTTCTATGTCAGTGTATCTCGAGGCAGACGTCCCGGTGTGATTTATTATAACAACGATCCGGACGACTTGTCGCGGCTGGCTCCTGAGATTATCTATAGTTACGAAGCTGGCGTGAAGGGTGCCTTGCTGAACGGACGGCTGAACTACGACCTGTGTGCATATTATTACGACTGGAATCATTTCCAGACGACGCGTTTCGACCAGCTTTCCAGCAAGTATGTGGCAGACGATGCCGGAAAGGCTCATTCCTTTGGTGTGGAAGCCGGATTGAGCTATGCTCCTTGCCGTTACCTGAATATCTTTGGAAACTATGCCTACATCGACGGTAAGTTCAACGAGAAGGATGAGAACGGAATAGAACAGGAATATGCAGGTAATCGTTTCCGACTGACTCCTAAGCATAGTTTCTCGGTCGGACTGGATGTAACTGTTCCTACGGGAAAGACCTCTCAGATCTATTTCCGCCCCACTTACTCGTATAAGTCGAAGGTATACTTTGAAGACAGCAACGAACCGGAACTTACACAGGATGGTTACGGACTGGCCAATTTTACTGCCGGATATCGTTTTCAGCCCAAGAACGTGTATTACGAGATCGGTGCTTTCGGCAAGAATGTATTCGATACGGAGTATATAGTCGATGCAGGCAATACCGGTCGTCAGATCAATTATCCTACTTTTGTGGGCGGCAGTCGTTCCGTTATCGGTTTGCAGTTTAAGATTGGGTTCTAACCTTATCCCTGAAATAATATTTTAAATTTGAGATTTCCGCATAAGTCATGCCTGAAAGTTCCGGCATAGACTTGTGCGGATTTTTTGTGTTATCACGACATCCTTTTTGTTTTTTGTACAAAAAAAACGAAAATTTGTACAAATTTCCGGTTAAGTGTGAGGAGGAACTTTTTGAGTTCTCCCGATGTTTATTCCTGATTATATATATCCCTGAATGGAAAGGAAGAAGAATACTCCTGTGGCAATCATCAGCAGGCCGATGGCGGCATAAAACAAGCGTGCACGGGTTCTTCCTGCATTGGCAACAATGAACTGTGTGTTGCGGGCAGTAAAGAACCAGTCCCAGTTGAACAGGGCAGCCAGCACAGCCAGCAGCCCTACAATGACGAATATGGCTTGTATGACGTAATGTGTAGCCATGGCTTGGGATTATTCTTCAGCGTCGAAACGGACCGTACGGCTTCCGTCTTCGTTTTCCTCAATATATACCTTTACGGCATTGCCCGGCAGCAGGTCTTCTATCAGTTCCGGCCATTCGATGAAACACAAGGCACCGCTGTAGAAGTAGTCTTCGTACCCCATGTCGTATACCTCTTCCAGCTTCTTGATACGATAGAAGTCGAAGTGATAAATCAGTTCGCCGGTTGTTTCCGAACGGTATTCGTTGACGATGGCGAATGTCGGTGAGTTGATGACATCGGTCACTCCCAGTTCTTCGCATATAGCTTTGGTGAAAGTTGTTTTTCCAGCTCCCATCTTTCCGTAGAAAGCAAACACGGTATTGTCACCCATGGCTGCGATAAACTCTTTGGCAGCTTCGTGGATATGGTCGAGAGAAGTAATTTTAATTTCCATAAGTATCTGTTTTTTGAATTACTGCAAAAGTAAGTAAAAATCGGGAATAATTATTCCTGTTTACGGAACTGCCGGCAGATTTTTGCTGCAACGTATATCAGAATCGAAATAAAGATAATGGCAGCTCCCGAGGGTATCTGGTATTTGTACGAGAACAACAGTCCGCCCAGGCAACTGATGTAGCCGATGCCGATGGACAGCCAGATGATGTTCTTGAAACGGTTGGTAAACAGGTTGGCAGTCATCTGGGGCAGGGTGAGCAGCGAGATGGCAAGCACGATACCTACCATGCGCAGGCACGACACGATAGTCAGTGCGATGAACATCATGAGCAGGTATTCGAAAGTAGCTACGGGCAGGTGCTGCGAACGTGCGAACTCACGGTCGAATGCGATGGCTACGATGGGACGCAGAAACAGCGAGAAGAATGCAATCAGCAATACGCTCAGTATTCCCAGCAGGATGATGTCGCCTTGCGTAATGGTCAGGATATTTCCGAACAGGAACGACGACAGGTCGGGGGTGAATCCCGGAGCCAGAAAACTGAAGATGATTCCGATGGCCATGCCGAACGTCCAGAATACAGCAATGGCAGAATCTTCGCGCATGTCGCTCCGCTTGCTCAGCCATTCCACGCCGAAGGCCGACAAGACCGCAAAGACCGCAGCCGTAAGCAGGGGAGAGATGCCCGTATAAAGTCCGATACCGATACCTCCGAAAGAAGCATGGGTAATGCCTCCGCTGATGAATACCAGCCGGCGGGTAACGATATACGTTCCGATGATGCCGCAGGCGATGCTGGCAAACAGACTACCCAGCAGGGCATGCTGGAAAAAAGTATATTGCAACAGTTCTAATAAATCCATAGAGTTGTATTCGGTAGTGAAACAGACAGGGCGGAAAGATTAGTGAAATCTTCGTTCGCCTACGATAAGGAAAAGTTCGTCTTTCAGTTCGTCGGGCAGTTCGATGCCGCGGAGTTGCAGGCTCCGGCTCCATCCTGCCACGTCGACTTCCTGCATGGAGTACAGGATGTCGCGGAACTCTTCGATTTCCTCTTCCGTATATCCGTCGGAGGGATGTCCCTTGAAGCGGTCCAGTTCCTCGTCGTCGTAGTATTCTATCTGTTTGCTTACGGCAGCCAGCAGACTTTCCTTTTCGCAAATCTGATGCTGTCCGCAGCATTCACTGTCTACTGTTACGACGGGAGGAGCTTCCTTCAGCTCTCCACTGTCTATTTTCTTTTGTATGTTCCGGTTGTAGAAATATCCGGCAATCAGTCCGAAGAGGACCACTCCTGCCAGTATGACGATAAGTATCCACATGATAATTTATTCCTCCGTGATATTAAAGCCCGCTTGTACCAGGTTTTCCCAGTAGTGCGGATATGATTTTGTAACGACTTGCGGATTATTGATGTATAAATCTCCCAGCCGTATGCAGGCAGGGGCGAATGCCATGGCCATGCGGTGGTCTTCGTAAGTATCGATGCAGGGGCAGGTTTCGGGCGTGCAGCGCGTACCGTCCCACGACAATACGGAACCTTCGCTTTCTGTGATGACATATCCCAGCTTTTTCATCTCGGCTATCAGGGCAGCGATACGGTCGGTTTCCTTGATCTTCAGGCTTTGCAGGCCGGAGAAGCGGAAGGGGATGCCCATCACTGCACAAGTCACTACGAATGTCTGTGCCAGATCCGGCTGGTTGACGAAATCGTATTCCATGCGTGCCGTAACCTTTCCCGTCTTGCGGAGAGTTATTTCGCGTTTGCCGTAAACGGTTTCCACACCCAACTGCTCGAACAGCCGTGCCACTTCCGAATCGCCCTGCGGACTTTCGCGGAACAACCCCGGCAGGCAGACAATTGCCTTTTCCGACAGTGCGCAGATCTCATACCAGTACGAAGCCGCGCTCCAGTCGCTTTCTACGTAGTAAGGTACTGCCCGGTAAGACTGAGGCTTCACTTCCAGTTGGTTTTCGCCTACCCATGTTACGCAGGCACCAAAGTCGTGCATCAGCTTCAGGGTAAGGTCGATGTACGGACGCGATACGATTTCTCCCGTCAGCGTGAGTTTCAGCCCGTTCTTCAGAACCGGACCTATCATCAGCAGGGCAGAGATATATTGCGAGCTGACATTTCCCGGCAGTATCACTTCACTGTTCACCAGCTTGCGTCCCGTAATCCGCAGCGGAGGGAAACCCTCGTTTCCGGCATATTCCACGTCGGCACCTAAGGTACGTAGTGCGTTTACCAGTATGCTGATGGGGCGTTGCTGCATGCGCTGTGTTCCGGTAATGATGTGTGTGCCTTCGCTTACGGCGAGGAAAGCCGTCAGAAAGCGCATGGCTGTACCTGCCGCCATGATGTCGATGATGGACGGCATGTGTTGCAAGGCCTGTACCATGACACGTGTATCGTCACAGTCGGACAGGTTTCCCGGAGGACAGTTTCCTTTGGCAAGGGCGTTGATAATCAGTGCGCGGTTGCAGATGCTTTTCGACGAAGGCAATTGGATGCCGGCGTTTACCTCGCTGGGAGGTGTGACTTTTATCCGCTTCATGCTATTATTTCGTTTCTTGATTGTTTACAAATAAGTTATGCGCAAAGATACTAAAAAAGGAAGAACTTAAGAGGGCAACTCATTCAAAATCCGTCCTAATTCTACTTTCTCGAGTTGGTATCCCAGACGTCTCAGCTCGATGGAGGCACCGATGCGGAACATGGCACGGCAGGCACGGGCAAAGATATGAAATGCCAGTGTGCTTTGCGGTTCAATCTGTTCGTGACGTATCATACCCACGGTAGTCTGTCCGCAGCGGCGGATGATATCAGCCAGTTGGTTTGCCTCTTCTCCGTCGAGCGGCAACTCCAGAAAGTCGCGTACGATGTGTTCGTCCATGTCGTCGAACGCCTGTTCACCGTAGTACGAGGGGTAAGGAGCCTGTGCATAGCTGCCCCAGTCATCATCCCATTCGACGGCAACAGCCATTCCGAGGTAAGCAGTCCAAGCCACCGATACGATGGGGTAGTCGCGTATCTGTTGTACGGCATCGGCTATGTATTCGGGAGCCAGGTCGTTCCAGCGGGCATCAATATCGTCGTTTGCCAGCAGAGTACCGCTGAGTACGCCGTAATTGGTACACAGGCGCAGCAGCTCCTGCTGCAATTTTTCTTCAAAGTAATTTAAGTAATCAGTATCCATTTTTTCAATTTTTGCGCCAAAGATAGGTATTTTCAATTTAGGAAACTCCGTATCGGTCGAAAAACAGAAAACTTGATTGGCTGAAACGGCTGGAAAGGGATAGCCGAAATGACAGAAATGTATTCAGTTTGAGAACAAAATGTACAGACCGGAACATTTTATAAGAAATATCTGTTAAAACTGCTTAATTGTGTAAGCTATCTTTCACAGTCATGGAACATTGCGTTATATTTGTGAGGCAAACACACTTATTTTTTATATGGATGAGATAATCATAATTGTCGGGTTGATAGTACTTAACGGTATCTTCGCTATGTCCGAGGTAGCATTAATATCAGCTCGTAAATCTCGGCTTTCTTCTGATGCGAAAAAGGGCAGCAAGTCTGCAAAGGTTGCTTTGAAACTGGCTAATGACCCCGATCGCTTTCTTTCTACTGTACAAATCGGAATTACCCTGATTGGTATTTTGACCGGTATCTATTCGGGCAACCGGATTGCTTCCGACCTGACTCAGACCATGATTTCGTGGGGAGTTTCTACCACTTACGCCGCTGCGCTGGCTCAGGGTGTCATCGTTGTAATAGTAACTTACCTGACGATTATTTTTGGTGAGCTTGTGCCGAAGCGTGTCGGACTGAGCGTGGCCGAGAAGGCTGCCAAGGTGGTGGCACGTCCTATGAAGGTACTTGCTTCTATTGCCTTGCCGTTCGTATGGCTGCTTTCCAAGAGTACGGAACTTATTTTCAACTTGCTGAATATCAAGGAAACCGATAATAAGGTGACCGAAGAAGAAATCAAGTCTATCATCGAGGAAGGAACCGAAGAAGGAGAGGTTCAGCCTGTAGAAAAAGACATCATGCAGCGCGTGTTCCTGCTGGGTGACCTGAAGGTAAGCTCTATCATGACGCACAAGAGTGACATTGTATGGCTGGATATGGACATGACTGCCGATGAAGTGAGAGCGGTGGTAAACGAAAACCTGTTCGAGTTTTATCCGATAGCCGACGGTGACCTGGATCATGTGAAGGGAATCGTCAACCTGAAGGATCTGGTGGTACACTTGTCGAAACCCGACTTCAAGCTGGCTTCGCTGATTCATGAGCCTGCTTATTTCCACGAGAGCATGAATGTGTATAAGGTACTCGAACAGATGAAAATACAGAAAATCAGTCGCGGACTGGTTTGCGACGAGTTTGGCGTATGTACGGGTATCATTACTTTGCGCGATATTCTGGAAGGTCTGGTAGGTAACGTCGACGATCCGGGTGAGGAACCCGATATCATCAAGCGGGTAAACAAGGAAGGCTGGCTGGTAGACGGACAGTGTTCGCTGTACGATTTTCTTTGTTACTTTAACCGCAGCGATTTATTCGAGTCTTCGGAATACCATACCTTAGGAGGCTTGATTCTGAAAGAATTGCAGCATATTCCTACCAGCGGTGAAACGCTCGACTGGAACGGCTTCAGTTTTGAAGTTGTCGACATGGACGGAGCACGTATCGACAAGGTACTTGTTACCATGCCGGTGGCTGAAGACAATGGCGATGAAGAAGCCTGATTTTATAATAGTTAGATAACAAACGGATGATGAAGCGGAAGTTAAAATCGTATATTTTGCTGGTAATCTGCATGCTGATGCTGGTTGCCCAGGTACTTCCGCACCATCATCATTCGGAAATATTCTGCTTGTCGTCCGATCTGGTTTCGTACGGTAGCACAGAAACATGCAGCGGCAACATGCATCATAGCGGTGATGCCGACCGCCATTCGTGTGGCAGTGGTTGTGTGACGCATTTTCAGTGCAGTACGCCCGACCAGCATCTGTCCGACATAGCTCCTGATTATTCTTTTTATTCCATACTTTATCCGTTAATTCCGGTACTGCACGTACTGGATTTGCCGGCCGATGATGCCGATGCCGACTGGGCACAGTATGTAGAAAGTCTGCATGCGCACTATTTTGTCCGGGTAGCAGGACTGCGCGCTCCTCCCGCTTCTGTAATTCGTGTATAAAAGACTGCAATCTGGTTGCAGCGTGATATCCGTACCTTTGTGGTGCGGACAGCTAAATCATTGTGTTTAATACATAAATTACATTCAAATGAAGCATTATATATGGATGGGAGCTCTGGCTGCATGTATGCTGGGCTCTTGTGGCGGTCATGACGAACATGGCCATGAAGCGGAGGCTGAGGCGAAGGAAGCACATGCAGCTCATTCCGATGAAATTATTCTTACTCCGGAAAAGGCGAAGGCTGCCGGAGTGAAGGTGGAAGAAGTACAGCCCGGTACGTTCCGGAGCGTGATTGCTACCAGCGGACAGATTCTGGCGGCTCAGGGAGATGAGGCTACCGTTGTAGCTGGTGTGTCGGGGGTAGTGACTTTTACCTGCCCGCTGACCGAGGGAATGCAGGTAGGTGCCGGTACGGCACTGCTGACGGTTTCTTCGCAGCACATTCAGGAAGGAGATGCCGTGAAACGTGCCCGTATCGCCTATGAAACGGCAAAGCGTGAATACGAACGTGCTGCCAAGCTGGTGGACAAGCAGATTGTTTCGCAGAAAGATTTCAGTCTGCTGAAAGAGAATTATGAAAATGCTCGTATCGCTTACGAAGCCCTTTCGCCCAGCAAGGACGGCAAGGGAGTATCGGTCAAGTCGCCGATAGGAGGATACGTCAAGTCGTGTCTGGTAAAGGAAGGCGACTACGTAACCGTGGGACAGCCTTTGCTGACCGTTACTCAGACACGCCGCCTGCAACTGAAGGCTGAGGTGTCCGAGCGTTATTATGCCGAACTGAAATCGATTGTTTCGGCCAATTTCACCACTCCTTACGATAATAAGGTTTACCGGCTGGACGACCTGAAAGGCCGTCTGCTGTCGTACGGTAAATCCTCGGGTGACGCATCGTTCTATATTCCCGTAACTTTCGAATTTGACAACCGCGGCGACATGCTGGCAGGCTCTTTCGTCGAAGTCTATCTCTTGTCGGGAGAACGGCAGGGAGTCATCAGTCTGCCTGTTTCAGCAATTACCGAAGAACAGGGACTGAACTTCGTATACCTTCAGGTAGATGCCGAAGGATACAAGAAGCAGGAAGTAAAACTCGGCATGAGCGACGGTGCCCGCGTAGAAATCCTTTCAGGCCTGAAGGGAGGCGAGAAGGTCGTTACCGCCGGAGCCATGCACGTGAAACTGGCTGCTGCCAGCAATGCGATTCCTGCACACACCCACAACCATTGATGTGCGGGTAGTATTTATCTGATACGGATATCATTTATTAGAGTATTATGCTGAATAAAATCATACATTTTTCATTGCAGAACCGCTTGTTGGTTCTGGTCGCTTCGGTCTTGCTGCTGATAGGAGGTACCTATACGGCGTTTCATACCGAAGTGGATGTGTTTCCCGATCTGAACGCTCCTACCGTGGTGGTGATGACAGAAGCGGGAGGCATGGCTGCCGAGGAGGTGGAGCAGTTGGTTACCTTCCCGATTGAAACAGCCGTAAACGGTGCTACGGGAGTACGCCGCGTGCGTTCGTCGTCTACAACGGGTTTTTCGGTGGTATGGGTAGAGTTCGACTGGAATACGGATATTTACCTGGCGCGTCAGATTGTTTCCGAGAAGCTGGCAGCCGTGGGAGAATCGCTTCCCGACAACGTAGGCAATCCCACCCTCGGTCCTCAGTCGTCTATTTTGGGGGAACTGCTGATAGTAGGACTGACAGCCGACAGCACTTCCATGCTCGACTTGCGTACCCTTGCCGACTGGACCATCCGTCCGCGCCTGCTGTCTACCGGAGGTGTGGCACAGGTTGCCGTATTAGGAGGTGACATCAAGGAATATCAGATACTGCTGCATCCCGAACGCATGAAACACTACGGTGTGACACTGGGTGAGGTAATGGCAGTAACCCGTGGCATGAACCAGAATACTAACGGTGGAGTGATTTATGAATACGGCAACGAATACATCGTGCGTGGAGTGGTTTCTACCGACGACGTACGCCAGATGGCGCGTGCAGTAGTCAAGACAGTCGACGGTGCTCCGGTGACGCTGGAAGACATAGCCGACGTACGCATAGGAGCTCAGCAGCCTAAGCTGGGACTGGCTTCGGAAAAGGGCAAGCCCGCCGTACTGATCACCGTCACCAAACAGCCCAATACAGGAACCATCGAACTGACCGAGAAGCTGGAGGCAGCGTTGAAGGACTTACAGAAGAATCTTCCTGCCGATGTAAAGGTTTCTACCGACATCTTCCGTCAGTCGCGTTTCATCGAAAGCTCTATCGGCAACGTACAGGAATCTCTTTACGAGGGAGCCATCTTCGTGGTCATCGTACTCTTCTTGTTCCTTGCCAATACACGAACCACTATCATTTCACTGGTAACCCTTCCGTTGTCGCTGGTCATTGCAATTCTGGTACTGCACTATATGGGACTCAGCATCAACACCATGAGCTTGGGAGGTATGGCCATTGCCATCGGTTCGCTGGTAGACGATGCCATTGTCGATGTAGAGAACGTATGGAAGCATCTGCGTGAGAACCGCATGCTCCCTGCCGACGAACGCAAGCCTGTGCTGGATGTGGTATTCCATGCTTCACGCGAGGTACGTATGCCTATCCTCAACTCAACCCTGATTATTGTGGTGAGCTTCGTTCCTTTGTTTTTCCTGAGCGGTATGGAAGGCCGAATGCTGGTTCCGCTGGGTATCGCGTTCATCGTGTCACTGTTTGCTTCGACCGTTGTCGCCCTGACACTCACTCCTGTACTGTGCAGCTATCTGCTGGGAGGAGATTTCAAGAAAGACGGACTGCCGAAAGAAGCTTTTGTAGCCGTATGGCTGAAAAAACATTATGAGCGTGGACTGCTTTGGGCACTGGGGCATAAGAAAACGGTGTTAGGAGGTACCATCGCTTTGTTTGTGGTGGCACTGGGAGCGTTCTTTACCTTGGGACACAGCTTCTTGCCGTCCTTCAACGAAGGTTCGTTTACCATCAATGTAAGTTCGCTTCCGGGTATTTCACTGGAGGAATCCGATAAGATTGGTCGTCAGGCAGAGGAACTGCTGCTTACCATTCCCGAGATAAAGACCGTAGCCCGCAAGACCGGACGTGCCGAACTCGACGAACATGCACTGGGGGTAAACGTATCCGAGATAGAAGCTCCGTTCGAGCTGGATGGCCGCTCACACGAAGAGGTGCTGGAAGACGTACGCCGTAAATTGTCGGTACTGACCGGAGCCAACATCGAAATCGGACAACCTATCAGTCACCGTATCGATGCCATGCTGAGTGGTACGCAGGCAAGCATCGCCATCAAACTTTTCGGCGACGACCTGAACAAGATGTTCTCTCTGGGTAACCAGATAAAGGATGCGATACGGGATGTGGAAGGCATTGCCGACCTGAACGTGGAGCAGCAGGTAGAGCGTCCGGAACTGAAGATTGTGCCTCGCCGCGAGATGCTGGCCAAGTATGGCATTTCACTGGCACAGTTCAATGAGTTTGTTACGGTGAACATGGCGGGTGAAGTGGTTTCTCAGGTATACGAAAAAGGAAAATCGTTCAACCTCGTGGTACGTGCGGCAGAAGACAACCGTGGTTCAATGGAACGCATCAAAGACCTCATGATAGACGATGCCCAGGGACGCAAGATACCGCTGAGCTATGTGGCACGTGTGGAATCGTCCATGGGACCGAATACCATCAACCGTGAGAACGTTAAGCGTAAGATTGTCATTTCGGCAAACACCAGCGGACGTGACCTGCGCAGTGTAGTAAACGATATTCAGGCACGGGTGAACGAAAAGATACAACTGCCCGAAGGTTATCACATCGAATACGGCGGACAGTTTGAAAGCGAGCAGGCCGCCAGCCGTACCTTGCTGCTTACCTCCCTGATGAGTATCGTGGTTATCTTCCTGCTGCTGTATGTACAGTTCCGCAACGCCTCGCAGAGTGGCGTGATTCTCTTGAACCTGCCGCTTGCCCTGATAGGTGGTGTCTTCGCCCTGCTGTTTACCACGGGTGAAGTCAGCATTCCAGCCATCATCGGATTTATTTCGCTGTTCGGTATCGCTACCCGTAACGGTATGCTGCTGATCAGCCATTACAATACCTTGCGCGACGAGCAGGGCATGGGAGTACGTGAAAGCATTATCCACGGTTCACTCGACCGTCTGAACCCGATTCTGATGACCGCCTTGTCGTCTGCTCTGGCCTTGATACCGCTTGCCTTGCGCGGCGATCTGCCCGGCAACGAAATCCAGAGCCCGATGGCAAAGGTTATCTTGGGAGGTCTGCTTACCTCGACCTTCCTGAATGCATTCATCATTCCGATCGTATACGAACTGATGAACCGCAAGAAGTCAGATGCTAATAAACAGTAATTATGAAACATACCTATATTACATTGGCTGCATGCCTGTTCTTTACGGCAGGCATGCAGGCACAGGGCATCGACGAGGTGCTCCGTCAGATAGAACAGAATAATAAAGAATTGCAGGCACAGCAGCAGGCTACCCGTGCTGCCCAGCTGGAAGTCCAGACACAGAACAATCTGGAAGACCCGTCGGTGGAATACAGTCCGTTTTATACCAAAGGCATCACCGGCATGTCGAGTTCGGAACTGGTTGTGACACAAGGATTCGACTTTCCTACCTTGTATGCGGCACGCAGCCGTTCGGGAAAGTTGCAGCGTGAAGCCCTTCACCGTCAGTACGAGGCTACCCGTCGCAGTATACTGCTGAATGCAAAGAATCTCTGCTTGGATCTTGTGATGCTGAACAAACAGCAAGGTCTGCTGGAAGAACGGAAAAAGAACGCCGACGAACTGCTTGCCTTGTTCCAAAAACGACTGGAAGAAGGGGATGCCGGCATACTGGAAGTCAATAAAATCAAGATGGAGCGGATGAGTGTGCAGACAGAAGTTTCGCAGAATAACGCTGCTCATCGTACCGCCTTGCAGCAGTTGCTTGCCATGAACGGCAATCTTCCGGTGGACTTTACCTCACGCGATTATCCGCAGGTGGAAGCACTGAAGGACTATAACTCCCTGTACGACGAGGTAATGGCTACCGATGCTACGCTGCTGGCTGCTGATGCCGCCGCACGTGCTGCCGAGAAGAACATCAGTGTAAGTCGTCAGAGTTGGTTACCGAAGCTGGAAATAGGCTATCGTCGCAACACTTCACTCGATGAAAAGAGCAACGGTTTCCTTATCGGAGGAAGTTTGCCGATCTTTTCGAACCGGAAGAAGCACCAGATAGCCCGTGCACAAGCTATCAGCGCTCAGTATCAGTTGGATAATGCCCGCTTGCAGGCAGAAGCTCAGGTGCAGAGCCAGTTCAACGAAATGCAGCAGTTGACTACCGCCATGCAGGCATACGACGTGGAACTGATGCATCAAACGCTGGACATGCTGAAAGAAGCCGTTACCGCAGGACAACTTTCTATCATCGATTATTATACGGAAGCCGACAACGTATACCGTAACTTGCAGGCTTACATGGAGCTGGAGAATCAGTACCAGAAACTGATGGCAAGCATTTACAAAAATCGGTTGTAAAACAGCGATAATTTGTTCTCAGTTGTGTCTATTGCCATAGTATTGACACTACTTTCAGGTTTATGGCTTGTAAGATCATGTCAGTACTTGTGTCGGTTATAGCCATTGTCGGTGTGATTTACTTCAATCATCAAGACAAGAAAGAAGCATTGAAAAATAATAATAAAGGATAGTTTGTAACACACATGGGTTCGAACTACCTGAGTTTATAAAGTTAGAAAAGCTATTGGAAACGTACATTTCCAGTGGCTTTTCTTTTTTTGTGGATGGTTATATAAAGAGATGGTTTTAATAAGTAAAATCAGAAATAAGGAAAAAATTTTGGTATATTCTGAGGTTATATTATTTTTTTCTCTATATTTGATAAACCTTGATGAACCTTATAGCAAATTGATATACTTTGATCTTTGATAGCTGTAAATATGAAGGCTATTGCTTTCATTCATGAAGTGAATTGCTTTGTTTACAGTCGTATGTAAAATATTACTTTGGTAAGATAGCTTATTATATTTGTCCTGCTTCATTTATTAATCGGGTAGGGCTTACCATAAATTCTACAGAGAGTTTTAAGAATAGAGAATCAGATTTATAAACGAACACCTAAATATAAATACTATGAAAACAAAAATCTTATTCTTTTTTGCTTTGATTTTATGTCTTAGCTCTTGCAAGGACGATGAGCCGGTTGAAAATTTCTTTGTAAATACTACTTGGAAACGTGCATTGGATACATCGGGTTCCCGATATGAAGTTCTCAAATTTTATTCGGGAGGAAGATTCGATAACTATAAGGAAACGGCCAATAAAATAACTTATGAAATCAAAAACACTTCCAATTCTTCTTATCGGGTGGATGAAGGGAATTACAAGGTTTTCTTGAATTATTCGAATGAAATAGAAGTAACGATGACGTATGAAGGCACTCCTCCTATCTACATCATAACCAGTAATGGAAATTTTGTTCGTCAGATGGAATAATCTGTTTGAGTAGATGAAGAAACTATAAACCCCTGCCATTCCTTCACATAGTAGGAGAAATGGCAGGGTTCTTTTTAGTATGAATTTTCTCTATGCTATCACTTTCGGTTTACAAAATATCGAGTTCGGCAATTGAAGCGTACTTCGACCGATTGGCAGATTCGACCATTTCAATCTTTACATAGCGGCCTTTTACTTCCGATTTGAAGTAATGGTAACGTTTTACAGGGTCATTGATCAGGTTGCCAAACATGAAATCATCCGCTTTTTCCCATTTCTGGTTATCTGTGCTTACCCAGATCGTACCACGCTCAAACATACCTTCCTGATTGGCTTTCTGAGGAGTATAGGCAAATCCTTTGATGGACTTCACGCTACCCATGTCGATGATCAGACTTTGGTCGGTTGCTGCCGGAGCTGTCTGCCAGTAAGTAGCCGGATCTTCATCGATGGCAAACGCTGCCTGATGCTCGCCGTCCTCACTGCCTGCGTGTACTACTTTCCAGTCTTTCTTGACATATCCGAACTGTTCCTTGCATACAGCGCCTTTTTGGTCGTTCAGTACAGAAACGGCAGATACTTCTTGGTTATCTGCAAAGAACGGTCCTGTATAAACCTTCGATGAGGCGGTAGGTTCTGTGCCGTCCAGCGTATAGTAAATGGTATAGCCTGCATTCAAGTTGTCGGCACTGTTCTCGCCGTTGCGGTTCCAGTTGAAATCCTGTCGCAAGGGTTCAATGGTAACCATGCCGTTTGCATCACGGTGTGCCGACAGCTGTGGCGGACGTGAATGGTAGTAGTGGGCGGATATTTTGCTGATGGCTGCATCCAGACGTGTCTGTGTGAAACGAACCCGAATCTTGTTGGTCGTTACATCCGGGAAACGGAGAATACGCTTGTAACCGATGTTGGTGCCACGTGCTATCTCTTTCCATTTGCGGTCTATCCATGCTTCTACCACGTGTTCTTCTACACGTTCTCCTCTGAGGGCGATGGCTTCCTGAAGCACAAGACGGTTGAAGGTGATGGGAGAGGGAGTCGTAAGAGTTATTTTCGCTCCGCAGGCAACTGTCGTGAAGGTATTTTTATCGTCATCCAGAACCTCTGCCGGACCGCTTGCGCCCTTCAGCAAGTCTACACCGTATGTTTCACGGATGCGCTGGCCCACTTCCTTCAGCGTTGCCACGTCCCTGTCAGAAAAACGTCCCTCCCGGTTGGGCGGTATATTCAAGAGGAAAGTCGAGTTGCCACCCACAGCACGTTCGTAGATGTCGAACACATCGTCGGCACTTCTTACCTTCTGCTGGGTATCGTCACGGTAGAACCATCCTTCGCGGATAGAGGTATTGGTTTCTGCCTGCTGGTAATGCAGGTAATCGCCTTTGTATAGGACTTCGCGGCTACCTAAATCCAAATCAGTCAAATCGGGGAAATAAGAGGTGGTATCAGGATTTTCCGGATAGGTAATAACGTTCCATTCCGTATCTCGGGTTTTGCCACCTTCATTGCCGCACCAGCGGATATCTTCCCGTCCGAATACAGAAGCGTTGGGAGCTACGGCTTTAATCAGTTGTTTCCATGCGGCATAGTTGTAGCGCTGTCCTCCTTTACGCTTGGGATGGGCTCCGTCGAACCACACTTCTTGTATGTCGCCGTATTCCGTAAGGATTTCAAACAACTGGTTCATGAAATATTCGTTGTAGTCGTCCAGCATGAACTGGAAAGTGGTCTTGTTCTTGAAGGGGCGGTCTTTGACGGGACGCGGAATGGTACGCATCGTATACTTACTCAGGTTGCCGTACAGTCCGTCGGGGCTTTCAATCTGATACAAATCTGCCGGCGACAGATATACGCCCAGCTTCAGTCCGTATTTCTTACAGGAAGCCGACAGCGATTTCAGGATATCTCCTTTTCCGTTCTGGAAGTCGGTCGACATAATGCCGTGCTTGGTATAGCGGCTCTGCCACAGCACGAAACCGTCGTGATGTTTCACCGTCAGAATGACCATTTTCATTCCGGCGGCTTTCATGGCTTCACACCATTGGTCGGTGTCCAACTGCTTCAGGTCGAAGATTTTCGGGTCTTCCTTGCCGGTTCCCCATTCTCTACGAGTAAATGTATTGGGACCAAAATGTACGAAAGCGATGAACTCGTTTTCCAGCGAACGCAACTGGTTGGCTTTGGGGACGACATGTGCTGCTTTTTCCAGAATGACTTCCTTGGAATCGGAATCTTCTACTTTGATGGTGTTGGCAAATTCTCTGGTCTGACCGTAGGCTGTAAAGGTCAGGCAACTTAAGGATATGAACAGAAGGTTTTTCATTGGATTTTAAGTTTGTATAGATGCCTATTAAAATGTTAACGTTTAGATTTAGTAGTATAACTGGTTTGCAATATTCGTAAAATTTCTTAATATATGCAAGTTTATGGACGGTCGTTTGTGCTGCGAGGAGGTCTATTATGGCATGATTAAATTCGGCGGCTTTCGTCAGGACAGAGAGAGAATATCCGGATAGTTTGGTAATGGGGAGGAAATTCGGGCATTTTTGTACAAATAATCTGTTCGCTCTCATAGTCTTTCCGGTGAAAGAATAAGGGAGATTTTATTTTTATTTCCTAATTTTGCACTTGCAATTAATTCATAAAGAAATGCCACTTAATTTACCAGACAAACTTCCGGCTATCGACTTACTGAAGGAAGAAAACATTTTCGTTATCGACAATTCCCGCGCCAGTACGCAGGATATTCGTCCGCTGAAAATTGTCATTCTCAACTTGATGCCGCTGAAAATAACTACCGAAACCGACTTGATCCGCCTGTTGTCTAACTCACCGTTGCAGATTGAGGTCAGTTTCATGAAACTGAAAAGCCATACTTCGAAGAATACGCCCATCGAACACATGAAGGCGTTTTACCGCGATTTCGAATTGATGCGCGATGAGAAATTTGATGGAATGATCATTACCGGTGCGCCGGTGGAACACCTCGATTTTGAGGAGGTGAACTATTGGGGCGAGATTCAGGAGATATTCGACTGGACGCGGACGCACGTCACTTCTACGCTCTATATCTGCTGGGCGGCACAGGCGGGACTGTATCATCACTACGGGATTCCTAAATATCCGCTCGACAAGAAGATGTTCGGTATCTTCGAACATCATATCTGTGAGGGCATGAGCAAACTGCCTATCTTCCGCGGCTTCGATGATGTGTTCTTCGTGCCTCATAGCCGCCACACGGAGGTGCGCCGTGCGGACATCGAGAAACATCCTGAGCTGACCATCATTTCCGAGTCGGACGATTCGGGCGTGCATATCGTGATGGCTCGTGGCGGACGTGAGTTTTACGTGACCGGTCATTCTGAATATTCTCCTTATACGCTGGATACGGAATATCACCGTGACTTGGGAAAAGGTCTGCCCATCGATATGCCGAAGAACTATTACCGCGACAATGATCCTGAAAAGGGACCGCTGGTACGCTGGCGGAGTACGGCGAACCTGCTGTTCTCCAACTGGCTGAACTATTATGTATATCAGGAAACTCCATACGATATTAATCAGATAAAGTAATGATCAGACAACGTCCTATCGAACTATTGGCTCCGGCAAAGAACCTGGAGTGCGGCATCGAGGCTATCAATCATGGTGCCGATGCGGTGTATATCGGTGCTCCCCGCTTCGGAGCACGTGCGGCTGCCGGCAATTCGCTGGAAGACATTACCGCACTGGTGCAGTATGCGCATGTGTACAATGTCCGTATTTATGTCACGGTGAATACGATTTTGCGTGACGAGGAATTGAAGGATACCGAAGCGATGATCTGGGATTTGTATCGTGCCGGAGTGGATGCGCTGATTGTTCAGGATATGGGAATTACACGGCTCAACCTGCCGCCTATCCCGCTGCATGCCAGTACGCAGATGGACAACCGTACGGTGCAGAAGGTGAAGTTTCTGGCGGATGCCGGTTTCCGTCAGGTGGTGCTGGCACGGGAACTGACGCTCGATGAGATTGCCCAAATACATGCTGCCTGTCCCGATACGCTGCTCGAGGTTTTCGTGCACGGTGCGTTGTGCGTAAGTTACAGCGGACAATGTTACGTGAGTCAGGCGTGCTTCGGCCGCAGTGCCAACCGTGGAGAGTGTGCGCAGTTCTGCCGCTTGGGCTTCGATATGGTAGATGCCGACGGAAAAGTCATTGCGCGCAACAAGCACTTGCTGTCGCTCAAGGATATGAACCAGAGTGAGAACCTGGAGGCACTGCTCGATGCAGGGGCTTCTTCGCTCAAGATAGAAGGACGACTGAAGGATGTATCGTATGTAAAGAACGTGACGGCGTACTACCGTCAGAAACTGGATGCTATCCTGAAGCGCCGCAAGGAATATACACGTGCTTCGTCGGGAACGGTGAAGCTCGCTTTCCGTCCGCAGTTGGACAAGAGTTTCAGCCGTGGCTTTACCGACTATTTCGCGCACGGACGTAATCCGGGCATTTTCTCGTTCGATACACCGAAATCGCTGGGCGAGGAGGTAGGAACGGTCAAGGAGATTCGGGGCAATTACCTCACGGTAGCAGGGGTAAAGTCGTTCAGCAACGGCGACGGCTTGTGTTATCTCGATGAGCGGGGTAAGTTGTGCGGCTTCCGTGTGAACCGGGTGGACGGCAACAAGCTCTATCCGCAGGAGATGCCGCGTGTAAAGCCCAAGACCAAACTGTACCGTAACTTCGATCAGGAGTTTGAACGGGTGATGCAGAAGAAGTCGGCCGAACGGAAAATCGCTGTGACGCTGAGGCTGGAAGAGAATAATTTCGGCTTTACCCTGTCGCTTGCCGATGAGGATGAGAACCGTATCAGCATTGCCTTGCCCAGAGAAAAGGAACTGGCACGTACTCCTCAGCAGGAGAACCTGAAGAACCAGTTGAGCAAGCTGGGAAATACACCGTTCGAGGCTACGGCAGTAGAAATTGCCTTGTCGGACAACTGGTTTATTCCTTCGTCCGAACTGTCCGACCTGCGACGTCGGGCGGTAGAGAAACTGCTGGAGGCTCGTCGCATCAATTATCCGCAGGAAATCTGGCGTATGCCCGAAACCCATCATGCTTTTCCGGTTCAGGAACTGACATACTTGGGAAATGTGATGAACGGCGCCGCTGCCGCTTTCTATCACGATCACGGGGTACGGCGTATTGCACCGGCATTCGAAAAAGAAGCACCGGAAAAGGCTGCGCTGATGTTCTGCAAGCATTGCTTGCGCTACAGCATGGGCTGGTGTCCGGTACATCATAAAGTACGCTCGCCTTACCGCGAACCATATTTCCTGGTCAGCAGTGACGGCAAGCGTTTCCGTTTACAGTTCGACTGTAAGCAGTGTCAGATGAAAGTATATGCAGAAGAGTAAATACATATTGATCCTCTTGTTGCTGCTCGGTATCGTGGCTTGCCATTACCGTCCGGCAGCTTCGGTAGACAAGGGACCGCAAGGAAAGGATGATTCACTTCCGGTCGTCTTGCCCGAACGGGCGTATGCCCTGAGCAGTAATTTCGAGGTCGAGGCCGATACCTTATGGTTACACCAGTTGCCGTTCATGGATAGTGTTCCTGTTGTAAAGGGAAATCAGTTGGTAGTAGCCGAATTTGATGTGCATCCTCAGGATTCGCTGGATTCCATCTGGGTAAAGGTGGCGCGCGATCAGGAAACTATCGGTTGGATTCAGGAACACGAGTTGCTGGAGCATATTGTACCGGTGGATCCTATTTCCCGCTTTATTCACTTGTTCAGTAGTTCGCATGCCTTGCCGTTCTTTCTGGTAATGGCTGTTTTCTTTCTGTGGTTTGTCTATCGGGCAGTACGTAAAAAACAGATTAAGCTGATTGGACTGAATGACATCGACAGTGTGTTTCCGGTTACCTTGTCGCTGCTGATGGCGATGGCTGCCACGTTATACAACAGCATCCAGCATTTCGTACCGGAAACGTGGATGCACTATTATTACGATCCTACGCTGAATCCGTTTGGTGTGCCGTTTATCCTCGGCCTGTTCATCGTGTGTGTGGGACTGATTCTGCTTGTCGGGGTGGCAATGCTCGATGATCTTTTTCATCAGGCAAAGCTGGAGGTAGCATTTTTCTACCTGCTGGGACTGGCTTCATATTGTATCTTCCTGTACATATTCTTCACTTATGTTTGGGTATATGCTGCCTATGTCTGCCTGATAGCCTACACGGTATGGTGTGTAGACCGCTTGCGGAAGTCGGACAAATATCCGTATGCCTGTGGAGCCTGTGGAGCAAAAATGCGGACAAAGGGTGTTTGTCCGCATTGTGGTGCACTGAATGAATAGAAAAAACGATGTTGATTAAGATGCACGCGTGCGAGTCTTGCGTGTGCAGTAACGTTTACATTGTGCACAGATATCGTATCCCAACATGGCTCCCAAAATGAAATCTTCTTCCGGACTGAGCAGGTTCAAGGGCCGGGTTACCATCAGGCGGATGGCATTGATACATTCCGCCTTGCCGAAAAACAAGTTGATGCGTTCCTCGTCTACCGGCTGAATCACGAACGGGATGCGCTGGCTTTTCAACCGGTTTATGGCAAATGTTTCGTATTTCTTGTTGGTGGTGTAGAGCACCATCTGACGCACACCTTTTTTGTATTCGTAGATGTGGTTCAGAAACACTTTCAGTTCTACGGGATTGATTTCAGTTACTTTCATGGGAGTAGTTTGTTGGGAATGACTGATAGGGTTGTCCGAAGGTCGGTTTCAGGCAAGTTCGGCTTTCAGGGTTTCCGTCCATGCCGTTATACGCTCTTCGGTCTTGTCGCTTTCGTTGATGTCGTCGATGGCAAGCCCCACGAAACACTCGTCGTCGGTTACGGCTACAGAAGAACTGTAGGTATAGTCTGTAGCTGGAACTGTACCGATGAAGCGGCAGCCACTGTCTTTCAAGTCGTTGAACAAGATACCCATGCCGTCGCAGAACGTATCGGCGTAAGATTCCGAGTCACCGCATCCGAACAGGGCAACCGTCTTGCCGGAAAGATCCATCCCTTTCAAAACCTTGATGCCGTCATACCAGTCGTCCTGCAATTCGCCGTCGCCCCAGGTAGATGTTCCTAAAATCAGTGCTTCATAGCTCCCTGCCACATCAGCAGTGAGCTTGCTTACATCGTATACGTCGCCGGAAGAAATTCCTAACTTGTTTGCTATCATGCGTGCAACAGACTCGGTTGTGCCTGTTGTAGAACCGTAAAATACACCAGTCTTTTTCATTGCTTTATGCTTTTAGTTGATTTGACATTGCAAAGTAACGGTGTATGGAGGAGTTTTGAAATACCTAAAAATAATGATTTTATAAAAGATATAGCTATCAGAAACATAGCGAGAATCGTGATCTGAGGAGAAACCCTGAACCTTTCAAAAGGAACCGGAGCTGAAACGCCTGAAACGCGAACAGGAGCAATCTATAAAAAGCATCCTCCTGCTTTAGCCTTCGTTGTGAAGGGACCAAAGACAGGAGGATGCTTTGTTTTTAAGTTTCTATTTGGTTTACGGAATGTGAGGCGGACATCAGAAACGGCAGCGGATATCCACACCTACCTGAAGGGGACGACCTTTCTGTGCAAATCCTCTATTCATGGTTTCGAAGTAGAATGCCTGATAGTCGGTGTTAAGCGCATTGTTTATCCAGAAAGCCAGCTGTCCGTTGCCCTTGTTGAAGTTGACACGTCCGTTCAGTGTGCCGTACAGTGCCTGACTGGCATTGTTCTGTTCTGTCCAGTAGATGCGTCCGGCAGCCTTGTAGTTGGCATTCACCGTAATGTTGTCTAAGATAGCACCCTTTCTCATAGTGAACACGTACTGTGCTCCTACATTGAACGTGTGCTTGGGAACGAAAGGCACATAGTTGCCGTTGTAGTTCTCTGTGTCGCTCACCACGTAGTCGGTAAAGGTAGCGTAGGTATATCCGTAGTTTCCGTTCAGGCTGAAAGCATCAGTCACCTGTGCACGCAGGGAAGCTTCAGCTCCCAGGCTGCGGCTCTTTCCCGCATTGACCGTGATACGTCCCAGTCCGCTTTCGGCAAAACGTGAAATCTGCTGGTCGCGTGTATCCATGTAGAACAGAGCAACGTCGGCTTGCAGCTTGTCGTCGAACAGGGTAGTGTGCGAACCAACCTCATAGTTCCATGAATATTCAGGTTTGTAAAGCGTAGCATCCGATACGTTGACATCCGAAGCTGGCATATCCGGCATCATTCCGGCAAACTTACCGAGTACCTCGTCCTGCTTGATGGCATTCATCATATCGTTTCGCATGTTGTTCTGTATCAGGTCGGAGAACATCTGAATGTTGTATCCTCCCGAGCGGTATCCCTTGCTGACGGTAGCATACACGTTGTTCTTGCTGTTCCATGCGTACTGAATGGTAAACTTAGGCAGCAACTGCAAGTAGTCGGTCGATTCCTTGCCGACGAACTGCGTCTTGGCATTCAGCGGTCGGACAATCGCCGTTGGAAGGAAAGGAGCCGATACGCTGAAATCGAAATTCATGTCGCATACCGAGTTGTAGTCCAGTTTCAGTTTCTCGTAGTCCAGACGCAAACCAGCCGTAACCGACAGACCTTCTACCAGCACATCGTTGAACGTAGACTGGTGGTAAATGGCACCGTTCAAAATCGGTGTATCGAACACACCCGATACGGGCAAGGGTCGTGTCGTAATCTTAGCCGCCAGAGTAGGCGCTCCGGCAGGCAGATGCGAAAGTCCTGCGTTGATGTTATCCTCGATGAGGCTCTGTATACCGTCTTCCTGGAAAGTAACCGGACCATCGGTTGTCAGCCACTGATAGAATCCGCTCACTCCCGTAGTCCACTGCCAGCGGTTGCCCGGCTTCGACTTCAATACCAGTTCCTCGCTGATGGTCTTCGAGTTCTGTTTCTGCATCATCGTATAAATATCAGCTTCCGTAAAGTCCTGATCCAGGTTCATCTGGTCGTACAGATACTGGAAACCCGTCACGCTACTCAGGATAAAGTTGTCTGCCTGATGTTCCAGATTCAGACCACCGTTCAGCAAGTTACGCTTGTAACCGCACGCATGGTTGTACGAAATCTTTCCGATGTATTCATTGCGGTCTTCCGTCTTGTCGTCGGTACGTCCGGTATATTCGTACGGATAACCTCCCTGATTGGTATATTCATAATTCAGTGTCAGGTCCAGCTTCAGGTTCTCCGTAGGCAGGTAGATGGCACGGAAACGTCCTCCGAACTCATCGTCCGTATCGATACGCTTGTTGTTGAAACTGTTCTTGAAGAAACCTCCCTTGTGCTCGTAGAAGAATCCCGTAGAGAAAGCGAACTGCGAAGAAATACGGTGATAGTGAGTCAGAGAGGCTTTATAGTCATTGTATGTAGCTGCGCTCAGACGAATATCCGTACCCTGATAGGTAAAAGGCGATTTGGTAAACACACGAATCAGTCCGCCCATGGTGTTTCGTCCGTACAGTGTTCCCTGCGGACCACGCATCACGTCGATTCGTTCGATATCGGAATAGTTGAAGTCGAAAGCCGACTTGTCGATAAATGGAATATTGTCGACATACAGACCCACGGCAGGCGTGTTGATACGCGAACCGATACCGCGGACATACACCGAGGTAGTCAGCTTGGAACCGTAATCGGGGATAAACAGATTGGGTACAAGTCCCGACAACGCCTTGACCGAAGTCACCGAGTTGTTGCGCATTTCGTTCTGCGAGAGCGAAGTCGACGAAATAGCCTGCTGGCGCAGACGGTTATTTTCCTTGGGAGTGGCGATAACCACCACTTCTTCGATGTCTATAACTTTGGTAGTGTCCTTGACCAATGCAATCTCTGTATCGGTTGGAGCGGCAAAAGCGACTGTCGTCACGGCAGTTGCCAGCGAAGCGAGAATTGTACGTTTCATGCTATCTGTTTAGTGGTTTTGTAATTCGGCTGCAAAGTAACGTCAATTCCCGTTATCCGGCAATCCTAATTTATGAGGATTATACTGTATTATTTGTATTCACTGGGATTCACACCAAATTGTTTCTTAAAGCTGACAGAAAAATGAGATACAGTTCCGAATCCGGTAATGTCTGCGACTTCGGATACGTTGTATTTGCCGCTTTTTAGCAGTTCTGCTGCTTTGTTGAGTTTATACTTAAGAAAGAAATGTATGGGCGTTTCTCCTGTTAGACCTTTCAGTTTGTAGTTGAACTTAGAACGACTCATGCATAACTTTTCTGCTATAAGGTTAAAATTCAAATCATCTTGCGACATCATGCTATCCATTAACTGGTACAGATTATTCATAAAGGCCATATCTTGTGTAGACAGGGCATTTGTTATAGTTTGCGAATTATTGGTAGAAGAAGATAGTAGTAAGGATCGTATATTATCTCTGTTTTGTAAGAGAGATTTGACGAGTGCTTTCAGATATTCCGGGTTAAATGGTTTGGTAACGTATGCACTGGCTCCTACATTCAGTCCTTCTACTTGTTCTGTTATTTGCGATTTAGCTGTAATCAGAATAACAGGAATATGGCAGTAAAGTTGGTTGGCTTTCAGTCTTTTACAGAACTCATATCCCGATATTTCTCCCATGACAACGTCCGATAAGATAATGTCCGGCTCCAGATTCTCTAATGCTGCTATGGCAGATTCTGCATCGTATTTATTGGTCACGTTATATTCCTTTTCGAATAGAGATTTGAGATAGACCGATATTTGAATATCATCATCTACAATCAATAGATGTGGTTTTGATGGGTCTATCGCAATAGTAGCATTTGTTGAAGGATATGTTGGTGTATCTTCAAAAAGATTCTCAAAATTATTTTTTTCAACCGATAGTCTTTCGTCTTTTTCATAAGCGCTATCATCAATAGGGAGCAGTACATGAAATATGGCCCCAGGACATTGAGAACCGTCCTTTACATTTTGAGCTATTACATTTCCGTGATGAAGTTGTACCAGCCGCTTTACATAATATAGTCCAATCCCAGTACCCCAATTTGCATATTTTAATCCAGATTTATTATCTGCCTGATAGTATCTTTTGAAGATGTCGGTAAGTTGTTCTTCGGGGATACCTTTCCCACTATCTTGAACATAAATGTGGATATACTTTTGGTATACAGGTAAATCTTTAATAATTGAAGCTGCCTGATTATAGTCTATGCAAGCCAAACCGATTTTTATACAGCCGTTTTGTGGCGTATGTTTCAAAGCGTTTGTAAAGAGATTGCTAAGGATTTTTGATAATTTGTCTTTGTCGAGCCATACAATCCTTCTTATTGGTATAATAATTGTTTTGTAATATCAAGTACTTTCTTAGCAGTAATCCTTGCATTTATATAAACTGGGATAGCTGGATATGGACTAAAAGAATACCATCTTCTCCGTCTACTGTTCCTGTTAAAATCTATGCTCCTAATTTTCTGTTTGTGCATTTGAAGGCAAGTAGCACAACGAGAGTATATATAGAGATAATAATAGTTTTTTCATTATATTAGTGTGTTGGTCTATGCAAAGATACAATTACACAGAGAAATTCAGTAAAAACCTGAATAGAAATTGAAAAACTATTTTAAGATTTTTATCGGTTTGACTTAACCGATTGAGAAATAAACTTTTAGCGAATTACTTGAGAAATAATAGAGGTAACGATTTGGCAACTGTGCGAATTTCAGCGTTTTGCGATGCTGTGCTGTCAAATAACTCTTTCATCTGCAAATATAATATGTTTTTCAAAAAACGAAAAACATCAAGCGTGTAAATGATAAAAAGTTGAGTGGATTTTCTAATCAGGATTTTCTAATCACATTTGGAATGAATGTACCGTAAATTCTCTTCATTCTGACGTCTATGAACAGATTACCTGCTCCGCTTCTTACTCCTCGATTCGTTTCCCGACACGACGCCCCCATTGTGACAGGTCATTGATGTTGGGAATAACGGATTGTCCCAACTCGGTCAGTTCATATTCCACCTTCGGCGGCACAACCGGGTAGACTATGCGCCGTATCACACCCGCCTTTTCCAGTTCACGCACTACTTGGGTGAACATCTTGTTGGAAATCTCGCCCTTTACGCGGCGTTGCAGTTCGCTCGAACGCAATGGACCATATTGCAGATGATATAGAATCTTGGCTTTCCATCTTCCGCCAATAATCTCTATGGCCACGTCTAACGGACACAAATATATCTCCCCGTTAAAAGAATATTTTTCATCAACATGCTGGTATTCCATAAAATACACCTTTTAGTTACTACATTACTATTTGGTAAGTACTTGCAAATATATGACTTATTCAATAGTTTTGCAACCAAAAACAGAAGAAACGATGAAAAATCTAACACTTATCATTCAGCTGTTGACCTGCTGCCTATTGTTGATGGCCATAGCAGTCAACAAGAATCAGAAGATATTGGGAATAGCGGCATTCATCTTTCCCTTTTTCGGAAAAAAGCGACACTATTGTGCATGGATGTACCCGATGGGATCGTGCCAGGAGCTACTTGGCCGCATAGTTCCCTATAATGTAAAGATTTCGCCCCAAACCATTCAGACGCTGACCGAATTCAGAGAGATGCTCTGGATTCTCATCATGGCCATCATGTGTCTTGGAACCGGATTCGAATTGCTGGACTACGAACTCTTCGCCGCCTTCCTCTTTGAGCAGGCATCTGTGCCGCTGCTTGTGGTGGCTATGCTGTTTGCAGCCATGTCCATGGTCGTACAACGTCCCTATTGCCGTTTTATTACCAAACAGAAAGGTGAGACAAGCACAGAACCGTCAACTGCCGCCGCTCCCCCAAAAATGTTATTCGATGAGACCTCGATCGGGCCCATGCAGATGAAAAACCGCTTTGTTCGGGCCTCGGTAAGCGATTCCACTCCGAACGGAAAAGTGACCGACGAGCTATTGAACCTCTATGAATCACTGGCCAAAGGGGGCGTGGGAACGATTCTGACCGGATATACGGTGGTGGGTCGGAATGAAAAGAACATGAACATCCTGGCCATGTATGACGATACGTTCATCGAGGGTGGCCGACGGCTCACCGACCTTGTGCATAGCCATGGCAGCAACATCCTGATGCAGTTGGTCAGTGTAGGCTCCGGATATTCGTCGCGCACAGCTCCCGATGGCGAGCTTATGGGGGCAAGTGCCGTGAAAAATCTCCACACGGGCATCACTCCCAAAGAGATGACCGAGGAGGATATCCGTAATACAATCAACGAGTTTGCCGCAGCTGCCCTGCGCGCCAAGCAAGCCGGATTCGATGGCGTGGAGATTCATGCCTGCCACGGTTATCTGCTCCATCAGTTTGCCACGCCCTACTACAACCGGCGCACGGACAACTATGGTGGAAGCCGCGAGAATCGCTATCGGCTTACCATCGAGGTCTATGAGGCAATCCGCCGCGCCGTCGGCGAGAATTTCCCCGTATGGATCAAGGTGCAGAGCGAGGACCATTTCGAGCAAGGTGTCACGCATGAGGACTGCCTCTATCTCTGCCGCGAGCTGGCGAAAAGAAGAATCGATGCCATTGAGGTCAGCGGCCCTTTCACCAAGTACAAGATGAGCACCGCCTATTTCAAGGAGATGGCCGACAAGATTGCCCGAGAGACCTCCGTGCCGGTCATCGTCACGGGCGGCAACCGCATCTACGAAGAGATGGAGAAGATGATTAATGAGACCGCGATTGATTATGTCGGCATGGCTCGCCCACTGATGACGCAGCCGGACCTGATTAACCAGTTTGCTGCAAAGTATAAGCATTAGAACAGCCGTTGCAGAAGAGGTTCGCCAAGGACTTCATATAGCAGAGGTGTGCCACACTTGTGTAGGGCACACCTCTGTTGTTTACTGCCTTTACCATGATGCGTTTCTCATTGAGACGCTTTGCCAATCAAAGTCTTTCCCGAATATTTCCGGTTCTCACTTTTATCGCTATCTTTGTATCCTGAGCCGCCACGATGTTCTCCTTTCCGAACGTGTCGGCGAAATATTTCAGATTATCGGCGCACCACTCGTCCAAACGCCCCTCTTCCTCTATCCGCTTCATGTCCTCGTGCGTTCCCGATACGTTGATGCGGATAGCCCGTACTTGGTTGCTTCCGATTTTGCGTGTCAGCCCCGCTTCTTCCAGTCTTCTCTGAACAGCCGCCGAACGGTCTTTCACCCCGTCGGGGTAGTCGATGAGCCTGCGGTTCAGGTGCGTGCGTGTGGGGTCGACGTTCTTCGGTATGATGAAACGCTCGATATGTGCGGTCGTTCCGCTGTTGCTGCCGTGCGCCTTTTCCATGTGTAAAACTACGAAACCCATATATTCTTCCTTTCTTTTTCTGTGGCTGCATCATCCGCCTTGCGGATTGGACTTGCTCCTTCTCCTTTATCGGCTCTGCCGATTGGGACAGTGGCTTGCGCAGGTAGTCGTTCAAGTCCTTATACCCACGATAGTACAGTGACTTGTCAAGCAGCCGTTCCCCGAACTTCTCCTTCAGCTTCTTGCAGGTGTTCCGCCCTGCCGTGTCGTTGTCAAGGAAACAGCCGATTCGGGCGTAGGTCTCCAATATGCTTTCTGCTTTCGCAAGATTGGAAACGGAATTCAGTATGATATAGTCCTGCGTGTCCAATCGTGGGGGGTGCGGATTGTTCCCAACACGTATGGTAAGGAACGAAAGGTAATCCATGAACCCCTCGAACAGATAACACACGCTTCGTGGCTCGCCCTGCTGTCGGATATGGGTGATGTCTTTCGGAGCTACACATCCCTTGAAGTATCTGTTGCGCACTTCATATCCTCCTGCCATGTTCGGAAAGCCGATGGCGAAATAGGGCTTGTCGGCATTCATAAACCGAAGTTCCCTGCATTCCCTTTTGGCAAGTCCGATATTTATCCCCCTTTCTTGTAGATAGGCGATGATTACAGGAAAACGTCCCGATGTTTTTTAATTTTTTGTACAAATTCTCAAAAAACATCGGGACGTTTTTACTGAAATACCTTGATGTCTTGGATAAGTTTTTTCTCTGTGTAGACGAATCTTTCTATTCGTCTGGCTGCGCTTCTTCGTCTGTCAGGTCGTCCTTATACATGTTCATGACAGTCTTGGCAAAGTCCTTTTCCGGAATTATGGACGAATGGCGTATTTTCAGCCGGTAATTATAGATGGTTTGCGGTGAGTAATTCAGCAGTTTGGCAATGCTTATGCTATCCGTTACTCCCAGACATACCAGTGCATAGATACGTAATTCGATGGTCAGCTTCTGTGGCGATTCGAGAGTAATCTGTGCTTCCGGAGTCAGCAGCTTGTTGAAGCGTTCTACAAAGTCCGGATGGATGGACAAGAAAATCTCATCAAAACTTTCGTACAACTGATTGAGCTCGCTGTTGTTGAGCAGGGAATCACTCAACAGCTTCTTTGCCTCTCTCAGTTGCGATGTCGTAATCAGGTTGAGAAGGGTTTTCTTGGTTTGCGAAAATTTTGTAACCAGACTGACCTGCGTTCTCAGACTTTCGATGTAGAAATTGTTCTTTCTCTCTATTTCAGCTTCGAGGGCGTTGATCTTGTCATTGGCAGTCTTGCTTTCTCGCTGCAATTCGGATATGAGTGCCTGTTGCTTTTGGTAATCTTGAGTTACGTCTGTTATGTCTTTTATTTTTTTCTTGTATCGTCTGACTGATGCATATGCTATACCTGCTGCCACGATAATCAGAATCAGACAGATTATGAGGGTCGCTGAATATCGCTGCTGTTTTTGACTGATAAACTGTTTGTACATTTTCTGTACCTGATTCTGTATTACAATCAACTGTAAACTTCTGCCCAAGTCTTTATAATCGCATATATTGTCGGAACAGAATTGCGTATACTTGTACAGTCTGCCCAGTTGGTCTTTGCCTTCCGTATACTGGCTCATCAGTTGTATAATGTACAGCATCGATTGGGAATCGTTGTTTACCATTTGAATATCGGTAATGGCAGAACAGATGGCATAGATGAAAGATTGTTCCATATCTCCTTTAAGCTCGTACAGATGCGACAGACAAAATTGGAGGAAAGCCTTTTGTGGTGTAGCGTTGGGGGCACGTTCTGCTTCCGTCTTGAGAGTCGTATAGATACTGTCGGTCATCTTGTGTGGAAACAGGTTTGTGTAATAGATGGAATAATAAACATCGGTGGGAGAGATGTATGGGGAATATTTGTTCCATATACGGATATTCAGGGAAGAATCTTTGTTTTCTGCTAAATTATTAATGTGAAGCAATCGCTCAAATTGTATTCTGGCGTAAAGATAGCGCAGTTCGGGTTCTATGTTTTCAATGTCGGGCAGTTGGGAAAGTACATGGTTGGCGTTCGTAAAGTCGCTGCGCAGGGTTTGAATGTAAGCCTTGTAGAGCAATATTTCTTGTTCCCATTTAGGATTTTTGCTTTGTTGTCCGTATTCATACCATTTATTCAGGTAATATTGGGCTGAATCAGCCTGGTATTTGCTGTATTCTATGAGGATGCGTTTGCAGAAAGAATACTTGTCTTGTAGAAACGATGCCGTTTCCAGATTCTTTTTAAGCTGACTGATTTCGTTTTGTTTTTTCAGAGCGTAGCTGGAACTTCTGATGACTTCTGTATCCAGAGAGTCCAGGTATTTCTCTATCTTATTTTGGGAGAAAATTTGTAGGGGTAGTAATGTGCACAAGATAAAGGCTACTATTTTCATGAGTGATATTTTTAGACAAAATTAGGAGGTTCTGTTCTAAGAATCAAGATATTTATAATAAATTATGTGTTGCTGAAAGGTCAGAAACAGCTTTTCGGCTTACTTTGACATTTACTTTGGAGGTAGTCTGATTTTGGAATAGTATATTGATTTATTGGTTATTATCTGTGAATGGCGATTTACTTTAAGCCGTAGAAAACAACTGCTGAAAAGTTTGTCAAAAAAATCCACTCTTTTGTGAGAAGTCTTGTTTATTTATCGTTTTGGGGAGAGAATGACAGGTCTTTTTAGGGGAAGTGACATCCTTGCTGGTCTTTTTTCTTCCTTTGCCGACTTGCCGGAAGGTAATAGGCTTTTCATCGTACTTTTTAGTCGGTAATTTGTAAGGAAATTTTCTTTCTGTAACCTTACATTAACGACTGTATGGATATATAGTTCTTTCGTACGGATTACTTTTTTATTTACTTTTTATTCTTTTTGATTGATTGTAATGTGTTGTTTATTAGTGTGTTGTTGCGAATGTATAGTTTACTTTTCCTTCATTATGCCTGCTTACTGTGCAGACATGCCAACTGGTAGAAGGCATAACTTTGCAACAGTCTGAAAGGACAGAAAAACACATCTGAAAAACACAATGAAGGACGTGAAAAACAAGAATAACCTAATAACTTTAAAAATCAGAAATAATATGCTACGAAACTTAGTGATGCTGTCGGCTATATTGCCAATGTGCGTATGTGCACAAACTCCTCAACTTGGAAAAGATCCGGTAGAGAAAGTAGTAAGTGCCATGACACTTGACGAAAAACTGGATTTATTGGTTGGATCGGCCGGAAATAAAAATACTAATTCTGCTGCTACAGTAGGAAGTTCTGCTATACTGGTGCCGGGAGCTGCCGGTCAGATTAATGGAGTGCCTCGTCTGGGCATACCTGCCGTGGTAGTGGCTGACGGACCTGCCGGACTGCGTATTGCACCGACTCGTGAAGGTACGGATAAAACATTTTATTGTACGCATTTTCCGGTAGCAACGGTGATGGGAGCTACCTGGAATACCGAACTGGTTGAGGCAGTAGGCGATGTGATGGGAAATGAAGTGAAGCATTACGGGGTAGATGTACTGCTTGCTCCGGCAACTAATATTCAACGTAATCCGTTGAACGGGCGTAATTTTGAATATTATAGTGAAGACCCGTTGCTGGCTGGTAAGATTACTGCTGCACAGATTAAGGGTGTACAGCGTAACGGGGTAGGTACTTCGTTGAAACATTTTGCACTGAACAATCAGGAAACCAACCGTACCAGCAATAATGTAATAGGTACACCGCGTACTTTTCGTGAAATATACTTGAAACCTTTCGAAATAGCCGTAAAAGAAAGTCAGCCTTGGACTGTCATGACTTCTTATAATAAGATAAACGGTACATATGCCAGCCAGAGAGCCGATCTGATTACGGAAATCCTTCGCCGCGAATGGGGATTCAAGGGAATGGTGATGACCGACTGGTTTGGCGGTGATAATGCTGTTCAGCAGATGGAGGCAGGCAACGAATTGCTGATGCCGGGAAAACTTGTTCAGCGTGAGGAAATCCGTAAGGCTGTTCTTAACGGTATATTATCCAGAGAAATCCTTGACCGTAACGTGAAGAGGATTCTGGAGTGTATTTTGAAAACTCCTCGCTTCCAAGGGTATGTGGCTGATAATAATCCTGACCTCAAAGCTCATGCACAAGTTACCCGTAATGCGGCTTGCGAGGGTATGGTATTGCTGAAGAATGAAAAAAATTCCTTGCCGGTGAGCAATAAGATAAAGAATGTTGCGGTATTCGGACGTACTTCTTACGACTTCATTGCCGGTGGAACGGGGTCGGGAGATGTAAATCATGCGTATGTCGTATCGCTGATGGACGGTTTGAAAAATGCAGGTCTGGTGACTGATGAGGGGTTACAGCAGGTATACGAATCTTATATCGAAGAGGCAAAGGCACAAATGCCGAAGTCGGATAATCCGTATGCAGCATTCATGCCTAAGAAACTGATTGCAGAAATGAATCTCGATAACGTGGATCTTGAGAAACTGGCTTCTGACAATGATATGGCGATTGTTACAATCGGAAAGACTTCCGGTGAATTTGCCGACCGTAGTATTGCTGAAAACTTCAATCTTACTGCTGCCGAGAAAAAAATGATAGATGATGTTACTGCTGCTTTTCATCGTAAAGGTAAAAAGGTGGTTGTTATTCTGAATGTATGTGGTGTAATAGAAACTGCAAGTTGGATGGACGAACCGGATGCTGTGCTGGTGGCATGGTTGCCCGGACAGGAAGGAGGAAATTCTGTAGCCGATATCCTGACGGGAAAGGAAAATCCTTCCGGACGGTTGCCGATGACCTGGCCGTTGAGTTATAACGATGTACCTTCTAAAAATGATTTCCCGGTACCCGATGATATCAGCGAAGAGATGTTGACCGAATCGTTGAAGGGATTTGCTAATGTCCGTACGGAAGGCGAACGCAAGAACTTTGATGTGACTACTTACAACGACGGTATTTATGTGGGATATCGTTATTATACAACCAAGAATGTTCCGGTTTCATATCCTTTCGGTTACGGATTGAGCTATACTACATTCTCTTACAGTGACATGAAAGCTGATAAGGCTGAAAATGGAGACATCCGGGTGACTGTTACCGTGAAGAATACCGGCAAGGTAAGCGGCAAGGAGGTTGTACAGGTGTATGTTTCTGCTCCGGGCAAGGATATGGATAAACCGGCAAGAGAATTGAAGGGCTTTGCCAAGACACGTCAGTTGCAGCCGGGAGAAAGTCAGACAGTATCTGTATCTGTTCCTTATGAAAGTCTGGCTTCCTTCAGTGAAAAGGATAGTTGCTGGCAGGTTGAAGAAGGCGATTATCAGATTCTTGTTGCTAAGAATGCTGCTGACAAGAAACCGCTTGCTGCTACCGTAACCGAAGAGGGAAAAGTTACCGAAACGGTAAGACCATGCCTCGTACTTCAACAAAAATAACTCTCGAAAATTAACCTGATAACTTTATAATAACCATGAAAACTCGTAATTTGTTATTACTTACAAGCTCTTTGCTGGTTGCTCCTGCCGTATCGTTTGCGCAGGATCAGGCAGTAAAAGATTCAGTTCCTGAAACAAAAGAAGTAAAAAATAGAAATGTCATGTTGAATGCATCGTCCGACAATCAGCCGCGACAGATTTCTATCGGTCTGCCGTCCAGCTTGTCGACTACCATTTACGAAGATGGACTTCCTGTTTCGTATAGCATCTGGCCCTGTCTGCCGTATTGCTACTGGGCAGGTAGTGCGATGCATAGCCGGGTGGGACTGACATCTATAGGCGAGAATGCCATAACCAATGGTTCTGTCAATTATTCGGTCGACTCGTATACCCGTGAGGGAGGAGAAAAATTCGAAGGACATGCCAACTATACCACCAATATTTATAATCTGCAACGCATCGATCTGGCACTGGCTGGACCTATCAAGAATGGATGGAGCTATTCGGTTGGAGCCTATGTCAATATGGATCCCGGAACAAACCGGCTGGCTGATACGTATCTGTCCAACAATATGCAGATGTATAAAGCTGGATTGACCAAAACCTGGAATGAGGGCAGAGGTAAAGCAAGCGTATTTTATAAGTATGTGTACTATAAAGGACTGGGCGACAGTTACGGACCTTTTATTTATAAGGGTGATGGTAGCGTAGAAGAATACAATGGATTCGATTTGGGACACGATGGATTTTTGCCGGGAAACGGATACATTACGTATCGCGATGTGATGACGGGTGAACTGAAGACATACGACCGTTCTGATGGAGTACACGACATGAGCAATGATGTGAATTTCAAGCTGGATTATAAGTTTGACAATGGCATGAAGCTGAATGTTTATTCTAAATATCGTTATGCCAATGCTTATATGTCGATGCTTTCTTTGTCGGGTATAGGTGAGGCCGATGAAAACTCTGGTTATACATATGCTTACGACTATGGTGACCATAAGGCTGGTGATGTCTTTACCGGTTCATTCAACAGCCGTTATCTGCTGCGCGATATCGGTTATGAGCGTAACTGGATGACTACTGCCGAACTGAGTGGCAAGAGCAATGACGGAAATCATAACTGGCGTCTGGGTTATAACTTTAAGTGGGAACGTCAGGGCATTACAGCCAGTACCGGAGTTTATGCACATACGGTAGAAGCTAATCCTGTATGGTTGAAGCATAACGGAAGTCAGGGATATACTTTCAATACCGGTGGCGAGTATTATGATACCCACGAGGTTAAGACAGCACTTTATGCATCCGATGACTGGCAGGTGACAGACCGCTGGTGGCTGTCGGCAGGTGCCCGTCTGGAGTATTATACTGTTGGCGGACAGAATGCGATGGCTTATCTGAATGCAACGGATACCGAAGCTACTTATCCGGAGAATATCCGAAACATCGATTACAGTGTGAATAATGGAAAAATTACTACTTTCGATAAAAAATGGGTGAATCCGGCTGCTACTCTGAATACCCGTTTCGTCATTTCAAAAGGTTTCGGACTGGTGGGTGAATATGTATATGCCATGCAGCATCCCGAGTCACAGGATTTTGCCGGTGCCTATATGCCTATTCTCGATGCTGTGAACATTCATTTCGGACGTGCCGGTATTTTCTGGAATACACCGTGGATGCAGCTTGTATCTCAGTTCACTATTATCAGCCAGAGCAATTATAAGAGCCGTACTCAGTTTACAAATCCCAATGATGCTTCCGATGTCGTAACGATTCCGATTACCTACGATATTCAGACTATGGGATGGACTACCGACGTGGTACTCAATCCGTTTAAGGGATTTTCTTTCCACGGACTGTTTACTTATCAGAATCCGTTGTATAAGAACTTCGATATAAATGCTTCCTTCAGCGACGGTTCTTCAAAATCGTATACGTTCAGCGATAATGTTTCTACAGGTGTCAGCAAATATATCGTAGAGCTTGATCCAAGCTATACTTTCGACAAGTTCCGTATTTGGGCAAGTTTCCGTTATCAGAGCAAACAGTATATCAACAAGACGAATACACTTTATTTCAACGGACGCTGGGAAACATTTGCCGGTGTAGACTATACACTGAACAAGCACGTCGGCTTTACTGTCAATTTCGTAAACCTGTTTAATGAAAAAGGTGCTTCAGGAAGTATCGGTGCTGCCGATTTGCTGGAAGATGTTTCTGCTTACAAGAATTATCTGATGGCCGGTACATACATCCGTCCGTTTACTGCTGAGTTTGCCGTACATCTGAACTTCTAAGCTCAATACTGAGCATTGCCAGAGCCATGCTTTCTGTTGCAGGGCTTCTGGCAGATAGAAGAAAAGTTGTAACTTTGGGATACAGTAAACAAATAAGGTAGTTTAGATAAAAATAAGTTAGCTATGAAAACATTATTAAGTTTTGCGGCAGGGTGCTTGATTTCACTTTCCGCATGGGCTCAGGAAACTGTAGGTGTAAATACTGGAGATATCGTTTCTCCGGAGGTAAAGAATCAGACAGTCACTTTTAAGTTGCTGGCTCCAAATGCAAAGGAAGTGCTGGTTGAGGCCGATTTCTTTGAAAAGACTAAACGGCAGACATCATTGGGGATGATGGAGGCTCCCGGGCAGATTCCGATGGTAAAAGGTGAAGACGGCGTTTGGACCTATACTACTTCGACACCGTCGCCGGAACTCCATACGTACTGCTTTTATGTGGACGGAGTACGTATGCTCGATCCAAGTAATGTGTATATGATTCGTGACATTGCAACCTATACCAATTATTTTCTGGTCGACGGAGAACTTTCGCAGAACTATCTGGTGCGTGAAGTTCCTCACGGAACCGTTTCGAAGGTGTGGTATCCCAGTCCTACCTTGGGCATGGAGCGCCGCCGTATGACGGTCTATACACCTGCCGGCTATGAAGACGGCAATAAGCAATATCCGGTATTGTATCTGTTGCATGGTGCCGGAGGCGATGAAAATGCGTGGAGCGAACTGGGACGGGCTGTCCAGATACTCGATAATCTGATTGCACAGGGAAAGGCTGAACCCATGATTGTGGTCATGCCGAATGGTAACGGAGCTCAGGAAGCTGTGCCGGGTGAATATCCCAACAGCATGTATAAGCCGTCTTTCTCCAATCCCAAGACGATGGAGGGTTCTTTCGAAAAAGCTTTCCCCGATATCATGAGCTATGTGGAGAGTCATTATCGTACAATTAACGACAAGGCTCACCGGGCAATTGCCGGATTGTCGATGGGAGGATTCCATTCGCTTTATATCTCTGCCAACTATCCCGATCTGTTTGGTTATGTAGGCCTGTTCTCGGCTGCCATCAACCGTCAGGCGAAGGGAGAGAATACGTATATTTACGAAAATCTGGAAGAGAAACTTGCCAAGCAGTTCTCCGATGCTCCGAAGCTGTATTTCATCGGCATCGGAAACGGTGACTTCCTGTTCCAGGATAATGTGAAGTATCGGGAGCTGCTCGATAGTCACGGCTATAAATATGAATATATGGAAACCGACGGCGGACACGAGTGGCGTAACTGGCGCAAATACTTGAATCATCTGTTACCCGAACTGTTCAAGTAGGCCGTATGTTCATAATTCCTTGCCCGACTCTTGGTCGAGGTTTGTCGGGCAGGGATATACTTACTGACAGATAAATAAACAAATTGATTAATAATTTAATTCCTTGAATCGCATTTACGACTATGGTAAAGAAGTTTATGTTTTTAGCTTTGGCTGCAAGCGGCTTATTGGCTTGTCAGCATACCCCGGAAGCTGCATGGGTCAGCACGACATTCGATGAACCGTGGGTTACTCAACCCTCAGTACCTGTATCAGATGCAGGCAAAGAGGCCGATATTGTTATTGATACAACCAATACCCGACAGACCATCGATGGCTTCGGTACTTGTTTCAATGAACTGGGATGGGTTTCTTTAAGCAAACTCGATGCTCCTGTACGCGACAGCATCCTGAATGAAATGTTTACGCCTGGTGTGGGAGCCAATTTTACAATCTGCCGTATGCCTGTTGCTGCAAACGACTTTGCTGTCGACTGGTATTCGTATGATGAAACGGAGGGAGATTTCGAGATGAACGATTTCTCGATAGACCACGACCGGCAGACACTGATTCCTTTCATTCAGGCTGCCTTGCGCTATCAGCCTGAACTGAAGATATGGGCATCTCCCTGGTGTCCGCCTTCTTGGATGAAGTACAACAAGCATTATGCCGGATTGTCGACAACGAAGATGGCTCGCTTGCTGAGAGAACGGCTGAAAGACGGTGAAAGCACCTATATGACTCGTGTGGTAGACAATGGCTTGTCGGAGGACAAAGAAGGAAGAGAAGGTACGGATATGTTTATTCAGGAAGATGCCTACATGAAAGCCTATGCTTTGTATTTCTCGAAATTCATTGATGCTTACCGTCAGGAAGGTATAGATATATTTGCTGTCATGCCTCAGAATGAGTTCAATTCAGCTCAGATATTCCCAAGTTGCTGCTGGACGGCAAAAGGGCTGGCAAACTTTGTCGGCAAGTATCTGGGTCCGGCTATGGCGGAGAAGAAGGTAGAAGTTATGTTTGGTACGGTAGAACGTGCCAATACCGCACTGGTCGATACCATTCTGCAAGATACAGCTTGTGCACGTTATGTAACAGGTGTAGGATTCCAGTGGGCTGGAAAAGATGCGTTGCCTAAAATTGCGGCTGCTTATCCTGATATGAAATTGTATCAGACAGAACAGGAGTGTGGCAACGGTAAGAACGACTGGAAGGGTGCTGCTCATTCGTGGGACTTGATGAAGCACTACCTGAAAAATGGTGTCAGTGTATACGAGTACTGGAATACTTCGTTGATGGAAGGTGGTATCAGCCGCTGGGGATGGGCACAGAACTCATTGGTTGTGGTCGACGAAAACAGCAAGACTTTCCGTTATACTCCCGAGTATTACATTATGAAGCATGTCAGCCATTATGTATTGCCGGGTGCGAAAAGAATTGAAACTTCTGGCAGTTACGATGATGTCCTTGCATTTGTAAATACTGATAACAGTATTGTGGTTGTTATAGGTAATGCTGAATCGACCGACAAGGTTGTCAGCTTCCAGGTAAACGGTACCGTTTATTCTCCTACGCTGAAGGCTCATTCGGTCAATACGTTTAAGCTCTGATAGCGATTACCTGACAAAAAAGGAGTCATATCAAACTCTCCGTACGGGGAGTAATGATATGACTCCTTTTTTGTTGATTATCTGTTCGACTCCTGCTTTCCGCTTTATCCATCAGGATAAGCTAAAGCAGGAGATTTTTTGTTATAACTTATGGATTACAAGTTGTCCCGTTAGGCGCTTAGTTGATAGCAATTTCATCGAGGAACAGGTAAGTCTGTTTGCCTGCGCCCGGATGCCATTTCGGAAGTACCGGAGTATTCTTTCCGATGATGTGTACATAGCGTGCCTTCGTCTTGTCGAAGCTGAGGGTATCACGTTTCAGTACATTATTCTTACTGCCTTCTTCCAGTGTAGGGATAGCCTTCGAAGCAATCTTGGTGTAAGCCTTTCCGTCTTCAGAACCATAAACTTCCAGTCCGGTCAGACCGAAGATATAATCACCCGGAACCAGATAGGTACCGACCGATACAGAAGAGATTTCTTTCGGTTCCTGCAAGTCGATGGTCGCATCGAAATCCTGACCGTAAATACCGATGTAACGTCCCGAACGGTAGTTGTCATCTCCCGTCATACCGTCTACCAGCAGGTTTGCTCCCTTGTAAGTGAACTTTTCATCCGGCTCACATTTCAGGGTAATCGGATGCATGGTAGCCAGGTTGTATGTCAGCGTTTCTTCGGTTACGTTGCTTTCGCGGCCGTTGCGGATAGCCTTCGCCTTGATGGTTGTAGTCTTGTTCACCGTAAACGGCTGAGTATACTGTTGCGATGCAGCCGATGGTTCCGAACCGTCCAGCGTGTAGTAAACCGGTGCATTGTCGAACGTATTCAGCTTGATTACGGCAGTTCCGCCTTCACCTTTAGGCTCAACGTCTATCGTAACATCTTCTATATCCTTTTTGTAATTGCATCCGTACAGCTCATACAAGTCCAGTTGGTGGCGGAGGCGTTTCAGGAATCCGTTCAAGTCCTTCTTGGCCGGATTGCTCCACTGCAACTCACTCAGTGCTGCGATACGCGGCATCATCTGCCATTCCATCTTCAGGCTGTCTTTTGTCCATTCGGTCCAGATACATCCCTGTACCCCGATAATGTTTTTCTTCTCTTCCGGAGTCAGCTTGTCAGACTGCGGTTCAAAGTTGTATACACGTTCTACGCTGCTCACTCCCTTCAGACGGTTGTAACCCGGATTGCTGAAGTACAGGTGACTGATAGGGCAGACGATGGTAGGATGTCCCAACTGTGCAGCCTTGATGGAAGCCTTGATGCCCGTCCAAGCCATGACGGTTGTTGTTTCCGGATTCGGGTTGCCTTCCAGAATTTCGTCCCATGCCAGCATCTTCTTGCCTCGTTTGGCGATTTCCTTTTCCACTTCGTTCATGAAGTACACCTGAAGCTGGTTCTCCTTGCTGTGCTCCTTCGTGTCACGCAGTCCCAGTTCCTTGATCTTAGCCTGACACTTCGGACACTTCTTCCATTCTGCTTTCGGACATTCATCGCCTCCGATGTGAATATAAGGAGCATCCGGGAAGATGTCCATCAGTTCGTTTACCACGTCCTTGGCAAACTGCAGTGTCTTGGGATTACCGCCGCACAGCACTTCCTTGAACACACCGAATTTGGTAGCTGTTTCATACGGCCCACCCGTACATCCCAGTTCCGGATACGAAGCCAGCGCAGCCAGCATGTGTCCCGGCATGTCTATTTCAGGAATGACTGTGATGAAACGTTCGGCTGCATAAGCTACGATTTCCTTGGCGTCCTCCTGTGTATAGTAACCGCTTACCGGTGTGCCGTCGAATTTACCCGAGCCCGGTGCTGTAATTGTTTCCTTGCGGTAAGAACCTATTTCTGTCAGTTTGGGATATTTCTTGATTTCGATACGCCAGCCCTGATCTTCGGTCAGATGCCAGTGGAAGTAATTGATGTTGTGCAGTGCCATGACGTCAATCAGTTTCTTCAGATATTCCTTCGGGAAGAAATGACGGCCTACATCGATCATGAATCCACGGTAATTATACTGCGGGAAGTCTTTCACCTCTCCGGCAGGCAGCGAAGCCAGTGCCTTGCCTTCTGTAATGGGCAGTGCCTTGTGGATGGTCTGGCAGCCGTAGAACACACCAGCTTCCGTAGCTCCCGTTACTGTAACGGCATCGGCTGTGATATGCAGGTCGTATCCCTCTTTGTGGGTGATAGACGGATCGACTTTCAGGATAATGCAGTTTTTGCCTGCTTCTGTACCTGTCTTGACTTTCGTACCCGTTACCTCCTGAATATAGTCAGCCAGAAGACGGGCAGTACTTGCCAGCTTTTCATTTCCTTCCTCGTAGACGATGGTTGTAGAAGAATTGATCACAAAAGGTTTTGCTGTTGTGTCTTCCATTATTTCCTGTGGTAATGGGATGACATTCAGGTTTCCCAGCTTGGTTTCCTGTGGCGCGCAGGCCATTAATCCTCCTGCCATAAGAAGGCAAATCGTCCATCTTTTTACTGGATTCTTTTTCATAGTAAATCTGTTCTATTTTTAATTCATTCTACAAAAATAATAAATAAATCTTACATTCTCGGTATTTATTCCTATATTTGCGCAATTTTTTTAAAAACTGGAGTTAATTATTAAATATTTTATGAATCTATTCTTTTTAAGTAAGGACTTCGTGAAGCAGGTGTCGCTTTTGGGAGTCGCTGCATGGATAGGCTGTCCGCAGATAGCGAATGCTGAGGGAATGGTGGTAGAGAGTGGTACTATGAATGCCGTCCAGCAGAAAGTAGAAGCGAAAGGTATTGTGTATGATGCTACAGGGTTCCCTGTTATTGGTGCATCAGTGGTAGAAAAGGGAAATTCAACGAATGGTGTCATTACTGATCTCGATGGTAATTTTACGCTAAGCGTAGCAAAAAATGCTGTCATTGTAATTTCGTATATGGGTTATCAGACTCAGGAAGTACAGGTGACTCCAGGGAAAATTCTTAACATTACGTTGAAGGAGGACAATCAGGTCTTGGACGAGGTTGTCGTGGTAGGTTACGGCGTGCAGAAGAAAGTCAACCTGACTGGTTCCGTGGCTACCGTAGAAGGTGAAACATTGGAACAGCGTCCGCTGGCAAACGCTACTCAGAGTTTGCAGGGTATGGTTCCGGGCTTGTATATCGATAATACCAGTGCCGGTCGTCCGGGTGCCACTTCTTCATTGCAGTTGCGTGGTCAGGGAAACCTGTCGGGTGATGCCGCTCCTTATGTGCTGGTCGACGGGGTGGAAATGGATCTTGCCGATGTTAACCCGAATGATATTGAAAACATCTCCGTTCTGAAGGATGCCGCTGCTTCTTCTATCTATGGTGCGCGTGCGGCTTACGGTGTGATTCTGGTCACTACCAAGAAAGGTAAGGAAGGTAAGGCACGTGTCAGCTATCAGGCTACCTTGGGCTGGACTTCTCCGATGTCGTTGCCGGAGATGGCTAATTCATACGAGTTTGCTACTTATTTCAACAAGGCTTGCGAAAATGCCGGCATGGTGAAACAGTACAGCGACGAGAAGCTGGCACAGTTGCAGCAGTATATCAACGATCCTACCGGACTCGATCCGTGGGCAGAACTGACTCCCGGACAGTCGATGGTGGCTGCTTTCGAAAACAGTGCCAAAGGTCTGGGTAATACCGATTATTTCGATCTTCATTATAAGGATGTGGCTTTCAAGCAGAACCACAACGTCAGTGTGAGCGGTGGTGGCGAAAAGGCACAGTACTACATCTCGGGTGGTATGTACAAGGAAGACGGTCTGTTGCGTTATGCTGATATCGGTTATAAGCGTTTCAACTTCAGTACCAATGTTACGTCGAAGGTGACCGACTGGCTGAAGCTGAAGGTGAATACCAAATACATGAACTCAAGCAATGAAACTCCGTTTGGTACAGGTGCGCTGAGCGAAGGTTTCTATCACTCGCTGGCACGTTTCCGTCCGACGGTGAGCGTAGTCGATCCGAACGGTAACTTTACCGAATTGTCTATGATTCCGTACTTGCAGAGCGGTACTAATACCAATACGGAGAACAACAACCTGACCATGACAGGCGGTCTGGAACTGGAGCCGCTGAAGGACTGGCACATCTTCTTCGATTATACTTACCGTTATAATACGCGCGATTACTGGGCGCTGAAGGTGCTTCCGCAGATTCCGAATGCTTCGGGCGATGCATACGATATCGGTACACGTACGGAGATTGCCGACGGGGCAAGCAACTCGTATACCCGCTACGACATGAACAACCAGTATCAGTCGGTCAACCTGTATACCAACTATTCATTCTCCCTTGCCGACAAGCATAACTTTACCGTGATGCTGGGTTATCAGGAAGAATATTATAAATATAAATATCTGTACGATTCTGTAACGGATATCCTTTCTACCAGCAATCCGAGCCTTGAAATGGCAAACGGCGACCGTACCGTGAAAGATACACGCTACGCATGGGCTACCCGCGGTTATTTCGGACGTATCAACTACGATTTCATGGGACGCTATCTGGTGGAAGTAAACGGACGTTACGACGGTTCTTCACGCTTTGCCAAAGGAAACCGCTGGGGATTCTTCCCGTCAGTTTCTCTGGGATGGAACATTACGCATGAATCGTTCATGGAGAAGACACTGGATGTACTGTCTAACCTGAAGTTGCGTGTGTCTTGGGGTCTGCTGGGTAACCAGACTGGTGCCGCTTACTATACATTCGCTTCTACCATGGACCCGACTTCTCTCGGCAACTGGTATTTCCAGAACGGACGTGAGGGTTATCTGAGTCCGGGTTCGGTAGTCGACTCCAATACGACTTGGGAAAAGGTAGAACATAAGAATATCGGTATCGACTTCGGTTTCTTCGGCAATGCCCTGACCGGATCGTTCGATGTGTTCCAGCGCGATACACGCGATATGTTAGGCCCTTCGGTGGCTCTGGCAGACTTCTTCGGTGCTGTAGCTCCCGAAACCAACAACGCCGAGATGCGTAACCGTGGTTGGGAACTTACCCTGCAGTGGAGAGGAAAGATCGGCAAGGATATCGATTATTCTATCGGCGGTTCGCTTTCTGATGCTACCTCCGAGGTTACTTCTTACGAAGGTGATGGTTCTGATCCTTCAGAAAATTGGTACAAAGGAAAGAAAGTGGGTGAAATCTGGGGATACCGTGCTTCCGGTCTGATTCAGACACAGGAAGAAGCCGATGCGTATAACTCTACTTACGATTTGTCTTACCTGAGCGGACAGAAATGGATGCCGGGTGACGTGAAGTATGTCGACCTGAACGGAGATAACAAGATCAACAACGGTACCAATACCGTGGGCGATATGGGTGATATGACCGTCATCGGTAATACGACTCCGCGTTACCAGTACACCATCAACGGATCGATCTCGTGGAAAGGTCTTTCACTGAGCCTGATGTTCCAGGGCGTAGGCAAGCGCGACTGGTGTCCTGCCATGAATACATCTTACTTCTGGGGTTCGGGTGCATACGCACAGGTCACTGTCTTCAAGGAACACCTCGACTACTGGACACCGGAAAATCCGGATGCTTACTATCCGAATCCGTACACTGCCGGTAATCAGGCTGTCGGCAAGTTCCGTGCCAAGACTTCTCAGAAGTCCGACCGTTACATGCAGAGTGCCGCTTATTGCCGTCTGAAGAACATGACCATCAGCTACGACCTGCCGAAGGCATGGATCGAAAAGATTCACCTCACCAAGGCTCAGGTATTCTTCTCGGGCGAAAACTTGCTGACCTTTACCAAGCTGAGCAGCATCTTCGATCCGGAAGGTCTGTTTACTCAGAACAGTTACGGTAATGCGCTTGAGCAGGCTGGTAAGAACTATCCGATGACGAGAGTATTCTCTGTCGGCGTTATTTTAAATATGTAAAAACGGGAAAACAATTATGAAAAATATACATTTACTGATTGCTTCAGTTTTATGCCTGGGGACGACTTCTTGCTTCGACATGAATCAGGAACCTCAGGGAGAGATGTCTACGGTAGGTGCTTTCACTACAACCAGTGAAATCAACATGTACCTGAATATGTTCTATCAGGGCAGCGTGCCTGTGATGGGTGGAGGTACGGTCAACAATTCGGCTATCAAGACGCAGTCCAGCAGTAGTACCAACGGTATTGCTTTCGGCGATGCCAACAGCGATAACTTGTATCCGAATGCAATCGATACGCGTCTGGCGGGTGAAACTTCGCTTAGCAACGCTGCCGAGTTGAGTGATTACAAGGCGATACGTAACGTGAACTTCCTGCTTCAGAATATCCAGAACTGCGAGGAGAAGGGAACCGACTACAAGCAGTGTCTGGGCGAGGCGTATTACTTCCGTGCGGCTTACTACTATCACCTGCTCGTGAATTACGGTGGCGTGACCTGGGTGGAAGACCAGTTGGACCCGGATGCCGAACTGATGAAGCGTCCGCGTAATACACGTACCGAGATTGCCGATTATATCTTGAAGGATCTGCAGGATGCCATCACGAACCTGAGCGAGCAGGACAATAATGCTACCCGTCGTGTACACCGCGATGTAGCCCGTGCTCTGAAGAGTGAAGTGGCGCTGTTTGCTGCTACATGGGAAAAATATCACCGTGCAGAAAACGATCCGTTCTACGACAAGACACTGACCAATCCTGATGAGAAAATCAAGGACTGGCTGAATCAGGCGGTAACGGCTGCCAAAGAGGTGATCGACCGTAATGTATGGAGTATCCATAAAACGGGTAACCCGCTGACCGACTATCGCGACATGTTTATCGATACCGACCTGAGCGACAATCAGGAAGTGCTGTGGTGGAAGGAATACAATGCTTCTGCCGGCATCGGTCACAACGTCACATACTATGCTTGTGAGGGAGGTGGACAGATTGGTGTGTCTGCTTCGCTGGTGGACGATTATCTGACGATTGACGGCAAGCCGTTTACCGGCAATGCCAAGCAGGAAGCCAAACGTACGTACGGAGCCGAGCTGAGTCCCGAACTGCGTGACCCGCGTCTGTCGCAGACAGTCTTCATGCCGGGACAGCAGATTCAGAGTGACGGTACGGTTTATACATGGCCGCCGCTTGATGCAACCAACTATCACCAGAATACGACCGGTTATTCTATTTTGAAATACGAAGAGTTCAACACCACGAATACGGCTGCCTATACCACAGCCAACCGTAGTCAGGCTCCGGCTATCCAGGTACGTTACGCCGATATTCTGCTGAACTATGCAGAAGCACTGGCCGAACTCGACGGTGCAGGCAATGCCAGTGAAATTCAGAAAGCCTTGCAGCCGTTGCGCGACCGCGTGAACATGCCGGGTGTGGATTTCGACCGCGAGTATAATACCGATGCCGATTATCCGTTCCATAACCTCGATAAGTATATTCAGGCTGTACGCCGTGAACGTCGTGTGGAGAAAGCCCTCGAGAACTGCCGTCTGACAGATATCTTGCGCTGGGCTGCTGCCGATGAACTGATTGTCGGAAAGACTCCGACGGGTGCCTTGTATACAGGCAGTACGCTGGGCGAACATTTCAACGGTATCATGACCGTAGGTTCGAATATCTGGTTAAAGGACGGTTATATCGTAGCGTTCAACAATACCAACTATCCGAACGGCTGGCAGTTTAATGTGAACCGCGATTACCTGCTGCCTATCCGTCAGGAAATGGTCGGTGGTCTGACCGGCGGTATGTGGGAACAGAATCCGGGCTGGTAATTTCCCGATTCCGATACATGCTTCTCGGAAAAGGGAAAATAATGCCGGCAGAAACTTTCTGAAAACAAGCAGGGGGATAATAAAACCCGCGCTTGAATTAGAATTTGCATAAAAGGTAAAGTCCGGGGAAAAAACATTTCCATGCTTCCTCGGACTTTTTCGCTTGATAGCTTTGGGTATTCTCTCCGAAGCAGGTATCTTTGTAACAAGCTGTATAAACTTTTACTTACTTTATTTCATTTTATGAAAACATCCTCATTCCTTTACCCGCTGACGGGTATGGCGGCTCTGGCTTCACTGGCTTCGTGCGGCAGTGAGAAACAGGCTCCCAAACAGTACAATATCGTGTACATCATGACCGACGACCATACGGCGCAGATGATGAGCTGCTATGGAAGTCGCTTTGTGGAAACTCCGAATCTGGACCGTATCGCCAACGATGGCGTAATCTTTACCAACAGTTTTGTGGCTAACTCGCTGAGCGGACCGAGCCGTGCGTGTATGCTTACCGGCAAGCACAGCCATGCCAACGGATTTACCGACAATACTACGTGTGTGTTCGACGGTTCTCAGCAGACGATGCCGAAGCTGTTGCAACAGGCTGGTTACCAGACAGCTATCATCGGAAAATGGCATCTGGTGAGTCTGCCTACCGGATTCGACCATTGGGAAATCCTGCCCGAACAGGGTGATTATTATAATCCGGACTTCATCACGATGGACAACGATACCGTCCGCAAGGAGGGGTATGTCACCAACCTGATTACGGATATGAGTATCGACTGGATGGAGAACCAGCGCGACAAGAACAAGCCGTTCTGTCTGTTTATCCATCACAAGGCTATCCACCGCAACTGGCTGCCTGCACTGGAAGACTTGCCGCTGTACGAGGACAAGACCTTCCCGTTGCCCGACAATTTTTACGATGACTACGAAGGTCGTCCCGCTGCCGCTGCTCAGGAAATGAGTATCTGGAAGAACATGGACCTGATTTACGACAACAAGATGGACCGTGCCGACAAGACTTCTCCGCTGAAGGAAAGATACGAAAGCTACATCGGTCGCCTGAGTCCGGAAGACCGTAAGGTGTACGATGACTTCTACCAGCCGATTATCGACGACTTCTACAAGAAGAATCCGCAGGGTAAGGAACTTGCCGAATGGAAGTACCAGCGCTACATGCGCGACTATGCTAAGGTGGTGAAGTCGCTCGACGAAAATGTGGGTCGTGTACTCGACTACCTGAAAGAAAAGGGCATGCTCGACAATACACTGGTTGTCTATACCTCCGATCAGGGATTCTACATGGGCGAACATGGCTGGTTCGACAAGCGTTTCATGTACGAGGAATCCATGCACACTCCGCTGATCATGCATCTGCCGAAAGACTTCAAGGCGAAGGGTGAAATTCCTCAGATGGTACAGAACATCGACTATGCCCCGACCTTCCTCGAACTTGCCGGAGTACCTATTCCTGAAGATATTCAGGGTGTATCGCTGGTTCCGCTGCTGAAGGGTGAAAAGCCTGCCGACTGGCGTAAGTCGCTGTATTATCACTTCTATGAGTTCCCGGCAGAACACATGGTAAAACGTCATTACGGCGTACGTACCGACCGCTACAAGCTCATTCATTTCTACAACGACATCGACGAATGGGAATTGTACGATTTGAAGGAAGACCCGACCGAAATGCACAATATCTACGGTCAGCCGGGTTATGAAAAGATTACAGAAGACCTGAAGGCTGAACTGGTGAAACTCCAGACTCAGTACAAGGATCCTATCGAACAGAAGCTGAAGCAGGCAAAAGAAGCGGCTGCTCCGGCTGAAAAATAAGATGGGGAAACATAAGCTATGAAAAAGCCCGTCGGTGATGAAGTGAATGGCACTGAATGACCGACGGGCTTTTATTGTATATTATGTATTCAATAGTTTTAAATTCTTTCTAATTTATTTTAACTTTGTTTTTCCTTTTTTCTCTTATTTTATTCGTTTGAGAACATCATTGATTTATTGCATATAAGGATAAAAATTACTTTCGTATGAAATCATTGTATATTTAACTTCAAATTATTGGATTCAATCAAGTTATTCTATTTTCCTCTTTATTGATCAAATACCACGCCAGCGAAGGAATTGCCAGCGTGTATAGAGTGAAAAGACTGATTGTCAGACTTCCGCTTCTCCACTCACCTAAAACATCAAACTGAAAAATGAGGAATAAGATGACAGCATGCAGGCATAATATCGTCCAACCGATGATCTTGTTGTTTTTCATAAATTGAATAATTAAATTGATTTGCTTATTATCTTGTTCTGTACATTCTATAACCTATATACCCTTGTATTAATGCGATAGACACGATTAATATTGCTTGAGCTAACACTCACCGACCAATACAAATAAAAGAAACTTTTTCATAAATGCTTTATTTGAATGTTAATATATAATATAGGAGAGTAATCTTCATCGTCAGACAGGATTGGCAAGATACTTATCTTTAACCTATCGGTTCATCTTTTTGATTTTGTAATCAGTTTCTTATTGCTAAATACAAATATATATTTTTTCCGATACAAACTTTCATAATTCTAAAATAAATTCTTACATTTAAGGAGAAAAACCGAGATAAGTTCCTCCGACAAGCCTTTGTCGGTCTGATTCAATCTACCTTCCCGTGAGTATTCGTTAGGAAGGTAGTGATGTGAAACTGCATATCAGTTGTCTTACGAATTCAAATTGTTGACCGCTATGAATCGATTACTCTTACTGCTTTGTCTGCTGGTCTTCCAGCAGACAGTATTTTCCCAGAATATCCATACCGAGCGTATCTTTCTTTCTCCCGACAAGGAAACCTGCGTTCCGGGTGACACCCTGCGGATAGCAGGCCAGCTCTTTTCCTCGGACCGTTTCTATCCCTCCAGCCGCTATGTGTATCTGGAGTGCATCAGTCCGAAGGACTCCGTCCTGTTGCGCCAGAAGATTGCCTGCGATGCGAGCGGCTTCTTTCAGACGGTGCTGCTGACGGATGTGGACTGGAATCCGGGAGTGTGCTACCTGCGTGCCTATACCCGCTGGATGCAGAACTTTTCGGAAGAAAGCTTTAGCGTAACTCCTTTCCTGCTGGGGATTGCACATCCCGATAAAGAGGAGTATGCCCGTGAACTTCATGCCCGTTTCTTCCCCGAAGGCGGCCGTTTGCTGGAGGGCTTTCTCCAGAATGTGGTGTTCCAGCTGACGGACGACGACGGCTTCCCGGTCACCGATGCGAGCTCATACCTGCTGGATGAGAAAAACGATACGGTGGCCCGTGCGGTCGGTGTTCCTTCTTCCGGCCTGGGACGTATCTCGTTCCATCCTGAGTCCGGCCGTCAGTACCGCCTGTTGTCCGTGTATCACGGTGCGGGTCATACCTTCCCCCTGCAAACACAGGCGGAGGGAGCTGCGTTGCAGGCCGTTGTCGGTCGCGGCCGACTGGTGTGCCGTATTCTTTCCCACGAGTCCGGAGATCGTTTCCGTCTGTTCCTTTACCATTCGGAGCAGGGCCTGCAGGAGATTCCTTTCTCACCGGCAGAAAAGATGGCAGTTCTCAACGTGTCCGCTTACGGGCAAGGTATCTTGTCGCTGTTCCTGATGGATAAGGGCTTGAATAAGCTGTCGGAGCGGACAGTATGGATTGATAAATCTGCTGATACCTTACAGTCCTCTCCTGTTACTTGTTCCCTTCCTCAAACCGTGATGAATCCCGGTCAGTTGTTGACGTATACGCTGGGTGTACCGGACAGTAGTTCCGTGTTTGTTCGTGTGGTCCGGCAGGACAACCTGACGTCAGGTCAGGCCTGTACGTCCTTAGCCTGGGGCGGGGAAGTATCCTCCCCGGTACGCTTCCCGCTGCTGGACAATCCTTCGCCCGGCGATCTTGAAGCGGTACGGAACGCATGGCTGATGAGCTCCTCCTTTTCCCTCTTCCGTCCGGAGGTTGTCCTGAAGTCGGGCATGTCTTATCCTTACCTGATGGAAGACTGTCTTTTGCTGAGAGGAACCGCTTGGGAAAAGGAAGACAAGCCTTTCGGTCCGGGTCTGGTCGACGTACAGAACGAGCAGGCGGGCATCTTCTATACGGGCAAGCTGGAAGAGGACGGCAGCTTTGTCGTTCCGGTAGACAACTTCCCGAATCATGCCCCTTTTCTGCTGACTGCAAAGAACCTGAAGGGAAAAGTGGTCGATTGTGAGTTTACCTTGCAGGAGGACAGTTTTCCGAAGGTTGTCATACCTCATCCTCTCACGCTGCATGCTCGTGTTCAGTCGAATGTGGTGTTAGGCGATACGACCCTCCGTTACAGTGTAGACGAAAACGAACGGAAAGTCTATCACCTGAGCGGTGTGGAGGTCGAGTCCAGAAAACCGGTCGACATCCGTGAACTCAGCCGTATGCCTTTCAATTACATCGGGGAGGATGAGTTGCAGAAATGGCCCGGAAAGAGTCTGCGCACATTGCTGAACCGATTTACTGCTATAAAGGTGGAAGAAAATGGAAATGGTAGCGGAGCAGGCATCTTGCGAAGCCACATTATGAATAATAGAAGGGGTGGCAATTCCATGCGAATTTATAAAAAGGATGAAGAGTTAATAAGTTATGGTGAACCTACTATCGTATGGCGCAATAATCGAAACGCTTCTTTGATGGGTCCATCTTGTCCTTTAAATGTGGTGGTAAATGGGGAACTTGTCTTTGGAAACATATCGGATATTTTGAACTGGTCGGCAGGGGACATCAAGTCCATCGAGCTGGTCCGTCCAAGTGATCCTCGTGCTGCGGTTTATGGCACTCCCAACGGCGCGATAGTGATAGAAACCGTCAGAGAAGTACACCTCCATCAGGATGACCAGCAGGGAGAGGTTGTCCATCCGTTTGGCCTGACGATGTGGAGAGAAGCAGAAGCTCGTCCGGTAGTAGCTCCTTTTCTACCGGGCACGTACCGGTTGCTGATAGATGTCGTCACCCCTGAGAAGCAGGTGGTTTCTTTCAGCAAGGAGTTTTCGGTTCAATAAGTTATTGACGGGTATTCAGTTCAATGAATTTTTGATACAAACTTTCATAATTCTAAAATAAATTCTTACATTTAAGGAGAAAAACCGAGATAAGTTCCTCCGACAAGCCTTTGTCGGTCTGATTCAATCTACCTTCCCGTGAGTATTCGTTAGGAAGGTAGTGATGTGAAACTGCATATCAGTTGTCTTACGAATTCAAATTGTTGACCGCTATGAATCGATTACTCTTACTGCTTTGTCTGCTGGTCTTCCAGCAGACAGTATTTTCCCAGAATATCCATACCGAGCGTATCTTTCTTTCTCCCGACAAGGAAACCTGCGTTCCGGGTGACACCCTGCGGATAGCAGGCCAGCTCTTTTCCTCGGACCGTTTCTATCCCTCCAGCCGCTATGTGTATCTGGAGTGCATCAGTCCGAAGGACTCCGTCCTGTTGCGCCAGAAGATTGCCTGCGATGCGAGCGGCTTCTTTCAGACGGTGCTGCTGACGGATGTGGACTGGAATCCGGGAGTGTGCTACCTGCGTGCCTATACCCGCTGGATGCAGAACTTTTCGGAAGAAAGCTTTAGCGTAACTCCTTTCCTGCTGGGGATTGCACATCCCGATAAAGAGGAGTATGCCCGTGAACTTCATGCCCGTTTCTTCCCCGAAGGCGGCCGTTTGCTGGAGGGCTTTCTCCAGAATGTGGTGTTCCAGCTGACGGACGACGACGGCTTCCCGGTCACCGATGCGAGCTCATACCTGCTGGATGAGAAAAACGATACGGTGGCCCGTGCGGTCGGTGTTCCTTCTTCCGGCCTGGGACGTATCTCGTTCCATCCTGAGTCCGGCCGTCAGTACCGCCTGTTGTCCGTGTATCACGGTGCGGGTCATACCTTCCCCCTGCAAACACAGGCGGAGGGAGCTGCGTTGCAGGCCGTTGTCGGTCGCGGCCGACTGGTGTGCCGTATTCTTTCCCACGAGTCCGGAGATCGTTTCCGTCTGTTCCTTTACCATTCGGAGCAGGGCCTGCAGGAGATTCCTTTCTCACCGGCAGAAAAGATGGCAGTTCTCAACGTGTCCGCTTACGGGCAAGGTATCTTGTCGCTGTTCCTGATGGATAAGGGCTTGAATAAGCTGTCGGAGCGGACAGTATGGATTGATAAATCTGCTGATACCTTACAGTCCTCTCCTGTTACTTGTTCCCTTCCTCAAACCGTGATGAATCCCGGTCAGTTGTTGACGTATACGCTGGGTGTACCGGACAGTAGTTCCGTGTTTGTTCGTGTGGTCCGGCAGGACAACCTGACGTCAGGTCAGGCCTGTACGTCCTTAGCCTGGGGCGGGGAAGTATCCTCCCCGGTACGCTTCCCGCTGCTGGACAATCCTTCGCCCGGCGATCTTGAAGCGGTACGGAACGCATGGCTGATGAGCTCCTCCTTTTCCCTCTTCCGTCCGGAGGTTGTCCTGAAGTCGGGCATGTCTTATCCTTACCTGATGGAAGACTGTCTTTTGCTGAGAGGAACCGCTTGGGAAAAGGAAGACAAGCCTTTCGGTCCGGGTCTGGTCGACGTACAGAACGAGCAGGCGGGCATCTTCTATACGGGCAAGCTGGAAGAGGACGGCAGCTTTGTCGTTCCGGTAGACAACTTCCCGAATCATGCCCCTTTTCTGCTGACTGCAAAGAACCTGAAGGGAAAAGTGGTCGATTGTGAGTTTACCTTGCAGGAGGACAGTTTTCCGAAGGTTGTCATACCTCATCCTCTCACGCTGCATGCTCGTGTTCAGTCGAATGTGGTGTTAGGCGATACGACCCTCCGTTACAGTGTAGACGAAAACGAACGGAAAGTCTATCACCTGAGCGGTGTGGAGGTCGAGTCCAGAAAACCGGTCGACATCCGTGAACTCAGCCGTATGCCTTTCAATTACATCGGGGAGGATGAGTTGCGGAAATGGCCCGGAAAGAGCCTGCGCACATTGCTGAACCGATTTACTGCTATAGCGGTGGAAGATAAAGGAAACGGAAGCGGAGGCGGAGTCTTGCGAGGTCATATTATGAATAATAGAAGGAAAGAGCATACAATGATAATTTATGGTCGTGAAATGGAGGAATTGAGCTATGATGAACCTACTATCGTATGGAGAAATAATCGAGACGCTTCTTTGACAGGTCCATCCCGTTACTTGAATGTGGTGGTAAATGGAGAACTTGTCTTTGGAAACATATCGGATATTTTGAACTGGTCGGCAGGGGACATCAAGTCCATCGAGCTGGTCCGTCCAAGTGATCCTCGTGCTGCGGTTTATGGCACTCCCAACGGCGCGATAGTGATAGAAACCGTCAGAGAAGTACACCTCCATCAGGATGACCAGCAGGGAGAGGTTGTCCATCCGTTTGGCCTGACGATGTGGAGAGAAGCAGAAGCTCGTCCGGTAGTAGCTCCTTTTCTACCGGGCACGTACCGGTTGCTGATAGATGTCGTCACCCCTGAGAAGCAGGTGGTTTCTTTCAGCAAGGAGTTTTCGGTTCAATAAGTTACTGACGGGTATTCAGGTACAATCAACAGAGCAGGCACTTACCGGTCGTATCATATCCGGTCGGCTTCCACATACCCGTGCATCACGGCATAGATGGCAAGCCCCGAAACCGACTTGATGCCGAGCTTCTCGGTAATGTTCTTGCGGTGCGAAATAACCGTCGTCAGGCTGATGTTCAGCTTGTCGGCTATTTCCTTGTTGATAAGCCCCTTGGTAATGAGTACCAGTACCTCTATTTCACGAGGCGACAGATCATGGCTCTGCTGCATTTCTTGCGGAGATACCGGATGATGTGTCGCTTCGTGTCCCTGTTTCCGCATCTGCATGATGGAAGCCACCAGCTTGTCCTGCGGCAGACAGACATTCAGGGTAGGGACACCGTTCAGCAGAGGCTGTTCGCCCGCTGCCAGCACGATGGTCTTCGGACGTCGTTCCAGAAAAAACGACGTATGCTCGAAGTACGTCTGTGCCGAAACAAAATAATGGCTGTACATGTCCGGCGTATCGTCTATCAGTCTGGCGAACGACGGAAATCTGCGGATGGTCGCTACGGGGATAAGTTCTTCCAGAATGGTCTGCAAGCCCAGTGCCGTCAGCGTATTCTGTTCTACGATTGCTATTTCAGGGATATGTTGCATCTTGGTTATAGGTTATGTTTTTCACACAGGTTCATTGATTCATGTCGGAGGAATGCTATATCAAAGAAACGATTGAAAAAGGCTTTTAGTTTTTCCAAAACCGTTTTCTTTTTTATTTCTCTGTTTTTATCAAAGATAGACATGGGAGGAATATTTGGGCGATTTATATTGCTTTGTCATAATTATTCAAATTACAATTGTTTACAAAGCCGATACAGTTGTTTGGGGCTATTGGGTACTTCTTTAATGGTTGGTTCTATAAGTCCATTTTCCATCAACGGTATCAGAATTTTATTACGGAACCGTGTCCTGTTTGTTTCTCCCAGTATCTCCATTAGTTTCAGAATGGACTGCGGTTTCTCCCTTAGTGCGTAAATGAATTCGGCTATCACCTCAGAGGTGTACTGGTTGAGCTTAGGACAAGCTTGAGACAAGCTTAGGACAGCTTGGGACAGACTTGGGACAGCTTGGGACAAATGTTCGTTGGGTATCTCCTTATCCTTTTGCATGTTGCCAAAAGGATTGCGGGTAAGATAGACCGGACGGACATTGTATGTAGCTCGGGGAATACGGAAGACCAGATAGAAACTACCGTCCGCTTCACCTACTGCCACATCACGTTCCGTAAGCATGGTGGCACTTACTTTTTCTTTGTTGTGTGCACAATCCCAAAAGCGTTTCTTATATAGAGTTATCTGTTCTTCCGTCAATCCATCCAGTAGAAAACGTCCTTCTTTTTCCTTTACACCCAACACGATGATGCCGCCGTTTGTATTGGCAAAGGCAGAAAAGGATTCCCAAAAGCTTTCCGGCAATCCACCTTTTGCCGATTTGAATTCTACTTCTGCACTCTCGGCTCCTTTGATAAGTGCGTGTATGTCATTTTTTATATCCATCATGCTTTCTGAATTGTATGGCTAAATTTTTTTTCAATTCTGCTGAATGTCAATAGCTTGCTTCTCGTATAGCTCCTGTACGGCGGTAATTCCTTCCGGAAATCCTTCGGACAAGTCGTTTACCTGTTCCCTTATCCTCGCTGCAAGTACGCCGCCACGGCATCGGCACACCGTTCGCCGTCGATACCTGCCGACACGATACCGCCTGCATAGCCCGCACCCTCTCCGCAGGGGAACAGCCCTTCTACGGTGACGTGCTGCAAGGTTTCATTGTCGCGCACGATGCGGATAGGCGCCGAGGTACGTGTTTCCACGGCAATCATCACCGCCTCGTTGGTCAGGAAGCCGTGCGAGCTCTTGCCGAACAACTGGAAGCCGCGGCTCAGACGACTGCTGATGAATTTCGGCATCCAGAAATGAAGCGGCGAAGAAACCAGTCCCGGACTGTACGATGTGTCGGGCAGGTCGTAGCTCACCTTCCGGTTGATGAAGTCCGCCATGCGCTGCGCAGGAGCCGTCTGTCGCATGTTACCCTGCTGCCAGCAGAGTTGTTCCAGCTTCTCCTGAAAGTGCATCACAGCCAGCGTATGCACGCTTCCCTCGGGCAGTTTTCCCGAACGGGCAATCAGTTCCTCGGTCTGTGCCTCTGCCGAACCCTGAATGGTTTCGCACGCCTGAAGCTGTAAGTCGGGCAGGAGCAGGTCTTCGGGACGCAGTTCCACCACCATGCCGGAGTTGCTCCACTTCGTGCCACGGTTGCTGGGACTCATGCCGTTCACTACCAACTGGTGAGGTCCGCTGGCTGCCGGCACCACAAATCCTCCCGGACACATGCAGAAGCTGTACACCCCGCGACCGTCTACCTGCTGCACGAAGCTGTATTCCGCTGCCGGCAGATACTTTCCTCGTCCGTTCTTGTTGTGGTACTGAATCTGGTCGATCAGCATCGACGGATGCTCCAGACGTACCCCCACGGCGATACCCTTGGGTTCGATGGTCACTCCGTTGGCATACAGCCAGCGGTATACGTCGCGTGCCGAATGTCCCGTAGCCAGAATCACCGGACCGTGGAAGGTCTTTCCCGTATTCGTTTCAATGCCCGCCACCTTGTTGTCCTTGATGAGCAGGGCGTCCATGCGTGTCTGGAAGTGTACCTCTCCACCGCAGGCGATGATGGTATTTCGCATGTTCTCGATCACCCTCGGCAACTTGTCGGTTCCGATGTGCGGATGCGCGTCTATCAGGATGGAAGTACTTGCCCCGTGCTGGCAGAACACGTTCAGAATCTTGTCCACGCTGCCACGCTTCTTGCTGCGCGTGTACAACTTGCCGTCGGAGTAAGCTCCCGCACCTCCCTCGCCGAAGCTGTAGTTCGATTCCGGGTCCACCTTGTGCTCACGGCTGATGCGGGCAAGATCCGTCTTGCGGTCGCGCACGTTCTTTCCGCGCTCCACCACTACTGGACGCAGTCCCAGCTCTATCAGGCGCAGGGCAGCAAACAGACCGCCCGGTCCGGCACCCACCACAATCACCTGAGGCTTACCCTCCACGTTGCGGTATTCCGTCCGTACGAACTCCTCTTCGGTAGGCGTTTCGTTGATAAACACCTGCACCTTCAGGTTCACGTAAATCGTCCGCTGGCGGGCATCGATGCTCCGCTTCAGCACCCGTACGGCGTGGATGGTACGAATGTCGAGCCCCTTCTCGCGGCTCACGTATTGTTTGATATGCTGTTCGCTGGCTGCCTGCTCGGGCAGAACTCTTAACTGGTATTCTTGTATCATAAATGGTTGTTTTTGTTTACGTTTTTTTCTTCTTCCAAGAACTCTTCATACAGAGCTACGGGACCATAATGCCACAGTTGGGTCGACTGGTCTGTAAGCCGGCGGTAGGTATCCGAACGGTAAAAGCGTAGCAGTGCTTCTTTGATGCTTACTCCTTGCTGCCGGGCATAAATCTGTATCGTCCGGGCTATCTTGCCGGGTAAAAACAAATACAGGTTATTGTCTGTCACTTCCAGATTCATAGATGTACCTCCTTGGTGTTTTTAAACGATAGAAAATCCAAAGAACGGGGCGTATGAAACAACAGTTGGTCTACCAGACGGTATGTTTTCAGTTCACCAATCAACTCCTGCTTATTCAGAATTCCGCTTTCGTATAAGGCAAAAGCAGCATATACCCGATCGTTGGCAACAGGTCCTTGCACCAGGTCGTATTCGTGCTCGAAGCTGGTATAGGTCCGGTTATTCATGACAAAGTCCAGCCATGATTCTGTAGGCGCTTCAAAACGCAGTACATTGAGCTGCGTATAAGCGGTTTCATCCAGCTCGTAGATGTTGATGTAACCGATTGGGGCTTGCATTCCCAATTTCCGTTTTACCCATTGTGCAGCCTGCTGTTCCGAGGTAGTCGTATAAAATCCGGTCCCATAATCGAGTGTACGGCTGGATTTTCGAATCTCAGGATGAACTACTTGTTCGATACTTCCGTGATAGAGTTTCATGCGGTTTTCTCCTTTCTTTGCCTGTTGATGAATTCGTCGATTTCCTCCATCAGCCACTGGCGGCTTTGTGTGTGGAGAATTTCGAAATTTTCTTCCAGATAAGTCAATACTCCTTGTTGGGAGAAAAGGTCGGCAACCTCTTTTCCTGTCATATTGTGCTCATGCCTGTACTGTTCCATGCAGAAAGTCACAAAGAAAATCCTGTCCAGTTCTTTATTCTGCGTCATCATGACTTGTCATTTGTTTTTTGCACTCTTTTACCCGAACAACTGCCGGAAAGCCTCTTCCACCTTGCGCACGGGTACCAGCTCGAAGCACCCGTACGGCGTGGATGGTACGAATGTCGAGCCCCTTCTCGCGGCTCACGTATTGTTTGATATGCTGTTCGCTGGCTGCCTGCTCGGGCAGAACTCTTAACTGGTATTCTTGTATCATAAATGGTTGTTTTTGTTTACTATGAATCAGAGTCAGGTTTAAATGATAATAAGCTGTCTGTATTGAAGCGGTCGAAGTCTGAGCTGAAGAGCCTGTCTTGTATGATGCGATATTTCTCAAATTCCGTTTCTGCAAAAGACTTGGCAAATTCGGCTGTTATTTTTCCAGCATCTGTCAGTACGGCATCACCTCCAGCTTCGAGAATGATGTCGATACGTTTAGCCCAGTCCTCCATGCTCATAGGAATATGCCGGTTTGCCATACGTTCTGCCATATCGAGAACCGCATTGACCAGTCGTCCCATATCTTCGAGTTCCGTTTGTTTCAAATAATTTTTTGCCACGCTTACATCCGGTTTTACGATTTTACCGTCGGGAGCATTTTCCCATGTTGTAAGTCCCATGTGTTCCTTTTCTGCGTTGGCGCGTGCCACTATAAGCTCGGCTGCTGTATGCCCGTGAACGGCATAATGCATTTTGTTTTGTACTTTTTTGAAAAACGCGCGTGTAGTAGGTGCATCCTTGTTGTAATCGATGGCCGTAGCGTAAATATCTGTCAGCTTTTGGTAAAACCTACGTTCGCTCAGTCGTATTTCCCTGATTTCGGCAAGCAGATGTTCAAAGTAGTCAACACTGATAAACGCTCCGTTTTCCATACGCTTCTTGTCTATCACATAGCCACGTATGGCAAATTGGCGTAACACATAAGTACACCACTGGCGAAACTGGGTAGCACGTACGGAGTTCACCCGGTAGCCAACAGAAATAATGGCATCAAGATTATAAAACCGGGTGTTGTACATTTTCCCGTCGGAGGCAGTTGTTTCCATTTTGGAAATAACTGAATTTTCATTCAGCTCACCGTCTTCGAATATATTTTTCAGATGCTTGCTGATGGCTGGCACTCCTATGTCGAACAGCTCGGCTATTGCTTTTTGCGTAGCCCAGATTGTTTCGTCTTTATAGAGCACTTGTATACCGTTCTCTTTTCCTTCAAGTTGGAAAATGAGAAATTCTGCCGTACTGTTTCGTATGTTGAATTTCTTTGCCATAAATTATCTTGTTAGCACTCTTTTACCCGAACAACTGCCGGAAAGCCTCTTCCACCTTGCGCACGGGTACCAGCTCGATCTTGATCTTCTTGCGGTCCAGTCCCTGCAGGTTATGCTTGGGGACGAGCATCCGGGTGAAGCCCAGCTTCTCCGCCTCGCTGATGCGCTGCTCGATGCGGTTTACGGGACGGATTTCGCCGCTCAGTCCCACTTCGCCCGCCATGCATACGCCCGCTTCAATCTCCGTGTCCATGTTGCTCGACAGGATGGCACTGATTACCGCCAAGTCGATAGCCGGATCGTTCACCTTCAGTCCCCCCGCGATGTTCAGGAAGACATCCTTCTGTGCCAGCTTGAATCCCACACGCTTCTCCAGCACCGCCAGCAGCATGTTCATGCGGCGCAGGTCGAATCCCGTAGCCGAACGCTGGGGCATACCGTATGCCGCCGTGCTCACCAGCGCCTGCACCTCGATGAGGAACGGACGGATACCCTCTACCGCACAGGCGATGGCAATGCCGCTCATGCCCTCATGGTCTTGCGTCAGCAGCAGTTCCGAAGGGTTGCTCACCTGCCGCAGCCCGTCCTGACGCATCTCGTAGATACCCAGTTCCGCCGTACTTCCGAAACGGTTCTTGATGCTCCGCAGGATGCGGTACATGTAGTGCTGGTCGCCCTCGAACTGAAGCACCGTATCGACGATATGCTCCAGCACCTTCGGTCCGGCGATGCTGCCCTCCTTGTTGATGTGCCCGATGAGGATGACCGGTGTACCCGTTTCCTTGGCAAATTTCAGGATGGAAGCCGAACACTCGCGCACCTGTACGATGCTGCCCGGCGACGAGTCGATGTTCTCCGTCGAAATGGTCTGTATGGAGTCGATGACCACCAGGTCGGGAGCCGTGTTCTTGATGTTCGTGAAAATCTGCTCCAGCGACGTTTCGCACGCAATGAGCAGGTTGCTTGCCTCGGGGTGGGGGATGCGGTCGGCACGCAGCTTCAACTGCCGTGCGCTCTCTTCGCCCGAAATGTACAGCACCTTCTTGTCCGTGAGCCGGAGTACCGTCTGCAGCACCAGTGTCGACTTTCCGATGCCCGGTTCCCCGCCTATCAGCGTGAGCGAACCCTCTACCAGTCCGCCGCCCAGTACGCGGTTCAGCTCGTCGTCGCCCATGTCGATGCGCTCTTCCTCTCCCGAGGTGATTTCGTGCAGCCGCTGCGGTTTCGAGCGTACCGACTCGATACCGTGCGCCACATGCTTGGCTACGGGCACTTCCTTGCGCACCACCTCTTCCACAAACGTGTTCCACTGCCCGCACGACGGACACTTGCCTGCCCATTTGGGTGATTCCTGTCCGCAGTTGGTGCAAACATATACGGTTTTTTCTTTCGCCATGATTCGTTGGTTGGGTTAAGTTCTTATCTTTGCAAAGATACTAAAAAACGGGCGTTTTTCCTCGTGTTTGGACGGCTTTCTTTCGGGTTTCGGACGGCTTGTGGCGGAAATCGGGGGAGGGTTTTCCGGGTGATGACGGGGCGATTTACCGGTTTTTGTACAAAAACTAAAATCTTTTGTACAAATTCTGCTGAAGGTCTTGTGGAAAAGTCCGGAATTTTCGCAGGCTTAAAAAAAGTTAATGCCTTTCTGCTTTCAATGCCCTCCCCGGAGTTTCGGCCGAAACTCTTCTTTGATTATATCTTTGTTTATTATATATAATAGGAAAGGGTGGTAACACTGGTGGTACCATCGGTGGTCCGCTTATGGTGATAATTATTTGTGATACAATATGATAGGTGGTACCGTTGGTGGTGCCATCGGTGGTCCGCCTGCTGTTTTGCCTCCTTTTCCCCGGTTTGCTGCCGGTGCGAACTTGCTTAAATCGCAACTACGTGCAGGGATGTTTCATTTCTGTTAAATTTTTGCGTTCCTGATAAAATGTTATGTGATTTTCTGTTTTTGTGAGGAAAATGTAAAGGATAATTTTGCTTTCGGTGTGATAGTGTCGGCGTAAAATCCGTAGGCTGGCTTGTATTGCATATTATTTGCATTTTTAATAATAAATTAATTAACATAATCGAGTTAATGTCCTGATAAATTTGACTTTTGCTCCTGATTTTTTAAATTTTTTTGCTATATTTGTGTTTGATTTATTAATAACACAAAAACAATTTGAGAAAACGTATGAAAAATCAATTGAAGCATTTTCTATTGTTTGCGGTGCTTGTCATATTTAGTACAGTCACTGCTGTAGCTCAGGCTACATTGAAAGGCAAGATTGTAGATGCGGAAAATAATGAGCCTCTTATCGGGGCAACGGTTTCCGTGCAAGGTTCAACTGAAGGTTCTGTAACGGACATCGACGGAGTGTTCTCGTTGAAAATACAGAAGTCGGGAGTAACCATCGAATTCAAGTATTTGGGATACAAGACCAAAACCATGAAAATAACCAAGAAGGGTGTTGTTGATCTTGGTACAGTTTCTATGGAGTCGGACGCACATGTGCTGAATGATGTGGTGATTACTTCGTCTATCGCAGTAGCCCGTAAGACACCGGTTGCCGTATCGAGTGTAGCCATGGATTTCATCGAAGAAAAGCTGGGTACACAGGAATTTCCTGAAATCCTGAAATCTACTCCGGGTGTACATGCCAACAAAGACGGTGGTGGATATGGTGACTCTGAAATCTATATGCGTGGATTCGGTAATGAGAATATCGCCGTGATGGTGAACGGTGTGCCGATGAACGATATGGAATGGGGTGGAGTTTACTGGTCGAACTGGGCCGGACTGACCGATGTGACTCGTACGATGCAGACACAGCGCGGACTGGGTGCTTCTAAGGTTTCTGCTCCTTCTGTGGGTGGTACGATTAATATCATCACTCAGAGTCTGGAAAGCAAGAAAGGCGGTACAGTAGCATATTCGCTGGGTAACGACGGTATGAACAAAATCCTGTTCAGCGTGTCTACCGGTCTTTCCAAGTCGGGATGGGCCATGACGTTGCTGGGTGCCAAGACCTGGGGTGACGGATATGTACAGGGTAGCGACTTCGAAGGATACAATTACTTCTTGAATATTTCAAAGCGTCTGAATGATGCTCATCAGTTGTCGTTGACTGTTTTCGGTGCTCCGCAGACGCACTATCAGCGTAATGGTGCCTTGACAATCGCCGACTGGAAGATGACTGAAGAGGTGTATGGCGTGAAGAATTACAAATACAATTCTACTTATGGTTTCGATAACGAAGGACGTCGCCGCACCAGCGAATATAACTCGTACCACAAGCCGCAGATCAGCTTGAACCATCAGTGGCAGATTGACGAAAAGTCATCGTTGAGTACGGTTGCTTATGTTTCTATCGGTCGTGGTTACGGTTACTCCGGACAGGGTAATGAATATTATGGCTATTCTTATCAGGACTGGAAGGGTGCCAACTATGGCGTGCTTCAGACTAAATTCCGTAAACCGGACGGTACGTTCGACTATGGAGCTATCGAAGACATCAATGCGCAGAGTGAATACGGTTCTATGCTTGCCATGAGCTTGTCGAAGAACTATCACAACTGGTATGGTTTGCTGTCGACTTATACTACCAAGTTCGGCAAGTATATCGACTTCTACGGAGGTGTGGATTTCCGTTACTACAAGGGTACACACACCAACGAAATTTCAGACTTGTACGGTGGTCAGTACTTCATGGACTCTACCCGTGGCGATGTGCTGGCTGAAAACAATATCGCTGCTGCCGACCCGATGTGGAAGTATGAAAAGCTGGGTGTAGGCGACGTGGTTTACCGTGACTACGACGGACATGTGCTGCAGGAAGGTGCTTTCTTCCAGGGCGAGTTCAACAAAGACAAGCTGTCGGCTTTCCTGGCAGGTTCATTGTCGAACACTACTTACTGGCGTTACGACCGTCTGTTCTACGACAAGGCTCATGCCAAATCGGATAATGTCAGCTTTATCGGATTTACTGCAAAAGGTGGTGCCAACTACAATATCACCGACAATCATAACGTATTCTTCAACTTGGGTTACATCAGCCGTGCGCCGAAGTTCTCTTACGGTGCGTTCATGCAGGCTAATGCAAGCCACGCCATCAACAAGGATGCCAAGAACGAGAAGGTGTTGTCGTTCGAGCTGGGTTATGGTTTCCGCAACAGCTGGCTGACTGCCAACGTGAATGCTTACTGGACCAAATGGCTGGACAAGGCGATGACAAAGTCTGGTCAGCTCGACAATCAGGAACGTACGGAATACTACATGAACATGACCGGTGTAAACGCACTGCACAAGGGTGTGGAACTGGATGTGAAGATTACTCCGCTGAGATGGCTGGACATTACCGGTATGTTCTCTTTGGGTGACTGGAAATGGGACAGCAACGCTACCGGTTATGCTTACGACGACAAGGGTATGCCGCTGAGAGAAGACGGTACACAGGCAAGTGGCATCGGTGCTCCCGACCATGTATCGGCTTCCATCAACCTGAAGGGTGTACGTGTAGGTGGTTCTGCTCAGACTACTGCTGCTCTGGGTGCTACCTTCAAGATCAACAAGTCTATCCGTGTGGGTGCCGACTGGACTTACTACGGACGTAACTATGCTTACTATTCTTTCAGCGGAAGCGACCTGAAACTGGGTAAGGAAATCAGCATCGCCGACCCATGGAAGATACCTGCTGCAAGTCAGATTGATATGAATGCTTCTTATCGTTTCAAACTGGGTAAGCTGGATGCTACTCTGTCTGGAAACGTGAACAACCTGCTTGACTACCAGTACATTTCTAAAGCATTCAATCCTAAATCGGGAGAGGTTTCGGACCAGACGATTTACTGTTACTATGCTTTCGGACGTACGTATAGTGTGAGATTGAAAGTAAACTTCTAATCACCTGTTTAATAGAATAGAATTTATGAAAAAAATATTATTTATATCAACCGCATTGCTGGCTTCGCTGACTGCATGTGATGATTATAATGACCAGTTTAACCTCGACTCTCAGATTTCGGATGTAAAGAAGGGAGTCGCTATCAAATTGGCGGCAGCAGATTATGCAACCATTGCCAATAATGCAACCAACAAGGAAATCGCTTTGTCGAAAGACCCCGAAAACGGTACGTATGTAGCAGCGCTCGAGGCTATCGGAAAAAACAGATATTTTGCCAGCAAGACTGAAGCTGAATGGTTCCTGCCGGCTTTCATTACTGAAAAATATCCGCAGGCTGATGCCGGATCTCGTTTCTCGGTTTCGTACAACATGTATAAGGAACCGTCTACTTATCTGGCCGACTTCAAGAACCTGAAGGAATATACGCTTTCGAATACCGATTACCGCAATGTATGGGGTGAAACGGCTTCGGCTACTTATCTTTCTCCGTCTACCCTGAAGAAACTTCCTGAAGTGTTGTCGGGTGCCGTAAGCAATCCTGCCGAGGGAGATATGATGGTGGTAAACTATGCATATTCTGAATTTGAGCCGAGTGCTGGCGGTGGTTCTGTCGTTCCGATGGTGTACCAGAAGGTGACTTCGTTCGACGGCGAGGCTGGTAACTATGTGATTGCTGCCAAGGCTGACGACGGTAACTATTATCCGTTCGGAAAACTGGACAAGGAAAGTTATAACTATGGTTATATGAACCCGTCGCCTATTACGGTGGGCGAGAATGGTGTGATTGCCAATGCCGACGGTGCGGAACAGGTGGTTACACTGGGTAAGAGCGACAATGGATTTACCTTGCTGAACGGCTGGTCGAAGTATATTTACCTGAGCGGTACATACAACAGTTTCAACGTTTCTTCTTCACTTCCTACCGAAGGTGGTGAATGGACCGTGAACAGCAACGGAGACGGTACCTTTGCACTGGTGAATGTAGAAAAGAACAAGACTGTAAAACTGACGTATACCAAGGATAATAAGTACAGTTACGGGGCTTATCCGGAATCAAGCTATATGTATTTCTCCGACCCGATGAACAAGGAGAGCGACAAGTTCACCATCAAGGATGTAAAACTGCCGGAAGGTTCTACGTATGTGTGGAAAATCGATTCGTATGGTTACTATAAAGGCTCTGCTTTCGTAAACAATAAGAATCTGGCTTCTGAAAGTTATGTGGTTTCTTCGGAAATCGACCTTTCGAAGGCTACTGCTCCGGTATTGAACTTCACTTTGGCTATCAACTTCCTGAATGGTAACAAGGCTACCGATTTCTTTACCGTAAGAGTTTCTTCTAATTATACGGGTGATGTGGCAGGTGCTACCTGGACAGACCTGACTTACGATGCATCGAAGGTGGGTAGCTCGTGGACTTTTACCAATCAGTCTATCGACCTGAGCCAGTTTAAGGGACAGAAAATCGTGATTGCATACGGTTATAAGAGTACAGACCAGTGCGCTCCGACTGTGGAACTGAAAAATTCTTCGGTGAAGGAAAAGAGCTATTGGGATGTATGTCTGTTTAAGGAAGTTCCTGAAAACGAAGTGGCTGCGGCTATGATGCGCATGACACGTGCTTCGGGTGCTTATGCTAACTCTTCTGCACTGTATGTATACAGCGACGGCGCATGGGTTGAATATAATAAAGAAGATGTAAATGTATTGGTTGCCGATCCGAAGTTCTACGCTGAAATCGGTACGGACTACGTTTCTAAACCATCGGTTATCTTCCCGGTTTATCTGGCACAGAAATTCCCGTATGCCGTGAAGGGCGAACAGGTAGCAGTGGTTTACAAGAAAACAGCCGACAGCAACCCGATTGTTGAGGAATATACACTGAACGGTACATGGGCTGCTTCTACTAACTACTCTACACGTACTACTATCTTCGAAAAGGCTGCCGACGGTACGTATACCGCACAGGCTGGTGTTTATCTGGATGAAGCACTGACTGGTGGCAGTGACGGTGGATTCACTGTACAGGATATCGCACTGACAGGTGTAAGCTATGTATGGAAGAGTGACGCAAGCTACGGATGGAAGGCTTCGGCATTTATGAACAATACCAACTATCCGACCGAAAGCTGGCTGCTGACTCCGGCTATCGACTTGTCGGAAGCTGTATCGCCGCAGTTGTCGTTCGAAGAAGCTCACAAGTTCCTGAACAACAATCCGCTTTCGGAATTCATGATGATTAAGGTTTCTACCGACTATGTAGACGACGTGGAATCTGCTACATGGGACGACGTGGAAATCGACGAAACACAGTGGTCCGACGGACAGAGCTGGGACTTCTACAAAGTTGGTCCTTATAGCTTGAGCGCGTACATAGGTCAGGTTATCCGCATTGCATTTGTTTACAAGAGTACAGACAGTGCTGCTCCGACTTGGGAAATCAAGAATGCTTTGGTAAACGAAGCTGAATAATATTATAATGTATATCCGCTGGTTCTTTTTCTGACGAGGAGAAGAACCGGCGGATATTTTTCTCTTTACTCACGATATCTTAACAGGTTTAGTTATGAAAAAACATTTATTTATTTTAGGGCTGGCACTGGCTTTGTTCAATGTCGGCTGCGATGACCAGAATACCATCCCCAATGGTTATGTACAAACGACTCAGGAAGGAGCCTCTACGCTTGTCCTGAAAGGATACGAAAATGCTTCATTAGGCTTTTCTGTATTCCAGCCGGAAGGATTCGATTCTCCTCTCTATATTCAGGACAAGAAATTTTCGGGCAGTGCTTACAGCTTTACACAGGTAGCGGCTGCACGTCTGGATGAGATGACCACTGTTCCTGCAAACGTAGAATGGCAGTCGGATGCTACCGTTACGGCTGGTGCGGCTTACTGGGCTCGCTATACTGCGTCTTCGGTTTACCGCTTTGTGAAATTCCGTGTAACCGATATCAGTGGCAACAATGTAACGATTGAATATGTAGTTACCGACCAGACAGAAGAGCGTCCGAATGATAATGTCAATGCGAACGTGGGTTATGAGAATGTTTCGGTAACCGGATACGAAATTCCTCATCTGAATGACCAGAATGTATACGCCGATCATTATGTAACCATGGACGGAGTACAGATTCTGAACTATGCGCTGGAATGGGATAATAGCAAGCGTCATGCCAACTGGGTAGCCTTTACGTTCGATACAACAACTTCGGCCGATGCAGTGAAGCGTACAGATGCCTGGGCAGTAGACCCGAAACTTCCGGCAGAAATGCAGACTCAGGAAAGTGACCATAAGAGCGACGGTTTCGATAAAGGACACTTGTGTGCTTCGGAAGACCGTGTGTATCTGAAGGAGGCAAACGAACAGACTTTCTACTACAGCAACATGTCGCCGCAATTGAACGACTTCAACGGTGGTTTCTGGGCTAAACTGGAGGCTCGTGTACAGACATGGGGACGTTCTGCTACAACCGGTACGTACGACAAGGTGTATGTGACGAAAGGTGGTACACTGAACAAACTGCTGAAGAACTTCAAGGGTACAGCCGTATCGGGTGGTACTCCTACAACCGATGCCAACGGATTCACCATTCACGGACTGGCTTGTCCGGAATATTATTTCATGGCTATCCTGAGCCAGAAAGACGATGTATTCCACGCCATTGCTTTCCTGGTTCCTCACAAGGAAGGATTGAACAGAACTCCTTCGTCTGACGAACTGAAAGAATATGTGGTTTCTGTAGACAAGCTGGAAGAGGAAACGGGTATCGATTTCTTCTGTAACCTGCCCGACGTGATTGAAAACGAAGTAGAGGCTGCTTACAACCTGAACGACTGGGCGTGGTAATAGGAGAATAGGCGTATGAAGAAATATCTGTTGACAGTAATATGGGCGTGCCTAGTTGTATCAGGCTACGCTCAGGATAAGAAAGGTACGCTTTATGGAGTTGCCTTTTACAATCTGGAGAATTTGTTTGATACGACCCACGATGAGGGTAAAAAGGATTACGAATATTTGCCCGACGGAAAGAACAAGTGGAACGAGGAGAAGTATCAGTCGAAGTTGAAGAATATGTCGACGGTACTTGGTTCGCTGGCAACCGATAAGGTGCCCGAAGGGGCAGCGGTCATCGGTATGGCAGAGGTGGAAAACCGTCGTGTGCTGGAGGACTTGCTGAAACAGCCGGCTCTGGCAAATCGTGGTTACGAAATTATCCATTATGAGGGACCGGACGAACGGGGTGTGGATTGTGCGTTTTTCTATAATCCGAAACTGTATACGGTGACAGCTACAAAGCTGGTGCCATATGTACTGGCTCAGCCGACTGACCGTCCGACTCGTGGTTTCCTTGTAGCCGACGGTAAATTGGCAGGCGAGCGTGTAGCATTCATCGTGAACCACTGGCCGTCAAGAGGTGCTGCTTCGCCGGCTCGTGAACGTGCGGGCGTGCAGGTACGTGCCTTGAAGGATTCCTTGCAGCGTCTGGACTCGAAGATCAAGATCGTTATCATGGGCGACATGAACGATGATCCGATGGACAAGAGTATGGCAGAAGCCCTGGGAGCAAAACGTGAAACCAAGGACGTAGAGAAGAAGGATTTGTACAATCCGTGGTGGAATACGCTTGCCGGAGGCGACGGTACGCTGAAGTACAGAGGCAAATGGAATTTGTTCGACCAGATTGTATTTACGGGTAATTTCCTGAACAAACGCCATAAGAAACTGAGTTATTACAGTCACGAGATTTTCAAGCGCGATTTCCTGATACAGTCGGATGGCAGATATAAAGGTTATCCGCTGCGTACACAGGCGGGGGGCCGATGGATGAACGGCTATAGCGATCATCTGCCTACGGTGGTGTATTTCATCAAGAAGTAATTTATTCAAGTAAGATTTAGTTTTATTAGATGTAATATGATTTATTAAAAGATGATGCGTTTCAGTGACGCATCATCTTTTTTGTTTTCCATTGTAGAATTATTAAGGGGTATTCCACGTGTAGTCACGTATAGAGATGAATTGGGCTAAAAGGGTGTAGGTGGACTATGGAACAGGAGTCGTACGAATATTATAGGTTTAAAACTTTTTTGTACAAGTAATAAGAAGTTTTTTGTTCTGGAATACATTTTCTTATATTGTATTTTTTTATTACAAAATAATTTGCTTTGTAGAAAATATTTAAATATCTTTATGGCGTGATAAGATAGAGAAGAGTATTTGAATGTTGTAATTGTATTTAGTTTCTTTATTCTGTATGTCTAAATCTGTTTTGTTTTATATACTGGTATCGGCTTCTGTAATATTAGGTACTGTTCGTTTATCAGCCCAGGATATTGCTCTTAAAACCAATGGATTGTATTGGCTGACAACGACTGTCAATGCAGGAGTGGAGATTGCTGTTAGTAATAAGCTGACTATAGATTTTCAGGCAGCCTATAACCCATGGACATTTCAAGATGACAAAAAAATGCGCTTTTGGCTGGCGCAACCGGAATTAAAATATTGGTTGTGTGAAAAGTTTGAGGGGCATTTTGTCGGTTTCCATTTGCATGGAGGGCAATATTTCGGAGGCTTTAATGATACACGATATGATGGATATTTAGCAGGTGCGGGTGTATCTTACGGATATGACTGGATTTTATCACCTCATTGGAATCTGGAGATGGCGTTAGGAATAGGATATGCTCATTTGTGGTTTGATAAGAGCCCGCGTATTTATTGTGAAAAATGCAGGAATAGCGAACGGAAAAACTATTTCGGTCCAACTAAAGCTGCTATTTCGTTAATCTATGTTTTTTAAAAGAAATGGAGTATGAAGAAACGACGTGGTTTATTAAGTGGACTATCAGGTATAGTGTTATTCAGTTTGCTCGCTGGATGTGCTTCTGGTCGGCATCTCCAAAACCGACTGTCTGTACTTCCTGATTCCTCTGTACTGGTTCCGGATACGTTGGGGAGTGTGCATCTGGATATGGTTTTCCAATTGCCGGAACATTATTTGTCGAAACGTAACAGGCTGGTTGTTGTACCTCAATTACTGATAAACGGTGAGGTGCGTGAGGAATTGGCACCGGTTGTTGCTGATGCATCTATTTATGATAAGAAGCTAACTCGTAAACAGAAGATTGAGGGATATCGAGATAGGTATGATACACGAATGAAGATAGACGATGTTTCAAAAAGAATCGATATTCCTTACCGGAGCAGTTTTGTTGTTCCCGATGACATGGAAACCGGATATGTACGTGCAGTGATAAGTAAGGACGGCTGTGGTGAATGTACGGGCATTGATACGATAGACATAGCTCAGATTAGTAATCCGGTATCGCTTGTCGATGTAAAGAAGGGAATGAATCTGGTTTGGATAGAACCGGAGTTTGTCATCCGTCCGAAAATACGTGAGGGACGAGGAGAGGCACGCCTTCAGTTCCTTATAAACCGGCACGATATCAATATGGAGTTGGGAAACAACCGGCAGGAGATGGAAAGTATGACGCAGACTTTACGTCCGCTCTTTGCAGATACGCTGGCACAGTTACGTGATTTTCTGATTAATGGGATGGCTTCGGCCGACGGAGGATATGCCTTCAATACCAGACTGGCACGAAATCGTGCGGCATCGGCCAGAGAATGGGTTATAGAAACATTGAATATCCGTCCGGAAATACAGAAACTTATAAAAGTGGGGTCCAAACCCGAGGGCTGGTGGCCTGTATACGAAGCGATGGTAGCAGACGGGAATCCGGATTCGTTGGCGGTAAAACAAATATTGACTCGTTATACGGAAGGAAACGATGATGTACAAGAACGTTACATCCGTAAGTTGCCTTGCTGGAATGACATTAAGACCAAATATCTTCAGAAAGACCGTAAAGTGGAATATATCTACAGTTATACACTCCGAAGCTTTACTACCGACAAAGAACTGCTGGATATGTATACAAAGCGTCCAGATGCTTTCAATGAAGACGAATTACTGCGCGTTGCTTCGTTAATGGAAGAAGATAGCAAGAAAAAAGAGGTTTATCATACACTGATGACATATTTTCCACAGTCGCAGGTAGCTGCCAACAATCTGGCAGTACTCTATTTGCGTGACGGAGAGGAAGAAAAGGCAAGGAATACACTTGAGAGACTTGATAGTCATTCTCCGGAAGCGATTAATACGCTTGCCGCAGGATATGTTTATGCTGGAGATTATGAACGGGCTATAGAATTATTGCAGGAAGTGGATTTGCCACAGGCACGTTATAATCTGGGACTTTTGAAAGCACGGCAGCGTAAATTAAATGAGGCTTATCATCTGCTGAAAGATTTTCGTGACGTAAATGTTGCAGTGGTAGCACTAAGTGTAGCCCGCAATACTGAGGCAAAGGAAATTATGGATAGTGTAGAAGATAACAGTTGTCTGGCCGAATATGTACGTGCCCTGATTGATGCACGTATGAATAATGATTCTGGTTTTTACAAACATATACGTAAAGCTTGTGAGCAAGAATCATTGCGTATCAGGGCTGCCGGAGAACCTGATTTTATTGATTATCGGGGGGAAGCTGCTTTTCGGAAAATTGTAGAATGATAAACATTAACAGAAGTGGAAGTTATGAAAAAGAATAGATTATATCTTGTCTGCTGGGTACTGATGATACACATGATTGGGTTAACATCATGTATCCGTGATGAAATATTGCCTTGTCCGCCTCTGCAAGTGATGATTGATATTGAAGACAAGAATTATGACAATATTGACTTTATCGAAGAAAAGACCGGGTTGGATTTTCGTAAGGATGAAAGCATGAGCTTTCGGAGTTATATCCAAAAGTTGTTTTATGCGCTCTATGATCTGGAAACCGGTGAGATTGTTTTTACTCGCCATTTACACGATGTAGAAGGAGATGCTTCAATGGCTACTGCCTACTTGCCGGAAAATCTTCCGTTCGGGCGTTATGGATTGGTGGTATGGGGAAATATTCTCAGAGAAGATGGTATTGTTGCAGATGGTCGCTTTGGCACTTATGATTTGCATCAGGGACATGTAGAAGGATATGATGTGTATATGACTGCCGATGAATTACTCTATGATGAAGTGAATTACAGTTATATAGTGAAGTTGAAGCGGATTAAAGGGAAGCTGCTTATTCAGGCATTAAATTTTCCTCCGGAAATAGGTTGGTCTAAGAAAACGGTCAGTGGAGTAACCGGAAATGTAGATTATGAGTTGAATTACTCGGAACCGGAAACAGTAGTAACCTATACGGAGTGGAAAAACCGGACATCGGAGTTTGTAAGCAGTACGTTTTTGTCGCCTTCTGCCACTTCGTCCGGTAGTACGGTAGATGCAGATTTGTATGATGAGCCGGAAATGCTGGAGCCTGTGATCAATCTTGAAACTGTTTCTGTAGAAATAGAGCGCAATAAAATAACCGTGTTACGCTATGTATATGATGAGAGTACAGGTAATACAAACATTTATGTTTTACTGGATGACGGCTGGGATGCAGTGCATAATCTGGAGAAATAGACTGACGGAAAGATAGATGTTTAACCTAAATATAAGTGAGAATGAAAGCAAAATTTTTAATGATGGCTGTGGGGGCTGCTATGATGGCTTTTACGGCATGTACCAATGAAAAGATTGTTTATGTGGAAAGTGACAATGGTACTGAACAGCTTAAACCGGGCGAAGGTATCATTGAAATTGCATTGTCGAGTGCTACTACACGTGCGGCACGTCCTATCGATCATTTTAATCCTACAGTTGCTACTACGGATGGTGGAAACAATGTAAACTGTATTGGCTTTAGGGTGTATAATAATGCAGGAGAACTTGATGATAATGTAAAAGTTACTGCGGTAGACAACTCTGGTGTTACTGAAACAACATTGAATGAGTATGTGTTACAGAAAAGTTTAAGCAGCTATGCGAGCAACCAGACGATAAAAATTAAACTGTCGGGATTGTCTGCCGGAGAGAACAAGATTATTGCTTATGGATACAATGCTGCAAGTGGAACAACTTTTCCTTATACTTTGACGAATTATTATGATGGTCAACAATCCTCAATGGTTTATCTCGGCTTGAAATGTGCAATAAACACAGATAATTCGGAAAAGTTTCCTGAGGAGATTTTTTCAGGAGCCATTAAGGCAACTGTAAATGAACATGGGTTGTTTACGGCAGAAAATACACTTACTCTCGAACGTCAGGTAGCCGGTATGTTGGTTTATCTGGAAAATGTACCTGCTTATGTATCGAACAAAAAAGTAGAAAAAGTCACTATTTCTACCATTATAAATGTAGAAGGATTGTATTTCCTTTATACTTATGAAAATAATGATGGTAAGTTGAATTCACCATATAATGGATATACTACTTTGGGCTTTTCTAACACAGATTTGTTGACTTTTACTTTTAATTCAGATAATACGAGCAATTTTGATGCTGCATCAAACGGAGATTCTTATATCTTCTCAAGAAAAAGTAATGGGAAAAAAGAAACCGACAATAAGAGATTTTTACTGCCAGACGAAATGGATGTTGACGTGAAACAATATATGGATGACAACATAGAATGTAAGAGCAATACCTTGTTTGGCAGTTGTTTCCTGCTTCCATTCCCTGCAAAGAATACTTCAAATGATGATGAATGGAATGCACTGAACATTGTGTATTGGGGTACAGATGGCCAGATCATAAAAGCTGTTCCACTTAAAGATAGTAATGTTGGTAATAGTGAAGGTTATTCCATTACCCGCAATCATTTCTACTCAATCGGTACAAAAAAGACACCGGACCTTCCAGGTTCTGGTGATCCTGATGATGATGATGATCCGTTGGATATCGATGATGTAACCGGTTACGATTACTATTATCTCCAGATTGACGATGCATGGGACGGCTATTTTGGCTTAAACAAGTAATTTTTTTTTAGTTAATCACTCTTATAATAAAAACTGACTCGCCTGTGATGGGTGGGTCAGTTTTTTTTATGCGGCAACAGAGGAAAGTTTATTTTTGCTGTGAAGGTAACGCTTCCGCTATACGTTTCACGATGCCCGGTCCCTCGTAGATGAAGGCTGAATAAATCTGTACCAGATGTGCGCCTGCCTTGAGCATGTTGTGGGCTTCCAGCGGTGTCATGACGCCTCCAGCTCCGATAATCAGCATGTCTTTGGGGGCATGGGCGGAAAGGTATTTGACAACTTCTACCGACTTGTGGATGACCGGCAGTCCGCTGATACCTCCGGCACCTACCTGAGTGATTTCCGACTGACTGGAGTGGATGAGCAGCGAGCGGTCTTGTGTCGGTCCGGTAGCGATGAATCCGCTGACGTGATGCTGGCAGGCAAAGTTGATGATGCCGTCCAGCTTTTCGAGAGGAACATCAGCCGGAATTTTCAGCAGGACAGGCTTGCGTACATGCTGCTTCTCGTCAGTCAGGGCAGTGAGTATGGTACCCAGTATCTCGGGAGCGATGCTTCCCCAGTTGATGGTATAGTAATCGGCATACGTGCTGAACGTATCATACAGATCGGTAACCTCCGCTACAGCCAGGGCTTCGTCGGCCGGATGATTGCTGTTGATATTGACACCCAGTATATATTTTCCGTTTCGTTTCCGTTTCAGGTTTTCCAGTACGGCAGCCTTTCCGGGATTATTGAAGCCGGTGCGGGATACTAAGGCATGGTCTTGCGGCAGACGGAAGATGCGCGGTGAGGGGTTTCCGGCAACCTTTTCGGGGGTAACCGTTCCTACTTCGAGGAACCCGAAGCCTAAATCACTTAATTCGTCGAAACAACTTGCTTCCTTGTCGAAACCGGCAGACAGTCCCACACGGTTGCCGAATGTCAGGTTCTGCCACTGGAAGGGAGCAGCCTTAGGACGGTAAGCCGAACGGATCAGACCTTTTACCGGGGACAGGTGACGATATACATGAAGCATGGTTATAATCTGGTTGTGGATTTTCTCTGCATCGATACGGAATAACCAGGGACGAATAATTGATTTATACATAATTGTAAATATTAAATTGGTTTTCGTACTGCAAAGGTACGACTTCCGTTCGAGAATCTGTCATAAAAAAAAGTTATCGCCTATTACTGCCTGTACAATGGGGTGACATAAAAAAATCTCTCTGTTGTTTTACGCGCTTGCAGAGGCAGCAACAGAGAGATTTCCGCAATCGTTATTTCTTTATTTGATGTGCTCACGAATCTTTGCCAGATAGGCACGCATTCTGGTCGCATCCTTCTTGTTGATGATGTCCAGCAGCTCGTTCAGCTCGGTACGGATACCTTCTACATGTGCCGGAGTACGCGGGTTGAACAGAATTTCCTGCAACAGAAAATCGTCTTCACTCATCACTCCCTTGGCGATAGCCATGTGGCGCTTGAAGGTAGTACCCGGAGCATCCTGATGTTTCATGACCGCTGCAAAGGCAAATGTGGAAACAAAGGGGATAGACAGAGAGTAAGCCACTGTTTCATCGTGCTCCTCGAACGTATATTCGAAAATATTCAATCCCAGTCGTTGATACAGGTCCTTGAAGAAAATCTTGCCCAGATGGTCGCCTTCCTTGATAATGATAGCATTCTCCGTGCTCAGTTTGTCGAGGTTGGCAAATGTAGGACCAAACATGGGGTGAGTAGATACGTAACGGAAGCCACAGTTTTCATAAAACTCTTTCAGTCCGGTCTTGACAGAAGCTATATCGCTGATGATACAGTCTTTGGGAATAAGGGGAAGAACCTGATTGAAGGCATTCAGTGTATATTTGACGGTTGCCGCATTGATGACCAGTTCGGGTTTGAATGTTTCTATTTCGCTGGTATCGGTGAACCGAAGGCAGTTGTACATGAAGCGCAGACGCTTGGGGTCGACATCGTATACCGCAACTTCGTGGTCGAAGCTCAATACATCGGTAAAGAACGAGCCCATTTTTCCTGCTCCCAGAATTAATATTCTCATAGTTCGTTGAATTGTGATAAAGAAGAATCAGAAACTCGCTGCTGCCGTGGTAGGGGAGTACGTGGTTTCTGATTCCTTTCTTGTAGTAATTACTTGTTGATGATTTCCAGTTGCTGGCGTACACTTTCTTCGTGGATAGCCTCGAATACCTGTTTGATGAAGTCGGCATCCATTCCGCAGAGTGAGCCTTGTGCACCACGCTTGTCGAGAATCTCGTTGTAACGTCCGGTCTGGAGAACCGTCATGTTATGTTCTTTCTTGAAAGTACCAATTTCACGGCAGATACGCATACGTTTGGCAAGGATTTCCATGAGTTCGTTGTCGCAACTGTCTATCTGTTGGCGAAGCTCGTGCAGGCTTTCAGTCGACTGGTGTTCCTTACGGATAACCAGCAGGTTGAGGATGTAATCGAGTACATCGGGAGTGACCTGCTGTGCGGCATCACTCCATGCACAGTCCGGGTTACAGTGAGATTCCACAATCAGTCCGTCCAGTCCCAAGTCCATAGCCTGCTGGCAAAGCGGTGCAATCAGTTCACGCTTACCGCCGATATGGCTCGGGTCGCACAAGATAGGCAGGTTGGGAATACGGCGGCGCAGTTCGATAGGAATATGCCACTGTGGCAGGTTACGGTAAATCTTCTTGTCGTACGAAGAGAATCCGCGGTGGATAGCTCCCAGACGTTTCAGTCCTGCATTGTTGATACGTTCCAGCGCACCGATCCACAATTCCAGGTCGGGGTTGACCGGGTTCTTTACGTATACCGGAACATCCACACCTTTCAGTGCGTCGGCTATTTCCTGAACCGCAAACGGGTTGGCAGTGGTACGGGCACCTATCCACAGAATATCGATGCCGGCTTTCAGACATTCGTATACATGCTTGGCAGTAGCCACTTCGGTAGCTACATACATACCCGTTTCCTGTTTCACACGCTTCAGCCATGCCAGTCCGTCTACGCCGATACCTTCGAAACCTCCCGGTTTGGTACGTGGTTTCCATATTCCGGCACGGAAGATTTTAATACCCTTGTTGGCCAGTTGGGTAGCTGTGGTCATAACCTGCTCTTCTGTTTCAGCACTGCAAGGACCTGCTATGATAAGAGGGCGTTCCTTTGAAACACCTTCCAGTTCGATGGGTTGTAAATTCAGTTCCATATACTATCTTTTTTTAGTTTATTATCTTTAGAATATCGCTTTGATACGTTTCAGGGCTTCTGCCAGCTTCTCTTCCTTGGCACAGAGCGAGATGCGGATGTACCGTTTTCCGTTGCTGCCGAAGATGAATCCCGGTGTGATGAATACCCGTGCTTCGTGCAGTACCTTTTCGGTAAGGTCTTCCACATCAGCATACGAGTCGGGAATTCTTCCCCACAGGAACATACCTACCTGATCGGGATCGAACGTACATCCCAGCGTCGTCATGATTTCTTCTGCCAGTTTCCGGCGGCGGCTGTATACGTTGATATTGGCTTCTTCGTGCCACTCTGCGCTGTTGCGGTAAGCCTGAGCGGCAGCCAGCTGCATAGGACGGAACGTTCCCGAGTCGATGTTACTCTTTATCTTCAGAATCCACTGTACGAATGTAGCATTGGTGGCAAGCATGCCTACACGCCAGCCCGGCATGTTGTGGCTCTTGCTCATGGAGTTGAACTCGATACAGCATTCTTTGGCTCCCGGTACGTTGAGGATACTGATGGGTTTGCGGTTCAGAATGAAGCTGTACGGATTATCGTTTACGATGACAATGTTATGGCGGCGTGCAAAGTCGACCAGTTTTTCGTACAGTTCCATGGTAGCATTCGCACCTGTCGGCATGTTGGGATAATTGGTCCACATGATTTTCACACGGCTCAGATCCATCTTTTCCAGTTCGTCGAAATCGGGTTGCCAGTGATTGTCCTCACGCAGGTTGTAGTTGACAATCTCACTTCCCAGAATCTTGTTCAGCGATGTATACGTAGGATAGCCCGGATTCGGTACCAGTACCTGATCGCCCGGGTTGACCAGTGCCAGTGTGACGTGCAGGATACCTTCCTTCGAACCAATGAGCGGCTGAATTTCCGTAGCCGGATCGAGGTCGACGTTATACCAGCGTTTGTACCAGTCGGCCATAGCCTTGCGCAGTTCAGGAATACCTACCGTAGGCTGATAACCATGTGCGTCCGGCTTTTTGGCATTTTCGCACAACACCTTGATGGTTTCTTCCGAAGGCGGCATGTCGGGGCTTCCGATACCCAGACTGATGACGTCTTTTCCTTCGGCATTCATTTTTGCCACTTCCTTCAGTTTACGGCTGAAGTAATATTCGCTTACGCTTGCCAGTCTGTCGGCAGGCTGTATGTTATAATGTTGATTCTCCTTCTGCATATTCTCCTAATATTTTAAGTGCTTTGGTGAGCGGGGTTACCGCATCGATGGATTGTTTATATCTCAGGTAATCATTGAACATTACATCTACGTAAAACATATATTCCCATTCGCGTCCGATGATAGGCAATGATTGAATCTTGGTCAGGTTGATGTTGTAAAATGAAAAGATGGAAAGAACTTTCGACAGACTTCCTTCGCTGTGCGGAAGGGAGAAGACGATATTCGCCTTGTTTACCTTGGAGCGGTCTTTCAGCTCGTCGGCGATCCACGGGTCGCATATTACCAGAAAACGGGTAAAGTTATGCTTGTTGGTTTCGATGCCTTCCTGAAGAATCTTCATGTCGTACATCTCGGCTGCATACTTGGAACAGATAGCCGCATGTCCTTTCAGTTGTTTGTCGTGAATGTCCTTGGCACTTCCGGCAGTATCATCCGTTTCTACCACTTTCAGTTCCGGATGATGCTGGAGAAATTCGCGGCACTGTGCCAGTGCTACCGGATGGGAATTGACTTCTTTCAGGTCTTTCCAGTCTTCGTCGGGCAGGCACATGATGCTGTGGCTGATGCGCAGCTTGTGTTCTCCGATAATGGTTGCCCCGCTTTCGCGCAGCAGTTCGTAGTTATGAAGCAGGCTTCCGGCTATCGTATTTTCTATGGCAACGAGCCCGATGACATTGCTGTCCTTGCGCAGGTTCTCGAATACCTCTTCGAATGTATTGCAACAGATCAGTTCGATTTCCTCATTCTTGAAGTATTTATGGGCTGCAATGTCGTGATATGACCCCGGTACACCTTGTATAGCTATTCTTTTCATTTGCTTTTGTTTTAAAATAAAAAATCCCGCTTCTGTTGAAAGCGGGATTTCGTTATATCATTTTTATTTATTCATTGGTTTATTATACATATGCGAACTCCCGCTTCACTTCATTGCTAAAGTAAAAGTAAAAAAAGTAAAAGAAGAAGTATGTCGCAAAAGTTTTCATTCTTGTTCTGTTATTTTGTTATCATTACGGTTGCAAATGTAATACTTTTCTTGAAAAAACAATACTTTTATGAACTTTTTCTTTAAATATTTTCTTTCCACGACATATTCGATTACATTTGTGTTATGACAAATGTATTAATTTAATGCACTATTACCATGAATTATAATTTTGACGAACCGATAGACCGGCGAGGTACGAATGCGGAAAAAATAGAAGGAATGAAGGATATCTGGGGACGGACAGACCTTATCCCCATGTGGGTGGCAGATATGGATTTTGCTACACCTCCGTTTGTGCTCGATGCGGTAAAAAAACGTTGTGAACATCCTGTACTGGGCTATACATGCAAGCCTGACAGTTATTATCGGGCGATAATCGACTGGGTGGATACTCGTTATGGCATGAAGGTAGAAAAGGAACAGATTACTTACGTACCGGGCATTGTACCGGGACTGGGAATGGCTATCAATGCTTTCACTCATCCGGGTGACAAGATTATGATCATGCCTCCGGTGTATCCTCCATTCTCGTGGCTGGTAACCCGTAATGACCGCCGTCTGGTGGAGTGTCCGCTGGTATTGGAAAACGGCAAGTACCGGATGGATCTGGATTTGTTCCGCAGGGAGATTAAGGGCGTGCGCGTATTTATTCTGTGCAATCCTCACAATCCGGGTGGAGTAGTCTGGACGCACGAGGAGCTGAAAGCTATAGCCGATATCTGTGCGGAGGATAATGTCATTGTCTTTTCGGATGAGATTCATGCCGACCTGACGTTGCCTCCTCACCGACATGTACCTTTTGCCATGATTTCCGAACGGGCAAAGAATAATTCCGTTACGTTCATGGCTCCCAGCAAGGCTTTCAATATGCCGGGAGTGGCAGCTTCGCATGCTATTATTTATAATGAGGGACTGCACAAACGGTTTGCTACTTATATGGAAAGTTGTGAATTCGGCGGTGGGCATGTCTTTGCCTTCCCTGCAGTAGAGGCTGCTTATTCCAACGGAACGGAATGGCTGGAACAATGTCTGGCTTATATACAAGGAAATATTGACTATCTGGATGATTATCTGAAAGCACATATGCCGAAAATCAAGGCTATGCGTCCGATGGCTTCTTATCTGGTATGGCTGGACTGCCGTGATTTGGGTATGTCGCAGCAAGAGCTTGAAGACTTCTTCGTATCGAAGGCCCATCTGGCTCTGAACAACGGTGAGACTTTCGGCAAGGAAGGTATCGGCTTTATGCGAATGAATGTGGGCTGTACTCGTTCTGTTCTTGAACAGGCAATGAAGCAACTGGAAGAGGCTTACAACCGTTTATAAGATAAAAAAAGGCTACCCCATAAAGGATAGCCTTTTTCTGCAATGTCGTTTGAAGTAACGAATTAAGCTTCAGCCGGAGCTTCTTCAGCAGCCGGTGCTTCTTCTGCATTAGCAGCAGCTTCTGCTTCAGCTTTTGCAGCAGCTTCAGCAGCTTTCTTTTCAGCTACTTTCTTAGCGATTTCTTCGTTTACTTTCTTTTCTGCTTCCAGACGTGCTTTTGCTTCAGCTTTCTTAGCTTCATCTTCTTTAGCCTTCAAAGCAGCCAGACCATTCTGCTTGTTTTCTTTCCAAGCGTTGAAGCGAGCTTCAGCAGTAGCTTCATCGAATGCACCTTTAGCAACGCCACCCAGCAAGTGTTTCTTCATGTAAACACCTTCGCGTGACAAGATGTTGCGTACTGTGTCAGTAGGCTGAGCACCTACCATTACCCAGTATAATGCACGATCAAAATTCAAATCTACTGTGGCAGGATTGGTGTTAGGGTTGTAAGTACCAATTTTTTCAGTAAATCTACCATCACGTGGTGCTCTTGCATCTGCAATAACAATTGAATAGAACGCATAGCTCTTGCGTCCGTTTCTCTGCAATCTGATTTTAGTTGCCATTTTTTAAACGTTAATTTTTTAATGTTAATGATTTGAATTATGCTAATATCCCGTATTAGCGGCTGCAAAGGTACGATTTTTATTTGTATTACAAAAGGTTAAGTAGTTATTATTTGTTATTTATTTCTCGAAGCCATTTTTCCAGTTCGCCTGTCCACTGGCGTTTGTAGGTAAACGAGTCGCGGAATCCCCATCCGTGGCCACCGATAGGATAGGTGTGCAGGCTGGCAGAAACTTTGTTTTTTACCAGTGCCATGTAATAGTTCACGCTGTTGGCTACCGGCACTGCACCGTCGTCACTGCTGTGCATGATAAAAGCCGGAGGGGTTTGCGGAGTAACCTGCAGCTCGTTGGAGTATTTCTGTTCGAGTTCTTTAGAGGGATTTTTTCCCAGCAGGTTGTCGTGTGAGCCCATGTGCGTATACGTCGGGTCCATGGTGATGACAGGGTAGAACAAAATCTGGAAGTCGGGACGTGTTGCCGCATCGGTAAAGTGAGTGGCAGCCGTGCTGGCAAGATGTCCTCCTGCCGAGGAGCCCATGATACCTAATTGTCGGATATTCCATTCATCGGCATGCTGGCGCATGATGCGCAGGGCCTGTTGTGCATCGCTCAGAGGAACTTCATAGTTTCCGTTGGGCATGCGGTAAGTCAGAACGGCATACGTGATACCCTGGCTGTTGAACCAGTTTGCCATATCGTGTCCTTCGTGCTGCATGGCAAGGTGAGTATATCCGCCTCCCGGGCAGGCGACGATAGCCATTCCGTTGCTGTTTTTTGCCGGATAAACGGTAAGGGTAGGCTCTGCTACGTAGAGCGGTCCGTTTTCTACCTGCTGGGTCATGTTGTTTGTGTTGGGAGCTCCGTTGGGCCACAATTTAATTTCTACCGGGTTCTGAGCGGAGAGTATGGCCGACAGAAAGACCATGCTCAAAAGAAATAGTTTTTTCATACGTGTATTGATTTATTTTGTTGTTGAATATTCTTTTCGCCATTCGTCTTCAATTCCTTTTATTGTTGCAGGATGAGGCCCGTAGGCTTCTTCCTGTCCGTTAGACATCTGAAGTTAGTCAGGTCTATACCTATAGGACTTCTGGATTGGCAGGTTCAAAGATAGCATAATTCTTTTAAGATAACAAAACACCCACAGACTTCCGTTATGTAAAGGATAGCTGTGGGTGAATATTATTAATATGTATAAATCTGTGCTCTTTGGCTTAAGATTTCTTGATGTTCATGCTGGCTTTTACCAAATATACAATCAGCAGTACATAAGCTACCAGCGAAACCACCTGACTCAGCGGATTTTCGAGCCATGCCTCGTTTACGAGGTTGATACCTCCGAAGCGCATAGCCGCGCTGACCACTCCCATCAGGGCACCGCCGGCAATGAAACCGGAAGCAAGCAGCGTTCCTTTTTCTCCACGTTCTGTGTTGACGGCTTCATCTTTGCTGCGGGTAGTAACATACCAGTTGACAGCTCCACCTACGATAAGCGGCAGGTTCAGTTCCAGCGGGATAAACATACCCAGTGCGAAAGCCAGTGCCGGCACCTTGAAATAAGTCAGTACCAGTGCCAGTACAGCTCCTATACCATACAGCAGCCACGGAGCAGCCACACCGTTCATCAGCGGATCGATAACGGCAGCCATCGCATTAGCCTGAGGAGCAGCCAGAGCACCCGATGAGAATCCGTAAGTCTTGTTCAGAATCATGATGACACCTCCTACGGTAGCGGCAGAAACCAGTGTTCCCAAGAATTTCCAAGTCTGCTGCTTGGCAGGCGTACTTCCCAGCCAGTAGCCGATTTTCAAGTCGGTAATGAAACCTCCTGCCATAGACAGCGCGGTACAAACCACACCTCCCATGACCAGTGAAGCTACCATACCGGTCGCACCTTTCAGGCCGACAGCAACCATCACGACTGAAGCCAGAATCAGTGTCATCAGCGTCATACCCGATACCGGGTTAGTTCCTACGATGGCAATGGCATTGGCTGCTACGGTAGTAAACAGGAAAGAGATACCCGCTACCAGAATAATAGCAACGATGGTATGCAGCAGGTTGCCTTGCATTACATCGAAGTAGAAGAACAAGGCCACCAGTATGATGGTAATGATAGAACCGATTGCGATGATTTTCATGGAAAGGTCTTTCTGCGTACGCACTACATTGGCTTCCGCTTTCTTACCGCCCATTTCCTTGGCTGCCAAGCTTACGGCACTTTTGATGATGCTCCAGGAACGTACGATACCAATAATACCCGCCATAGCAATACCTCCGATACCGATACTTTTAGCATACTGAGAGAAGATTGCTTCGGGCGACATGCTGCTTACGGTTTCGGTGATGGCAGGATTCCATGCATTCAGTACCTGATCTCCCCAAATGAGTGAGATGCCCGGCACGATAATCAGCCATACGGCAAGTGAGCCGGCACAGATAATGGCAGCATATTTCAGACCCACGATGTAACCCAGTCCCAGTACGGCAGCTCCGGTATTGATTTTAACGACGAGCTTTGCTTTTTCGGCAATCATTTCGCCCCATCCGCAGACGCGGGTTGTAAAGTTCTCGTTCCACCATCCGAACGTAGCCACGATAAAGTCGTACAGACCACCTATCAGTCCGGCAAAGAGCAACGGTTTCGCCTGACTTCCTCCCTTTTCGCCCGAAACGAGTACCTGCGTGCTGGCAGTAGCTTCAGGGAACGGATATTCTCCATGTTTTTCGCTGACAAAGTATTTGCGGAACGGGATGAGGAACAAGATACCCAAGATACCTCCCAACAGTGAGCTGACAAACATCTGGAAGAAATCGACTGTCATTTCGGGATATTTGTCCTGCAAGATATACAAGGCAGGCAGGGTAAAGATGGCTCCGGCTACGATCACACCCGAGCATGCTCCGATAGACTGTATGATGACATTCTCGCCTAATGCACTTTTACGTTTGGCTGCACTCGAAACACCTACGGCAATGATGGCGATAGGGATGGCAGCTTCGAACACCTGACCGACTTTCAGTCCCAGATAGGCTGAGGCGGCAGAAAAAAGTATCGCCATGGCAATACCCCATAACACCGACCAGAGGTTTACCTCCGGATAATTTTTGTCGGGCGACATCAGTGGGTGATACTGTTCTCCCGGTTTCAGTGGACGGAATGCATTTTCGGGCAGTCCCGTTGGTTTTTCGTTTGTTTCTTTCATGTTTTTTCAGGTATTTAGTTTCTTAAATATTTCTTCATGCCGTCGGTAAAGTAAATACCCATCTTGCCGTCTTCGCGTGCATAGATGAAATACGCATCGAGTTCCGGATGTGCGTTGCAGATAGCCTTGGCAGAGTCCAGTCCCAGTACCATGAACGAAGTGGCGTAGGCATCGGCTGTGGCGCAGTCCTTTGCTACGACTGTCGACGAGAGAATGTTATGCTGTACCGGATAGCCTGTACGCGGGTCGATGGTATGTGCATATTTCTTGCCATCCTTGTAGTAGAAGTTACGGTAATTGCCCGAAGTGGCAAGTCCGGCATTCGTAATTTCGAGAACCGTCTGCAACTCCTGGTTTACGGCGAGCGAGTCGTCTATCGGCTTGTTGATACCGATGCGCCAGCTTTCCATGTTCTGGTTTTCACCTTTCATGACCAGTTCGCCTCCGATGTTGATCATATAATTCTTGACTCCTTTTCTGTCGAGCAGGCGTGCCACACAGTCCACTCCGAACCCTTTGGCAATAGCGCTGCAATCCAGCATGACACGAGGGTCTTTTTTGACAATTTTGCCGTCTGTCAGGTCTACTTTATGGAAACCTACAAACTGGCGGATGCTGTCTATTGTATTCGGCTGTATGCCCGTTGCGTTCTTGAATCCGAATCCCCATGCGTTCACCAGCGGGGCCACAGTGATGTCGAATGCTCCATGTGTATCGTTGGAAACGGTTTTCGCAAGGCGGAAAACATAGGCAAACATACTGTCTACCTGCATGTCTTCGTTGTTGTTGATGTGTGTGATGACCGACTGCTTGTTGAACGGAGAAAGCGAGTTGTCTACTTTCTGCAATTCGGCTTCAATGTCTTTTTTCAAGTTCTCCTTCGACTGGTAGGTTATCTTGTACATTGTTCCGAATACCAGTCCTTCATCTGTCTGGTAAGGAGCTTGTTTCCGGAGAATCAGAACCGTTCCGATAATCAGAAATGCCAGGAACGGGAGTTGCCATTTTACGTTTTTATTTGTCATAGGTGCAAGTCTTTATTATGAGTTAAGAAAAAGATGTTCGATAAGGATTTTCACGCCGATGCCAATCAATACCAGACCACCGAAAAGTTCCATACGAAGATTGAAACGTTTCCCGAAGAAGATGCCGATCAGATTGCCGGCTATAGAAAGAACAAACGATGCGAAACCAATGATAAGCAGCGGACTGAACAGTTGACCGACGGCATTGAATCCGGTGAAAGCGAAAGATATTCCTACAGCCAGTGCATCGATGCTGGTAGCTACCGCCATGGTAAGAATCACCTTCAGACTGGTGGGGTCGAAACTACATTCTTCGCTGTCCTTGAAATGTTCGCGTATCATGCGGATTCCGAGGAATGCCAGCAAGCCAAACGCAATCCAGTGGTCGTACGATTCGATAAGGTGGTTGAAACGGCTTGCTCCGAACCAGCCGATGAGCGGCATCAGAGCTTGAAAGAATCCAAAGAAGAAAGCCATTTTCAGGAATGTCTGCCAGTGTATGCGGCGCAGTATGATACCGCTTGTAACGGAAACCGTAAAACAGTCTATCGCCAGACTGACGGCAAGCAACCATATTTCGAGTGTAGTCATTTATGCTTAAAAAGGTAAGTTATAAATTAAATTATACGTCAGGTTGAAACTGCTTCCCCCATTTTTCCCGAATCCGGGCACATACCACGGTGTGGAGTTTTCGTGGCTGTCTACGCTCACGCGCTTCTTGTAGCGTACAGCCCATCCCATGTGGAAGCGCTTGTATATTCTTACTTTGATACCTACTACGCCTTCCAGCCATTGTGCCTTACTCTTTTCGCCCAAGTCGGCATAAGGTATGGTGATGTGTCCCCCGTAATTCGGGTCGGTCATGTCGGGACCACTGGCATCGTAGCTGAAACTGCTCATACCGTATCGCAAGCCTACATACAGGTATCCCGGCAGGTAAGGCTTCTGGTAAAACACATTATAGTCCATACCGATGCGGAAATAAGGAGCCGAAGTCTTATAGTGCATATCGTTGGCATCGTTGATGACATCCGTTTTTCCATATCCCACTTCGATAACGGGCAGAAAGCGGTTCTTCAGGTTAGTCTGAAGGATGATTTCGCTGCTCAGCATGTCACTTCCCAGCAGATACCCGCCCGCGCCGGCTATTTCTATACCGATGGACGTTCCCTGATAGAGCGGGGAAGCCTTGTATTCTGCCTTCAGTGTTTCCTTGTCCTTTTTCTGTGCATGTGCAGGAGTTGGAAGCAGCAGACTACTCGTCAGAAGCAATAACAGTGAAATATATTTTGAAATTTTCTTTTTCATTATTGTCTATATTCGGGTTGGTTATAGTCAGTGAGTCGAGGCGGTGGTGCGTACTTGTTACACCGGTAACCTCGTAAAACATCATCGACCCGCAGTCAAGGTTGATGAAGTAGGGGATATTCCGGTGACTGATGTTGATGGTATCTGTTCCGGAAAATCTGTTCTCCAGACTACGGTAGCTAAGTACGAAACGTGTGCTGTTATTGTAACTGAGCGGCAGCTTGAAACTGCTGGCGCCAGCTTCTCTGTTTATGAAGGTGTCCGAAACCAGAGAGTCGACGGTACGTGGCTGCAGGCTTCCGTCCGTAAGTGTATCGTATACAACGATGCCGACGAGCGTCTGGCCTACAACGGTTATGGTGTCTGATGTGCTGAACGACCGTCCGTTCTGGTCTACCAGTGCGAAATGTGCATACGACATGGAGTTAGGCGGACAATTCTCCACCTCGCAGGCGGGGAAGAATACGCATAAGAACAAAAGCAAGCCTAATATGACCGGTAGTTTTCTCATGGTTACAGTTCTTTTTCTATTTGATATTTGTTACGCTCGGGAGCATTGCGGGCTATCAGTTCTCCGATAAATCCGGCAAGGAACAACTGGGTACCGATAATCATGGTTGTCAGGGCAAGATAGAAATACGGACTGTCTGTAATCAGTCTGTACGGATTGCCCGAGTACAGGTCGTACAGCTTGTTGATGCCGATGATGGCTACAGCGATGAATCCCAAGATGAACATGATGGAACCCAGAAAGCCGAAAATGTGCATCGGCTTGACGCCGAAGGTGGATAAAAACCACAGGGTAAGCAAATCCAGGTAGCCGTTGACGAAGCGGTTCAGCCCGAATTTGGTCTTTCCGTATTTTCGTGCCTGATGATGAACGATCTTTTCGCCGATTTTGGTAAAGCCGGCATTTTTTGCCAAGTAAGGAATGTAGCGGTGCATTTCGCCGTAAACTTCGATATTCTTGACCACGTCTTTCCGATACGCCTTCAGTCCGCAGTTGAAGTCGTGCAGGTTATGGATGCCCGAAACGGCACGTGCCGTAGCATTGAACAGCTTGGTCGGGATTGTTTTCGACAGCGGGTCATAGCGTTTCTGCTTCCATCCGGAAACCAGGTCGTATCCGTCGACGGTAATCATATAGTAAAGTCCCGGAATTTCATCCGGACTATCCTGCAGGTCGGCATCCATAGTGATGACCACATCGCCTTCCGCCCGTTCGAATCCACAGAACAAAGCCGGCGACTTACCGTAGTTCCGGCGGAACTTTACGCCTTTTACTTCTTTGTTCTCCTTGCTCAGCGATTCGATAACTTTCCATGAACCGTCGGTACTGCCATCGTTTACGAAAATAATTTCGTAGCTGAAATGGTTTGCGTCCATCACTCTCTTTATCCAAGCATGCAGTTCGGGTAAAGACTCTTCCTCATTATATAAAGGTACGATTACTGATATATCCATAGGTCAGAATTGTTTTTTTTGTTTCATTGCCACCAGGCCGGTAGGTATGGCGAGCAGGATACCGTAAAATATATTTTGAAAAATCAATTGAAATGTAAGTTGCAGTGGGGTTAGCGATGAAATGGTGTCGAATGCCTGAATCAGTTGATCGATGGAGGTTACCATTTCGCCTTGTGCAGCCGATTTGACGTTCTCCAACTGCTGCAGATAGGCACTGGCCAGAAAGCCGTGATCCAGAAAACGGAAATAAACATAGTGTGCCACGGCTACCAGAAGAGTAGCAAACAGGTACATGTACAAGGTGAAAAGAAACGCGCGGAAGAATGACAGTTCGCCGTTGCAATACGTGTTTCTGAACTTGCGTACATAAATGTAGCCTAACACCGGGACAAAAAGAGTAAGCAGCACGAACAAGAGCTGGAGGAAAGGAATACTGAACCCTAAGGGGAGAAAAATGAATTTGATAATCCAGTATATTCCCATAAAAGTACCAAATCGCATGGCATGTTCCTGAAGTGTAATCGGTCTGTCTGTTGGCATTTCTGTTTTTCCTTTATATCTTTATATTTATAAGACTACAAAAGTACGTTTTTTGGAGATATTCCGGGCTATAAAACTCGGAAAAAACGTATTTCTTTCAATTTTTGTGAAATTTTTTGAGACAAAGTATTGCACATTCAAAAAATATACCTACCTTTGCACCCGCAAATGAGAAACATCGCAAGTGAATCTCTGATGCAGACATAACATGGGTAAGTCCCATACGGCCAGCTCCCTTCGAATCCTCCAGGGCTTGATCGCAGCAAAGGTAGTTGGTTGTAGCGGCGCGATATGGTAAGCTTGCCCACCTGCCTCTTTAGCTCAGTTGGCCAGAGCACGTGATTTGTAATCTCGGGGTCGTTGGTTCGAATCCGACAAGAGGCTCTCCAAAGCGGATATATCTAACGGATGTATCCGCTTTTTCTTTTGTTTCACTGGAATATTTTGTTTTTGAACAATTGTTATCTTTACAATTTTGTTGTAATATTCAATTAAGTTCTTATCTTTGCAACGATTTCATGAATCATTGATGTATGAACTTAAAGACTAACTTACTATTCATTTCCTTATTATTGCTTTCAGTGGTGGCGCAATGCGCTTTTGGCAATTTCCCGTTTGCCTTCTTTGCTTTTCCGCTGGATCTTCTTCTAGCCTTGATATGGATAGGGGGGATGGGGTATGCCTATAAAGAAAAACGTTCCTCTGTTGCGGTCAGGATATGGCTTTCTCCGCAATGTACTTACTGGACGCTGGGATGGTTTCTGGGCGGTTGTCTGGTTATCGGTTTGTTCCCCCAGCTTTCGGTACAGGATGCTGTGAGAAAATCAGGTGTACTTTCCACTTTGGGATGCTATCATTTCACCTCCTCCTGGATTTTTGTAACGGGACTGTTCAGCTTACTTACCCATCTGGGAATGATTACTCTGAGAAGATTCTTTCTTCCAGGAAGAAGCCAGTGGCGTTTTGTGCTTAATCATGCAGGTTTGTGGCTGGCTCTTTTTGCCGGATTTATTGGAAGCGCTGAAGAACAGACACTGCGTATTCCTATATTCCGGACATCTTCCAACAATGAAGCTTTTACGGAAGAGGGCAATAAGGTTTATCTGGAGAAATCATTACAGTTGACAGATTTTGTTGTAGAACATTATCCCAATGGAAGTCCGCGACACTTTTTTGCTGAGATCTCCGTCGATGGAAAGCCGGTTCATCTGGAGGTGAATCATCCTTATGCTGCGAGCTGGTCGGAAGATTATTATCTTACTTCCTATGATGTGAAGTCGCCTGAGCCGCAGTATTGTGTAGTTCAGATTGTGCGTGAACCCCTGAAATATCTCATGTGGCTGGGCATTGTGATGATGCTGTGCGGAGGTTGCCTGCTGTTTCTGGCCGGACCTGACAGAGAGAAGACTTCTTTTCCAGGGAAATCCTGTTGATACTCGATTGATAAAAAATTAATGTTTTGTTTGAATGATTACGTGGAATAATTTTGACTGGTTTGCCCTGTTGTCCATAGCTTTGTGGGGGAGTGGTGCAGCGTTTGCATTGTTCTCCAAAGAGCGGAACCGCTGGGCCATTCTGCTGACGTTGATGGGGACTTTGGTTTTTGCGGTGTTTATTGCCGGGTTCTGGATCTACTTGCAGCGTCCTCCCTTACGCACCATGGGTGAAACCCGACTGTGGTATTCTTTTTTTATGGGAATATCCGGTCTGTTGACTTATATCCGCTGGAAGTATCCTTGGATTCTGTCTTTTTCTACTGTGGTAGGAGCGGTGTTTGCACTTATCAATATTCTGAAACCGGAGATTCATGACCAGTCTCTCATGCCTGCCCTGCAGAGTCCGTGGTTTATCCCTCATGTCACGATTTACATGTTTTCCTATTCTGTACTGGGATGTGCTTTCATTTTGTCGTGTATGGGACTTTTCAAACACCGGTCCAATTACCTGGAAGCAGCCGACAAACTGATTTACACTGGGCTTGCCTTTTTGACGGTGGGTATGCTTACGGGAGCTATCTGGGCGAAGGCGGCCTGGGGACATTACTGGAGCTGGGATCCGAAAGAAACCTGGGCGGCAGTTACCTGGACCGGCTATCTGCTGTATGTACACTTGCGTTTGTTCAGAAAGGCTTCTCCGCGTATGCTTTACTGGATCGTGATCGCATCTTTTCTGGCGCTTCAGATGTGCTGGTATGGAGTGAACTATCTTCCGGCAGCCCGGCAGAGTGTACATTCGTATTCCCGTTCATAGTCTTATTTGTTATATATACTGATTGTTTAATTTTTAATTCATTCATTTATGAAAAAAACATCGAAGATTATTCTTTTCGTACTGGTGGTGGTTGCCTTGCTTTGCGGGGTGTACCGGTTGGCGAATAAAGCTCCTTCCGCCAGCCTGGAAAGTAATGCGCAAATGGCAGAAATCATTGAGAGCAGCGGCTGCATGGCTTGCCATACAGCTAATCCCGAATTGCCTTTTTATGCCGGACTTCCGGTTGCGGGCAAGCTGGTGAAGGAAGATATCCGCCTGGGTTATCGTTCGTTTGACATGGCTCCGATGGTTGAGGCATTGCAGAAAGGCGAGAAAGTCAGTGAGGTTGATCTGGCAAAGGTAGAGAAAGTAATCGCTGACGGTACGATGCCGTTGGCCAAGTATTATCTTGTTCACTGGGGATCTTCGGTCAGTGATACGGAAAAGCAGATGGCTCTTGCATGGGTTAAATCCCAGCGTACTGTTTTTTATCCGAATCCGCTGGCTGATGCACAATGGACTAATGAAGCAATCCGTCCGGTTCAGGACTCTGTAGCGGTAGATATGCGCAAGGTGATCCTGGGTAACCTGCTGTTCCACGACGTGCGTTTGTCGGCAGACAATACCGTGTCTTGTTCTTCCTGCCACGGACTGAATACAGGCGGTGTCGACAATAAGGCCTTTTCAGAAGGTGTCGGCGGACAGCTGGGAGGCGTGAATGCTCCGACCGTGTATAATGCATTGTATAATTTCGTTCAGTTCTGGGACGGACGTGCCGCTACGTTGGCTGATCAGGCGGCCGGACCTCCTTTGAATCCGGTGGAAATGGCTTGCAAGTCATTCGATGAAATCTGCGAAAAGCTGAATGCAGATGCGGCATTCAAGAAAGCTTTTGAAGAAGTATATCCTGACGGAATCAATCAGAATAACATTACCAATGCCATTCAGGAGTTTGAAAGAACCCTGCTGACTCCGAACTCTCGTTTCGATAAATATCTGAAAGGAGACCGGACAGCAATGAATGCAGAAGAAGTGGCCGGATATGATTTGTTCAAGAAATACAATTGTGCCACTTGTCATGTTGGCGAAAATATGGGTGGACAGTCGTATGAACTGATGGGTATCAAGCACGATTATTTTGCCGACCGCGGTACGGAACTGACCATTGAAGATAACGGCCGTTTCAAGGAAACGAAGGATGAAAGAGACCGTCATCGCTTTAAAGTACCTGGTCTGCGTAATGTGGCACTGACAGCTCCTTATTTCCACGATGCAACTCAGGCTACGCTGGAAGATGCGGTCATCGCCATGGCCAAGTATGAAGTGGGAGTGGATTTGACACAGCAGGAAGTAAAACAGATTGTTTCGTTCCTGCAGACACTGACCGGAGAATATCAGGGCAAGCTGTTGACGAATGCAAATGACTTGCAGAAGTAATTAGGTTTATACCTTACTTATATATAAGGCTGTTTCATATTCATTTTGAATGTTGAGACGGCCTTATTTAATTTATCATAGCATGAAAAATAATTCTCCTTTTATTTGGTTTATAAAATAAACTTATTTATCTTTGCAATACCAGCAAGAGAGAAGTGCGCCTCCTTGCTTTTATTTATCACCTCGTGGTTTATAAAATAAACTTATTTGTTTAATTAAAATCTGATCATGATGGAAACAAAAAACAAAGCAAAACAGCTCTTTCATCGGATACCTTCCCGTCTGAAGTTTGGAATCATGCAATATGTAGTGATGAATCTTTTTCTGGTTGTGCTGAATTATGCAACCTCTCCACAGTGCTGGTGGGCAGGATGGGTGGCCTTGGGGTGGGGACTAAGTCTGCTGTTAAAGCTCAATCGTGGTATTATATTAGTGATAATGAGGAGGAAAAGTAATAAAATATTTATTAATCTGGTATTCCCCGTTAGGTTTATTGAGTCAACTACATTATTTTTGAACAACTAAAACAAGTGAGTTATGGAAGAAAAAAGATTATCTGAAAAAGAAAGTCTGGAACTGATTTCCCGGATGATTCAGACGACCCGTGAGAATATGCAAGTGGGAAGCGGAAACCAATTCCTTTATTGGGGCTATTTTACGGCAGCTTTGTCGGTGATACTGTTCATGCTCGTTTACTATACCGGTGATTCCCGATGGAGCCTGGGCTGGTTCGGAATGTTTCTGTTTTGGTTCTATATGCGCTGGATGGAGCGTAAGAACGAAAGTGCTGTCATTACCTATGCCGACCGGGCAATCATGCAGGTGTGGCTGGTCATTGGAAGCCTGTTTATCCTGACAGTTCTGGTCATGTTTGCTCTTTCCTTCTATTACGGAGGAGTAGATTTCTCGCTGATGCTTCCACTTTCTTTGCTTTATGCCGGCATTGGAGTTTCCATTACCGGAGTCATAATCCGCAGCCGTCTGGTGACCTGGTCTCCGCTGGTTGCCTTCTGTTTTGCCATCTATATGCTGATGGCCTTCACCATTCATCGGGCTGTGACGATTGACTGGTATCTGTACTTCGGATTATCGTTTGTCGTGATGATGGTTGTTCCCGGACATTATATTAACCGCAAAGCCAAAGAGTCATGCTCAAAGAACTGAATCCACTTCTTCATTCCCAGTTGCGACTGGCAGTCATGTCCATTCTTTTGTCGGTGGATGAGGCCGATTTTGTCTATCTGAAGGAGCAGACGAATGCTACGGCCGGCAATCTCAGCGTGCAGATCGATAAGTTGAGTGAAGCGGGGTACATTCAGGTGAACAAGAGCTTTACCGGAAAGAAGCCGCGAACGACCTGTTGCATTACCGAGGCCGGAAAGGCGGCTATGGAGGAATATGTGGAGGCTCTGAAAAGTTATCTGAACCTGTAACCGGTTTCGTCCTGAAAAGAGGCCGCGGCCTTTTTTAAAAACGTTTCGGCGTTTGAAGCAAAATGATTCGGTCTTTTGCTTTAAACGCCGAAGCGTTTTTTGAGGAAGAATTTAAGTCTTGTGATCCTCCTGCCGGATCGTGCATTTATTGCAGCTGAATCGTGCGGTCATTGCTGCTCAATCGAGCAGTCGTTGGGGCTCAATCGTGCGGTCGTTGGGGCCGAATTGTGCGGTCGTTGCCGGCAGACGGTCTAGTGGAGCAGTTCAGGCTATGCGGTACCCGAAGCGGATCAGTCCTGCCAGGCCTTTCGAGACATCATTCCGGATCAGGTGCAGAGCCGGCTGGAGATAGCCCCGTTTCAGGCAGGGAATTTTCCAGGTGAGTTCGGCTGCCCATTCTTTTTCGTTGACAAAGTCCGCCCGGTTGAGGACGATTCCCCCTTGCGTCTTTCCGCACTGTACGACGATGCCGGCTCCGGCGTACCGGCGGCATCCTGTTGGAGTCCCCGTCCGCAAAGAATATTGCAGGAGGAGGCTGCAGTGTGAACTGAGGCGTTGTTCTGCGTATGCCCAGATGATCCGGGCGCATTCTTTCTCTGCCGTTTTAGTTTCCGGCCTTTGGTTTCCATTCTCATGATGCTCCAGCATCCCGCTGCGTAAAGCAAAGCCCATAAAATAATTGCTGCCATTGTACTCATAGTTAAGAGAAGTCATACCCAGTATTCCGTCTGACTTCGGACAGAAGCGGAATACATTTTCTTTTCCGGTCAGCTGTTTGTAGCCCGTGCCGTTGTAGACGGAGAGTTGAAACAGCCACCGGTTCCATCGTATCTTTCCGTCGAACCCGACGGAAGCAACCGGATAGTTGGCAAGCGGCGTTTCGGCTGACAATGTTGGAAAGATGCCGCACGAACTGTTTGTGAACAGGGAGGTGCAAGGCGAGGTGAAATAGTCCTCATTCACATTCCGTATGCCGAAAAAGACGGAGTATTTTTCTGTTTCTCTGCCGATGCCGAGCATACTCAGGGCAAAAGGCAGGTTTTCTTCTTCAATGTTTGAGAAAGTCTGCAGGTCATGCATGAAGGCTTCTTCCCGTGTCTGGGCGATGCTGACGGAAGCCGCATTCAGCTGCATGCCGAGAAAAGTGGGGGAGGAATAACTGAGGTGAAGCAGATTCACCCAGTTCACTCCCTGGCGGAAATCGGTTTGCCATTCGGTAGTGTATTCGGCTCCGAAATTTCCTGCCATGAGATTGTGGCAGCTTCCCGCTGCCACAACTCCTGTCAGAATCCATTTTGTAAGTTTCATTTACAGCCATTTTACAAATCTGCGGATATACCAGTTTTTGATCACTTGGGTCAGTACGCAATAGCAGGTAAGTATTCCTGCCAGCCACGGGAAGTAACTCAGCGGAAGAGCGGTCAGTCCGATGGAGTTGCCCAGGCGGGTGAAGGGCAGGAGAATACCTGTGGCCATGATCAGGACGGTCAGTCCGGTGACCTGCCAGGAAGCTCTGCTCTGGATGAAAGGAATCTTCTGCGTGCGGATCATGTGTACGATCAGCGTCTGCGAGAGAAGGCCTTCGATGAACCAGCCAGACTGGAAAAGTGCCTGATGTTCCGGTGAGTTGCATCCGAATACTTTCCACATGACGAGATAAGTCAGGATGTCGAATACCGAACTGATCGGACCGATGAAGATCATGAACCGGCTCAGATCCGAGGCATCCCATTTTCGCGGCGTCCGCAGATAATCGGCATCCATGCGGTCGAAAGGAATCGTGGTCTGCGAAAAGTCGTAGAGCAGATTCTGGATCAGCAGATGGATCGGCATCATCGGCAGGAAGGGCAGGAATGCACTGGCAGCCATCACACTGAACATGTTGCCGAAGTTTGAACTGGCTGTCATTTTGATGTACTTGGTGATGTTGCCGAACGTCTTGCGTCCTTCGAGCACTCCGTCTTCAAGCACCATCAGATCCTTTTCAAGCAGGATGATGTCTGCACTTTCCTTGGCAATGTCTACTGCCGAATCGACTGAAATACCGATGTCGGACTGGCGGAGTGCAGCTGCATCATTGATACCGTCGCCCAGGAATCCTACCGTGTTCTGCTGTTCCTGCAACAGGATGATGATCTCTGTTTTCTGATGCGGAGTGAGCTTGGAGAAGACGGTTGTCCGTTTCACGGCTTCCTGTTTGTCGGCCTGATCCATGGCTTCCAGTTCCGGACCGGTCAGTGCGTACGTCGTGTCGATTCCTACCTGACGTGCGATGGTCCGTACAACGGCGTCGTTGTCTCCGGAAAGCACCTTGACCTCTACGCCGTGTTCATGCAACTGCTTTACGGCCTGTGCTGCCGACTGTTTGGGGGGATCGAGAAAAGCCAGGAACCCGATCAGTACCATGTCGTGTTCGTCTTCGATGGCAAAACTGTGTTCCTTGTCGGGATAACTTCTCTGAGCTACGGCCAGAACCCGCATGCCCTGAAGATTCATCTGGCGGCCTGTCTCGATGGATTTTTCCTTGAGTTCGGGAGTCATGGGGCGAACTTCTCCGTCATATTCGGCATAAGCACAGATTTCCAGCATTTCTTCCAGAGCTCCTTTGGTAATGATCTGCCGCTTTCCCTGCTTGTCTTCCACTACGACCGACATTCTCCGGCGGGTGAAATCGAAAGGAATTTCGTCAATCTTGCGGTAATCATCCTTCAGATATTCCAGCTCCAGTTCTTTGACGTGCGAAAGGATGGCCTTGTCCATCAGGTTTTTCAGTCCCGTCTGGAAGAAACTGTTGAAGTAAGCATGGCGCAGGATACGTTTTCCGGTATCCGTGCTTCCGTCTGCATGGATATATTTTTCGAGCACGATCTGGTCACAGGTAAGCGTGCCGGTCTTATCGGTACAGAGAATGTTCATGGCTCCGAAGTTCTGGATGGCGTTCAGATCCTTGACAATGGTTTTCTTCTTGGCCATGGTCACGGCACCTTTTGACAGATTGGCGGTGACGATCATGGGCAGCATTTCCGGAGTCAGTCCCACGGCTACGGATACGGCAAAGATAAATGCTTCGAGCCAGTCACCTTTGGTAATTCCGTTGATAAGGAACACGAAAGGAATCATGACCAGCATGAACCGGATGAGCAGGAAACTCACCTTGCTGATACCTTTGTCGAAGGCCGTGGCTGCACGGTGTCCCGCAATGCTTTTGGCAATGGTACCCAGATAGGTATCGTTACCTGTGGCAAAGACGACGGCTTTGGCTGCACCGCTTACTACGTTTGAGCCCATGAAACAGATGTTTTCCAGGTCGACAACGCTTCCTCCCGTGTGGGTGGCGGCGGGAAGTTTCTCGATGGGATCAGATTCTCCGGTGAGTGACGACTGGCTGACAAAAAGGTCTTTGGCTTCGATGATGCGGACATCGGCCGGAATCATGTCGCCGGCTGCCAGCAGAATGACATCGCCCGGAACCAGTTCCGTGATGCTGATTTCGCTGTCGGGGCAGCCTGAACGCTTCACGTGGCAGGTGTTGGTCACCATGCGGAGCAGTGCTTCGCTTGATTCGCTGGCTTTCCATTCCTGACGGAAGCGGAGAATCGCGCTGCATATCACCATGGTTGAAATAACTATGATGGAAGTCCATTCCTGCTCACCGGGTTCCGCCATGAGTACGTCCAGCACGAAGGAAATGATGACGAGGATGGTCAGTACTCCGATAAACGGATTGATGAAAGCTTTGATGAACGTGGTGAAAGGTTTCTTTTTCTTTTCATGGACGACTTCGTTTTTCCCGTAGACCGACTGTCGGTTTTCTGCTTCCTGAGGAGTCAGACCGAGCGGTGATGTCTGAAGATGGGTGAAGACGGCTCTTGAAGCCATACCTGCCGTGTAGAATACTTTCTGGCTGTCGAAGGCAATGGATGCCTGATGTTTTCTGTTTTTCCACTTCATTGTTTCTGCTTTTTTTACAGGTTATACGATCAGTTCTTTTCTCGTTTGCGCTGCAAAAGTAGCAGAAGTCCTCCTGACAGGCTGTTAGAGGACCATTAGAGTGGTATTAGAAAATCATTAGAATGCTATTTATACGTGAGGAAGTTCGACGATGAAGGTCGTGCCTTTTCCTTCGGCAGAATGCACGTTGATTCGTCCGTCGTGCAGGTGGATAATCTTTTGTGCAAGAGCCATTCCGATGCCGTGTCCTTCGGTGGTATGTTCCTTTTCACCCCGGTAGAACAGGGTGAACAGGTGCTGTTTCTCCGTTTCCGACATACCGACTCCATTGTCCGACAGGCGGATCACGGCCCACTCTTTCCAGAAAGAAATCTGTACGACTGATGACTGGTTGGCGGCATACTTGCAGTTGTTCTCGATCAGGTTGGAGAAAGCGATGGTCAGCAGATAGAGATTTCCCCGTACCGTAATCAGACGGTCGTCGTCGGATTCCTGTTCGAAAATCAGTTCCACTTTATAGCTGGGGTGTGCTCTCAGGATGACGGAACGTGCGTCGAGCAGGAGTTCGTCAAGACGGATTTCCTGCATTTTGATCCGTTCTTTGCTGTAGTCCGCTTTGGCCAGGTTCAACAGGCCGTCGGTCAGTTTGGCCATTCGGTGGGCATCCCTCAGGGCATTGTTCAGAGTGTCGCGGTACTGTTCGGGCGTTCTTTCTTTCTGCAAGGCAAGATCCAGTTCGGCGGTCAGTGCAGCCAGAGGTGTCCGCATTTCGTGTGAGACGTTGCTGACGAACATTTTTTGTGCATTGAACGACACTTCCAGCCGTTCCAGCAGCGAATTGAACGTCGTGCTGAGTTCCCCCAGTTCATCGTTCCGGTTCTTTACGGGCAGTCGCCGGCTGATCTCTGAAGCCGTGATACGTTCCGCTTCGCTTACAATGTCGCGGATAGGTTTCAGGGAAGTCCGTGCCAGCAGATATCCGGCTCCGAAAAGCATGGAAAGCCCTGCCACGAAAAGCAGGCACAACGTGTTCTGAAGTTCTTCCAGGTTCTGATAACCATATCCGTCGTAAGCTGCTGCGGTGACGATATAGTCTTTGCCATTGAACGGATAGACCATTCCGATCCCCTGGTATTTCCCGATGTGGAGTTCGATTTCCTTTTTCTGGAGTATCTGCCGGATCATTTCCCGGTTTTCTTTTACAATGTCATTTTGTATCGCGTCGTGATAAAGCATCCGGAAGTCTGTAGTATAAACAGCCACTTCCACTTCATTGATGAATTGCTTGTTGTTGGTGTAGATGGACTGCATGGTAGCTGCATCTGCCCGGTTGTTCAGGAACAGGTGGGCTTTGGTGATGGCTTCACTCTTCAGATCGTGGAAGAATGTATTACTCCGGGTGCGTTCGCTTACCCAGTAAATAAGTATCATGCATATCAGAAAAACGGTAGCAGTGACTCCGGTGTATTTTAGGGTGAGGGTCGTGCGTATTTTCATAATTTATCTGTAAAGATAAACCCGACTCCGGGTTTGGTGTGAATGAGCTTGGGTTCGAAATCACGGTCAATCTTCTTCCGGAGATAGTTGATGTAGACATCAATGAAGTTGGTTCCGGTATCGAAATGGGTATTCCATACATTCTCGGCAATTTCCATACGGCTGATTACCCGTTCGGCGTGCTGGGTCATGTATACCAGCAGGTTATATTCCTTGGGAGACAAGCGTACCGGAGTCTGTCCGCGGAATACCTCATGTTGTCGGAGATCGATCCGCAGGTTGGCGTAAGTCAGTTGCTCGGGTTCCGGAGCAGTCTGTTCCGTATTTCGTTTGAGCAGGACTTTGATGCGGGCATTCAGTTCGCGGAAGTCGAAAGGCTTGACCATGTAGTCGTCGGCTCCGGCATCGAAACCTTCCAGCTTGTCGTCGGTCGATCCGAGAGCGGTCAGCATCAGGATGGGTACGGAAGGATTGATCTTCCGGATCTCCTTGCATAGTTCAAATCCGTCCATTTTAGGGAGGATGACATCAGAGATAATCAGTTGAAACGTGTGCTGTTTGAACAGGCGCAGCCCCATGGCTCCATCATAAGCCACCCATGTCTGATAGCCGTTTTCTTCCAGACCGGCTTTCAGCAGACCGGCTACCCGTTCTTCATCTTCTATAATTAAAATGGTATTCATAAATGGATCGGAGTTGTTTTGTCCGCAAAGATACGCTCTCCATTCAAAAGGAAACAGAAATAACCTTTTAAAAAAACGAAAAAAGTAGGTTGTCAGAGAGAGGGAATACCTGCGAACCCTTATCTTTGCAGCATGAAAATGAAACCAATGAGAAGACTGAATATACATTCTATTCTGCTGGCCTTGTGCCTGCTGTCCGGTATGACACTGGGTGCACAGACCCGTAACCGGGCTTATGAAGAATACATCGAAAAATACCGGGAAGTGGCCATTGAAGAAATGAAACGTTATCATATTCCGGCCAGTATCACGCTGGCTCAGGGGCTGCTGGAGTCCGGTGCCGGAAGAAGTGAACTGGCCCGGAAGTCAAATAACCATTTCGGCATTAAGTGTGGAAGCACCTGGGAAGGGCGGACAGTGCGCCATAACGATGATGCTCCGCGCGAATGTTTCCGTGCCTACCGGCATGCCCGCGAATCTTACCGGGATCATTCCAAGTTTTTGAGTACGGGTGCACGTTATGCTTTCCTGTTCCGTCTGAAGATTACGGATTATAAAGGATGGGCACGCGGCCTGAAAAAGGCCGGCTATGCAACGGATCCCCGTTATGCACAGCGGCTGATTGATATCATCGAACTGTATGATCTGGATAAATACGACCGCAAGGACGGACTGAAATGGGCAAAAGAGAATCCGAATCCTCATCAGCCTTATCTGGCCAATGAACTGGTGTATGTCATTGCCCGTAAGGGAGATACCTTCAAGTCACTGGGTAAGGAACTTGACATCAGCCACCGCAAACTCCGTAAATACAACGAACTTCCCAAGGATTATGAACTGAAGGGAGGCGAAATCATTTACATTGAGGAAAAGAAAAAGCGTGCCGACAAGGATCACATTGTATACGTGGTGCGTAGCGGAGACTCCATGTACTCCATTTCTCAGAAGTTCGGTATCCGTCTGAAGAATCTGTATAAGATGAACCGGATGAACCCGGAATCACCGGCTCCGAAAGTAGGGGATATTCTTCGGCTCCGCTAAAGGGCCTTATTCATGGTGATAAGGTCCGCCTGCCAGAATATTCATGGCGCGGTACAGCTGTTCTACAAAGATCAGGCGGATCATCTGGTGTGAGAAGGTCATTTTCGAGAGAGAGATCTTTTCCTGTGCGGCTGCATATACATCCTTTGAGAATCCGTAAGGGCCTCCGATGATGAAAACGAGCCGTTTGTTGACGGTATGCATCTTTTTTTCGGCCCATTCGGCAAATTCGATGGAGCGGAATTCCTTGCCGTGTTCGTCAAGCAGCACCACTACGTCACCCGGTTGCAGCGCTTTCAGTATCAGTTCGCCTTCTTTTTCCTTTTGCTGTTCCATGCTCAGGCTTTTGGTGTTTTTCAGTTCGGGAATGACTTCCATGTCAAAAGGAGTATAATGCTTGATGCGTTCCACATAGTCATTGATGGCGGTGATGTAATGTTTCTCTACGGTGCGTCCTACGACGAGTAATGCAAATTTCATGTTTCTTTTTTATCGGTTTTTAAATGGGTTCTTTTTGCAAAGATATTGAAAATCCCTATTTTTGCAAGGTAGAAATACTTAAAAACTAAAATAGAACAATGGATGAGAAAATTGTAAAGGATTTGATAGATCGTCTGATAGATCTGTCTTTCGCAGAAGATATCGGTGATGGTGACCACACCACCTTGTCATGTATTCCAGCAGACGCAATGGGAAAGTCGAAACTGCTGATTAAGGAAGAAGGAATTCTGGCCGGTATTGAAGTGGCTAAGGAAGTCTTCCATCGTTTTGATCCGACCATGAAGGTAGAAGTGTTTATTCATGACGGAGCTCACGTGAAGCCGGGAGATGTAGCGATGATCGTTGAAGGTAAGGTACAGTCATTGCTTCAGACCGAACGACTGATGCTGAACATCATGCAGCGCATGAGTGGTATTGCAACCATGACCAACCGTTATGTAAAGCGTCTGGAAGGTACCAAGACCCGTGTGCTGGATACCCGTAAGACTACTCCGGGCATGCGTATCCTTGAGAAAATGGCTGTCAAGATCGGTGGTGGTGTAAATCATCGCATCGGATTGTTTGATATGATTTTGCTGAAAGACAATCATGTGGACTTTGCCGGAGGCATCGACAAGGCGATTACTCGTGCCAAGGAATACTGTCGGGAAAAAGGAAAAGACCTGAAGATTGAGATCGAGGTAAGAAATTTCGATGAACTTCAGCAGGTGCTTGATCTGGGCGGTGTTGACCGGATCATGCTTGACAACTTTACTCCGGAAAATACGCGTAAGGCTGTGGAAATGGTGGCCGGACGTTATGAAACAGAATCATCCGGCGGTATTACCTTTGATACCTTGCGTGATTACGCGGAGTGTGGCGTTGACTTCATATCTGTAGGTGCACTGACTCATTCAGTGAAAGGCCTGGATATGAGTTTCAAGGCTTGTTGATCCTTTTGAGAAAAAAATCAGACAGAGGCATGGAAGCTGTGGCTTGTTGGTGACAGCTGCATGCCTTTGTATCTAAAGGTAGGTAATGTTTTAAAACGAGGAGGAAAAGATATGGTTAAAAGATTCACATGGATTTGGATGACTGTGGTCCTGTCTGTTTTTACAGTTAACCTGCATGCACAGGATTGGAAATCAATCATTTCCGGAATAGCCAGTGCTGTGGGTGATAAAGTGACGGGAAATAATTCTCTGGAAGGAACCTGGAAGTATGCAGGTCCTGACTGTAAATTTTCAAGTGATAATTTCCTGGCAACGGCAGGCGGAGAACTTGCAGCCAAGAAGGTAGAGGAACAGATGGGTGGAATTCTCGAAAAGATAGGCTTCAAGGATGGAGCCACTTATGTATTTAATGCAGACAGTACCTATACTTCCACGATTCAGGGACGTTCCATGAACGGTACGTATAGTTACAATGCGGACACGAAGGAACTGGTGCTGAAAACTCGTTTGGGCATCAAACTGAATATGACAGTGTCAAAAGGACTGGCGGCAAACAAGATGAGTCTGCTTTTCAAGGCCGACAAGCTGATGTCGCTGTTGCAGACAATCGGAGGTGTTGTCTCCAAACAATCCTCGAATTCCGCTGTCAGTACGGCTAATGCATTGCTGAAGGAGTATGACGGGCTGATGCTGGGATTCGAGCTGGAAAAACAATAGCAAGACTAATTTATGACGAATTATTTAGATGAACTGAATGAAGGGCAGCGTGCGGCTGTGCTTTATAATGACGGTCCTTCTCTGGTTATTGCTGGAGCCGGATCGGGAAAGACACGCGTGCTGACCTATAAGATCGCATACTTACTGGACCAGGGCTATAAACCCTGGTCTATTTTGGCATTGACATTTACCAATAAGGCGGCCCGTGAGATGAAAGAACGTATAGCGCGGCAGGTGGGCGAGAATCTGGCGCGTTATTTATGGATGGGAACTTTTCATTCCATCTTTTCGCGTATTCTTCGTGCGGAAGCCGATGCGATAGGTTTTTCATCCAATTTCACTATCTATGATACGTCAGACTCGAAAAGTCTGGTCAAGTCCATTATTCGTGAGATGGGGCTGGATGACAAGACTTACAAGCCGGGAGTGGTACAGAGCCGTATCAGTCAGGCTAAAAACCATTTGATCTTGCCGGATGCTTATGCTGCCAGCGGAGAATTGTATCGGGCAGATGCTGATGCCAAGATGCCTCAGTTGCGTGATATTTATCTCCGTTACTGGGAACGGTGCCGTCAGAGCGATGCAATGGATTTTGATGATCTGCTGGTTTATACCTATCAGTTGTTCAAATCGCATCCGGAGATCTGCGATAAATATGCAACGCATTTCGAATATGTGCTGGTGGATGAGTATCAGGATACAAACTATGCGCAGCATTGTATTGTACAGCTGCTGACGGGTAAACATCGCCGTGTCTGTGTAGTGGGAGATGATGCACAGAGCATTTATTCGTTTCGCGGAGCCAATATAGACAATATTCTGAATTTTACCAATCTTTACCGGGAGGCCCGTTTGTTTAAGCTGGAGCAGAACTATCGTTCCACTCAAACGATTGTCAAAGCTGCGAACAGTCTGATAGCAAAGAACCGGGAGCAGATCCGGAAAGAGGTCTTTTCTGAAAAGGAGACGGGGGAACCGATTACCGTCTTTTGTGCTTACAGTGATCTGGAGGAAGCGGAGATTGTAGGAAACCGTATCATGCAGCTCCATAGCCGTGAACATTATGGTTACAGTGACTGTGCCATTTTGTATCGTACGAATGCGCAGAGCCGTGTTTTTGAGGAAACCTTGCGTAAGAAAAACATCCCTTACCGTATTTATGGAGGTTTGTCGTTCTATCAGCGTAAGGAAATAAAGGATATTATCGCTTATTTCCGTCTGGCTGTTAACCCGAACGATGAGGAAGCATTCAAGCGGGTATTAAACTATCCGGCCAGAGGGATCGGAGATACGACATTGAATAAACTGGTGGATGCTGCAAACCGGCATAAGGTGAGTTTGTGGACTGTCGTGAATGAACCGCTGGCTTATGGCGTTGATATAAATAAAGGTACGCATACAAAACTGCAGGGATTCCGGGCGCTGATTGCAGGATTTGTTGAGGCTGTACCTCAGAAGAATGCTTTTGAACTGGGAAAAGAAATTGTATTTCAGTCTGGTATCGGACGGGAAATCACACAGGACCGTTCCCCGGAAAATCTGAGCCGTCAGGAGAATGTGGAAGAACTGATGAACGGTATTCATGATTTTTGTGCTACGCGACAGGAAGAAGGAAATACGCATTGGTTACTGTCGGATTATCTTTCAGAAGTGTCGTTGCTGACTGATCAGGACAGTGACCGCGATGCAGATTTGCCTAAAGTGACTCTGATGACCATTCACTCAGCGAAGGGACTTGAGTTCCGGAATGTCTTTGTCGTAGGGCTGGAAGAGAATCTTTTTCCGGGAGCTTCAGCTGCTTCCTCTTATAAAGAGCTGGAGGAAGAGCGGCGTTTGTTTTATGTTGCTCTGACCCGTGCGGAGGATCATTGTTTTCTTTCGTATGCGAAAACCCGGTTTAAATACGGAAAGTCTGAATTCTGCACTCCAAGCCGTTTCCTGAAAGATATTGACAGTCGTTATCTGAATATACCGCAGGAAGAAATGCTGGCCCGTCAGATAGAGGAGCGGGGAGAACGTTTCCGGCGTGAAAATACGCAGCGCCCTGTCGTTCGGATGGAGCGTGATTACGGATATCGGGAACGCATGGTTACCGATAACGGACCGTCTATGTTTGATGGGGGAGAGATTCCACAGGAGCCTCGCCGTTTCGTGAAACCGGCTCCTCCGCGGAATTTGCGTAAGATTACTCCGGCTGTTTCTTCTTCTGCAGGACAGACTTCTTCAGTTCAGGGGCTGGCTGTGGGACAGGTTATTGAACATGAGCGCTTTGGAATCGGCGATGTAATTAACGTGGAAGGAACCGGAGATAACTGCAAGGCTACGGTTCATTTCCGTAATGTGGGCAACAAGCAGCTTCTGTTGAAATTTGCCCGTTTTAAAGTGATAGGATAAAAAATTGATAAAAAAGTTTTTAGGAAAATAATAGAACAGATAGTATATGATGGATGTAACTCATATTCCTTCCCCGTGTTACGTGATGGAAGAGAAGCTACTCAGAAAGAATCTGTCTTTGATCAAGCAGGTTGCTGATCAGGCAGGTGTAGAGATTATCTTGGCATTTAAGGCATTTGCCATGTGGAAATCTTTTCCGATATTCCGTGAATATATCCGTTTTACAACGGCCAGTTCGGAATATGAAGCCCGGTTGGCTTATGAAGAATTCGGAAGTCGGGCACATGCTTATTCGCCGGCTTATACCGAGCAGAATTTCCCGTCTTTCCTGAAGTATTGCAGCCACATCACCTTTAACTCTTTGTCGCAGTTTGAACGTTTTTATCCGATGGCAGCAGCAGCTTCTGAACCCATATCCTGTGGACTTCGTGTAAATCCGGAATATTCGGAGGTTGAAGTGGAACTTTATAATCCATGTGCGCCCGGAACTCGTTTCGGTGTCATGGCAGATCAATTGCCGGATGTTCTTCCAGAGGGAATTGAAGGATTTCACTGTCACTGTCATTGCGAATCGAGCTCATATGAACTGGAACGTACATTGCAGCATATTGAAGAAAAATTCTCACGCTGGTTCCCGCAACTGAAATGGTTGAATCTGGGAGGCGGTCATTTGATGACTCGCAAGGATTACGATACGGAACATCTGATTGGCTTATTGAAAGGCCTGAAACAGCGGTATCCGCATTTGCAGATTATTCTGGAGCCCGGATCAGCCTTTACCTGGCAAACCGGTCCTTTGGTGGCATCAGTGGTGGATATTGTGGAAAATCGCGGCATACGTACAGCCATATTGGACGTTAGTTTTACTTGTCACATGCCGGATTGTCTGGAGATGCCTTATCAGCCTGCGGTTCGGGGAGCAGAGACTCTTCCTGCTGATGCAGTGAAGACGGCTTCCCCGGGTGATCATATTTATCGTCTGGGTGGTAACAGCTGTTTGAGCGGAGATTATATGGGCAGCTGGAAGTTTGACCATGAATTACAGATAGGAGAACGGATTATCTTTGAAGACATGATTCATTACACCATGGTCAAGACAAATATGTTTAATGGAATTCATCATCCTTCTGTAGCTTTGCTTCATGAAGATGGAGAGCTGGAAATCTACCGAAACTTCAGATATGAAGATTATCGTGACAGAATGTGCTAAATTTATGTTTTGGACGCATCTTGAGAATCAGAGCTTTACAAAATAAATGAAAAATTGTCGATAAAAAAACGTGCTCAGGTTTTGGTAATTTCAAAAAAGAAACTACCTTTGCACTCGCAATCGGGAAAACAACCTCGGTTGCGAGTGAAAAAGCGGAAATAGCTCAGTTGGTAGAGCATAACCTTGCCAAGGTTAGGGTCGCGAGTT